>Ga0210056_1001282_pt1 | contig 21880 bp, 20 predicted proteins | sample CryGeyCG2014_080_2_FD_183965 | JGI IMG/M metagenome (GOLD analysis project Ga0210056, IMG submission 183965) | Groundwater microbial communities from aquifer - Crystal Geyser CG07_land_8/20/14_0.80 (SPAdes) (version 2) | ecosystem: Environmental > Aquatic > Deep subsurface > Groundwater | place... | reverse complement strand
TCTCCGATAGTTGCCTCTACAATAGTATCCCCATAGGATGGTTCCTGAAGCCCGATGCTCTCTTGCATATTGAGATTTGCTTTGTTCTCTATAGAAGATTCCAGTGTGGATTGTTTTTTGGGAGGATTGCTGAAATATCGCTGAAAGACAAACCAGTATGCGATAGCAGTAAGAATGAAAATAACGAGCAGGTACAGCAACTTACTGATTTTCAAGGGAGGTATGCTCTTGTGCCAATGCAGCCCGTGTTACTTCTCCAGCAGAGTAAATGTAATAGTTTACGCAAGCGCAAATTATCAAAACAATACCGACTCCAATAAGGATAGTTGTCATTTCCACACGCGCGGACAACCATGTAGCAAACCCCATAAATACGAGGAAACCACCCGTAGAGAGCGCGCTTCTGGCGCCAAAAACCCTGCCGCGCAACAACTCTGGCAAACATTCATGCAGGATTGTATTGGATAAAACAATAGCTGGGCCCACAAATATACCAGCAAGTGTAGATGCAATTGCGAAATAGACATAGAGAGTTTTTATTCCCAATATTTCCCCGTAAGCCATGAGCATTGCTAATATAAACATCATTATTCCGGTAACAGATATATTCCACGATATCATTTTTTCTTTACTCATACGTGCTTCCATACGGCTAATGAGCGTAGCACCGATGACCCAACCCACGCCAACCAGTGAATAAAGTATCCCGACTGCGCCCGGCACTTTTACGGCAAACTTGATTTTTGCGTATGTCGCAATGATAACGAGTAACGGCCCAAGAGATGACATTAAAATTGTAAATGCACATATCGCGTAGGAAACTGATGGTGTATGTGTTATATTTCGAAAACCATATTTTAATTCCTGCCATACCTGCTTCAGGCCCTTCTCTACATGTCCAACAGCACTGTCTGCCTTTTCAGATGGCGCAGGACGGGGTTTGTGATAATGAACGATGAATGCAAGGCATGCAACGGAAAAGAAATACGTCAATGAGTCAAACATAAATGCTGGCGATGGACCGACTGCGCTAACCAGCAAGTCACCGATAGCTGAACCTATGACCATTGATATTGTTATGGCTACGATTGTTAGTGCGTTTGCTGCTACCAGATGGTTCCGATTAACCAGGTCAGGTATGAATGCCAACTGTGCGGGATTGAAGAAGCAGGTAAGAAGATAGACAATTAGGATTGCGAAGTACACAGGCATCAGTGAATTTGTCAATTTCAGCCATAGTGGGATACTCAACACGAGAAGGCCCTGGAGCGCATTTGAAACCATCATGGTTTTTCGTTTATCCCATCTGTCAATAAATACGCCGGCAATAGGCGCCATGACGAGTGATGGCAGATTTATAACCAGTAGTGCAATGCCCATCTTTGGTCCCATATCCGTAATCTGGGTTGTGGACATTGCTGCTGCAACCGCAAGCAAAGCCATCTGGTTGAATTTGTCTCCTATTTGAGAGATTGCAAACCCGAGCCAGAGAAGAAAGAAATTCCTATTCCTGAAAAGTTTTTTATAGTCCTCGAATGCCAACAAAACCTCCGTTAACACCAGGTGTCATTGCGAGGCTTTCCTTGAAAGCCGAAGCAATCTCATTGCTGGCATGGGATTGCTTCGTCACAGGGCGAGCAAGCTCGCCCACTACGCTCCTCGCAATGACAATAGGCTTTCGCCCCTCAGGATGACACGCTGCGCGTGTCACTTTTTGTGTGCTGCTACTTCTTTTTCAATGATTGCTATCGCTTTTTCGGCTGTCTCTCTTTTGTCAGCTACAAATATACCAACGTCCTGTTCGCCGACCTCAAGCGCCTGCTCTATTGCTTGCTTGTCCTCTTTGGTAAATCCATACTTTGGTAGTTCGTCCGTGGAGATAAACCCTTTACAATTGGTTTCAGCTTCCAGTTTTGCAGAGAGACGGTTAGAAAACTCGCGGTCTTCAATTAGCACACCATTAAAACCCGGCACCTTTATCCCTAAAACTACGCCACCCGATGCCGTAACTCCCTGTATTACATGGGAGTTGGAACCCTTTAATAGGTCAGTCAGGTCTTTCATCAGTCAATCACCTCTCTTTCTTCCAAGTATTTTTGCCAGTTGTGAATAAGAACGTGAATTCCAGATATTATTCTTGCTTAGCCAACCACGGCGCGCAACCGATACGCCTAACTCCATGTATTCCAGTTCCCATAGAGCATGCGCATCGGTTCCGATTGCGATTTGAACTCCTTTTTCAGCTGCCTTTTGGCAATAGAAGTCCGGAAGGTCAAGGCGTACGGGATGCGCATTTATTTCCAGTGCTGTCCCCGTCTCTAATGCAACGCGAAATATTTCGGTCATATCCAGTTCATACGGTTCGCGCTTCCCAAAATGCCGTCCTGTCGGATGAGCAATGATATGGACGTATTTGTTTTCCATTGCACGAACAATTCTTTTTGTCAGAATTTCCTTTGGCTGCTTAAATCCGGAATGAATGGCAGCAACAACTATGTCAAGACGACTGAGTAATTCATCATCATAGTCCAGTGACCCGTCGCTCATAATATCTACTTCTGTTCCGCAAAGTACACGGACGTTTTTGTTCTGTTCATTATACTTCCTGATTTCCTCAATTTTCTGAATAACGCGTTTAGGTTCCAGACCATTTGCAATTTTAAGCGACTGAGAATGGTCGGTAACCGCAATCCATTCATATCCCCGTTTTTCTGCTCCATCTGCAATTTCGTCTATTGTTCCAGCGCCATCGCTATACGTAGAATGAACATGAGAATCGCCCTTTATGTCTGACTGCTCGACAAGTACGGGTAGTTGTTCTTTTTCAGCAGATTCGAGTTCTCCACGGCACTCCCTGAGTTCTGGCGGTATGTATTGAAGTTTTAATTTCTCGAAGAGCTCGCGCTCAGTTTTTCCTGCAACCGGTTTATTATTGCCGACCTCAAACAGCCCGTATTCATTTATCGTACATCCCATTTTAAGCGCGCGTGTCCGTATTGCAATATTATGGTCTTTGGAGCCGGTAAAATACATCATCGCTGCACCAAAGGAATTATCGTCTACAACCCTGAGGTCAACCTGAACGTCATCCTCTACACGCACTGACGATTTTGTCTCACCTTTAGCAATTACGGTTTTCACCATTGGAAGTTTGACGAACCGTTCCATTACCAGTTTGCTTGATTTTGAAGGGTCATCAACAGTGCATAATATATCTATATCTCCAATCGTTTCTTTGCGTCGCCTTAAGCTGCCCGCTGGCTCCAACTTTTTTATCTGCTTCATCTTACCGAGTTCACGGACTATTCTATTTGCAATATCTAAACCCTGAAAGAGAAGCAATCGTTTGCCAATTGATTTCTGCATCGCTATTGCGGCAAGGATATTCTCTTCTATTTTCATGCCGAAACCCGGCAACTCCTGGACTTTTCCCTGTTTGCAAGCTCTTTCTAATCCCTTAACGTTTTTTATATTCAACTTCTGGTACAGGATTCTGGCACGTTTTTGGCCAAGACCCGGCAAATTCGCAATTTCCAACAGCCCCTGTGGAACGCTGGACTTTAGTTCTTCATATTGCTTTAATTTTCCTGTTGAAAGTAGTTCCTCGATTTTTGCTCCAATACTTTGCCCGATGCCAGGTATCTTGTTAAGCTGGCCTTGTTGGACAATTTCAGAAATAGGTTCCGTGAGTGTTTCGATATTACGCGCCGCTTTCTCATACGAGCGGATACGAAACTGGTTTTCGTCTTTGAGCTCCAACATTCTTGCAATCTCATAGAAAATGCTGGCTATTTCCTGATTTGTCATTTCTTTAACAGAAATGGAGATTATTCAGATACGAAACTTTTTATTTTTCTCAAAAATTCGGCGGCAACTTCAGGTGTTGGCGGGTTTATAAAACATCCTCCACCCCACTCCAGTCCTCTCACTGGCTGGCTATGCGGGAGAATTTCAATATGCCAGTGATAATAATCTGAGACCGGCCCCAGCTCCTTTCCATTTTCGGCTCTAAACGGTGCAGTATGTAAAACCCATTCCATTGGCGGTACGTCCAGGAGCTTGACAATCTTAATCATTATTGACTTTAGCATTTTTGCAAGCGATGGGATTTGTTGAGAAGCCAATCCGCAAAAATCAGAGTTGTGCTGCTTTGGGTATATATGCGTTTCAAAAGGGAAACGTGCAGCAAACGGGACAAATGCAAGGAAATTATCGTTTTCTTCGACTATTCTCGACTTGTTAGACATTTCCTCTTTTAATATATCGCAAAAGATGCAGCTCTTTTTCTCCTCGTAGTAATGCCTGGCGCCATTGAGCTCTTTTTCAATCTTAGCAGGAATAATAGGAAGCCCTATAATCTGGGAATGCGCATGCGGAAGAGAAATACGCCTGTCATACCCTTGATTTTTAAAAACGAGCACTGAGCAGATTTTAGGGTCTTTTTTAAGCTCTTTGATTCGCTCCTGAGCAATCCAGAGCACCTCTTTCATATAAACCCTTTGCGTCATGACATCGTCACTGATACATATTATGTGATACGGTGATTCGACTATAATCTCGTGTTCACCATATGTGGCCATTTTTTCGTAGGAAATAAATTGCCCCTCACTCTTTTTTTCTGCTTCGCCAGGCCGCTCGCATATCGGATAACGGCTTGGAATAACCCTGACTGACCAACCAGGAGTATTTGGAGCACTGTCTTTTTTTCTTATTGCCTGGATTTCGGGTTTCGTCTGGATTTCATTGCCTTCACAGAATGGGCAGAAACCCTCTCTTTCCGAAATCCGGACAGTCAAAAAATCCATAGGCGTCTGTCCATCCCGTATGCCGGTAATAATAATCCATTCGTTAGTTATTGGATCACGTCTTAATTCTGACATTTTCCCCCCTCATTTTTAACAATCACTCCTGCGTAGCCGACTACCGAAGAGAAGTCACCCGTGACTTCACCGGACGTTTCATAGCGAATCAGTTCGGCATTTTTAGCACCAAGCAACTTTGAAGCATGTAACATGACAGCTACAGGACCCGAACCACACATTGTTATATCGTTTATCGCTACTGTTTCGAGAAGCCCGTCCGGGTCGAGAGCAAGAATCCGTTCCAGTGCAAGCTTGTCCTTTTGTTCGGCTGTCCCGCTGGGTTCGTAATGGGTCATGTCAGAAGATGCTACTATCAGGACGTCTCTTTCTTTAGATATGGACAAAGCAATTGCTTTTCCTATATCCTCACAGGCAGGGGGAGAATAATCTGCGAGACAAATTGGCACAAGTTTTGCGTTGGGGTTTATCAGTTGAATGAACGGTAATTGGACTTCGATGGAATGTTCTTTAATATGAGCGTCTTTGTCTGCTTCCAGATATTTTGAATGTTTCTGTATTCGCACTGCAAGGTCAGCGTCTATTCTGATTGCCTCGAACGGCATTTCCCATACCCCTTCCGTCATTATAGCAGCTGGAGAACCGAGGCCTGTATGGTTAGGGCCTATGATGACGACGGTATCCGGAATTTCTATCCTGCTATATACGGAACCAGCAACCCTGCCGGAATACTCGTAGCCGGCATGTGGTACCATAATACCGACGGCTTTTGTAGTTCGCTTCTTCGCGAGGCCTGGCATTAGTTTAACAAGCATTTGCTCTAACTGTTCGGGTTTGCCAGGATAAAACATACCTGCGCGTGCTGCTTTTCTTACCATATCATATCCTTAGTTTTAGACAACCACATTATAACCGAATCGTTTTAGTATTGCAAGGAACAGGAACACTGTTATTCTATCTGGCGCCATCCGTTTGTCAGTCCATGACGGTTTAAGTATGCTGCGGCAGTGTCGTATTCTTCTGTTGTGAGCCGTCTGGATAGCTCAGGATATTTAAATGCATTATAGCAGGGATGATACTGAGACATCAAACTGATATAGACCTGTGGAGAAATTTCCCGGGCGAGAAACTCTAGAACTTTGTTCGTATCTTCTATGACGCCCGGAAGTACCAGATGCCTCACTAATAGCCCGCGTACGGCAACTCCATGAGAATCGAGCGTCAAATCTCCTGCCTGACGGTACATTTCCTTCAGTGCAAGTCTATTGATTTGGGGATAATCAGCTGCGTGTGAATACTTCTCTGCCAATTCAGAGCTCCAGTATTTTGCATCAGGCATGTAAATATCTATTATTCCGTCCAGTAACCGGAGCGTCTCAATCGATTCATAACCCCCGGAATTATATACAAGAGGTATATGCAGTCCTCGTTCTATTGCCATTCCAAGTGCCTCAAGTATCTGAGGAACGTAGTGAGTAGGTGTAACAAGATTAATGTTGTGAGCACCTTCTTCCTGAAGTTCAAGCATCATTTTAGCGAGCCCTTCTTCGGTGACGTTTCTTCCGTTACCGAGATTACTTATCGGGTAGTTCTGACAAAATACGCAATGAAGGTTGCAGTTGGTAAAGAAAACCGTTCCTGAGCCATTTGAACCGGAAATTGGCGGTTCCTCGCCAAAATGCAGGTTATGGCTCGATATCTTGAGCACGCGGCCTGCGCCGCATACGCCTTTGTGTTCACCATCCAGCCGCAGGGTGCCGCATTTTCTGGGGCACAAATGACATTTCTCTTCCAGTAGATAGAGCTGCTTGACGCGGCGTCCAAATTCTCCTGTTTTGTAAAGGTCCAGATATCCAGGTTCAGCGATTTCGGTTCTCATATCACTCTATTGCTCTATTTTTCCGGTACTTCGTCTTTTTCGCCAAAGACCTCTGCCGTAAACACCAGCAGGTCTGTTTCGGCATTTTTCCATGCGTCAGGAGCAAGCCCTGCTTTATCAGCGCACAGGTGCCTCAGGAATTCTTCTTTGCTCCAACCGGTCTCAGTTGCAACCTGCGGCAGAAATACGCCGCTGCGGCCATAACAATTGACAATGACACCGTGCTCTCCAAGCCGTATTTCGTCCGCACTCTTGACCTTTTTTGGAACTGAAAGTACGGATATTTCTATGTCAATCTTGTCAAGTTCGCTTGCGTCAAGCGGTTGAAAACGCGTGTCGCGAAATGCGGATCCTATCGCCATATTTCTAACTGCCTGCCATAACGGTTCCCGTGGCAAAATACTCCCGATACATCCCCTCAACATTCCCGATTTATGCAGTGTTACGAATACGCCGCGCTCTTCTAGAAGTGTTGTGTCCGTAATTTCAAAGTGCGGTTTCTTTCCTGATTCAAGATAACTTGAAATGGTTTCTCTTGCTATCCTTAACAATAATTCCCGCTGATTTTGATTAAGTTTCTGCTCAAGCATACCGGTTCCCCCTTTCGTTGGAGGTTCTTTCTCTGTCTGGCTGGTAACTGCAAATGCGCCATATCCAACTACCGAACTTTTGTCGCCAGTCGTATCTCCGGAATTTGTGTAGCGGAGGCAGGTTATCTTATCTGCGCCTAACTGGCGAGATGTCAGCATTGTGGTTATAACAGCTGCCGAACCGCACAACTCCGTCTCACCTCTCGACAGGTACGTAATAAGTCCGTCAGTATCGTATTTCTCCATCATGTCGATAGTCAATCCGTCCATTTGCCGCGCTCTGGTATCTGAATGGTAATGTGACATATCAGTAGATGCGATGATTAGGATATCCTGCCTGTCTCGCATAACATGAGCAATTGCCTGAGACAAATTGGAACAGAGCTCATTGCCGGGGTAGTTAACCAGAACAGGTACGATTTTGAAATTGCCGTTATGCCATACTGTTTGCAAAAACGGGAGCAGGACTTCCAGAGAATGTTCCGGAGCAAAAGGTCCGGCATCAGAAATAATATCAGGACAGGTAAGCAGTTTATCAACGATATCTCCATCAATTTTCAAGGTGCCGAGCGGGGTCTGCCAGGCACCGGACGGATATATTACTGCTTTATCTATCCGCACGTGATGCGAAGGACCAATGAGAATGACGGTATCGTATCTGCGGGATTCCAATAAAGCGAACGCATACGCTGCTGTCTGACCTGAGTACACGTATCCTGCGTGCGGGGAAATAATCGCTACAAGACGGCCATCTAATTTTGCTAGAGGGACCGCCCCAAGAAATCCGCTCACCGTCTTCCTTAAAGCACTGGCTTCCCCGGGATAGAATAGTCCTGCGGCAGCAGGTGGACGGACGGTTGACTCTGATTTGCGCTCACAACCTGCACAAATCAATATTCCAACCGCCAAACAAACGGCCGCGATGCGTCCTGTCATAGTATATTTATTCTACTTACTGTTTACGGATATTTCAAGTCAGCATGTGCCACGAAGGTTGACTTTGAAGAATGCTATTGGTATACTGTTATATTATGAAGCGAAAAACAGCGATAATTATCCTCGGCGTAGTATTCAGTATCGTCTTTCTTTATCTCGCCGTCCGTCAGATAGATTGGTCACAATTCCTGGATGCTTACCGTCAGGCAAATTACTGGTGGCTGATACCAGCCGCTTTTGTCTACGTAGGCGGCTATTTACTCCGTGGTCTACGGTGGCAGGTTATTCTCAGCCCTGTAAAAAAATGCCGGTATTTAAACACTCTATCGGCACTGATGATTGGATTTATGGCGAATAATTTGTTGCCGTTGAGAATCGGCGAATTCGTTCGTGCTTACCTTCATGGCACCCGGGAAAAACTACCAAAGACCTCGTCATTCGCAACCATCCTTGTGGAAAGAACGTTTGACCTCTTTGCGCTGGTTGTTATTTTCTTGCTCGCCACCCTGATAATGCCAGTACCGTTCTGGGTTAAACGCATTGCAATAATTATCGCAATTATCCTGGCATTAATCATTGCCTTTTACTATGGCATGCTTTTCCGTCGTGAACAAACTGAGAAATTGGTACGGAATATATTATTTTTTCTGCCAAAAAGAGCAACTGACAATGTTGCCAAACTTGTGTCCCCTTTTATCTCCGGTCTGGAAGTGATGCTTGTAAAGCGTGAACTACTGACAACTGTCGGACTTTCTATCGGCATCTGGCTCGCTGAGGCAATGACATGCTGGATACTCCTTTATGGATTTTTCCCGGAAGTATATCTCCCATTTGGCGCGGCAATGCTGGTCATAACAATCGTGTCTTTTGGCGTTATTCTTCCGTCTTCACCTGGTTTTGTCGGCATTTTCGAGAGTTTTACGGTTATGGCATTGTTGTTGCTGGGAATCGAAAAGGGGCCGGCTCTCAGTTTTGCCGTGCTTACTCACGTATTACAATTCGGTATGACCGTTGTGGCTGGTCTTGGATTTATGTGGCGGGAAAACCTTGCGCTGGCACAAATAGTAAAACAAGCAGAAAAATTAGAAGAGGAAGAACTCGCCTAAATTTCATTTATACCAAACCTAAAATCTACAAGTCGTATTTTGCAAGAGCAGACTTTCCTCTCAAAACCGGCAGGATATATACAAATAGATTAAGAATAATAAGTCCGGGGATTACCCATAAAACAGTGGGCACGTATGAAATCCTTGCTCCTGCTGCTTTTATAAAATGAATCCTCATCACAGGTGTTTCAAGAGCAAGTGCAGCACCGATGTAGAAAAGCGAATACATAATAAACCATATGCCTTCAGGCGAGGTTTCTATCTTCGAAATGTTTTCTACGTTAAAACGTGGGTTTGAAGCACCCATACCAGCAGCGAGACATGCTATACCACTGGTAAGAAAGAAGCACGTAATAACTGATAACCACATTACCATCCGGTCCGCCTGCAGTATCAAGTTTGACCCGATTACCAGAATCAATCCTACCACAATAAGAGGCGGATAATAAAGCCGGAATTTCTCCTTGAAAATATTATCTATGTGGACAGGCATTGAGCGCAGCAGCCACCAGGATTTGCCTTCCAGCGCTATGGCCGGGAAAATAAACCGGAGAGCAACTGCTGCAACTATAAACTCAACGGCACCAAGATTAAAAAAAGCAACCATTTGCTTTGCCTGAGCTGGTATTTCCGGCAAAGCAGTAAGATTGAAAATATATACGAATGCAAGTGCAGCAAGGAGGAGTAACTGAGTCCATTGCTGGGTATCCCGAAAGAAAACACGGGCATCTTTTTTCATTAGTATTCTCGGTTTTTTCTCTCTTACAAGAACGTTTACCCATATTACCCAGAGTTTACTTACGCGAACACGTCCGCCTCCATATGCGCCAGACCATCCATAATAGTAGTACCGTTCGCCAAGCAGCATCATCAGGAAATATGCTACGGTTGCCGCAAGGGCAAGCTGAGAAAGCATGCCAAAATAATTGTTGTAGTCGCCATGACTCGCGTAGGATATTCCCTGACTTACCCACCAGGCCGGACTCCACCATAAATCAGGCATCTTGAGCATGTCAAGATACGTCTGTATAAGACCCTGTTCTTCTGGCCGCACGATTGTTTCTGGTCTCATAAGCCGGACAGCAACGTATAGAATTGAACCGGCAATTACACCAACTATGATAAGAACGTCACGTGAACGTTTAGCAGGCAGGAACCTCATTACGAGGACCGCTACACAAACTGATATTGCGATTATGCTGACCAGATATGGCAAAATACTTCCTGCTGCTAGAGACCAAAAAAGAATTCCCTGTTTGTAAACCCGAGCATACGCAGCAAGGAAGGGTAACATTGTCAGGACGACCATCCATGACGAATAAACGAACGTTTGCCAGAATTTTGCCGAAAAGATTTGATTTTGCGAAATCGGTAAAGTCCAGAGGAAATCGAGGTCACGCGAAAAAAATAAAGTATTGAAGCATACCAATAAAGTACTGAATATAAGCATCGCTCCGAGAATTACAAAAATAAGTACTAATAGCCGGAAGATAAGGTATGGACCAAGCAGTGGCGCGCTGTGAATATAACTCAAGAGATGCAAAAAACCGAAGTAAAGCTCGATGAGCATCGCTATACCCAGGGACCAGAGGAGTACGTTCTTGATTATCGTACCGCGACTTGCGTGCCTGGCGCTATTTTTAAACGTTCTTAAAGTTTGCATTAAAATTGCGGTATTCATGAGTATGAGATTAACGTAAAACCGAAATTCTTGTTCTCAAGGTCAGCGGTTGGTGAGCGTAAGGAATACGTCTTCGAGGTCTCCACGGCTGCCTGATTCAAGTACGAGCTCTTCGATAGTACCGATAGCAATCAGATGGCCACGGTCTATTATTCCGACACGATTGCAGAGTTTCTCGGCGATTTCCAGAATATGGGTGCACATAAAAATTGCAGCGCCATTAGCTGCAATCTCATTTAATATATTCTTGACAAGACGGGAAGTAGCAGGGTCAAGCCCAACGAGTGGCTCGTCGAGAAATATTGCACGAGGTTTATGTAGCAGTAAAGCCGTATACAAAAGTTTTTGCCGCATTCCATGAGAGTACTCTTCTATCAGGATATCTGAATATTCTGTAAGTCCAAATTGCTGGAACAACCGCTCGGTCGTGGCTTGTATTTCATCGTGAGGAATATCGTAAATCTCGCCCACAAAATCCAGAAATTCGCGGCCAGTAAGTTTTGGGTATACATATGGCTCATCCGGTATGTAACCAATCAGCCGTTTTGCTTCTATTGGATTTAGCAGTACGTCATAACCGCCAACCAGTGCTTTTCCAGAGGTAGGTCTTGCCAGACCGGTAAATAACTTTACGGTAGTGGTTTTCCCTGCGCCGTTCGGTCCCAGGAAACCAAATATTTCTCCAGGTGGGACTTCCAAATTGAGGTTATCAACGGCAAAGGTGGTTCCGTATTTCTTGGTAAGTTTTTCTGCTTTTATCACACACGCACTATTCTGTTGCGGTCGTCAACGTGGACGATAGTTGGATGGAATTTCTTAAGTTCGTCTTCCGTAACGAAACCATACGCAATTATAATCAACCTGTCCCCAACTTGCCCCTGGCGCGCAGCTGCTCCAAGTAATGCAACCGTCCCTGAATTCCGTTTTGCAGGTACGACGTATGTCTCAAGCCGGGAACCATTTTCTACGTTTGCAACCAGTACCATCTCGTATGGCTTGATGTCACAGGCATCCATAAGTGCCTGGTCTATTGCTATGCTTCCGGAATAATGTAGTTTTGTCTCAGTAACTTTGACACGATGAATTTTCGCACGACACATCATTCTGAGCATTATAACTTACCTCACTTAAATAAAGTTTTAGCAAAATCTACCCACTCCGGAGTTACTGTTTTAAGTACAGATACTGCCTCAGACAGAGGGACGGCCTCAATAGAATTACCCTTCAGACACGCCATATTACCAAACTTTCCGTTTCCTACTAATTCACTTGCTTTGACGCCTGTTCGGACTCCAAGCATCCGGTCGAAAACTGTTGCAGGACCACCGCGCTGCATGTGCCCTATCACTCCAACCCTTGCTTCTACTCCAAGTTTTTCTTCTACTATCTCTGCAATTCTGTCGCCCACGCCTCTTTTCTTAAGTATCATATGCCCGAACTGGTCTAGTTCTTCTTTCGCATTTTTAAGTTCTGGCATTTTAACTCCTTCGGAAACCACCACAGTAGCTACTTTTTCACGTTCGTGAACTTTCTTGAGGTGTGCACACATTTTCTCTATGTCAGGTTCTTCTTCAGGTATGAGGACCCAGTCAGCGCCACCTGCAATTGCCGTATATAGAGCTACCCACCCGGCGTGCCTGCCCATTACTTCAAGCACCATTATACGACGGTGGGAACGCCCTGTATCCCGTAATATTTCGAGTGCTTTAACTGCCAACGTTACTGACGTATCGAAACCAAACGTATAATCCGTAGCAGAAAGGTCGTTGTCCATGGTCTTCGGCACTCCGACTACAGGAAACCCCTGCTCCTTATACAAACGATGCGCAACACCAAGCGTATCTTCTCCGCCCATCACGATAAGCCCATCAGGACAAATTTTTGAGGCGTTCTTGAGAACTTTTTCGACGCCACCGTCTACCTTATATGGATTATAGCGTGAAGTACCAAGAATTGTACCACCCTGGTTCATGATATCTTTTACCTTTTCCAAAGATAGTGGTTCGGTAATACTACAAGCAAGCCCCTTCCATCCTTCGTTTATTCCTATGATTTCCCAGTTAAAATCAAGCCCTTTAAGAACTGCTCCACGAATCGCCGGGTTTAGGCCCGGACAATCACCCCCACCCGTTAAGATACCTACTTTCTTTTCCGCCATTTTAAAACCTCCGTTGTTTCCACCTAAAATATCCTAATGTTCTTTTGCAAGCCCGACCAATTTTGCAAAGTCCTCCGGTGTGCTTATTGCAAGCTCAGAGAGCATTTTGCGGTCAATAACAACGTTCTGCCCGCGCATCTCCTTAATAAATTTACTGTATGAAATTCCATTCAGGCGACACGCGGCACCTATACGCGTTACCCATAGCGAACGCATGTCACGCTTTTTTTGCCTCCTGTCACGGTACGCGTATTGTCCACTCTTCTCAACTTGTTCTCTTGCATGGCGATAAAGAGCATGTTTCCCCATCCTATAGCCTTTGGCCTGTTTTAAGTATTTCTTATGTCTTTTTCTCGTCGTCTTTCCTGCTTTTATTCTCATTTTATTCCCTCCGAACGTCTACTGTCTATCTGGGCACCAGTTTTTTCATGCGGGATACTTCTGCACTAACCAATATCTCTGATTTTTTTAGAGCGCGCTTCCTTTTCTTACGCTTCTTGGATAATAAATGGCTTTTACTGGCATGCCTCCTCAGGATCTTCCCCTTGCCAGTATATTTAAACCGTTTTGCTGCACCTCTATGCGTCTTCAACTTAGTCATTATGTACCTTCCTTTAGTTTAATCTGGCGCAGGCGATGCCGGCACGCCAGGCCCGTGCCTACAAACGCAGGCTAAAGGTTGCTGCTACAGCCTGCGGCTACCGTTTAACGGGAGAAAGTAATATAGAGATTCTGTTGCCCTCTGCTCTTGGTCTTGTGAGAGGATGCGCAATCTCACTTAAATCTTTTTCCATGCGCCCCAACAACTCATATGCAAGGTCACTGTGCATTCTGTTACGGCCAAACAACACAATGGTTACTTTTGTTTGATGGCCTTTGTTCAAAAATCTGATTATCCTGGAGACCTTATTGTCGTAATCGTGCATCTGAATGTTAGATGTTAGACGGACCTCTTTGACACGGGATTGGCGTTCGTGGCGAAGCTCCTGCTTTTGCTGCTTGTGTATTTCATACAGCAACTTACTGAAATCTATTATTTTGCAAATCGGAGGTCTTGAATTAGCATTGACCTCAACCAGGTCCAAGCCTGCATCCTGCGCAAGACCTAATGCCTGAGCAGTCGCCATCTCCCCGAGATTTTTGCCCTCTTGATTAATCAGAATTACTCGTGGAACTCTGATTCCTTCATTTCTCCGCGGCAGACGTTTTTTGTCCAGTGGCCACCTCCCTTTTCTCTATCTCAGAATTTAACTGCGACACAAGCTGTCCCAATGGCATAACGCCGACGTCGCCAACACCGTGCCGCCTTACCGAAACCGTCCCATTTTCAACTTCTTTTTTCCCGATTACTATCATACAGGGTATTTTTTCTGTCTCTGCATTGAATATCTTTTTTCTAATCAAAAGATTCCCGAGGTCCATATCCACACGAAACCCGCTATTGCGGAGCGAAGTTGCAATCTCCTCTGTTTTTGCAGCAACGGTGTCGGTAATATTCATCACACGAATTTGTACTGGTGCCAGCCACAATGGAAACGCTCCTGCATAATGCTCTATCAGGACTCCGAAGAACCTCTCAAGCGAACCGAGTAATGCACGATGGACCATAATTGCCTGTTGACGCGACCCATCTTTATCAATATACATTACACCGAAGCGTTCCGGCAAGTTGAAGTCCACCTGAATCGTGGAACACTGCCATGCACGGCCAAGAGAATCCTTTATCTTTATGTCCAGTTTCGGTCCGTAAAAAACTCCGCCACCTTCATCAACATCGTATTTCAAATTAGCGCGTTCTGCGGCCTTACGTAGCGCAGAAGTTGCTTTTTCCCAGTGGCCGGGATTCCCTACAAATTTATCCGGACGCGTACTCAGGTAAGCTGAAAATTCGCTAAAACCAAAAGTGCGCAGTATCTTCAGCGCAAATTCTACGAGATTATATATTTCTTCGTCAATCTGGTCGGGCCGGCAAAAAATATGGGCGTCATCTTGAGTAAAACCACGTGCGCGTAATAATCCGTGCAGGACGCCTGGCCTTTCATAGCGATAGACCGTTCCAAGTTCTGCAAAACGTATGGGAAGTTCCCGATAACTCCTTAGCAGGGACTTGTATATCAGCACGTGCCCGGGACAGTTCATTGGTTTAAGTAAATATTCTGATTCTTCTACTTTAATGGGCGAATACATATATTCGCGATAGAAATCCCAGTGGCCGGATGTTTTCCACAGGTCAAGGCGCGCTACATGCGGAGTATAAACTGGCTGGTACCCTGCCTTTGAAAGCTCGGTCCAGAGATAGTCCTCAATTATTCTGCGAATAGTAGCACCGTGAGGATGCCAGAAGACAAGCCCAGGGCCGGCAGATTCCTGAATACTGTACAGGCCCAGGGCTCTTCCAAGCACGCGGTGGTCCCGTTTCTTCGCTTCTTCTACGGCCTGAAGATAATCCTTCAGTTCCTGCTCGCTTAAGAAAGCAGTCCCATAGATACGTTGTAGCATCGGACGGTTTTCGTCCCCACGCCAGTATGCGCCTGCTATGCTCAACAACTTGAAATGTTTAATTTTACCTGTTGACGAAACATGCGGCCCACGGCACAGGTCAATGAAGTCACCGTTCTGGTATAGTGTTACTTTTTTGTCGGGAATATCTTCAAGTAGTTCTACTTTGTACTGCTGCTTTAATTCCTTAAAACGTTCTATCGCTTGCTCACGCGATTCTTCTGTCTTCACGAACCGGGAATCGCTCCTGATGATTTTTTGCATCTCTTCGCTGATATTGTTTAAATCATCTGGCTCGAATGGCCGTCCAATGTCAAAATCATAGTAAAAACCATTTTCTATGGCGGGGCCTATTCCAAACTTTGCCTCAGGAAACAGATGTTTCACTGCCTGCGCCATCACGTGCGAACAGGAATGTCTAATGGTTGCAATATCAATTTTATTTTGCGATGAATCACTCATCTTAATAAATCCCCTAACACTATCCATAAATGGTGCCCGGTGTCCGACTTGAACGGACGACCCCCGCCATGTCAAGGCGGTACTCTAAACCAGCTGAGCTAACCGGGCAATAAATAATATGTATCAGCAAAGTCAAGGCGAGGGCCGGATTTGAACCGGCGAATAGCGGTTTTGCAGACCGCCGCCTTGGCCACTTGGCTACCTCGCCGTTACAACATCCAGAAATGACATGGGGACGACAGGACTCGAACCTGCAAGCCTCTCGGCACTAGCACCTCAAGCTAGCGTGTCTGCCAATTCCGCCACGTCCCCAACAGAATACAGATATCAAATTTAAGAGAGCGGGGGACTAAGGGGCTATCGGCGCAACTGGCTGGTCTGATGCGGCTGTACCTTTATCAACTATACTCTCCTGACCTGAACGGCTGGTCATAACTGTCAGTATTAGTGACGTCGTTATAAAAGATACTGCAAATATTACCGTCAGTTTCTTTAAGAAAACGTCACCGCCTGTTCCGCCAAAAACTGCTTCTCCGCCACCGCCAAATATACTGCCAAGCCCAGCACCTTTACTCAACTGCAATAATATTATAAGAATTAAAATAACCCCAAAGATTATATGTAGTACAAGTATAAACGTTGACATATTTCCCCCTATTCTTTTTTAAGCGGGACCAATCCGGGTAGTTCTTTCCCTTCCAGAAATTCGAGAGAAGCGCCTCCACCTGTTGATATATGTGAAAATTCATCTGTGAGTCCCGCCTTTTTTATCGCGCTTACCGAATCTCCTCCACCTACCACCGTGGTTGCATCACGCCCAGTGGCGGCAGCAAGCATCTTTGCTACTTCAAAAGTCCCGTTAGCAAATCTATTGTCCTCAAATATACCCATAGGTCCATTCCAGAGGACAGTTCTTGCCTGCGCAATGATTGGAGCAAGCCGTGACAACGTCATCGGACCTATATCAACGCCAAGCCAGCCGTCTGGAATTTCGACTCCACCGGTCGTCCTGACGTTTGCGTCCGGCTCAAGGGAAGCGGCTATTACGTGGTCAATCGGAAGCAACAGGCGTTTTCCTGTATCTTTTGCGTGTTCAAGCGCACGTTTTGCTGCATTTCTATATTCTTGCTCAACCAGCGAATTACCTGTCTTTGTGCCTTGCGCAGAAAGGAATGTGTAAGCCATTGCACCACCGATAATTAGCGAATCGACCTTGTCCATAAGGTTATCAATTATTGCTATTTTGCTTGAGACCTTCGCTCCACCGAGAACTGCAAGAAATGGACGAGCTGGGTTTTCCAGAATGCTGCCCATAACTTCAACTTCCTTTGTAACCAGTAAACCTGCGGCAGAAGGAAGATAGTTCGTAGTTCCGGCAGTCGAAGCATGAGCACGGTGGACAGTCCCGAAAGCGTCCTGGATAAATACATTTGCCAAATCCGCAAGTTGTTTTGCAAACGCGGGGTCATTTGCTTCTTCTCCAGGATGAAATCTCAGGTTTTCAAGCAACAATATCTCGCCTTCCTTAAGTTTTTGTGCAGATTCTATAACTTCAGGACCTATGCAGTCGGAAACGAAACGAACCTGTACACCGGGCAACATTTCACGCAGTGCATCTGCAACCGGAGCCAAACTTAATTCTTTCTTTACTGTCCCTTTTGGCCTTCCAAGATGAGATGCAAGAATAACCGGACAGTTGTGCTCCAGTGCATATTTTATCGTTGGTAACGATGCACGGATACGCGTGTCATCAGTAATAACTCCCTGCTTTTCCTTACTCAGTGGTACGTTAAAATCGCAACGAATAAAAACTTTCTTGCCATCTATATCAATATCAGAAATACGGCGTATCTCCACTATGCTCCTCCTTGAAACTCCCGGGAAATGTCTGCTGCTGATTTAAAGATTGGAATGACTGATGACATATTCGGTAAGTTCAACTATACGGTTAGAATAACCCCATTCGTTATCATACCATATACAAATCTTTGCAAGGTTTCCGCCAACCACTTTTGTTAATTCAGCATCAACTATTCCTGAATATGAAGAACCATTGAAGTCCCTGGAAACCAGCGGTTCGCGGCTTACTGCAAGGATACCTTTCATCTCACCGTTAGCAGCATCTTCAAGTGCATTGTTTATTTCTTCCGCGGTTGCATCTTTCTTCAGGACTACGACCAGGTCGGATATAGAAACGTTTGGCGTGGGCACCCTTATCGACATACCATCAAATATTCCCTTCACTGCAGGAAAAACCTCGCCAACCGCTTTTGCAGCACCTGTTGCTGTAGGAATAATTGACATGGCAGCTGCACGCGCGCGCCTGAGGTCCTTATGTGGGAAATCAAGAATGCACTGGTCGTTAGTATACGAATGTATTGTGGTCATTATTGCTTTTTCTATACCGAATCTTTCATGCGCAACTTTGATTACCGGGCTTAAGCTATTGGTAGTACACGAGGCATTCGCAATCAGATTGTGCTTGGAATCATCGTAATCCTTCTCGTTGATTCCCATATTTACATTAAAATCGGTGCCTTTGCCAGGCGCTGTCAGGATAACCTTTTTTGCTCCTGCCTGGATATGTTTTGATATGCTATCCCGGTCACGAAACCTGCCTGTTGACTCAATAACTACCTGGACACCCATTTCTTTCCACGGCAATTTTTCAGGGTCACGCTCTGCAAGGACACGTATTTTCTTTCCGCTTACTACAAGATTGTCACCATCTATAGATACGTCTTCTTTGAGAGTTCCGTGGACAGAATCATACTTAAGCAAATGTGCAAGTGTGCGTGCGTCTGTAAGGTCATTAACGGCAACGACGTTCAGCTTACCTTGCGCAAGTGCTGCACGAAAGACCAACCTGCCAATCCTGCCAAAACCATTGATTCCGATGTTTACTGACATTTACACCTCCAGTTTAGATAAATAAAGTTGTTATTTGCTATTATAGTAATTCACTGTTCAAAGTCAAGCGTAATTCTGGTTATCGTTTACTTTACTCGCACGTTCCTCAAAAATTCGGCACTTTTTTCCGGCAGTGACGGGTTGATAAACATGCCGGAACCGAGTTCAAATCCAGCGGTTTTTGTTACCCGTGGAATAAATGTAATATACCAGTGAAAATGTTCAGGCCGTTTTAGAGTTGCCGGCGCAGAACGGATTACATAATTAAAATCAGGGTCTTTTAGCCCGTAGTAAAATTTTCCCAGCAGTGCCTTCATCACTACCGCAAGGTCATCTGTTTCCTTGTTTGTAATTTCAGTAAATCGAGCCATATGCCTCTTTGGATAGAGCCATGTATGGAATGGCGAGAGTGCAGCATACGGTATGAAAGCAATAAAATGTTTGGTTTCCATTACTATCCGTGAGCCATCTTTTTTCTCGTCTTCCATATTCTGGCAGAACAGGCATTTGCCTGTTTCTTCATAATGACGGCTTGCAGTAATGACGCGCTGGAGTATGTCACCGGAAACTATAGGGACTCCGATAATCTGCGAATGCGAATGAATCAATGAAGTGCCGGCAGATGGACCATGATTCTTGAATAAAACCACCATTTGAATGCGTTCATCCTTTGTTATCTGGTCAAAATGTATTCTGTATGCTTCAATAATCATCCTTATCTGCTCTGTACTCATCAACGCAGTAGTAAGATTATGTTTCCGCGTCTCTATAATCACATCATGAATCCCTGCTCCATTAACGCTCCAGCGCAAACCTTCGCAATGTTGGTCAAGGTTTTCGTTCCTGTTCAGCGCAGCAAATTTATTCGGGATAACTCGCACCTGCCACTCGCCTTCTTGAGGTAAAGCGAATACTTGGGGAGGCGTCTTGTCTTCATTGCCTGGACAGAAAGGACAATTTGGCTCATGCTCCGGAAGCTTGCGTTCGGGTTCTTCTAATCTATCCTTAAAGTCCTCCGGCCGCTTCGCTCTTTCAGTAGCGATTATGACCCACTCTTTTGTAACTGGATTCTGTCTAATCTGTGGCATAATTATCTGCCCCTGGAGTGAATCGCTGCTTTTGTTTTAGCACCAGAAAAATTATCAGGTCAACTATAGCAAGGACTATGAAGCCGGCGGCGCCGGTAACGCCAATGACAAGGTCACTACCGCCCTTTATCATCATATAGGCAATCCCTACGGTGGCATTAAGTGTGCCGTGCATAATAGCTGCGGCAATTACAGAATGCGACTTTTGAGTGATATAAATGAAAATCGGGGTAAGCAAAAGACACCATATAATCATCATAAATACACCTGCAAGCGGATGCTCAGGGTAATTATGACCGTACATAATAAGCGGAGCATGCCATATACCCCAGATGAGCCCAATAAAACCGGACATTTTCCAGAATCCAAGCGGCGTAAGTTCTTTCATCAAAAAACCACGCCAGCCAAGCTCTTCACCAAAACCAGCGACCGCATTTATGGTTGCGCCTGCAATCAACCCCTGGATTAATGCCAGCCATAACGGATGCATTGGCATCTGTGCCATCTGTTCGTGCATAAGTTCTATGTCTTCTGGCTTTAAGAATTCCTGGAACCGTTCAAAGAACCCTGACATATTAGGAGAAAACTCAATTCCGGGCAAAAGCAAACTTACTCCCATTGCAGCAAATGCAATTGCGGGTGGTAGGAACCATCCGACAAAAAACCAACGGTTGAAGTGCCAGGAAATCCCGAGTTCTCTTATTGGTAATTTATAAATCCTCTTCTGAATAACCATTGCAACAGTCATCGGGATAAACATATATATTACGGCCATTATAGTTCCGCCTGCAGTATTAAGCCGGCCTCCAAGTGCAAAGAAAAGGAATGCCAGACCATAACTTATAAGCAAAGTAATCAGCACGAATTCACGAACCTTCTTCCAGTTTACCATTTTGTCTCCATAGTATAAACTACGCTCCCTCCTGGATTCAATTCTATCATAATTTTATCATTTTACAAACAAACTGGCAAGGAATTAGGTTTACCGGAACATCAGGGGTCAATTTGTCAGAACTTTATAGCGAGAGAAACACGGTGGGTACTGCCTAAATCCCCATAAGGAACCCAGGCATAGTCAATACCATAACCTTTGAAGGCAAACCCACAGCCAGCGGAAAGCCCGCTTAAAGCACCCAGTCCTTCAATCGTAGTCGTTTTATACCCTGCCCTAAGTGCTATCATGTCAAAAAGCAGGTATTCTGCTCCTGCATGCACATTGACATTACCTTCATTTGGTATATTCACATCCAGGGCAAGTGCAAGCGCATCTTTCTCAAGCATCTTGTATGACGCACCAAGCTTAAAGTTAAGTGGCAGAAGGTCTGATTCTGAGATGAATTTTATCTTTGTCCCAAGATTCTGGACAGAAAGACCGACATTTAGTTTTGGAACAGGCGTAGCGTATAGGAATCCTAAGTCAACAGCAAAAGCAGCAGCACTCTCATCTTCAATCTTTTCGGTGATATACTTTAAACTGATACCTAGATTGACCATTTTTATTTTCCTGCCGTAGGATAACGTAACGAACATATCACTTGCGCCGAAAGTTTGGCTGGTTGAGACGTCATCTCCGTCACTATCAATTTCAGTTCTGTCCATATCACCGACAATGAGATAACTAACGGCTCCGCCAAACGTCCCTATATTGCCTGCAGGATGCGCATATCCGACATATCCCTGTTTTATCCCTTCAAACCATTGATTGTACATCATAGAGATCTCTTTTTTCTCAATCTGGCCAAGACCTCCTG
>Ga0210056_1001278_pt1 | contig 21899 bp, 24 predicted proteins | sample CryGeyCG2014_080_2_FD_183965 | JGI IMG/M metagenome (GOLD analysis project Ga0210056, IMG submission 183965) | Groundwater microbial communities from aquifer - Crystal Geyser CG07_land_8/20/14_0.80 (SPAdes) (version 2) | ecosystem: Environmental > Aquatic > Deep subsurface > Groundwater | place... | reverse complement strand
AAGACGTTTGATAAAAAAATTAATGAAATAGAGAAAATGTTGAAAATTGAGACCTGACCCCTTAGATTCACAGGGTGGCTTAAGAACGATGTTTGGTATTCTACTGACGGGGTAACTTGGACCCAGGCCACATCCAGAGCTGCTTGGTTAGGCCGAGGGGATCTTACCTCTGTGGTATATGATAATAGAATATGGGTGATGGGTGGTTTAATAGGAGGCTTTCTCTGGGCAAATAATGCAAAAGATGTTTGGTATTCTACTGATGGGACAACTTGGATTCAAGCCACACCAACAGCTTCTTGGGAAATACGATCTGGTCATACCTCTGTGGTGTTTAATAATTGGATGTGGGTGATGGGTGGCTATACTTCCTCGAGTCCGAACTATTTGAGAGATGTTTACAGTTCCTCCAGTAATTTCTAAATATAGAATAGGCACTTTATGTAAATACCTGTAATTTAATAAGTTACAGAAGTAATGCAAGATAGGATTTAAAATATAATACGATAAAATTAACACTTGACATTAAAAAAAAATCGTGCTATAATATAACTATGATTAAAAGAAAACTATTTAAAGAGCTAAAAGGCCATATCCAAAGGAAAGAAATAAGCTTTATTATCGGGCCAAGGCAGGCAGGTAAAACCACCTTAATGCTTTTATTAAAAGAGCACTTGGAAAAAAACAATAAAAAGACAATATTTTTCAATCTCGATATAGAATCCGATAAAAAATTTTTCAATTCACAGGACGGCTTAATCGCAAAAATTAGATTGGAAATAGGCCAAGACAGTGGGTTTGTTTTTATTGATGAGATCCAAAGGAAGCAGGATGCGGGCCTTTTTTTAAAAGGCCTTTATGATATGAACCTGCCGTATAAGTTTATAGTTTCAGGTTCAGGCAGTATGGAGTTAAAAGAGAAAATCCATGAGTCGCTTTTGGGCAGAAAAAGGGTTTTTGAGCTCTCAACGGTCAGCTTTGACGAGTTTGTTGATTTTAGGACAGGTTATAAATATCAGGGCCGGCTTTCAGATTTTTTTTCTATTGATAAAGAAAAGACGGCGGCCTTTTTAGAGGAATATATGAATTTTGGCGGCTACCCAAGCGTGGTTTTGGAAGAGAAATTGACGGAGAAACGAAAGGCAATTGATGAGATCTACAGGAGCTATATAGAAAAGGATATTTCTTATCTTTTAAAAATCAGAAAGACGGAGGATTTCAGCAATTTGGTTAGACTGATGTCTGCTCAAACCGGAAATTTGGTTAACATTTTTGAAATTTCGTCAACCTTGGGAATTTCTCAGAAAACAGTAAAGGATTATTTGTGGTACTTGGAAAAAACGTATATCCTGAAGAAGGCCGCGCCGTATTTTAAAAATCCGCGCAAAGAAATTACAAAATCCCCGGTTTTTTATTTTTACGATATCGGCCTGAAAAATTATGCGTCAGGCGTTTTTGGCGGCATTTTAGGGCCAAAAGAAGCCGGTTTTAGTTTTCAGAACCTTATTTTTAATATTTTAAACGAGTGTTTCAGGGAAAGTTCAGCCAAAATCCATTTCTGGAGGACAAAAGATAAGGCCGAGGTTGATTTTGTTGTTGATTTAGGCAAAGAGGTAGTTCCTGTAGAAGTGAAATACAAAGCGTTAAAAGAGCCTCATATAGCCAGGCCGATCAGGAATTTTATCGAGAGGTATCATCCGAGGAAGGCGTTTGTGATAAATCTGGAATTGGAGAAGGCGTTGTCAATAGCGGGCACAAAGATATTTTTTATTCCTTTTTATGAAGCAATGAAAAAAATGGCGGAGTAAATAAAGCGCAATTCAGCCGCTGGCAGAGCAAGGCATTTGACAATATTGATATAAAATACTATAAGAATAGGGGGTCAGGTCTCAATAATCAACATAATTTAATTGACAAAAAAATATTTGAATGGTACACTCTTTTTAAGCTGAAAAGGAGTATTTTGGTATATGGCAAGACAATTAAGGATAGAATATGAAGGCGCATTTTATCATATAATCCAGCGAGGGAATGAAAAAAAGGATATATTTTTATCCGAAGAAGAAAGAGGCAAATTCTATGAATACCTAGAAGCTGCTTATCATCGTTACGGGATTAAAATACACACCTATTGCCTTATGAACAATCATTACCACCTCATATTAGAGACCAAGGATGCCAATCTTATAAAGGCCATGCATTTTTTAAATACATGCTATACTGTGTTCTTCAATACTAAAAACAAAAGATCAGGCCATTTATTTCAAGGAAGATATAAGGCTATCCTCGTAGAAGCCGATAACTATTTGCATCATCTTTCACGCTATATACACCTAAATCCATTAAGAGTTAAAATGGTAGGAAGTCCAATAGATTATCCATATTCAAGTTATAAATACTTTGTTAGTGACATTGCTCCGCCATATTGGCTAGAAACCTCTTTTATATTGAAAATGTTTGATAAAAGCATTAAAAAAGCCAAATTTCTATATAAGGAATTTGTGACAGATTTCATTGGTAAAGAGCAAGAAATAATAAGAAATAGTATGACGGCAGGTTTTTTGTTGGGCAGTCAGAATTTTGTTGAAAAAATTAAAAAAGGATTTATCCGGAATAAAGTTGACAAAGAAATTCCCGCAGTAAATGAGCTTAAATTACGTCCAACACTGGACAGGATACGAGAGGCGGTAAAAAAGAATATAACTAGCGAGAAACTTTCTAGAACTATAGAAATATATCTGACACGAAAATATGCCAACAATAGCCTAAAAGAAATAGCATCTTTATATAATAAAATAAGTGACGCTGGTGTCAGTGCCCTATATTATAGAATTGATAGGAAGAGATTGAAAGATAAGACGTTTGATAAAAAAATTAATGAAATAGAGAAAATGTTGAAAATTGAGACCTGACCCCTTAGATTATGTTTTTGCGGTTTTGTGATAGTATGATTTTGTTGTAAAATAATACCCCCGGCAGGACGATTGTTTGTAAAAGTGAGGGGTGGCGTATGAAAAGGCATATCATTTTTCTTGCAATAGCAATGAGTGCCTTTTTTTTATTTTCGCAGAACGCATCGGCAGCAGAGGTGTGGCCGGCGTTTAATTTAAAGGCCGCGTCAGCAGTTGATTTTGCCGGGCCTGTCTTTGGCTATGTTATTGCGCCTGTGCCTGTTGCGCCGGGGTATTCAGCCGTAGGCAGCGTTTATTCCGGCGATATAGAGTTTTTGAAGCAGGCAGAGCAAAGCTAATATAATATTGATACTATGAGTATCTCTTCAGGGTTGTCTTCCTATATACTTACATTTATCCCTATATTTGTTGCTTGACAAAACGGTGCCAGGCACCGCATTTTAAATATTTGTTGCTTGACAAAACGGTGCCAGGCACCGCATTTTAACCGGTTGATATAAAAGAGGTTACGAAGCAAAATGTCTGAGTTTTATCTTTTAGTCAAAATATATATTCTTGCGTTTATACCGGTATTCGTTGCTGTAAACGCGGTGAGCGTGCTGCCTATATTTGTGGGTTTAACAGCAGATTTAAAGCCGAAAAAGAGAAATGAGGTTTTATCGCGGTCCATACTTACGGCAACGCTGATAGCCATGGCGTTTATATTCGTTGGCAAAATAGTTTTTAATGTTTTGGGTGTTACAGTAGCGGATTTTAAGATAGCAGGCGGCATTTTACTTTTTATAATGTCAGTCGGGTATCTGTTGCCCGGCGGCATACAGCGCGGCAAGTATATTGAAAAAGAGGATGTCGGAGTTTTTCCATTAGGCACACCTTTAATAACAGGGCCTGCTGTTTTGACGACGTGCCTTGTGCTTCGTGATGAATATGGGCTTATGCCTACTTTGGTATCGTTGATTGCAAATGTTTTGGTGGTATGGTTTATCTTTGCCAATGCAGGCAGGATTATAAAATTTTTAGGCAAGAGCGGCTCGCGCGCTTTTTCAAAAGTAGGCGATATTTTACTTGCCGCGTTTGCCGTGATGATGGTGCGTAACGGCGCGATTGAAATAATAAGGGATTTTTTAAGATGAAAGATGTATTAACATTTATAATGGCAGGTGGAAAGGGCGAGCGGCTGTATCCTCTGACGCGCGACCGGGCAAAGCCTGCAGTGCCTTTTGGCGGTATTTACCGCATTATTGATTTTCCGTTGTCAAACTGCATAAACTCAGGCGCAAGAAAGATACACATACTAAGCCAGTATAAGTCAATGTCACTTGAGCGGCACCTGAGGATGGGTTGGAATGTTTTAAATGCCGAGCTTGATGAGTATATAGATATAATACCTGCCCAACAGCGCCTTGGTGAGAAGTGGTATCAGGGCACCGCTGATTCGATATATCAGAATATGCATGCCATAAAGATGAGAGGCGAGGAATATATTCTTATATTAGCAGGCGATCATGTATATAGGATGGATTATATGAGGCTTATTGATTTTCACAAAGCCAAAAAAGCAGATCTTACTATCGGCGTTGTTATGATGCCAAAGGAAGCCGCTCATGATTTTGGCGTAATAGAGTCGGATATTGATGGCCGCATAACCGGTTTTCAGGAAAAACCTAATGTAGGCGCCAAAACAGCGCTGAATAATCCTGATTATATATATGCCTCAATGGGTATATATATTTTTAACAGGGGCATGCTTGCAAAGGTTTTGGAAGATGATTCAAAAAAAGAATCCAATCATGATTTCGGAAAAAATATTATTCCGTTAATGATAGGAAATTGCAACGTATTTGCGTATAACTTTACGGATTCTAATGGTAGCCCGGCTTACTGGCGCGATATAGGGACCATTGACGCCTATTATGAGGCAAATATGGATCTGGTTGAGATAACGCCCGAGCTTAATCTTTATGATGCTATGTGGCCTTTAAGAACATATCAGGAGCAATTTCCTCCTGTAAAAACTGTTTTTACAGGCCAGGAGGAGGCAGGTAGGGTGGGCTTGGCGATAAATTCGCTTATATCAAACGGTTGTATTATATCAGGCGGTAAAGTGCAGAAATCCATACTTTCGCCGAATGTAAGAATAAACAGCTTTTGCGATGTAGAAGATTCCATAATCATGGAAGGTGTTGAGGTGGGCAGGCATGCTATGATTAGGCATGCAATAATAGATAAAGATGTAAAAATTCCTCAGAGCGCCAAAATCGGTTATAATTTGGAGCGCGACAAGAAAAATTTTTATGTAAGTGAAAAAGGCGTGGTTGTGGTTGCCAAAAATACCGATATTGTGGTATAATAAAAAATTACATGATCAGAAAAGCTAGAATAAAAGACGTAAAAGCGATTTATGAGCTTATAAATTTTTTTGCGAAAAAAGATATAATGCTTCCCAGGTCTATCAATGATTTATATGATAACCTGAGGGATTTTTTTGTTTGCGAGGATTTAGGCAGCGTTACAGGCTGCTGCGCTTTGCATATTTCATGGGAGGACTTGGCCGAAATCAGATCTTTGGCAGTAAACGAGACAAGGCAGGCCAAAGGCATAGGCAAACAGCTTATAAATGCCTGCATAGATGAAGCTAAAAATTTAGGCATAAAAAAGGTGTTTGCGTTAACGTATGTTCCGGAATATTTTGAGAAATTTGGATTTAAGAGAGTAGATAAGTCATGCCTGCCGCGTAAGGTTTGGGGTGAATGCCTGTCCTGCGTGAAATTTCCTGATTGTTCCGAGATCCCATTAATAAAAGAGCTATAAATCTATAAGATGAACTATACAATAACAGAAAAGATACTGATGAGCCATACGCCGGAAAAAAAAGAAATACATCCTGGCGAGTTTATTTGGGCAAAGATTGACCTTGCCCTGGCAAATGACATCACCGCGCCCCTGGCAATAGAGGAATTTAAAAAAGCCGGGGCAAAAAAGGTTTTTGATAAAAATAAAATCGCCCTTGTAGCAGATCATTTTACACCTGCAAAAGACTCACGAAGCGCCAACCAGGCAAAGATGTTGTTTGATTTTGCAAAAGAGCACAGCATTAAGAATTGTTTTGATGTTGGCCGGATGGGTGTTGAACACGCGCTTTTGCCTGAACTAGGCTTAGTCGCACCCGGCGATTTGGTTGTGGGCGCTGATTCGCATACATGCACTTACGGCGCGCTTGGCGTATTTTCAACAGGCATGGGCTCAACTGATATTGCTGCCAGCTGGATTACAGGCCGTGTGTGGCTTCGCGCGCCGCAGACAATAAAGTTTGTTTATAAAGGGAAACTGACAAAATGGGCAAGCGGCAAAGACCTTATTTTGCATACCATAGGCGACATAGGCGTTGACGGCGCTTTGTATAAGGCAATGGAGTTTACAGGCCCTGTGATAGATAAACTTGATATGGATAGCCGTTTAGCTATGTGCAACATGGCAATAGAAGCAGGCGGTAAGTCAGGCATAATCGCGCCTGATGGCATTTCAAAACTAAAATCTGATAAAAATGCGGAGTATTCTGAAATTAAAGAATATGACATAAGTAAAATGGAGCCGCAGGTGGCGTGTCCGCATTTACCCAGTAATGTAAAGCCGGTGAGCCAGTTAAAAAATATAAAGGTTGATCAGGTTATCATAGGTTCCTGCACAAACGGAAGAATATCTGATTTGCGCGTAGCGGCAAAGGTATTAAAGGGCAAAAAGGTAACCTCATCTGCGCGCACTGTGATAATACCCGCAACGCAAAATATAATGAAGCAGGCCATAAAAGAAGGCCTGGTTGATATTTTTGTCAAGTCAGGCTGCGCTGTTTCAACCCCAAGCTGCGGGCCTTGTCTTGGCGGCCATTGCGGTATATTAGCAGACGGCGAGACAGCCATCGCCACTACAAACCGCAATTTTTTAGGCAGGATGGGTTCGCCAAAGAGCTTTGTTTATCTGTCAAACCCGGCAGTAGCAGCAGCGTCGGCTATCAAAGGCAGGATAGCGCATCCGGAGGAAATATGATTTTAAAAGGCCGGGCGCATAAATTCGGTAACGATATTAATACCGATGACATAATTGCGGCAAAGTATCTTGTAACTACGGATCCTGCCGAACTTGGCGCAAAATGCATGGAGACAATAGCGCCTGATTTTGCAGCCAAGGTTAAAAAAGGCGATATAATTGTTGCCGGTAATAATTTTGGCTGTGGTTCAAGCCGGGAGCACGCGCCTGTTTCAATTAAAGGCGCAGGCATCTCGTGCGTTATAGCAAAATCATTTGCCAGGATATTTTACCGCAATTCCATAAATATAGGCTTGCCTATATTTGAGACAAACCAGGCAGATGATATAAAAACAGGCGATGAACTTGAAGTTGATTTAGTGCAGGGTGAAATAAAAAACATAACACAAAATAAAATTTATAAATCTGAGGCGTTTGCCGGTTTCATGCAGGAGATTGTAAACGCCGGCGGATTAATGAAATGGATAAGGAGAAAACGTGTATAAAATAGCTGTTATTGGTGGAGACGGGACAGGGCCTGAGGTTGTAAAAGAGGGCTTGAAGGTTATTGAAGCAGCGTCTAAAAAGTTTGGTTTTAAATACGAAACGAAAGATTTTGATTTTAACGGCGAGCGCTATATGAAAACAGGCAAGACGCTTGAGGATAATGATATTGCCGAGCTTAAAAAATTCAATGTCATTTATCTCGGCGCCATAGGCCATCCTGATGTAAAACCCGGCATTTTGGAGCAGGGCATACTTCTTAAGTTAAGATTTTCGTTGGATCAATACATAAACCTAAGGCCGATAAAATTATACAATTCCGCATTCTGTCCTTTAAAGGATAAAAAAGAGAGCGATGTTGATTTTGTTGTTGTGCGCGAAAATTCCGAAGGCCTTTATAAAGGCATGGGTGAGTTTAAAGATAAAGGCACAAAGGATGAAGTTGCCACACAAATTTCTTATAATACTAGAAAAGGCGTTGAAAGGTGCGTACGCTACGCGTTTGAATATACCAGAAGGCGTAATAAAAGAAAGACCTTGACGCTTTGCGGCAAGACAAATGTTTTGACCTTTGCCTGGGATTTGTGGCAGCGCGCATTTAATGAAGTAGCAAAAGAATACCCTGATATAAAAACCAATTACGCGCATGTTGACGCTACCGCAATGTGGTTTGTCAAAAATCCGGAATGGTTTGATGTAATCGTGACTGATAATATGTTCGGCGATATCATCACTGACTTGGGTGCCATGGTTCAGGGCGGTATGGGTATTGCAGCAGGAGGAAACTTAAATCCTGAGGGTGTTTCCATGTTTGAGCCCATAGGAGGTTCTGCGCCGAAGTATACAGGTAAAAACGTAATTAATCCGCTGGCAGCTATTTGCGCAGGCGCCATGTTACTTGAGCAGTTAGGCGAGGTAAAGGCAGCTAAGGCAATAGAAGATTCTGTTATAAATATAGTAAAGACAAAATTAAAATCCCTTGCCGCCGAGAAGATGGGTTATTCAACGACTGAAGTCGGGGATTTAGTGGTAAAAAATCTCTAGAGAGGTTACGAAGGTTACCTGATGTTATCTGAGGTTACGAAGGTTACCTGATGTTATCTGAGGTTACGAAGGTTACAATTTTAAGACAACAAGCTTATGAAAAATTAAAATTTTATCAAGATATTTGTAAAATTAGAAAATTAATTTATGATATGACAGAAAGATTTACGAAGACACATATGCGATTAGTTTCGCAGATGAGGGATGCTGCGCGTTCTGCCAAGCAAAATATAAGGGAAGGTTATAGAAAAGGAAGTTTGGGAGAATTTATTCATAGCATTAGAATAAGCCAAGGATCTCTAGAAGAATTAAGCGGTGACATGGAAGATTGTTTAGAAGATGGCCTTATATCAAAAGATGAACACGAAGAATTTATAACATTGGTTAGTAGCGCTAGCTATATGTCGTCCCGATATATTAAATCATTGTATGAGTTGGATAAAAAAGGCCAATGGAAAGTTCCGGGTGCTATTTTAAAACGTAACCTTCGTAACTTTAGGTAACCTTCGTAACATTCGTAACCTTAACAAGAGGTGTTTATGCGTAAATATAACATAGCAGTAATAGGTGTTGGGGCGGTTGGCATAGAAATGTTGCGCGTTTTATATCAACGTAAATTTCCTATAGCCAATCTTACTGTTTTAGCGCGCAGCGCAAGGAACATAGAAGTTGACGCAAAAAAATATTCCGTTAAGACAATATCGCCCGGGATGTTTGATGGGGTTGATATTGCATTATTTGCCGGCACTGAAGGTGAGAAGGGCGCTGCTGTAACTTACGCTAAAGAAGTAGTAAAGCGCGGCGGCGTTGTAATAGATAACGGCGCTGATTTCAGGATGGATCCGAGGGTGCCGCTTGTCGTGCCTGAGGTAAACGCCAAAGACGTAAAAAAGCACAAAGGTATAATCTCAAACCCTAATTGCTCCACTATACAAATGGTTGTCGCTCTTTCACCGATACATAAAAAATTCGGTATAAAGAGGGTTATTGCCACTACTCTGCAGGCCTCAAGCGGCGCTGGCCGGAGTGCCGTTCGGCAGTTAAAAGAAGAGGTCTCTTTAATCGCGCAAAAAGGCCAGGCTGATTTGAATGTTAAAGCAAAAAATAGATCCATGCCTCAGCAGCTTGCCTATAATCTGTTTCCTCACATAGGGACTTTTGCCGAGGCGGGCTATACCAATGAGGAGTGGAAGCTCGTAAAAGAAACCCATAAAATAATGCATGATAACAAGATGAGTATTTCAGCTACCACTGTCCGCGTGCCTGTCAGGACAGGGCATTCAGAGTCCATATATATAGAAACTAAAAGGCCTGCTTCGCCTGATAAGGTAAGGGCGTTGCTTTCCAAATCAGCCGGTATAATCGTTATAGACGATCCAAAAAATAATCTTTACCCCATGCCCAAGGACGCAGAGGGAAAAGATGAGGTTTTTGTGGGCCGTATAAGAAAAGATCCGTTTAATAAAAACGGTTTATGGCTTTGGGTTGTTGCTGATAACCTTCGTAAGGGCGCGGCAACCAATGCCGTTCAAATTGCCGAATGCGTTCTGCTATGCCCTTAGCCAAAAATATTCATCTGGTAAGGGCTTCGCAGAAATTAGGCGATTCCTACGAAGCCCATACTAGCTATTACGAGTGAAGGGCGAAGTAGAATGCGTAATATCAAGCTAACTATCGAATATGATGGAACAGCGTATTCCGGCTGGCAGGTTCAGAAAAATAAAAAAACCATCCAGGAAACCACAGAGCTTACCCTTAAAAAATTATTCAAGGAAAATATAAAGATTGTTGGCTCCGGCAGGACCGATGCAGGCGTTCACGCAGCAGCTCAGGCGGCTAATTTTAAAATAAAACATTTAATCCAGCCTGAGAAATTGCAAAAGGCGTTAAACAGCGCTCTGCCAAAAGATATTATCATAACCGGGGCAGAACTTGCTGGTAATGATTTTCACGCCCGTTTCAGCGCGAAATCAAAGGTCTATCGTTATACGATATTGAACCAGCCGTATCCGTCGGCATTCCTAAGAAATAAGGCCTTGTTTTGTCCCTACAAACTGAATATTGCCGCGATGCGGCGCGAGGCAAAGGCTTTGATTGGCAGGCATGATTTCAGGTCTTTTTGCGTTACAGCCTGCGCCAAAAAAAACACCATACGCACTGTTAAGCGCGTAGAAATAAAAAAAAAGCTTTTAGACGGCAGGTATCCGGTTATTGAATGTATAATAGAGGCGGACGGATTTTTATATAATATGGTAAGAAGTATAACAGGCACACTGCTTGAGGCGGCAAAACTAAGGATGCCTGAAGGCGGTATCAGAAAAATTTTAATGAAAAAAAACAGGGCTTTTGCAGGCCCGACTTTGCCTGCAAGGGGCTTGTGCCTTATGGAAGTAAAATATTAATGAAAAAAACAATCCAGATATTTTCTATAGTTTTATGCCTGGGATTTATATGCTTGCCTGTAATAGCAGAAGAGCCGGCGCAGGAAAAGCAGGAATACTCCGAGGCAAGGGTTTTTAATAATAACGGCGTGGACTTTGTTGCTTCAAAAAAATATACCGACGCAATAAAAGAGTTCAAAAAAGCGTTGGATATTGACAAGAGTTTTCAGGCGGCAAGATATAATCTGGCGCTGGCTTATTACAATTCCGGTAAAACCAAAGACGCCATTTCTGAACTTAAATACCTGACCAACAGCTCTTATTATTTTGTAAACGCGCATTACAATTTGGGCACCATATATTTGCGCGAGGGCATGCTGGATGAGGCAACAGAGCAGCTTAATATCGTGATAGAACTTGAACCTTCTCATGCAGAGGCGTATTTTAACCTTGGCTTTATATATTTTAAAAAAGATTTGTTGGATGATGCGCTCACCTATTATAAAGAAGGCGTTGAAATCAGGCCTGATTCTGTTAAGGGCCGTATGTCGTTGGCGTTTATTTACGAGAAAAAGAATATGTTTAAGGAGGCGGCCGATGAATATATGAAGGCGCTTGAATTTAATCCTGATAACCAGGACGCCAAACAGGCATTAGGCGGGGTGCAGGCAATATCTAGAATAAGGGAATATTTAAAAAGCGATTCAAAGGATGCCTGGGCATATGTGTATCTGGGCCATATTTATTATGCCAGGGGCATGTATAAAGAGGCAGTTGACAATTATAACAAGGCATTACAGATTGACCCTGCCAATGCTACAGCTAAAACGTCCTCGGAAAAAACAGTTGTAATGATGCTTGAGGCCTAGAAAAAAATGAGAAATAAAAAACTTGTTATTGCCATAACGATAGGCGATTCGGCCGGCATAGGTTTGGAAATAATTAAAAAGGCCCTGGCCCATCAGGATAACAGCAAGGCATTGTTTCTTGTCATAGGCGAAAAAGTAAAATGTAAGCCAGGCGTTGTCAGCGCAGCAAGCGGTAAAGCTGCTATAGGCTGTATAAAAACAGCAGTTGATTTGATTAAACGCGGCAAGGCAGACGCGCTTGTTACAGCGCCTATAAATAAAGAAGCAGCAGGCCTGGCAGGGTTTAAATTTCCCGGGCACACCGAATATCTCGCTTATCTTACCGGGACAAAAAAATTCGCGATGATGCTTGCCGTAGATAAACTGCGTGTTGTTTTAGCCACCAGGCATATCGCGTTAAAGGATGTTGCCAAAAGGCTTAACAGCCGTCAAATCTATGATGCGATTATTTTGACAAGTGCTACCCTTAAGAAATATTTCAAGATAAAAAACCCGAAAATAGCGGTTTGCGCCTTAAATCCGCATGCCGGCGAAAACGGTTTGTTTTCCGACGAGGAAAAACGGATTATAATGCCGGCAATAAGAAACGCCGCGAGAACCATAAAAAATATCACAGGCCCTATGGCAGCTGACGCGCTTTTTTACCGCGCGTACCGCGGAGAATTTGATGCAGAGATTGCAATGTATCATGATCAGGGTTTAATCCCGCTTAAAATGGCAGGCCGTGACAGCGCTGTAAATATAACATTAGGCCTGCCATTTATAAGGACTTCGCCTGCGCACGGCACTGCATTCGATATTGCAGGCAAAGGTATTGCCGATCCATCCTCAATGATAGAAGCGATAAAACTTGCCATAAAGATGGCTCATGGATAAAATAAGGCCGATAAAAAAGTTAGGGCAGAATTTTTTGCGTAACGAAAATATCTTACAGCGCATAGCCGCTGCTGCGCAACTGGATAATAACGATATTGTTTTGGAGATAGGCGCAGGCACAGGCAATCTTACGAAATATTTATGCGAAAAAACAAAATTCGTTTACGCGGTTGAAAAAGACGCCAGGCTGTGCAAAATTGCAGAGGAGAATTTAAGAAGATATAAAAATGTTAAAATTATTTGCAAAGATATCCTAAAGATAGATATGGGGTCAGGTTTCGAACCTGACCCCATATCTATTGACCGCCCGTTCAAAATAATAGGCAATCTCCCCTACTATATTACAACCCCAATAATCTTTCATCTTCTCGTGCAGAAAAAATATATCAACGATATAATAATTATGGTTCAGAAAGAGGTTGCGCAGCGTATTATCGCTAAACCCGGCGGAAAAGATTACGGTATATTGTCGTGTTCGGTTCAGTTTCATGCAAAGCCTAAAATTTTATTTAATGTAATCAAGGCCGCATTCAGGCCTCAGCCAAAGGTTGATTCATCGGTATTAAAGCTGAAGATTTTAGAAAAACCTGCCGTAGCAATAAAAGACGAAAAATTATTTTTTAATATTATAAAGGCCGCATTCGGCAAAAGAAGAAAGATGTTGCGGTCAAGCCTGGCTGGTTTAATCACAAAGGATAAACTTACGGATATCCTTGCAAAAAGCGGCATTGACGAAACCCGTAGGGCAGAGACATTAAGCTTGGAAGAGTTTGCAAAGATATTGGACAAACTTTATTAATATGATATAATTATATGCTATGATGAAGTTCGATAAAACTATAGTTGAATATACAGCGAAACTTGCAAGGATGAAGCTTTCTGACAAAGAAACTAGAGAGTTGGCCTTGCAATTAGCCGATATCCTAAAATATATAGAGAAGCTCAACCAGGCAGATACCTCAGGCGTTGAGCCTACCAGCCATGTTTTGCCTATAAAAAACGTATTTCGTCAGGACAAGGTCAAAAAGTCTCTTAATATAGCCGATGCGTTAAAAAACGCGCCTGAAAAAGAAGGCGATTTCTTCAAGGTGCCAAGAATAATAGAATGAGCGAATTACATAAACTCACCGCAAATCAGTTAAAGCAAGAATATAAGAATGGTAAAACCACGCCGCAGGGCGCGATGCAGGCGCTTTTGGAGCGCATTGAAAAGATAGAGCCAAAGGTGAAGGCGTTTGCGCATTTGCCAGAAAGGTGTCTGGCAAAAAGGTGCCAGGCACCTTTAACGCAAAAGATTGACCGGTTTGAGGTGCCAGGCACCTTTTTGCACGGCATACCCGTTGCCATTAAAGATAATATATGCGTAAAAGATGAGTTGACAACCTGCGCGTCGAAGATTTTAGAAGGTTTCAGGCCGCCTTATGATGCAACTGTAATTGAAAAATTAAGAAATGCAGGCGCTATCCTTTTCGGTAAGACAAACATGGATGAATTTGCGTTCGGCTCGTCCTGCGAAAACTCGTGTTATTATCCTACGAGAAATCCCTGGGATACGGCGCGGATTCCAGGCGGCTCAAGCGGCGGCTCAGCAGCAGCTGTGGCAGCTGACGAGGTTACCATGGCGCTTGGCTCTGATACAGGCGGCTCCATCAGGCAGCCTGCTTCTTTGTGCGGCGTTGTCGGATTAAAGCCTACTTATGGAAGAGTATCCCGTTACGGTTTGATAGCATTTGCTTCATCGCTTGATCAGATAGGCCCTATCACAAAAGATGTTTCTGACGCCGCATTATTGATGAATGTTATAGCCGGCCATGACGAGCGCGATACCACATCCGCAGATGTTGCTGTGCCTGATTATATAAAATCTCTTACAAAAAATGTCAAAGGCCTTAAGATAGGTATACCTAAGGAATATTTTATAAAAGGCATAGATCCTGAAGTCAAATCCGCAATAGAAATAGCGGTAAAGGTATTAACGGATTTAGGCGCGATATGTAAAGAAGTGAGCCTCCCAAGTACTGAATATGCTGTCAGCGTTTATTATATTATTGCCACAGCAGAGGCAAGTTCAAATCTTGCGAGGTTTGACGGCGTGCGTTATGGTTACAGGCACCAGGGTGAAGCTTCAATGATAGATATGGTGGCCAATACCAGAGGAGACGGGTTCGGCGCTGAAGCAAAGCGCAGGATTATACTCGGAACATTTGCGCTTTCAAGCGGTTATTACGACGCGTATTATCTGAAGGCGCAGAAGGTGCGCACCCTGATAAAAAGAGATTTTGACGAGGCGTTTAAAAAGTTTGACTGCATAATTACGCCTACCTCTCCGACAGCCGCGTTTAAGATAGGAGAAAAAACAAGCGATCCGCTAAGCATGTATCTCTCGGATATATTTACCATATCCGCGAATCTGGCGGGTATTCCTGCGATGTCTGTTCCATGCGGGTTCACAAAAGATAATTTACCGATAGGCATGCAGATTCTCAGTAAACCGTTTGATGAGGAAACAATATTCAGGACAGCTTTTACATACGAGCAGAATACCCAGTGGCACACGAGAAAACCAAAGCTATGAAATATTATCCGATAATAGGGCTTGAAGTGCATTTGGAATTAAATACCGAATCCAAGGTGTTCTGCGGTTGTAGCACGCAATTTGGCAGCGCTCCTAACAGTCAGGTGTGCCCTGTATGCCTAGGACTGCCCGGATCTTTGCCTGTTTTAAATAAAACCGCGCTTACCTATGCCTTAAAGGTTGCGCTGGCGTTAAACTGCGAGATTGCTGATTTTACAAAATTTGACAGGAAAAATTATTTTTATCCTGACTTGCCGAAAAGTTACCAGATCTCGCAATATGATAAGCCGCTTTCTAAAGCCGGCTGGCTTGATATAGAAACAAATGGCGCCCTAAAGCGTATAGGCATAACAAGAGTGCATCAGGAAGAGGACACCGGTAAGCTGCTGCATAAAGAAGGCGTAGCAACGAGCCTTGTGGATTTTAACCGTTCGGGAATTCCGCTATTGGAGATTGTTTCAGAGCCTGATATGAATTCAGCTGAGGAGGCGTATGAATATCTTACCCGTCTTAAGGCAATACTTGAATATCTGGATGTTTCTGACTGCGATATGGAAAAGGGGTCGTTGCGCTGCGACGCAAATATATCTATAAGTACCGATCCGAAAAAATTAGGCACCAAGGCTGAAATAAAAAATATGAATTCGTTTAAGGCTGTAAGGTCTGCCTTGGAGCATGAGATAACAAGGCAGACAGGGATGTTATCTGAAGGCAGCAGGATTATTCAGGAGACGCGGCTTTGGGATGACAATAAGGGCATAACTTTGCCTATGCGTTCAAAAGAAGGCGCGCATGACTACAGGTATTTTCCTGAGCCGGATCTTGTGCCGTTTATTTTTAGCAGTGAGGACATAAAAAAAGTCGCAGACAGCCTGCCTGAGCTTCCAACAGCCAGGAGAAAAAGGATTATAGAACAATATTCTTTAAGCGAATATGACGCTAGCGTACTTACACAGGATAAAGATATGGCTGATTATTTTGAAGAAGCCGTGAAGCTTTATAATAAACCGAAATCAGTGGCCAACTGGCTTTTAAGCGATATAGCGGCAGCTACGAGTAGTACTGTCGGTATAAAGCAGCTTAATCTGTCTGTTGGCAGGCTGGTTGAAATGCTTAAGATGATAGACAGCGGCGTTATAAGTGGCAAAATAGCAAAGGATGTTTTAGCGGGTATGATAGATACCGGCAAGCCTGCCGCGGCAATAGTTAAGGAAAAAGGCCTTGAGCAGATCTCCGACGACAAGGTTATAGAAAACGCTGCGGATAATGTTTTAAGGGAAAATCCCAAGGCAGTAGAGGATTACAGAAGCGGCAAGGCCACAGCCTTGACATTTTTGGTTGGCCAATTGATGCGCCATACAAAAGGCAAGGCAAATCCAGCGATAGCAAACAAGATCCTGATTAAAAAATTAGGGGCATCGTGATGCGGAAGGCAAAATTTTTAATCCCCGTTATTATCATTGTGTTTATAGCCGGTATTGCGGTTTCAAGCGGCGTATATCGCAGGGATCTTTCTACAAAAAACCAATCATATGCTGACCTTGATCTGGTAGGCGATGTTGCAGAGCTTATTGAAACCAATTATGTGGACAAAAAGTCCTTGGACTTTAAAAAACTTGCATATGGCGCGCTTCGCGGAATGGTTTCAACGCTGGATCATTACAGCCAGTTTTTAGACCCGGATGAGTATAAAGATATAAAGGTTGAGACAAAAGGCGAATTTGGCGGCGTTGGTATAGAGATAGCGGTTAGGGATGGCCTGCTTATCATAATAGCGCCTATAGACGGTACGCCTGCGGATAAAGTAGGCCTTGCTGCCGGAGATAAAATAGTAAAGATAGACGGAGAATCTGTTAAAGATATATCTATTCAGGACGCTGTTAAAAAATTAAGAGGCAAACCGGGCACATCAGTAGAGATTTCCGTATTAAGAGAAGATGAAAAAAAGATTTTAGATTTTACCATAACCCGCGCTATTATAAAAGTCGCATCCATCAAGGAAGCCAGGATTGTAGACAGCGAATATAAAATAGGCTATATAAAACTTGTGGAGTTCCAGGAAAAAACTTCGGATGATTTTGAAGCAGGACTTATTAAGTTAAAATCCAAGGGCATGAACGGCCTTATTTTGGATCTTCGTAATAATCCCGGAGGCCTTTTGGAATCAGCAGTAGGAGTAGCTGAGAAATTTCTGCAGGAAGGCGAGGTTATTGTTTTTACCAAGGGTTCGCAGCCCACAGAAGACATGGTTTTTAAGTCAACCGAAGGCAGCAAATATCTTGATTTTCCTATTATTGTGTTGGTTAATAAAGGTTCTGCCAGCGCTTCAGAGATCGTAGCAGGCGCGATACAGGATCATAAGCGCGGGCTTATCCTCGGCGCCAATACTTTTGGCAAGGCCTCTGTGCAGACGGTTATTCCTTTAAGGGATGGTTCAGCGCTCAGGCTTACAACAGCCATGTATTATACGCCTTTGGGCAAGATTATACATGAGCGCGGTATTTTTCCGGATATTGTTGTGGAAAGAAAAGACGAAAAAGATCCTTACGACAATCAGCTTGAGCAGGCAATTGATTTGCTAAAAAAATAAAATGGCAAAAAACCGTAAAACCAAATTTAATATTTTTATCTACATTTTAGCCGGGTTTATTGTGTTTCAAACGGTTTCTATAGGTTTTTTATTTGTAAAAAACCTGAAATTAAGAAAAGAGATCTCCGTAAAAAAAATTCAAGCCTCGCCAGCGCGCCAAAAAGTTAAGATTACGGCTAAAGCAGCCATTGTTTTGGATGACTGGGGGTATAATAAAAAAAATCTGCAGGCGCTGTTGGGAATAAAAAAACCCGTTACCATATCCGTGCTGCCTAATTTGCCTTATTCAAAAACAATAGCCGAGACGGCCCATGAAAACTTAATTGAGGTGATCCTGCATCTTCCGCTGGAGGCGTATGATAAAACAAAAAGGCCTGAAAAGGACACGATATGCGTTGGCATGAGTTCAAAGGAAGTGTTATTGCGCCTGGAGAAAGGTATTAACAGCGTGCCATATGCAGGCGGAGTTTCAAACCATACCGGCTCAAAGGCAACAGAAAATTATGAGCTTATGAAAATAATATTAAACAGCCTTAAGAAGAAAAATCTTTTTTTTCTGGACAGCCTTGTAACGAATAATTCGGTATGTGAAAAGGCAGCCAGGGATACAGGCGTAAGGTTTGCCAAAAGGTCTGTTTTTCTGGATAACCAGAATAACCTGCAATATATAACAAACCAGTTGCGCCAGGTGATTGCCGAGGCAAAATTAAATAAAACCGCTGTTGGCATAGGCCATGACAGGCCTCTTACAATAAAGGTAATAAACCAGATGCTGCGTGAATTTCAGCGTGAGGGCGTAGAGCTGATTTATTTATCGGAAGTAGTGAGATAGATGCTGGTATTAGGGATTGAGACATCGTGCGATGAGACATCAGCGGCTGTTGTTGAAAACGGCAGGCGAGTTTTATCCAATGTTGTTCTTTCAAGCCTTCATCTGCATAAGCCTTTTGGTGGCGTTGTGCCGGAGATAGCGTGCAGGCATCACGCGGAACTTATAGATTCAGTGATAAAACAGGCCTTTGACAAATCAGGCTGCGCTATTTCGGAGATAGGGCTTATCGGCGTTACTGATAATCCGGGTTTAATAGGCGCGCTGATGGTTGGGATATCAGCTGCCAAAGGCATCGCTCTTTCGCACGGCATTAAATATACCGGCGTTAATCATCTGCACGCGCATCTTTACGCGCCTATAATTGATAATCCGAAAATAAAGTTTCCTTTTATCGGGCTGGTTGTTTCAGGCGGGCATACGAACCTGATGCTTGTGAAAGGATTTAAAGATTATCACAACCTTGGCCAGACAACAGATGATGCTGTAGGCGAGGCGTTTGACAAGGTTGCCAAGATTTTAAATCTCGGCTATCCCGGCGGGCCGGCGATAGAAAAGATGGCAAAAACCGGAAATCCGCAGAAAATAAAATTTCCAAGGACTATGCTTTCAGCCGGCAGCCTGGATTTTTCTTTCAGCGGCATTAAAACATCGGTATTGAATTATGTGCAAAAGCGTAAAGCGCAAAGCGTAAAGCGCAAAGTTAATGATATTTGCGCGTCTTTTCAGGAAGCCGTAGTTGATGTTATAGTTGAGAAATCCGTGCGCGCATGCGAAAATAAAAAAATAAACACCCTTGTTGTCGGCGGCGGCGTAAGCATTAATTCGCGGCTGCGCGGGAAACTGCAGGAGGCGTGTAAAATATCACGGATAAATATTTATTTTCCGAGCCGCGGGCTTTGCATGGATAACGCGGCGATGGTGGCTGGGCTGGCGTATCAACAACATAAGTAGTCCCTCGCGTCTAAACGCGATAGCGGGATGCTCGGGACAAATTTTCTAAACGTGATAACTGGAAAATTTGGAGGTGCGAGATGATGGGAAATTTTCAGATAATTTTAAGGCTTGCATTAGCGGCAGTGTTAAGCGGTGTAATAGGCTTTGAAAGAGAAGTCCATGGCAGGGCAGCGGGTTTAAGAACCCATATTCTTGTATGCGTGGGTTCGGCGTTAATTATGTTGACATCCTTGTATATTTTTGATATTTATATCAGTAGGGTGTCGCTCGATCCTACCAGGTTAGCGACCGGTGTTATAACGGGTATCGGTTTTCTCGGAGCAGGCACAATAATCCGCTCAGGCGCATCCATAAAAGGCCTTACTACAGCGGCGAGCATTTGGGCTGTTGCGGGCGTGGGTTTGGCGGTAGGATGCGGTTTTTATATCGGCGCGTTTGCAACTACGGCTATCATGCTGATCGCTTTATTATTTTTAAGAAAAGTTGAAGATACGGTAACAACAAAGAAGAGTTAGGGAGGGAATAGATGTTTGGTAAAGGTAAAAAAAAGAACGGGGTAGAAGAGAAGGTGTTGGATGTAAACGCATCCATGCAGGGCACTATTTCTTTTAAAGAGCCGGTGAACCTGAAGATAAACGGCCATTTTGAGGGCGCCTTGGATTTAAGGGGAAATCTTACAGTGGGCCCGCAGGCGACGGTAAATGCGAATATAAACGGGGATGACATAATCATAGCAGGCAGGGTGCATGGAGATATAAACGCCAGGGTCCGCCTCAGCCTTCTTTCAACCGCGCAGCTCGTCGGCAACATAAGATCGCCGCTGATATCAATAGAGGAAGGCGCGTGTTTTCACGGCAACAGCCATATGATTCACGGCTCGCCCAGGCATGTCTGTGCCGGGCCGGACAGCAACTATATGACAGCAGAAGAGCTGGCTCAGTTTCTGGAGGTTGATATGTCCGTTGTAAGGGATTGGGCAAAAACAGGCAAGATACCGGCGCAAAAAGATGGTAATTCCTGGAAGTTTGAGCGTAAACAGATAGAGGATTGGCTTGTAACTGAACGGGTTAAATGACAGAAAAACTGTACAACGAAAAAGAGGCGTTAGAATATTTAGGCATCACAAGGCAAAAGCTTGATGAGCTTATGAAGGCAAAACAAATCAATGCTTACAGGCTTGGCGGAGAGTTTTTGCGTTTTAAACAGCCGGATCTTGATCAGGCAAAGTTGTTGTTATCCGTCGAGGAGAAACCGCAGCAGCAAGAAGTGAAATACTCATTTTTTTCCCGCATCAGAGATTATGTTTATTACAATGATTTTTATATCATAGTCGCGATACTTATAATAGTTTTACTTGCCATCATCTTCAAGATTTCTTTCTAAAAAATTTATGAACCCTCGGAACAATTCTATAAAGCGTATAATTGGCCGGCTAAGCCGCGGCGCCATATCAAGGCATGAGGCCTTTGAAAAATTAAAAGACCTGCCTTATTCAGATCTTGGGTTTGCCAAGCTTGATAACCATCGCCAGGTGCGAAAGGGTTTTCCCGAGGTAATATACGCGCGCGGCAAGGCGTTAAATCATTTAGAAAAGATAACAGCGCATTCACTTAATAGGCGCCAGCCGTTGATTATCACCAAAGCGGAAGAAACTGTTTATAGTTTTCTTAAAAGTAAATTTCCTGTTTTAAAATATTCCAATACCGCCCAAATAATTTATTATACGCGTAAAAGGCCTGTTTTAAAAAAAGGCTTTGTCAGCGTTGTCACAGCAGGCACTTCCGATATAAATGTTGCCGAAGAGGCAGCTGTAACATTGGAGGTCATGGGCAATAAAATCAGGCGCGTCTATGATGTAGGCGTTGCCGGCATTCACAGGGTATTTGATAAAAGGCGCCTCTTGGCGGCATCAAGGGTTGTTATAGTTATAGCCGGTATGGAAGGCGCTTTGGCAAGCGTTGTAGCAGGGCTTATAAATAAACCTGTAATAGCAGTGCCTACCAGTGTGGGCTATGGCGCCAGTTTCAAAGGGCTTGCGCCGCTTTTGACGATGCTTAACTGCTGCGCGCCTGGTACGGTTGTGGTGAATATTGATAATGGTTTCGGGGCCGCGTATTTCGCGGATATGATTCAGTAGCTCGCGGTTTACTCGTTTGCCAGCCGCTCGGCGGGGTTCCGCAAAAGCGCCAAAATTCCCCAGCGTGGAATTTTTGGCTCCACCCCACCATCGCAGCGGCTAGCAAACCAGCAGGGGACATTTTCTAACCCCAATCTGTTTTTAATCATGAGAAAGTGTCCCCTCGGTAAAAGGAGAAAATAAATTATGATATCCGAAAACA
>Ga0210056_1001273_pt1 | contig 21950 bp, 21 predicted proteins | sample CryGeyCG2014_080_2_FD_183965 | JGI IMG/M metagenome (GOLD analysis project Ga0210056, IMG submission 183965) | Groundwater microbial communities from aquifer - Crystal Geyser CG07_land_8/20/14_0.80 (SPAdes) (version 2) | ecosystem: Environmental > Aquatic > Deep subsurface > Groundwater | place... | reverse complement strand
AAAAGCATAACATTGAAATAATCATAGGCAGGGATAAATCTGCTTTAACGAGTACTAAAGGCAGGTACTGGAGGATTCATGGGAGGCTGAGTGTTGATGTATGGCTTGCTGCGAAAAGGGAGCTGAGGCCAAAAAGGGAAACACTTGGTCATATAGCAAAAATTGTTCTTGGTGAAAAAAAACTTGATGTTGACCCCTCAAAAATTGATGAGGAATGGGAAAAAAATCCTGAAAAGGTAATAAATTATTGTTTGAAGGACGCGGAGCTTGCACTGCGCATTCTTGAGAGAATTGCTGTGGTAGAGAAAGCAATGGACATGGCAACGGTCTCAAAACTCCCTCTTGATGATGTTTTGAACGGCAGAACCTCAACATTGATAGACTCTATATTAATCAGGGAGGCTGACAGGAAAAGAATAGGTGTTCCATGCACCAAACATGTGTACGGTGGCGAGAGGATTATTGGAGGATATGTGCATTCCATTCAGCCAGGACTGTATCACTGGATAATTGTTATGGATTTCAAGAGCATGTATCCAAGCATTATCATCTCAAATAATATCTGCTTCACAACCCTGAATCCTGATGGAGAAATTGTAAGCCCAACAGGCGCAAGATTCATAGGTAAAGAGAAAAGAAAAGGGCTGCTGCCAGGTATTCTTGAGAGCCTCATGAATGAGAGGGATGATGTGAAGAAAAAAATGAGGGAGACGACTGAGCCTGAAAAAATTAATTATTATAACGGGTTGCAGAACGCGATAAAAATACTTATGAACGCATTCTACGGTGTTTTCGCCTCCGAGTTTTACAGGTTTACAAACCCAAAAATAGGTGGAAGCATTACTGCATTTGCACGAGAAAACATCAAAAATGTAATAAATATGTTGAGTAAGGAAGGCATAAGTGTGATTTACTCTGATACTGACAGCATATTCTTCCAGTCGCCCTATGAAAATCTAAAAGAAACTGTAATATTTGGGGGAAAAATATCTGAAAGATTCTCAGAAGGTGGTACAATTCTTGAGTTTGAAAAGGTTCTGAAAGCATTTTTTTCACACGGAAAAAAGAAAAGATACATTGGCAAAATCGTATGGCCGAAGGAGGATATGCTTGTCAGGGGATATGAAACAAGGAGAACGGATGCATTTGATTTACAAACAGAAACATTGACAACAATTTTTGATTTGGTGCTGAATGATAAAATAGATGAAGCAATTAAATTCTCAAGACAGGTGATAACTGATATACAAAATGGAAAAATACCTGTTGAGAAACTCACCATATCCAGAACTGTAAGGGATGAATCAGATTACAAGATGCCTAGCACCCAGGCAGGTGTTCAGGCATCAAAAAAACTGATGAAAATGGGATATGATTTTGTTCCAGGGATGAAAGTTTCATGGATTGTAACAAACAGCAGGGTTACACCCCAGACAGTGGAACCATACATTGATGGAAGGGAGTTCAATCATGCCCCTGACATGGGCTATTATGCAGAAAGAATTGCTTTGTCTGTCTCAAGGGTCACAGATGTTTTTGGTGTGGATGAAAAAAACCTGCTTACAGGAACAACACAGAAAACATTGTTCGGTGCATTTGAACCTAAACAAGGTAAAAAGAAGAAAAAACCTGAGAAAAAGGAACTAAAAATAACGGATTTTATGTAACATCTGAAGATTGCTATGCAGAACTTATTTTTTGAAAACATAAGCAAAAGGTATTTAAACCCAATAACAGATAACAATAGTGAGGTGATAAGATTCATAAAATAACCTATGTGCTGTTTGTTTCAATGATTATCCTCAGCTTGCTTCCAGTAAATGCCTCTGGTGAAGGAATAAAAAATGATAATCTAGAAAGTTCTGTGGTATGTGGTTACATAACAGAATCTGAGACTGGTGAGCCTATTACCAATGCAAACATATCCATTTATACAATCGGAAACATATCTATTTCTATAGGTGGTAGCATATCCAGAGATATTCCAGATTATCACGTGAACATATCTGATTCTACATCTAAATGGAATTATACATTTACAAATACTACAGGCTACTATGAAATTAACATAAGACCAGGTTCTTTTCATTTCCACACAAATGTAATAGGATATCTAAATTTTGCGGATAATTTTGTTGTCCATGAAAATGAGACGATGTGGTTAAATATTAGTATTGATAGGATTTTTTCAGATGGAAATTTTACCAACAAAACCAAATATAACGTATTTGTGTCAACATATCATCCTAGCACAAATATAAGTTGCAGTTTCAATTACACCATTTTCAACTCCACAGTAACCTTCCCATCCACAGCATCAACAATATGGCTTTCACCAAGTATTGAGGGCGGCATGATTATGGCAATAAATGGAAGTACATCATCCAGTAGTTTTGACATCTCATTGTTGTTGCTTAATGAGACAGAATTAAACAACGTCTCTAAAACTAATTGTTTCCCCTTATCTAATATTTTTGTAGGTAACAACACAAATACCAGTATTAGCATAGTTTTTAATAGTACAACAACAAACTATACTGTTTATACCATGATCGTAAATGGTGTTGTTATTTACAATATTACACCTGTTTATTCTCCCCTTAGCCTAACAGACATAATTATAACGTTAATAAACCAGCTTCAGCATCTTCCAACAGAGATGAACTGGACATATATATGTCCGGCAAATTTCACTGTCAATAATACATTTGTAATCCTTGAGAATGTCTCACAAGTAATATCTGTCAATGTTTCAGAAATAGTTTTTTCAGTGGAACTCCATTATATAATCAATGGGATTGAAAGAAACATCACAATGGAGTATGTGAATGGAACAACATACAAAGGAGCGATAGGTCCTTCTGAACCTGGTAATGGATTCTATTGGGTCATAGCAAGAGATAAAAATGGGAATGTTACCAACATAATACCACCCATGCCGCTTAACATAAAAGATACTACAAAACCAGAAATCATTGACTACACACATCTCACATCAATAAATGAAGATACCACGGCTGCAGTATATGTTAATGTTACAGATAACTATGAGAATGTAGAGAACCTCACAGTGATACTTTACATTGATTCCCAAGAGATATCCATGGATTATGTTTCAGGCAACTTGTTTAGTGCCGTAGTTGGTCCATTTGAACAGGGTGAAATTGAATATTACATTGGTGTGGTTGATTCTTCAGGAAATCACAACTACACAGAAAAGTTTTGTCTTGTGGTTAAGGATGTAACATTTCCAAGTGTAGCAATAGTAGAATTAGATCAAACAGCAAATACAAACACATTCACAATGCATTGGTCTACAGATGCAAATGATTTAAATTATTATGAGGTTAGAATTAATGATGGAGATTGGATAAATGTTGGCACAAGCACATCTTACACATTTTCTCTTTCAAAAGGAACAAACACTTTGGATGTGAGAGCTACAGATACAGCAGACAACACAGGAATAGCAGATTCAATAACAGTGACATACACGAAGAAAGAAGGAACCTCCAAAGGTTTCATACCAGGATTTGAAACAATTATCTTAATTGCAATGCTAGGTGTTTGTGCCATTTTGCTAAAAAGACGAAAGCGGTAACATATCATTAAGTCAAATTAAGTTTACAGAAACCATTAAATTGCATTAACATTATTCGTGGTTATGGAAAAATCTAAGGTATGCTCATCCTGCGGTGCCGTGTTACTCAAAAAGGGCAGCATGTCATTTCCATGTCCAGCGTGTGGTAAAACAATGATCGGGCGCTGTCCGCAGTGCAGGGACCAAGGTGTTGCATACAAATGCAGGGAGTGTGGTTTTCAAGGACCGTGATATTAATGGGGGTAGTTAGTAGTCAGGGATCAGGGATTAGGGGTGGACAAGTAGTTAGTAGTCAGGAGTTAGGGGTCAGGGGAAACACAGTCCCTAGTCCCTATCTACTTGCCCCTAACTACTAAAAGAAGGTGATGAAATGGGTGAGGTAATTGTTGGTTTAAAGGTTATGCCTGAATCACCGGAAACCGATATGGAAAAATTAAAAAATGATATCAGGAATGCAATCCCGGAGGGTGTAAAACTCAGGGGGTTGAGTGAAAAATACATTGCATTTGGGCTTAAAGCAGTTGATGTTACTGTAACAATGCCTGATTCCGAGGGTGGTTCAGAAAAGGTTGAGTCTGCATTATCAAAAATCCCTAATGTAGGCAGTGTTGAGGTGACTGGGACTGGTTTGCTTTAATAATCCATTATTTCTGTGGATTTCATAAACTCCCTGAGCAGGCATGTTGCATAGGAGCCTTTTAGAAGCTCAAAATTTAATGTAACAGTAAACTCAGCATGTGACGGAAAACACTTTGACGTTTTCCTAACATCCCTGGAAAAGCCTTCAGGCTTTTCCAGAGGAACCGAAGGTTTTTCGGTTGGGATTTCACGAGGAGGTTCCATGTTGCTGAGTTTAGTGCTGTCTTTTATATCATAGTCAATTTTTTTTAATGGTGCAAGCAGGTTTCTTCTAACCCCTTTTGATGTAAGCTCAGGCATTTTCGGTATGATAAAATCCTCCCTTTTGATTTTTTCATCCTCAACGACTTTTCTTTCAATCTCACCCTGTTCACCTTCTGCAAATTTTGTTTCAGAACCAAACACAACACCAGAGACAAATGCCTTATTTTCTTTTATCCTTTTGTTGATTTTTTCCTGATTTCTTTTTTCAACCATAATCGAATTTTTTTGGTCAGGCAGATCGTTTTTGTCAACAGGTAGAACAACATCACCAATCAAAGCTTCATTTAAAGGCAGTTTCCTCCTAATTCTTTCGCTGAGTATTTTATTGAAAATATAGGATTGATATGCGTGGACAAACATCATCAGCAGATTTTTCGGGAGTTCTCTGAGTGCGTTCACATAATCATCAGGATGTTTTACAAGGTAATGCATCATCGCCCTTTCAAAACTCAGCTGTTTCGGATACATTTTCAACGACTCTGCAAAATCGTGTGTTTCCTCCAGAAACTTTCTTGCGTTAAACGATTCTTTATGCTCCCCTCCTACTGGATTTCCAGTATACGTGAAAACCGCTGACTCAAAATCTCCATGAATTATGTGTTTGCCTACAATATGCGTTATCGGCCTGACAGCACCAAATCTCTGAATGCCGAAAAAGTTTGGGAAACCTCCGTATGATAGTATATGCTCTGCGGATTTTTTGAGTGTTGCAATTAATTCATCACCCTGCAGCCTGACATTCCTCACAGTAATCTCAAACCTGTTGCCAATCAGGCCCCCGATTTCCACAGGTTTGTCTGAAGAGTAAATCTCCAAAATTTCCACATCTGGTATTTCCATTTTTTTAACATTTTCTATTGGCAGATGAAACCCTATTAACTGGGTTGTTATCGCTCTTTTATCCTTTGTTCCTGCAAAGTATATCCTTTTTCTGGATATGCCAAGTGCTGTGGAGATATGTCTAATCAGCCTGTTTGTCTCCCAGTTTCTTGACCTGATTCTTGCTACAGTAAAATCCCCTAATTTCGGTTTCAATATTGAAGTTTCATCTACAATAAAATCCTCCGGGAATGTTTTGAGTTTTCCTCCTATCCCCTTTGTATCTGTAAAAAATACCTCAATACCTATCTCCTTTTCAACATATGATGAGACGTTCATTACTTTTCTGCCTTCTCAAATGATGTCTTAAAGGATTTTATGTCATTCTCAAGGTCCTTCACAGCCTTTGCCAAAACATCCGCAGGTTTTCCTTTTTTTACCCTAACAAATATCCTTGGTTTGTCAAGTAATGGATGCCCTGTCTTGCAGATTGCTATGTCGACATTCTCATTCAGCAACAGTTTTTCTTTCAGTGGATTAATGAATGTTTCATCCTTATCCATTTCTATTTCAATCGAATTTTTATCTTTTGACACAACCTTCAGTTCCATAATATCACCAACCCGTATTTGAATGTATTATTATAATTTTTGCCCTGCCATTCCGTAGTCATTTGCAAGCTTCCTTGACTCGGTTTTCTCACAGTTTTTGCAGACAAGTTTATTCCCATCCTTTTTCAGAGGCGTTCCGCATTCAACGCATACTGCCCTGAGGACACCAAATTCAGGCCCTACCATCGAAAGTTGAACAGAAGGTACTGTTTGTATAACCTTTGCCATGATAACATCATTCATCCTGCATTCACTGCCAATGTCCTTTACATATCCTGACGATATTTTTGATATGTGTATAGCTCCTATGTTTTCACCTGTGATTCCCCTGTTTTTTCCAACAACCTTTTCGATATCCACTATTGCCATCATACTTTTCACATCACGTACTATTCCTATCACATTGTCACCGGTCTTCAGTACAACAGGTGGGTTTTCCACTTTCACGCTCACACTTTTCTCTTTTTCATTGATTTCCAGTCTGCCAACATTTTTTGAGAATATCTTACCGTTTTCCTCGAATGTTCCTTCGCCTGGCAGAAACTCTTCTGATGTTCCAATCACTTCCCCAGGTAATACCAATTTTTTCTTCATTTTATCACCATGACCTTAAATACTGTAATCTCAAACTCTGTTTTTTCCTTTTTATGGAAGTTAAAGGTATGCTTTATCTGGAACTTATACTTTTTCTCAAAAACAACCCTTCCACCCAGATTATCCACAAATTTTCTCACAAAATCACCTGTTTTTGACAGATGCATGGTGTAAACAACAGAGCCAATCTCCAATGCCTTTTGAAGAAATATCCTGTCTGCATGTCTGGTTTGGGCGCCGAAAGGCGGATTCTGTATGACAGTATCGCATTTCTCATCAAAATCCTTTACATCCATAATCCTGTAATCAATCTTTAACCCCATTTTTTCTGAACATTCTTTTGCAGCATCTACGGTTTTTTCATCAATGTCTATGCCGACAACATTTTTTGCACCAAGCAGTTTCGCACCTACGCTGAATATGCCTGTCCCGCATCCAAGGTCAATAATATTTTTGCCTGCAATGTCCTGATATGCATTGAACAGTACGTCAGATGCAATATCTGCAGGGGTTGAATACTGCTCAAGATTTGGTGACGGTTTTGGAATCTTTGGTATTTTCTGCAGGAGCATTTCAAGTTCTTTTTTCTTCATTATTATCACTCAATCTGGTCAAATACATAATCCTCAAACCTTCTTTTTCCCAAAAGGATTTCAATCTCAACTGGCGTTAACACGGGTTTCTCATACATTGAATAATCATCAATTGCTATTCTTGGACATGCAGTGCAAACAAAACAATCATAATTTAGATACAAAAGATATTCGGGTTTTATCTCATTTAGCGAAATAAGATGCGCGTTTTTTCCATTTTTTTCCAGCATTTCCTTCAGTTTTTCTGCTGTTCCTAATCTTTTCTGTCCAGTTTTTCCTCCGACAACAATCCCGAACCTCTCCCCCTGTTTTGCTTTTTCAATCGCAGCATATCTCTGACGTAAAATTTTTTCCTTTAATCCTTCAAGCCCACTGATTTCATTTGAATACGGATCAGCAGCAATTACCTTTTTCTTTGTCGCAATAGAAACACCAAGAGGATGAAAATTTCCAGTTCCAACATAAAGATAACAGTCAACCTTGTCCATGATTGATAAAGCAGATGAGAAATCACATCCTAAAACCTGCCCAGGATACCTTATCCTCTTTCCGCCTTTGCCAACAAAAACATTTTTTCCTTTTTTTTCCAGGATATCTTTTATCTCCCCTATTTTGTTAATATGCTGCACAGTGGTGAGCACACCAACATTTTTCTCAAGATACCCTTCAGATTTTTCCACAACCTTCAAAACATCAATGTTTGACCTGCATTCAGCAAAAAAATATGGAATACCTGGCTCTGTAATCATTGAATGACCAAAATGAACAAGAAAATCAGCATCACCTTCATTGATGTCGCATGCACCGTAACAAGGCTCACCGGACAAAATCACAACAGCATCTGTTCCATTCTCAATTGTGCTAACAATTTTTTCATGATAGATTTTCAGTCCTTCAGGAATCTGCACCATTATTTTTCTGTATTTTTTTTCATTGATGATTTTGCATATTTTATTCAGTTCAAAATCGTATTCAGACATACTTTTCATTAAACACCAATCAGTCTTTATGAATATTTATATTTTTGTGCATTTTTTTACCTATATCTCACCAAACCTTCTGCAGACCTTTTCCAGTTCAGGAATAAAATCCTCAACAACCTTTTTTGTCACATGTGGCATGACGACAATTCTTATGCATTTTGGTTTTCTTGTCTTGGAAATTTTCCATCCTTTTTTATCAAGCATCCTGACAATACTGTCAGGGTTTTTTACTTTTGCGCAAACAATATTCATCTCAGGATCAATAGGAAGTTCCAAGCCTATTTCCTTGAATCTTTTTGAAAGATAAAATGTTACATCCATGCACGACCTAACAATTTTTCTGTAACCATCTTTTCCAAGGATTTTCATAGTGGCATACACACCAGGAACAGACGCTGAGCAACGCGTCCCTGAAAGGCATGCCTGCACACCTGTTAAATAAACAGGTTTTCTGCTGATGCTTTTTAAATATTTTTTTTCCCTTAAAAGTAGCGCACCTGCAGGAATACTCGCCATGCCCATTTTATGGGGGTCAACAGTCATAGAGCATACGCCATCAAGTTTGAAATCAAAATCAGGAAGATTATATCCCAGTTCTTTCAGAAATGGTATGACAAAACCACCAAATGCTGCATCAACATGCAAAAAATTTTTTTCAGCACATATATCAGACAGTTTGTCGATGGGGTCAACAGCACCAAACTCTGTTGTTCCTGCAACACCAGCAACGCATGCTGTATTACCAGATATTTTATCCTCAGCCTCATCAACCCTCATCCTGTATTTTTCATCAAGACCTATTTCAACAGGTTTTAAATCCATCAGATCACATGCTTTGTGAAAAGAAAAATGCGCACTCTCAGGAAAAATTATTTCTTTTTTCTTTGTGAGTTTTTTCGCAATCCATAGCGCTGTAATGTTTGATTCTGTTCCACCACCAGTAATATGTCCATAAGGATTCTTATTATGCAGAAGACTTCCAAGCATTTCAATGAGTTTTTTTTCAAGTTTTTTTGTTCCAGAGTAAAGCCCAGGGTTTCCAAGGTTTGATTCAATAAACATTGAATGCGTCTTCAGCGCAGCAGGATGTGGTTTCGTGCACATTGAGCCAAGAATTCTTCCATCTTTAAAATGATAGTTCTCATCATACGCGCTTCTTAGTTCTTTCATAATCTGGGAATACGGCATGCCTTTTTTGTTCATTGGGTATAGATTGTTTTTGTTGTTTTTATAGGTTGTGATTGACTCATCTATAATGCTTAGCCAACCCGCTTTTTATCTTTTTATCTAATTCCATAACATCCTTATCTGTAAGTTTGCTCTTTTTTGTTATTTTATTCAGCATCTCAAGTCTCATAGCATAATCCCACATAGCCCTGCGCGCAACCTCACTCCATCTCACCTCATTATGGAGCTTAATAATCCTGTACAGATCTTCAGGTACAGACAATGTTATATTTGCCATTTTATCACCATAACAGTTATGTGAGTTCACATATTTATATGTTTGCACGAAATTAGGAGGTATTGTAATTTTGAATCAGAGAACATCCATGGATTTTAGGCAAGGATTGAGAATAACATTCTTGATATACAACATTGCAACTAAAGGGAGCAATGTCCTGAAGGGCAAGAACGTAAGCCTGTAGTGTGTGTGCTATGTTAGATGAAGATGCAATATCATTTTTCAATTTTCCCAATAAGTGCCTCTACCTTAATAACTTTATCATATTCTTCTTTTCTAATTTCTTTGCTGGACAAATCTATTTTTATTCTTTTTAAAAAATTCCTAAAATCAGGATTCTCTTTTGCTAGTTTGTTTATTGTCTCCCAATCTAATTCCATCTTCTGTCTTGCTGGAAGCACTACTTCTGAAGAATCAGGATCATCAATATCTAATTTTATAATTCCAATACCAAATGATGTTGATAACCTTTTTAGTTCAGACAATAACTCCTCATCTTTGTCTATATTAGCAGCAACTAAATACCCCTCATTTGCCCATGAAGAATTAGATACTGCTTGGAAAAAGGATTCTCTTAAATTGTGGAATCCGAGTTCTCTTTTTATTTCAAAAGAGTACAACTTGATAGATGGAGAGCCAATTTCCCTCGAAAAATCTATAACTTCACTTTTCCATTCCTCAATCGAAAAATACACACCAACCATATCCGGATGCAACCACTGAGAATACTCTTTCTTATTGGATTTCTCATGATATATCGTTTTTACGTAAATCCCCATATATGTACGAGCAAAATAAGTTAAAAATGGATGTAGCTCTCTTTCTGGATATCTTAATTTTTTAGGGGCTTCTATTTTACCTCTTTCTCTTTCTTCAATTCGTTTCAATTCATTCTCGGAAACTAAAGTTTTTAGGAAGAATTTCCTTGGCTTAGAATCAATTTTTACAAATGGTGACTCGGAATTATCGCGTATATCTACATATACCTGCGCTCCAATAGTTTTCCAAGGTGTTTTACCCTGTGTGATACAATGTTTATCATATCCTTTCTCAATTGCGATTTTCCATATTTCCTCCACTGTAAGAGGTTTTTTTTCTTCTTCAAGCACTTTCTTTGATAGTTCTTTAAATGTAATTCGTTCCTTGACACTCATATAACCCCTTCCAGTTTACCATTTCCTTTTCCCCTTGCATTCTCCAGCATGATTTTCTGTTCAATGGATGCAACAAGTCTTATTGTTTTGTTAACAACATCAGCATTCAGGCTTATTGAGTCAATACCGTTTCTCACAAGGAACTCTGTAAATTCAGGGTAAACAGATGGCGCCTGACCGCATATTGAGACAGTGCATCCTTTTTCATGCGCAGCCTTTATCAGATGAGCAATCGCTCTTTTCACAGCCTCGTTTCTTTCATCAAAATACCCGAGTTGCGCAAGTATTTCAGAGTCCCTGTCCGCGCCCATAATCAGCTGTGTTAAATCATTGCTTCCTATTGAGAAGCCGTCAACAAGCTCTGCGAACTGGTCTGCAAGGAATATGTTGCTTGGGACCTCAGCCATTATCCATACCTTGAAATCATTGCTTCTCTCAAGCCCTTCATCCTTCATTATCCCCAGTGATTTTTTAACCTCATCAACCGTTCTAACAAAAGGTAGCATAAGCCAGAAGTTTTTCAGACCGGAATCCCTGACTTTTTTGATTGCCTTTAATTCAAGCCTGAATGCTTTTTCATATTTTTCACTCACATACCTTGATACCCCCCTCCATCCTATCATTGGGTTTGCCTCAACAGACTCATATTTTTCCCCGCCTTCAAGGTTCCTGTACTCGTTTGTTTTGAAATCAGATGTTCTGAGCACAACAGGGCGCGGGTAAAAAGCCCTCGCAACCTTTGAAAAGGCTTCAACAAGCGCATCAATAAACACCTCAGGTTCGCCTTGCTCTATTAATGCAAGAGGATGCTTTCCAACATAGGATGTTACAGTGAACTCTTCCCTCATCAGTCCCACACCTGATACTGGGAGTTTGGCATATTCCTCTGCTTTTTCAGGAACCCCAAGGTTTATATAAATTTTTGTTCCTGTAACAGGAACATACTCTGCTGCTGGTAAAATCTTTCCTTCTTTCTTTTCTATTTTAATAATACCTTCATACACAACACCTGTTGATGCATCAACCGTGATTTTCGTCCCTTCCTTCAAAACCTCTGTTGCCTTTCCAGAGCCAACTATGCAGGGTATACCAAGCTCACGCGAAACAATCGCAGCATGACAAGTCAAGCCTCCTTCATCAGTAACAATTGCCTTTGCCTTTTTCATCCCTATAACCATGTCAGGTGTTGTCATTTGTGTGACAAGGATACTTCCTTCCTTTATTTTACCAAGTTCTGACGAATCCTTAATAATAACAACGATTCCAACTGCTGTTCCAGGGCTTGCAGGCAGCCCTTTTACAAGAACCTTTCTTTCTTTAACAAATTTTTCTTCCTTTTCCATTTTTATCTCCTCCTTTTTAATCGTTGTCACAGGTCTTGCCTGAACAATATAAATCTCGTTGTTTTCCATGCACCATTCAACGTCCATCGGCTCATTGTAATGAGTTTCAATTCTTTTTCCAATCTCAGCAAGTTTCACAATATCATTATCAGACATTTTTTGCTTATCCTGTTTCCACTGCTCAACTTCAACCTCTGTAGTCTTTCCATCCTCACCCTTCACATATTCTATTTTCTGGACAGATATATTTTTATCCTCAATCTTAAGGGTGTTTTGGTCAACAACATACGTATCCGGTGTTATCTTTCCGCCAACAACGCTCTCACCAAGACCATATCCTACCTCTATAAGCACCTTTGGTTTGCCTGTTATAGGGTCAGATGTAAACATCACACCTGAAACATCAGCATTTACCATTTTCTGAACAACAACAGCAAGCTTGACATCCTCATGTTTAAACCCCTGCTTTTCCCTGTAAAATATTGCCCTTGGGGTATACAGTGACGCCCAGCATTGCTTCACACTCTCCAGTAATGTCTGCTCGCCTTTCACGTTCAAAAATGTTTCCTGCTGACCCGCAAAACTCGCCCCAGGCAGATCCTCCGCCGTTGCAGAGCTCCTGACAGCAACAAAACCATCATCAAGCTTCCTGTAAGCATCTAATATGTCAACCTCTGTTGTCCATGGTATATTAGCATTGATTATGATTTTTTTTATCTCCTCTGATTTTTTTTCCAAGTCGTCTGGTTCATCTACGTTGACATTTCTTAAAATATTGAATACAGAGTCCTTTATTTTGGTTTCTTCAAGGAAACTCCAAAAAGCATCTGCCGTAACAATAAATGCGGGTGGAACCGGAAAATCGTTTTTGAGCATCTCACCAAGGTTCGCACCTTTTCCTCCAGCAACAGCAATATCCTCCTTGTTTACGTCATTTATCCATTTTATTGTTTCCATAAAATCACCAAGCGTATATGCTTTTACTGGATAAAAACATTTTTGCCTTACAATTTTCTTTCCTCAATTAAAACAGAACAGGGGGATGGGATTTTCATTTTTGCCCTTTGTATCGCTTCTTTTGCGGCCTGAATATGCTCCTTTTCAACATTTAATGTCATAATTTTCTGACCTATTTTTACCCTCGCAGCAGTGCTCACTGCTTTCCCAAAAGCCCTCCTCATACCCTGCGATACCCTGTCAGCACCAGCGCCTGTTGCCTGCTTGTTCTCCCTTAAAACAATATGGGGGTAAGGTCTAATTTTCAGATGATAATTGTTTTCCCCTATCTTTACTGAAGCGTATTTGTTTGCAGCAATCCTCGCAGCTTCCAAAGCGGAATGCCTTATCTGACACGATTCTTTCACAGCAAGCGTGACAGAAAAAGGATAACTTTTCTGAAGATTACCGTAATCAAAATGCACGATTTTTGGCTGTGGAACACCACCCATGTACTCCTTTCTTGCGTAAGCCTTTCCCCTTATTTCCCTGTACATCCTTCCAGGTTTTCTTACCATAAAACTCGAATATGTGTTCTGGTTTATTAAGATTGTGCAAAATAGGAGTTAGGGATTAGAGACACCCCTAAATACTAACTACTTGCCCCTAACTACTACACTGTGTCCTCTAATCTGAACAATCTTCAGATTTGCTTCTTTAACAATTTTATCCGCTATATCCTTCATTGTTTCAGAGTTGAGAGCGCTCCTCAAAACCTTTATCTTAACAATTTTTTTCTTCTTAACAAGATTTTTAACATCATTAATTATGTTCCCTGTCACCCCATTCTTACCTATCCTTATAACCGGTTTTAACTCATGAATGTCTTCCATGTTTTTCCCTAACCCCTGTTTCCTTGCCCCTAACTACTTTTTTCCTCCTCCTTTCCTTCACTTCCTTTATGAATGGGAATCTCATATATTTCTTGCAGTTTTCGCAGAATATAATTATTTTTGATCTCCCTGTCCTCACCCTAGCATTCACCCCTGGCAGAAGGTAGGAGTAGCAGTGCTTGCAGAGTCTTTTTTTGTATTTTGCTGGAATGGGAACATTATACCTCATCCCGATTTTACGCGCAAGCTCAACATACCTGTCCGCCCTGTCCATGTTGTGCTTCAACGCCTCTTTTTCAGCGAGGCTGAACAGCCTGTCAAAGTTTCCATTGACAATGCTGACAGTTTTTCTCCTGCCGAGTTTCATCATTCCCAAAACAGTTTCAGTGTATATATTCTTTACATTGAAACCTGTAGGTTTTTGATGAGTTTATGAAGGCAAATCCGCATAAAATTGCTCTCATAAACAAAAAATACATAACTTTGGAAGATGTTATTATTTTTGTAACATGCCTTGAGGTAAAAATGAGTAACAACATCGTTTACACAATTGGTCATGGAAACCTTGAACTTCCAGAATTTCTAAGATTGTTAAAAAAATACGATATTGAAGTTCTAGTAGATGTGAGAAGCGTTCCTCTTAGTAAATACGTCCCACAGTATAATGTGAAGAACATAAGAGAAGAACTTAAAAAAGCAGGGATTGAGTATGTATTTTTAGAGGATGAACATATTGGAAACCTTCTTGGTGGGAGACCCAAGGTAGAAGATTGCTATGATGATAATGGGCAAATAATTTATAGTGAGGTAATGCAGAAAGCATGGTATCAAGAAGGACTTTCTCGACTAATTGATATAGCAAAAATAAGGAAGACAGTAATTATGTGCAGTGAAGAAGACCCAAATAGGTGTCATAGGCATCGCCTAATTACACAAACCCTTTTAAGTAACGGTATGGGGGTATTCCATATAAGAAAAAATGGAATTGTAGAGAAAGCAAAAAATGAAAAGATTCAGATGGCGTTGACGCAATATGGAGGGTTATGAAATTATACACTATAGGGTTTGCAAAAAAGAACGCAAAAGAGTTTTTTGAAAAATTGGAAGAGAATAAAATACAGCAGTTAGTAGATATAAGGCTTAATAATACATCGCAACTTGCTGGTTTTACAAAAAAATCCGACTTTGAATATTTTCTGAAAAAACTATGCAATATTGATTATTATCATTTTAAGTTTCTTGCACCAACAAAAGAACTCTTAGATAAATATAAAAATAACAAAAATTGGGATTTTTATGTAAATGAATATAAACGTTTATTAGTAGAGAGAAGAGTATTAGATAAACTCAACAAATCTTTCTTTAAAAAAAGGACTTGTTTATTATGTAGCGAACCAACATCTGAACATTGTCATAGAAGATTAGTTGCGGAATATTTAAAAGAACATTGGAATGGTGTTGAGGTAGTTCATTTATGAAAAAGGATTTAATAATCACAGATCTAACTAGGATGAGAGGAAAAAGAGTCTGTATTTTTGGAATTGATGAACATCTAGCAGGTGTAAGACCCGAACTTTCACATACTGGAATAGACGACGACTACGCCTTTGAAAATAGCATAGAGCCATTTAATGTGGTAGAATTTAATTTTGCTCAAAAATCAAAATGCAAACCACCACATACTGAGGATTGGGAAATTGACAAAAGTCATAAGCCAAGATTCATAAGACGGCTTTCATTGGAAGAAAAAAGAGAATTTTTAGAGAGGATAAAAGAGAAGGGCATAAAGAATATGTTTGGTGCAAATATTCATGATAATCAATATGTAAACGAAAATGAAGGTAATAGATCTATAGGAACTATCAAAACCAAAAATATACTTTCAGTTGAATATTCACCAAAAGAGGGAAATAAGTTCAACTATCGAATGAAGTTTTTAGACCAAAACAATGATGAATACAATCTGCCAATTACTGACTTAATTTTTAGGACACATTGTGATTATTTGAGAATTGAAAAAGGGATGAGAACAAATGATATATCAGTACAATTACAAAATAAATTTATCGAAAAAGATGTTTATCTTCGTATTGGTTTGAGTCGCCCTTATGAAAAAATGTATAATCGGCGTTATCTACAAATAAACGGCATTTATCCATCTTTAGAGTATATAGAGGATCCAGATTTTAATTTTAAGAAATTTATTAAAAAGCAAAGAAAACTGGGTATAGCACTACACCATGTAAAATTAAAATTTCCATATAAAGAAATGCGTGAAGGCCAAAAGGAAATGGCTAACGACGTTAAAAGTGTAATAGAGAACCGGAAGAGCCTTATCGCAAATGCACCTACTGGAATTGGAAAGACTGCCGGTGTGCTGTGTCCTGCGCTTGAATACGCTATCAATCAAGATAAAGTAATATTTTTTGTCACATCAAAACAGTCTCAACACAAAATTGCTATTGATACATTAAAAAAAATAAAAGATGTTAATAAAATTGATTTTTCAGTAGTAGATATTATCTCTAAAAGAGATATGTGCCCTAGAGATATTGCAAAAGAACATTATCTATTGTTTAATGTATTATGTAAGGATGATCAAGAAACAGGGAAATGTAAATACTACCGATACAATAAATCTGCAATTAATGAAATCAAAGAGAATATACTCCATGTAGAAAAACTAAAAGAAGTTTGTTTAAATTATGGTATATGTCCACACAAAGCTGCGCTTGATGCTGCTGAAAATGCGAAAGTAATAGTATGTGATTATAACTATGCGTTTTCAGATATTTTGGATACATTATTATGCAAAATTGGTAAATCGCTTAACGATATTATTCTTATCATAGACGAAGCACACAACCTTCCGGATAGAATCAGAAATAATCTAAGTGGAAAATTGACATTAGATATGTTAAAAGAAACCTCGAAGGAAATAAGAGAGATAGATGAACGCTTGTCATCTCATTTAATGAGAATGACACAAATTTTTAACAGGTTTATGAATGACGTATCAGATAAAGATGAGAAAAACATCGACAGAGGGGAGATGAGGGAGTCAATAAATGACATATTAAGAGAAACGGGTGATACAATCGAATATAATCAACTTATTGAAAAACTTAAAAATATAGTGATGAACAACTTAAAAAATGATGAAACAAAACAGTATAGTATAACTAATTTAATCGAATTTTTAGAACAATGGAATACAGAACTTGCCTGCTCGAGAATTTTCACTCATAAAGAAACTCCAATAATATCTTTCAAATTATTGGACCCCTCAGTATATAGTGAATCAATAATCTCAAAAGTACGATCTACAATCATGATGAGTGGAACACTCTATCCAACAGAGATGTACGCCGATATTTTAGGCATAAAAAACGCTGTTTTAAGAGATTACAAATCACCATTTCCAAAAGAAAATCGATTAATAATAGTAACAGAAAATTTGACTACTAGGAAGATTGAAAGAAATAGTGCCATGTATAAAGCAATTGCAACGAAAATATGTAAAATTGTAGAGAATGTAGATGGTAACACTGCTGTATTTTTTACATCCTATAAGTTCATGAATGATATTGTAGAAAATATTCCAGAAAAAAATAGGAATGAAATTTTAGTTGAGAAAAGAGGTATGAGTAAACAGGGAAAGAATAAATTACTTGATGAACTAAAAAATATGTATAATGGTGTTTTATTTGGGGTTCAAGGTGGTTCACTTTCGGAAGGTGTTGATTATCCTAAGAATGTTTTAAAAACTGTGATTGTTATTGGCTTGCCATTAGCTCCACCAGAACTTGAAGTTAAAAATATAAACGAATATTATATCAATAAATTCGGCAGAGTTAAGGGGAGGTTATATGGATATACGTATCCAGCAATAATAAAGTCTTTGCAAGCTGCTGGAAGAGGAATAAGAAGTGAAAAAGATATATGTGTGATAGTTTTGATGGATTATCGTTTTGGTGAGGAGCGTTACAGGGAATGTCTTCCACCAGATTATGATATTCAATTTACAGATAAAGCTGAAGAATTGTGTAAAGAATTTTTTGCTAAAGTAAAGATGCGCATAGTAAAGCAGATTCAGAAAGAGAAAACTAAAATAATGGAGTTATCTCCAGCACTAAAAATTTTAGGGCTTGTTAAAGATATAGATGGAAAATATGGAATACGTAAAATTGCAGGAATACTTAGCGGTTCAAAAGCAAAATACATATTTGCCAACCACTATGACAGATCTCCCTACTATAATATACTATCAAACTGGACAAATAAACGAACAATAAATGTTATTAATGAATTGTTATCTAAAGGATATGTGAAACAAGATAAGAGATATGCTTATGGCAAATACAAACGTCCAGTGATATGTTTGACCGAAAAAGGACAAGATGCTATTGCAAACCATGAAGAAATTGAACTAAAGACACTCGTAAATTTGGAAAAAGGTGAAATAGACCAAAAGGCATTTTGTGCCCTTAAAAATTGGCGTAAAAAAGTTGCTGATGAAAATAATCTCCTGCCATATATAATTTTTCATGATAAAACGCTAAAACAACTCGCTGTAGAAAAACCAACAACAAAGGATCAGTTGGGACATATATGGGGTGTGGGAAAAACAAGAGCTGAAAAATATGGAGATGAAATAATAAATTTGATTAAAGAAAATGAGAGGGAGGATACAAAAAAAGTAGCAATAATAATTAAAGATAACTCAGAACAAACGATTACTCAAAATAAGATTTATAGCGTTGAGAAAATGCGAGAAAGATATTCCAACGCCTATAAAAAATGGACTCAAGAAGACGATGTGCAACTCAAAAAAGAATTTTTGGAAGGCAAGCGCATCAGTGAATTGGCTAACTCATTCCAAAGAAAAACTGGCGCTATACGATCAAGATTAAAAAAATTAAATTTAATTATAATGTGATTTTTGTGTTCACAAGCAAAAGCTTCCTTTTTTCATTATTCACAACCTCAACCAGCACAACGTCATCGTAAAGGTCAGCGATGTTTTTCATCCATGTTTCAATCAGCGCTGATTTCAATGTGAGAGGGGATGCACCCCTTTCCTCCCTGAGCTTGTTGATGTAGTAAAGAAAATCATGTGTTGAGAGGCGCGCAGTCCTTGAGTAGGAACCAATGTTTTCATGCCAGACAGACTCAATCTTTTTTGCAAGTTCCCCAAGAAAACCTGTTGTTTTCGGGTTTGAATCAAAGCTTTCATAAACATTTATTTTTGTGCCTTTCGGGAATTTGTCCATCGCAGATGATAAACCAAAGTATGAGATAGCAGTTTTTTCCGCAACCTCATTTTTACTGTTTTTGTTCATGTATCAGAAATGGCATTGTGAATACTTAAAGGCTTTTGCCGACTTGAATTGAATGAACAAATCTGTTAGGAAGTATTATATACTTCAAAAGTATTATATACAATGAGATACCATGGAGATTTTAGAGATAAGAGAAAAAGCCAGATGCCTTGCACTTGAAGGAAAATATCACATAAGTTGGGAGCACATAAGAAAAAGAGGACATACAGTATCTGAATTTGAAATAAAAATGATGCTGCTTCATGGCAGGCATGAGTTTGACAAAGAAGCAGAGGATAGGTACTTGGCATTTGGCAATATAAACAACAAAAATATAAGGGTGGTGTATGAGTTCATACTCACACAAACAGGTGAGCATGTGCTTGTCGTAACCGCATTTGCGGACTAAAAGAGGTGAAATAAATGAAGGATGAGGAGAACTATCCAAAAATAGACCCGATGGCAAAGGTTCATTTGAAAAAAGATGCAAAAAAGATAAAGGTAGCATCTGGGAGATGTCCGCGCTGCCATCAAAAAGATACATTTGTCGATGATGATAACATCAGAGTTGATACAATGCTGGCAGGGGAAAGGGTTGTTATATCGCATCTAAAGGGTGTCAGATGCAGAAACTGCAATGAAACAGCGCTTGATCCTGAATCAACACATCTTGTTGAGGAAATCATCATAAAATCAAACAGGCCACTTGTAAGGTTCAAAAGAAAAATCACCCACATAGCACAACGCCCAGCAATATATCTGCCTAAAGATATGCTTGATTCCATGGACATAAAAAAACTTAGAGATGTTATAATCTATCCAAGAACAAGGAGAAGTATAGTTGTTGAGTTCACATAAGATTTTCTATTTCAACCTATGCCCAACAACAGCGTTCTGCCCAGCAGAAATTCCTCCGTCACCGTTTGGTATGCTGTCATGGGTTAGGAATTTTTTATCAGATTTTTTCACAAAACCTTCCATGATTTTTGTGATTGTTGTATTGTATGATACGCCGCCCGTAATACCAATGTATCTAATGTTTTTTTCATCTGCTTTTTCAAGAGCAATTTCTGTTAGTTTTTTTAACAGGTGATAAACAAATGAGTAGGATAAATCTGCTTTATTCCTTTCAGAAATTTTTTTGCTTTTTGAGCAGTCAACTAACTGTCTAAATAAATCCAGGGTGGAAACAATTTTCCTGTCCTTATTAGTCACAGTAACTTCAAAATCATATTTCAATTTCCCATTTTCAAGATATTTCTCAAGCTTCATTGCAGGCTCACCATCATATGTCTGTTTCTGACATATTCCCAGATAGCAGGAAAGGGCGTCAAGGACTCTGCCAAAACTTGTTGTCAGAGGTGCATTTTTCATGCTTTTCCTGAGTATATTTGCTTCTTTTTCATTGAAATAACCATTTCTTACACCTAGTTTTTCAAAAACACCGAAAACAATCCTTCTTGGGTCTCTGACAGCAGCATCCCCACCTATCAGTGGTATTTCCTCCAAGGAGCCGCTCCTATCAAATGAAACGTAATCAGATACCAAAACCTCACCTCCCCATATTTTTCCATCACTGCCATAGCCTGTGCCGTCAAGAGTTAACGCAACAACGTCTTCATTGATTTTATTGTCAATCATTAAAGAGACTGCATGCGCCCAGTGATGCTGAATCCTAAACAATTTCGCATCATATTTTTCTGAAATTTTTTCTCCAAATTTTTTTGTAACATACCAGGGATGAAGGTCAATACCAACACCATCTATTGAGTTTATCCCTAAAAGATTCATAAGATGCCCTGTGCTCTCCTCCAGAAATGTGAGTGTTGGGTAATATGAGGTATTGCCAATGTACTGTGAAGAATAAATTGCTCCATTTTTTGAAACAGTGGCAGAAACATTCTGCTCAGCCCCAACACCAACAATGCATTCATCATAGTCAACATCTATTTTCACTGGAACATACCCCCTGGATTTCCTTATAAAAAATTTCCTTTCACCGTAAACCCTGATAACTGAGTCATCACATCTGCTGACAATATCTCTGTTATGTAAAAGGTAGTATTCTGCTCCAAGTTCAAACACATCCCTGTTCAGGGTCATCATAGGCTCCCCTGGTATGTTCCCAGATGTCATCACAATACCATCGTTTTTCATGTAATGGAAAAGAATATGATGCAGTCCAGAATAAGGCAGCATAACACCAATGTTCGGAAGACCAGGCGATACATCCTCCAGAATTCCACTAACCTCCTGCTCATTTTTTTTCCTCAGCAGCACAACAGGTTTTTGGGGGGATGTCAAAAGTTTTTCTTCTACATCAGAAACCTCAATATATCTTTTTACAGTATCCAAATTTCTCATCATGACCGCAAACGGCTTCTGCTCTCTTTTGTACCATTTTCTCAATTTTTTCACAGCATTCAGAGAACAGCATATATGCATTCCCCCCCAGCCTTTGAGCACACCAATAATATTTTTATCTATAAGTCCTGCAAATTCCTTTACTGGATTATCTCCATCAACAATTTTTTTATTCTTATCATAAAGCACATATCCTGGCCCGCATTCTGGGCAGGATGTTGTCTGAGCATGGAATCTTCTGTTTTCAGGGCTTAAATATTCTTTTCTGCATGATTCACATAAAACAAAATCATTCATTGATGTGTTCCTCCTGTCATAAGGAGCATCTTTTATTAGAGAAAAACGGGCACCGCAGTTTGTGCAGTTTGTG
>Ga0210056_1001270_pt1 | contig 21990 bp, 22 predicted proteins | sample CryGeyCG2014_080_2_FD_183965 | JGI IMG/M metagenome (GOLD analysis project Ga0210056, IMG submission 183965) | Groundwater microbial communities from aquifer - Crystal Geyser CG07_land_8/20/14_0.80 (SPAdes) (version 2) | ecosystem: Environmental > Aquatic > Deep subsurface > Groundwater | place... | reverse complement strand
CCATTTTTATTTGTAGTGGCTTAAATTCTTGGCCCTTAACATTACGCTACAGCCACGATCTTAATTTAAGCCATACTAAACCATTATCTTTTCAAGATTACTTTTACAGGTATTATAAGACATTACCAAAGAAAATCTCCAATAACCTCAATAAAAATACTAGCGGTAATGAAGTTACCTTATTTAGTGACCTTAGCGACAGCTCTTTTGATCAAGTGGTTAACTCTTTAGTCAAATTCAAGAAAGACAATCCTTCTTGGTTGATTAAAGGCGTAATTATTGGCAGCAAGAACAATTTAAAAGAAAAATTACTTACGAAACAGAAGTTTTTTGGCAGCGGCATTGAATTCAGCATTGACTTAAGCGGTAGCCTCGCAAAAGAGGTTAATGTCCTCAAGACACCGGTTTATCTGATTACCTATAACGGAAACCAACAGAAAATAACCGGGCTGTCTGACTTTAATGACTTCATATCAAGACTTGATAAATGAGATTATTTATTCTTATGTTTATTATTTTTTTATCGCACTTTGCTAATGCATTCGCAGAAAGTATCTTTCAGTATAAACGGATTGATTTTTTCCAAAAGATAGAAACACAAAAAGAATCGGCAATAGCGCAAACTAATACTTCTTCTGAAGTTATTCAAGAGGAATGGGCTGAGCCGGTAATTAGTCCTTCAGGCAAGGTAAGTATCTATGTGCCGCCGAAAGAAGTAAGGGATTTCATGGATAAGCCTAATTCAGCAAACGCAAAGGCATATTTACAATGGAACCAAAAAAGGATTAAAAAGTTTATTTTAGCCCAGGAGTTATTAAGAAAAGAAGCAAAGGAACTTGAGGTAATGAAGGAAACTAAAAGCCTGCTTGAATCTGATTCTCCGGCTGCTTTGAGGGATTCTAACGACAATGCCAAAATAGAAGTAAGCTATCTATTCTATTTTATGTTAAAGGGGTGTCCGACTTGCGAGAAAGAATCTCGGGTAATAGAGGATATCTACCTTAACCATCCAGAAGTGAGGATTGAGGCTTTTGCCAAAGGCTTTTCTGACCGGGAATTAGAAAACTTTAGGTTTTCTGTCAGGCAAGATAACGGCATGAGCAGCCTTTTTAAGGTTGGGTCATATCCGGGCATCGCCATATTTAATAAAAAGAACAAGAGGTATTTTCTTTCGGGGTTTGTAGATAAAGAAAAGATTCTTAGGCTGCTTAAATGAAGAAAATCGTTATCGCTTTAACTTTAATTTTGTCATTAAGAAACATAAGTTCCGCTGATATCTTCTCTAAAGACGATTCTAGCAACCCTTACACAATAGACAGCGCTATTTCCGAGGACAGGTCTGGCTTCTATTACCGGGGAGGTATTGATTATAGGCCAACTGTTCCGCCTGATGAGCCGGGAGTAGGGTATTCCATACTTAGCGGCTCAAAAGGGTGCAGCGGTTTTGACCTTGCCTCAAGCTTTAACAGCGTTCTTTCAGAACAGATCCTGGCTGATTATATGAAGGGGATATCCAGCGAAGCCATGGCAGCGGCACCGATGTTGTTACTAGAGTATGTTTCGCCTACTCTGGCCGATATCATTAAGCACTTTAACGCCATGACTAATATGCGCTTAGGCTTAAGATATGCCCAGTGCGAGGATATTGAGAAGGCAGCCGGTGAATACATGGATAAGCTCAGAAAGAAAAGCGAAAGCGAATGCGTCAAGGAAAAGGTGTCTACCGGTCTTGACATTGACAGCGCGTTAAAAGCTTGCAAAGAGGGCAAAGACCCCTTTGCCTTCCTGAAGAATGCCGAAGGCATTCCCTTGGCACAGGGAGGCAAAATTGACGTGCTTTCAGATATCTTTAAGAAGATAAATATCCCTGATGACAGGAAAGATTTTGTCAAATCCGTTGTCGGCGAAACCACGATTACCTCATCCCAGATTGAGAATAATAAGGGTGAAAAATCTATCTATAAGGTAAACGATGAGTTTAGGACCGATACCTCTGGTAAGCTGTTTTCTCTTACGGAAGAATACTTAAATTCAAAAACTGTGTCTGATGATTCCCTAAAAGAACTTTCTTTGCCCAATAATCCGGTGACAGAGGAACAAATCAGGGATATTACCTTAATGCCCAAGGCAAAGCAGTATATTGCTGTTTCCAAGATATCTTCTGACATAGCTTATTTTAAGACAATATCTCAATATAGGCAGGCACTGGATGATTTACTGGAGGCAATGCGCGCGCCCGGATTAGACGATATTCAAAGGGGCGTACTGGAAAGAGATTATAATTACCTAAAGGAAAAGCTCGAAAGGTTTAAGGAAGAGAGGCAAATCTACAAAGACTACAACGAAGCCATAGTAGGTATCTTATCCGAATCCGAGAAAGAAAAACTCAGCACCATTATAAACGATGATGGGACTACTTCGTATTTCAGCGATACTACTGAAATACAAGATAAAAACGAAATGTATCTGCCCCAAGAAAAAGAATAATGTAGTAGGAATATTATAACCATTTAGCATAATATCCCTGTACAGAAATCAGTTGACAATAAGTGTCATATGACATATTATAGGTGTCAAAGGATTATCTAGGGGTGATATTATGCTGAAAAAACTCTTTGGTTCAAGGATAAGAATTAATATACTGAAGCTGTTTATCTTTAATCCCAAGAAAGAATACTATGTCAGGGAAATTGAACGCCTGATAGACGAGGCATTTGATCCTGTACGTAGAGAATTAATCCGTCTTGAATCAACAGGCCTTTTAAAAAGCCGTATCTCAGGCAGGCAGAAGTATTATTCTATTGATTCTACCCATACTCTTTTCCCGGAAGTAAAATCAATGATACTAAAGACAGTAGGTATTGGTGATACGTTGAAAAGTGCAATGGAGCACAGGAATGATATTCAAGCCGCCTTCATTTACGGCTCATATGCAAAGAATACCGAGGACTTAGAAAGCGATATCGATTTATTTGTTATAGGTAACATACTTTCCAGGGATCTTCAAGAGATTGTTTCAGGAATCGAAAGTCAAACTAAACGGGAAATAAATCCTACCGTTTATTCTTCGCAAGAATTCCAAGAGAAACATAAGAGTAAAAACCATTTTATATCTAATGTTTTGAAAGAGCAGAAAATATTTTTAAAAGGAGACGAAGATGGCCTTAGAAAACTGGTTCGAACAAGGTAAGCTTGTTAAGCACGAGGCAACAAAGGAAGAGTTGTCGGCTATTTTGGGAGTAGTCGAAAGAAACTTTCAGGATGCTGGTATCAAAGGCCTTTCCAGCGATCAGAAATATATCCTGTCATATCAAGCCGCATTTGAAGTATCTCTTGCGCTTATCAAATGCCATGGCTTTAAGCCTATCAAGGCAGGGCACCATTATATTGTATGGCAGTGTATGAAGGATGTTTTAGGAGAGAGCTCTCGTAAATCAATACTGCTTTTTGAAAACGCTGCCAAGAAGAGAAACAAGCTGAGTTACGATATTGCTGGTCTTGCCTCCCAGAAAGAGGCAGATGAAATGTGCCAGGAATCGCGTAATTTTGTCGCGCTCATTAAAGAAGAAATTAAAAAATTAAGCTTCGCATAAAGTTAATTTTGATGAAAAGAAAAGTCATAGTTCCTAAGACAGTACGGCAACATATCGAAAAAGAGTTAAAAAAGAGCCCCGAGTTTAGAAAAGCCTATAATGAAGAAGTGGTAAGTCTACAAGATCACAAAGCATTAATATCAAAACCCTTGCCATGCTCGCCGCGGTCTTAAGAGTAAGGCTGAGCATAGATTTTATCCTTCGCGAACTGAGCGTATAGTTATTTATTCCTATCTCCAAGTCCGATTACTGAAAGCGATAAGTTTTTTAAGTTGCACAAATTCAAACAACTGTACCTCTGCACTAAAATTTTATTTCTACAAGTTCTATGCAGAGATTTTTTCTGCTGCGCAATATTTCTGGGCGTTCTGAGCAGGAATACCTCTCAAATTGACCAATAGCTGTTTACAAAGAAGTCGTCTCCTTGTTGAATATTACTGCCTGCTCTCTAGAGAGTCTTTCCTTGTACAATATTTCTGTTCGTCCTCAAACGATATCTTGCATTACTTTGTATTTGATTATCTTGAATTAGTGGTTAATACAAGATACAATTATATTTAATATTTGCAGATAGATAAGTTTAATAAGTTTCTCTATTTAAATGATTAATATGCCTGGCCAGAAAGAAATCGATAATCTTCAGAATATGGATACGGAAGCTGCCCTGGAATTGTTTAAGTCTAATTTTGACTCAGGACTTAAACAGGCAGAAGTCGAAAAGCGTCTTAAGCAACATGGCTATAATGAAGTTCCGGAAAAGAAAACAAATCCGATACTTAAGTTTATAGCAAAATTTTGGGGGCTTACTGCATGGATGCTCGAACTTATTATCATCCTTTCATGGTTTTTGCATAAAGAGTCAGATGCTTATATCGTGTTGGGGTTACTCGTTTTTAATGCAATAATTGGTTTTGCACAGGAACAGAACGCAGCTAATGCAGTAGAGGCATTGAAGAAAAAGCTGCAAGTAAATGCAAAAGTATTGAGGGATGGGGTATGGAAGACTGTTACAGCAAGAGAACTGGTGCCTGGAGATATCATTCGAATCAGAATCGGGGATTTTGTGCCTGCGGATATAAAAATAATCCAGGGGGAAATAGGAGTTGATCAATCAGCATTAACCGGAGAGTCTTTAGAGTCTGAAAAGAATCCTAAAGAAATTGTTTATTCAGGTTCAATAGTTTCCAGGGGCGAAGCAAGCGGAATTGTAATTCTAACCGGAATTAAAACCTATTTTGGCAGGACAATTCAGTTAGTCCAAATCGCCAAACCAAAGTTGCATATTGAAACGATCATCTCAAAAGTCGTTAAATGGCTTTTGATAATAGTCGCAGTATTATTGTCAATCGCCCTTGCCGCCTCGTTTTTACAAGGCATAAAACCGCTGGAAATTCTGCCGCTAATGCTGGTTTTATTGCTTGGTGCAATTCCCGTTGCATTGCCTGCGATGTTTACAGTCAGCATGGCTTTAGGGTCTTTGGAATTAGTTAAGCAAGGAGTTTTGGTAACGCGGCTAAGCGCCCCGGATGATGCAGCGCGTATGGATATTCTTTGCGTGGATAAAACCGGGACCATTACCATGAACAAAATGTCTGTGGCAAAAATGATTGCTCTCAATGGTTATAACGAAAATGAGATTCTTTTATATGGGGCATTGGCATCGCAAGAAGCAAACCATGACTCCATAGATATTGCTTTCATAAATGCCGCAAAGGAGAAAAATCTCCTGAATAGTTCTATCGTGCAGAAGACATTTATCCCGTTTGATCCCAAAACTCGCAAGACAGAAGCCATAGTTATGGAGGGTAATAAAGAATTCCAGGTAATGAAAGGCTCGTTTGCCGTGCTTGCTCAGGCTTGCGGATTAAATGACAGGGAGAAAGCGGATTTGGAAACTAAAATAAATGAATTTGCAAAAGATGGATATAGAACCCTGGCAGTAGCCAGAGCAGAAATCAAAGACAAACCTGAGCTTGTTGGATTGGTAGCTTTGCACGATCCACCAAGGCAGGATTCCAAAAAGCTCATTGACGAACTTAGAAATCTTGGTGTAGCAGTAAAGATGTTAACTGGCGATGCGCTTCCCATAGCTCGGGAGATTGCAAGGGCCGTAGGTATAGGTGACAGAATAATAAGCGCTTCAGAGTTAAAAGAAATAAACGGGTCTAACCCAGTAAAAGCTGCTGAGATAGCAGAGAAAGCTAATGGATTCGCAGAGGTATACCCGGAGGATAAATATCTTATTGTAAAAGATTTTCAGGCAAAAGGCCATATTGTCGGTATGACTGGAGATGGCGTAAATGACGCTCCTGCGTTAAAACAAGCTGAGGTCGGTACTGCTGTCAGCAATGCCAGCGATGTTGCCAAAGGCGCCGCCAGTATTGTGTTGACTGACGAAGGCCTGATTGATATTATCGGCCCTATTAAGATTGGAAGAATGATGTTCCAGCGCATAAACACCTGGATACTCAACAAGATAGCAAGAACCATTTTGAAAACCTGCTTTGTTGTTTTTGCTTTTCTTATATTGGGTAAGTATGTGATCTCTGCATCTGCGATGCTGATAATGATTTTTATGACTGATTTTGTGAAGATATCCTTATCTACGGATAATGTGAGATGGTCCAAGAAACCAGCGGTATGGGATATCAATGGGCTGGTAAAAGTAGGTATAGTGCTGGGCTTGATTATGGTTGTAGAAGCATTCGGGCTTCTCTTCATCGGATTAAATTATTTTAACTTGACAGATAATGGGGCACTTAGCACTTTCAGTTTTGAGATACTGTTCTTTTTTGCCATGTTTTCGATATTTGCAGTAAGAGAAAAAGAGCATTTTTGGAACTCTGCGCCAAGCAAAACTCTCTTATTGATTATTCTGGCGGATATGATTTTAGGGGTAGCTCTTTCGACTTTTGGCCTTTTAGGCTTTAAGGCAATCCCGTTAATCCAGACTTTAATTGTAATCGGTTATGCATTTATATTTTCATTGATAATCAACGATTTCATAAAGTTTGGACTATTAAAAAAATGGCATATGAATGTAAAGACATTATAATTTAGAACGGCAGGGGTAGATTATATAGCGCTTACGATTTTTAAGATCTATCCTATTCTGGTATTGACCACTTCAATGTGGAGCCGCTAAAATGATAGAATTTATTAGCTGGTGGAGTCATTTTCCTGAACATATCAATCCTGTTGCTTTTAGAATAGGCTCAGTGCAGGTGTATTACTATGGACTTATGTATCTTTTGGCTTTTCTTACCGTGTATCTGCTTATTTTTTATAGGCTAAAAACAGAAAAGATTGGGTTCAAAAAAGAAGCCATAGACAATTATTTTCTTTGGGTAATTATCGGTCTTTTAATCGGAGGTAGGATAGGTTATGTTTTATTTTATAACTTTCTCTATTACCTTAAGCACCCTTTAGAGATAATTTTACCCTTTGATATCAATAACGGATTCCGCTATATAGGACTATACGGAATGAGTTATCACGGCGCTCTTATAGTAATAATTGCTGCATCGGTAATCTTTTGCCGTAAACATAAATTGAATTTTTGGTTACTTACGGATTTATTTGTCCCTGCCGTTCCTTTGGGATATACCTTCGGCAGGTTAGGCAATTTTATCAATGGCGAACTTTACGGGCGCATTACTACAGTGCCGTGGGGTATGTATTTCCCCTTAGACCCAACGCATCAATTGCGACATCCATCCCAACTTTATGAGGTATTATTTGAGGGGGTATTTCTGTTTATTATTTTATGGAGCCTGCGTAAGAGGGTAAGGTTTCCAGGAATTATTTTTTCTTTGTATCTTATTGGCTATGGAGTTGTGAGATTCTTTCTGGAATTCTTTCGTGAACCAGACCCGCAGATAGGATTCGTTTTGGGACCATTTACCATGGGGCAGATTCTTTGTTTTATGATGATTTTATCAGGTGGAATTCTTATTAAGATAAGAATGTCAAGAACCCAGAACTAATGCTTGCGTATAACAGAGTCACCACTAAAAATGGATCGAAGGGGAGTCCTATTTTTACAAAATATTTTCACAAAAAAACCGTTGACAGCTTTCTCTACTTATTCTATACTAATATAAGTAAATATTTATTTACGTAGGAGAAGGGTATGGCTGAAGACATAACAGAATATACGGATAAGCAGAAACAAATTGTTGAAAGTGCAAGAAGCATAATTATTTCAAAAGGCATCGAGAAGCTTACTATTCATGAGATAGCAAGGGATTTAGGCGTCACAGACGGAGCTTTATACCGGCACTTTAAGAGTAAAAAGGAAATCATAAGTTTGTTGATAGAGAGTATCGAGAGGACATTATTGAAAACTGTTAGAGATACAGCAAGCAAGACAAATAACCCTGTAAATAAATTAGAAAACATTTTGGCCTCTCATCTTTCCTATGCAGAACAAAGAAAAGGGATTACCTTTATTGTTGTTAATGAAACCTTGAGCCTTAAAGATAAGAGTCTACAAAGAAAAATGTTCGGAGTTATTAATAAATACCTGAAGATGATAAAGGCAATACTTGTTGAAGGAATTGAATTGGGAATATTCCGTAAGGATTTGAATGTTGCCTCTGCAAGCATTGTTTTTTTTGGGATGGTGCAGTCTATAGTTACTCTTTGGGCGTTGAGTGGATTCAAGTATTCTTTACGAAAAGACCGCACAGATGAGTTGTTTCGTATTTACACAAAAGGGGTTGCATGTTAATAATCTTTTGTCGAAAGTATAAAATAGCGTAAGGGGCCCAGGAATCATTCGGGATTTCTGGAGGATTTTGATGGTCGGGCCGCCATCTGACTTTATGTTAGATGGCTTTTTTATTTTCCGAGAGAAATCTTAAGTATTTGCGATGTTTAAAGTCTCAGGATTATTTATTACAGTATTTGTGTTGATAGTAATGTTTGTTTCCCCGGTACGAAACTTTATGAATAATCTCTTTAGGGATAAGAGTCTGTTGGAAGAAGAGCAGGTTATCGGTACTGTTTCAGGATACAGCCCGCGGGTAGAAGAAATACAAATAATTTTAACAAACGCACATTTTGATCCCGGCCTTGCGGATGGAGTAATGGGCATCCGGACCCGAAAGGCAATAAGGGATTTTCAAAAAGAAAAAGGGCTATGGCCTAGCGGCAAAGTGAATTCTAAAACTTGGCTTGAGTTAAATAAAGAAAAAGAAGCCATTAAAAAAGAGGTGGTTGTGCAACCCGTAGTTTTATCCTCCGAGAATTATTCCCGTGAGGTAAAGTCCGAGGAAGAGATTAGAAAGATAATGGAACCTCAGGAAAAAGCGATAAAAGAAAGATTTCCTAAGGATAAGAATAAGCAAATTCAAGTAGCTTTACAGAAAGCCGGTTTTTATAAAGCAAAAATTGATGGTAAAATAGGCCCACAGACTAAAGAGGCGATTAAGGCGTTTCAGAAGGCAAAGGGCTTAAAGCCAGATGGTGTTGCGGGCGATCAGACTTGGGATGAATTGAATAAATATTTAAGAGATTAAAATAACATGCCTGATAAAGCATTGTTCATGGGGGTAGCTATGAAATCGAAGTTTACAGTATTAGCATTTTTAATATTGTTTTCATTGTCCGGGTGCGCCTTCATCGAAAAAACGCGCAGGGCCGATGAACTCGAAACTGAAAACGCCAATCTAAAGCATAGGATTGCCCAGCTACTAAAAGAAAAAACAAAAGAAGTGCAGAAGGTTTATGAAGAAAAGGATAAAGAGCTTTCCGAACTTGAGCGGGCAAAACGAGAACTCGAGGAATCACTCAAAAAAGAAATAGGAGAATATAAAGCAAAGCTACAGATGACCGAACGCGGGCTTGTGATAACCTTTTTATCGGAGGTATTTTTTGATTCTGGCAAGGATATAATAAAAGCTGACGGTAAACTTTCGCTTGATAAAGTAGCAGAGGTTTTAAACCGGGATGTACCGGATTCTCAAGTAGCGGTTGAAGGCCATACCGATAACGATCCTATAAAGTACTCTGGCTGGAAATCAAACTGGGAATTGTCTTCTGGCCGGGCTCTGGCGGTTTTGCATTATCTTGTTGACGAATGTAAGGTTGAACCTCAAAGGCTTTCTGCGAATGGTTATGGCGAATACCACCCGGTAGCGCCTAACGATACGCCGCAGAATAAACAGAAGAACCGAAGAGTGGAAATTGTGATTTTGCCTTCTAAAGTAAGCAAGGTGAAGGCGCAATAATAGGGGGAATCAATATGCCTGCACAAATGGATGTATTCTTAAATTATATGATTTTTGGCAATACTGTTTTTCGGTATTTGGTTACTGCTTTTGTATTTGCAGCCGGCATGCTGATTATAAAGTTAATCATTCATAAGGTGATACAGCGGATAAAGAAATTTGCCGAAAAAACGGCAACTACTTTCGATGATTTTTTGGTTGGCCTGCTCGAAAATATCATATTACCATTGTTATATTTGGTGGTCATGTATTTTGCTTTGAAGAGCCTGGTTTTTCCGGAAATTTTAGAAAAAACTCTCAATTATATTATTTTAGGGGTTCTCGTCTTTTTTGCAGTGAGAGTAGTGATAGCATTTATCAGCTGTGGATTTAAAATTTATTTAAAAAAGCAAGGCGACGATAACGCATTAGAGAAAAGCCTGCAGGGTATAATGGTTGTGATAAAATTGGTTATTTGGACTGGCGCAGTTATTTTCTTTCTGGATAACCTGGGATTTAAAATTTCTGCGGTGATTGCCGGTTTAGGCATAGGCGGCGTAGCTGTTGCTCTTGCTGCGCAAACTATCCTTAAGGATCTCTTTAGTTATTTTTGCATTCTTTTTGACCATCCTTTTAAAGCCGGAGACTTTATTATCATAGGCGATTTTATGGGCACCATTGAGCATATAGGGATAAAGACTACACGCATACGCAGTTTAGGCGGAGAAATGTTGGTTTTTTCTAATTCCGACCTTACTGATTCCCGCCTGCGTAATTATAAGCTAATGGAGAAACGGCGCGTGGTATTTAAGATAGGCGTGGTTTATCAGACCCCGCTTAGCCAATTGCAGGAAATACCGAAAATAATCAAAGGAATTATTACCAGTACTAATGATGCGGTTTTTGACCGGACACATTTTCTTTCTTTTGGCGATTTCAGCCTTATATTTGAGATCGTGTATTACGTTGCCGGAGGAGATTATAATAAATATATGGATATCCAGCAGCAAATAAACTTCCGCATAAAAGAAGAGTTTGAAGAACGCAAGATTGAATTTGCGTATCCAACGCAGACGATTTTTGTAAATAAAGCTGGTTAAAAATGAAATCTGTAATACTTTTTATTTTAATCGGATTAGTCGTTTTTCTCGGTTTTAGTATATCTGGCCTAAGGAAAGAACTGCTATCTGTTAAGGAATACGCCAGGCAAACGGAAGAACGAAACAGTCAACTACAAAGAGAACTGGTGCGTTTAAGCAGGGTTAACAGTGAAAATGAAAAATTCCTAAGTGAATTAGAGCAGAACATCAAGGAATTTGAAAACAAATTACCTTTTTCAAGCCTTGAAAAATACATCCCCAAGTCCATATTAAATGATGTGAAGCCAATTATTGAAAATTTGCAGGTTTTTCAAAAAGCAAGAGAAAATAGTATCCTGCCCGGAGAAGAGAAGGTAATTAATAGTTTCCTGGAGGATGCAGACTAATGCCTGATTGGTCTGCTTCGGTTGAATGCCCTAAATGTGGCAGTAAAGATACCCGTTTTTTCGAGCCTCATTATGAGATGTCAGTCTACGAGTGTAACGTATGCGGGTGCCGATTTGAGGTAGAGCAAGAGGGGTGACAGTAAAATGAGCCCATTATTTGAAATTCCATTTCTAAAGGAAATAGGGAAATAATGTTTGCAATTTCTAATCTTTTGATAAGCATAGCTAAAGTGTTAGATATTCTGCTTACAATTCTATATTGGCTTATACTCATCCGTGCGCTTATCAGCTGGGTAAACCCTGATCCATATAATCCGATAGTGCAGTTTTTATACAAAACAACTGAGCCGATACTTTATCCTATAAGAAAAATACTACCATTGGGATTAAGATTTGGGATAGATATCTCGCCTATAATTGCATTCTTGGCAATTATGTTTTTAAAATCATTTTTAGTCAGGACATTATTGGATTTGGCAATAAGATTAAGATAAATATAAAGAATTTTTAAGAGAGGTTACAAATATCTGAGGAGTTAAAATGAGTGGTTTTATATAGGAAACAGAAAAGGCGGAACAGCCAAGATCACCTTTTTCTGTCTTTCAATCAGTGTATTTAAAATAATAAATTAACTTTTATGATATGGAGAAAGGGGTAAGAGAAAATGGAATGGAAAGATAATGTTCCTACACCCGGTGAAATCATCGATGTAGGCAAGAAAAAATTTGGTGATTTTTTTAGATTTCTACCTTGGGTAATCCTGGGCCTTTTTATTCTGGTAGGTTTAAAAGGGGTAATCTACTCTATTGGCCCGGATGAGGTGGGCGTAATCCAGAGGTTTGGCAAATACATTGCTTTAAGTTCACCGGGTTTACATGCAAAGATACCTTTTGGTATTGAGAAGGTTACTCCTATCAAGGTAGAGAAGATATTTAAAGAGGAATTTGGGGTTAGAACTGTACGGCCTGGCGTAAGGACAGAGTATTCTTCAAGCCAATATTTTGAAGAATCCTTAATGCTTACCGGAGACCTGAATATCTTAGATGTGCGTTGGATTGTGCAGTTTAAGATAAAAGATCCTGTAAAATTGCTTTTTGCTGTCAGAGACCCTCAAGATGCCATACGGGATGTTTCTGAGGTAGTGATGCGCCGGTTAGTTGGAGATTACACCGTAGACGAGGTGCTTACTACCAAAAGAGAAGAGGTGGATCATCTAGCGCAACAGGAGATGCAGAAGATATTAGATTTTTATCAGACAGGCGTCCAGATTGTTACCGTTAAATTGCTGGATGTAAATCCTCCGGAAAAGGTGAAACCGGCCTTTAATGAGGTAAACGAGGCAAAGCAGGAAAAAGAAAAGATGATTAACCAGGCCTGGGAGGCCTATAATAAGGTTATACCCAAAGCCAAAGGCGAAGCAGAAAAGACTATCCGCGAGGCCGAGGGGTATTCTTTGGATAAGATAAACCGGGCAAAGGGCGAGGCAGAAAGATTCTTGGCTACTTTAGCTGAATATAAGAAGGCGCCCCAGATAACCCAAAAGAGACTATATCTAGAAACATTGATGGATGCCCTGCCTCGGGCAAAAGAGAAGTATATTATTGACCCTAAGCAATCTTCGATTTTACCTTTATTGAATCTAGGTGAGAGGGGAGGGGTAAAACAATGAAAGAGGGAATGTTAGGAACTATTTTAGGAATTTTTGTGGTTTTGGTTATCTTGGTGATAGCCGTATTTGGAAGCGGTGCATTGTTTATAGTTGATGAAACAAAACAGGTGGTGATAACCCAGTTTGGCAAACCTGTGGGGCAACCCATAAGCTCTGCGGGGTTACATTTCAGGACTCCCTTTGTTCAACAGGCACATTACTTTGAGAAAAGGATTTTAAACTGGGATGGCGATCCCAATCAGATTCCTACCAAAGACAAAAAATATATCTGGGTAGATACCACTGCCCGCTGGAAGATAATCGATGCCTTGAAGTTTTTACAATCCGTAGGTAATGAAATGAGCGCGCAGAGCCGCATAGATGATATTATTAATTCAGCAACAAGGGATGCTGTTACTAATCACCTTTTAGTTGACGCGGTGAGGGATTCCAATCGTATTTTGGAAAGCAAGGAGTTAGGGGAAGACGCTATTTTTGCCGATGAAGCGCTTGAGCGCATTGAAGTCGGCAGGCAGCAGCTCACCCGCGCTATCTTAGAAAAAGCTAAAGTGCTGGCGCCTCAGTACGGTATTGAAATCATAGATGTGCGCATAAAACGCGTCAATTATGTAGAGGATGTGCGCAATAAAGTCTATGATAGGATGATTGCCGAAAGAAAACGCGCAGCGGAAAAATACCGTTCAGAAGGGCAAGGTAAGTCAGCTGAAATTTCCGGACAAGTAGGCAAAGAATTAAAACAAATTACCTCAGAGGCATATCGTCAGGCGCAGGGAGTTGTAGGCAAGGCAGATGCAGAGGCAATCAACATATATGCCCAAGCCTATAGCCAGGATCCGGATTTCTATTCGTTCCTTAAAACCTTAGAGACTTATCAAAAGACGATTGATGAGAAATCTACAATAATCCTGACTACGGATAGCGATTATTATAAGTACTTAAAAGGGCTGGAACACATAAAGTAGGAAAAGATCTGTTGAAAATAAACTAGATGACAATGGAGAAAGATACAGGGCAGCTGACTATAGGGACATTGTTCTGCGAGAATTTGCGTAACCCAAGTAATATGGTTTGAAGTAAAAGAGCAGAAAGAGTAGGGATGAAGAAGATATTATTGCTTACATTTGAATATCCGGTAGGTAAAAGGTATTGCGGGGGAGTCGGCCAGGTTGTCAAGCAATGCAGAGACAGCTTATTGGCTTTAGGATGCAAAGTTTATGTATTGATAAGCCCGGGATTTCAAAAAAAATGCCCCGTTGATCTGCTTGGGCCGGATGGTGCCCTGATACATTACAATAATCTCTTCAGTTTTGAAAAAGAATATGATTGGCTTGGGTTTGATTGCATAATCCAGCATTTTGTAAACTGGACACAACAGCTGCGCAAGGTTAAGAATCATAGATGCTCCAGGCCAAAGATAGTGTATCACTTCCACAGTATACTGCGTCGGGAGCGGGATTCAGGATTTAGAACGCTAAATCGCTTTCTCCTGAATCAAGAAAAAATGATTGATATTGCAGATAAGGTTATCTGCCCCTCAAAATATGAATATGATAATTTCTGCAGGTATTTTCCTGATTTTTCTGAAAAGCTTACTGTGATTGAAAATACAATAGAGACTTTTCCATCCTCAAGTAAGATAATCAGTGACATTAGGGTTAAGTATGGAATTAAAGAGGGCGATATCGTTGCAATCTATGTAGGCCGTCTTGAGAAAATAAAGGGCGCTGAGGTTATTCTTAGTCATGTCCCTAAGCTGTTAAACAGACACAAAAATCTTAAGATTTTCATAATCGGTAAGTCATTGGAGAAAAACCTCTACAGGAAATTGATGAGGGCCTTAAAGAAATACCCACGGCAACTCCTTTATATAAGATATTTAGAAAAAGAGAGATTATTCCAACTCTATTATCTCGGTCATATCTATATAAGTCCATCTTTAAGCGAATCATTCTCGTTGACTACCCATGAGAGCGCTTTATGTAATAATGCGCTCTTACTCAACAGGATCTCTGTATTTGACAAGTTTAGAAATGCAGCTTTATTTTTCTCAAGCCAGGAAGCCAATGGCAAGGAGTTCATTTCTAAATTTGAATATTTAATTAAGCATAAAAAAATCAGGCGCAGGCTTTCTCAAAAGGCCTCCAGGATAGCAAAGGAATTTTTGGCCAATAACAGGCTAAAAGAAGACCTTCTTAAGTTTTTAAAGTCATTTTAAGAGATAGAACAGGTAGCGGGCCACTGACGGCGATTATTATAAGTATCTAAAGGGGTTATAATCTGTTGAATAAAATATGAGAAGTTAAATAGGGGTTTTGTTAATGGTTTTATTGATTACGATTCTTTGTTCGCCTTGCTATGCTCTAGGAATCTTGTATGCGGCAAAGTCTGTTTAGAGACGCCTTTAGATTGTATCTCAAAGTTCAATAAGAGAAACAGAGTAATTCTTGGTGTCCGTCCGGAAGATATTAAAGTTTATTTAGAATCTAAGGAAAATGCGTTCCTTGCTCAGTTGGTTTTGGTTGAAAAGATGGACAAATATACTATTTTAAGTTTGAGCTGGCAAGGACAAAATTTAAAAGCTATCGTAGAGAGAAATTTTTCCATTCAACCTAAAAGAGATAGCATATGGTTTCATTTTGATATGGACAGAGTATATCTTTTTGACAGAAATGCCCAGGAGTTATTGAAGTGATTTTGAAAGAAAGGATATTATTTAAATGAGAAGAATCCTTCTATTTATCTTTCCTATTTTGATCATGGTTTCCGCGGCTTTTACCCTTTTTGGTTTTTTTCAAGTGCGTTTTGAAGAAGAAAAACTTACCGACGACCTGAAAAGAAAAGCCAAAAGCATTGCTGAAAGCATGGAGCTATCAGTAAGACATGCGTTTGCCACTACCGATTTAAGGAATGCGAATTATCTCGCTGAAAAATTCGAAACCCGGGAAAGATTACAGGGCTGCGCTATTTACGATAAAGAGGGGAATATTATAGCCGTTACCAAAAGATTTAACGACTGGAAGGAAAAAGACAGGCCCTATATTAAAGACATCCTGGCAAATAAGGCTCCGAGAGGAGAATTGGAGAAATTCAAGGAATATCAGGTTTATAGCTATATTCTTCCCATACTTGACGAAGAAGGCCAGCTTTTAGGAATGGTTGAGGTTATACACGATACTTCTTATGTGTTTGCTCGATTAACTGAACTCTGGAGGCGCATTAGCTCTACGTTGATAATTTTAGTAGTGCTAATTTTTGTAATTTCGATTTTTCTCCATCGGCAGATTTTTGCTCTACCGGTGCAACGCTTAACAAATTGGTTTAAGCATTTTCAGAAAGGTGAAACTGATCAAGATCATCCAATAAGAGAAAAAGGAGACCTCGGTAAGCTTGCTAGCGAGGTTGAGCAGGTAGCATTATCTTTAAGAGTTGCCCGAAGGACGATTTCGGATGAAGCACAGGCGCGCTTAGAAAAAGAAGAGGTATGGACAGAAGTAAAGTTAAGAGACCTCGTTCGTGCAAAATTGGGCGAGAACGCATTATTTGTAGTTTCGAACCGGGAACCATACCTGCATGTTATAGATGAGGCCACAGGGATTACTAAGTGTATGAGGCCGGCAAGCGGTGTTGTTACTGCTTTACATCCGATTCTATGCGCTTGCGGAGGGACGTGGCTAGCTCATGGCGCCGGTAATGCTGATAAGAAATTTGTCAATTCAAAAGATAAGCTTGGTGTTCCGCCTGAAGATAACCGTTATATTTTAAAAAGAATATGGTTGAATAAGGAAGAAGAGGATGGCTACTATTACGGTTTTTCTAATGAAGGGCTGTGGCCGCTTTGTCACAATACGCATACACGCCCTATGTTTAGAGAGACGGATTGGAATGCCTATAAGAAGGTAAATCAAAAATTTGCTGATAGCCTATTGGAGGAATTGCCTGCTAAGAATCCTTTTGTGTTTATTCAGGATTACCATTTTACATTATTAGGTAGGATGATTAAAGAAAAAAGGCCTGATGCTACTATTGCTTTATTCTGGCATATTCCCTGGCCGACCCCGGAGTCATTCTCAATATGTCCTTACCGTAAAGAAATCTTGGACGGAATGCTTGGTTGTGACTTGATTGGATTTCATGTGCAGAATCACTGCAACAATTTCTTGGATACGGCAAACAGACTCCTTGAGTCAAGGGTTGACACGGAAAAATTCAGCGTTGTCCGGCTGAATAAAGAAACTTTTATCAGAGCATTCCCTATCAGCGTTAACGGATATATGAACAAGAAAGTTGAAGCGGCGGATTTGGAGAAACAATTAGCGAAGATTAAAATGGAATTTGAATTAGGCGATAAAATTATCGGAGTTGGAGTGGATAGGATTGATTATACAAAAGGCATTGTTGAGCGAGTGCTTGCCATTGACAGGTTTTTTGAAAAATACCCCCAGTATAAGAAAAAAGTAACATTTATTCAGATGGCCGCTCCCAGCCGCGTTCATATAAAACGCTATCATGATCTTATGTCAGAGATCGATGAGTTAATTGAGAAGAAAAACTGGAAGCATATGGATGGGAATTGGAAGCCGATTATTTATCTTAAGAAGCATTTTTCTGCGGAAGAAATCATGCCTTTTTATAAAATAGCAGATTTTTGTATAGTCAGTTCTTTGGACGATGGAATGAATCTGGTTGCTAAAGAATATGTTTCAGCAAAGAAAAATTTATCTGGCGTGCTTATTTTAAGCCAGTTTACAGGCGCCGCCCGGGAGTTGACCGATGCGATTCAGTTTAATCCCTATGCGATTGAAGAGTTCGCCGAAGCCATAAAAACAGCTGTTGAAATGCCGATAGAGGAGAAGAAAAAGCGCATGGAAAATATGAGGAAAGTCGTTGCTGAAAATAATATTTATCGCTGGGCGGGCAGCATTATCTCGGAACTCACAGCCCTGAAGAAAGTTTAAAAACAAATATGAATTATTTATTTACACAATTTAGCAGGATAAAAGAACTGTTACGCGATAAATTTATTTTACTTTTGCTGGATTATGATGGCACCCTGACGCCTATTGTGGAGACGCCGGAGAAGGCAGTTATCTCTAAAAAAGCAAAAGAACTATTGCAGAAATTATCGAAAAACCATAATTGTAAATTAGCCATCATAAGCGGTAGGTCATTAAAGGATATAAAAAATATAGTGGGAATAAAAGACATTATCTATGCCGGCAATCATGGACTGGAAATAGAAGGCCCGGAGATTAAATTCAGGACTCCGGTATCTCCGCGGTCAAAAGAAGTTATCGGCAATGTTTACAAAAGAATAACAAATAAACTCTCAAGGATTAAAGGCGTGCTAATTGAAGATAAAGGATTAGCCATCAGCGCGCATTATCGGAGGGTGAATAATAAAGACGTGCCTGAATTTAAGCGCATTTTTGGCGAGATTACAGCTCCATTTGTTATACGGGATAAAATAAAAATAACCAAAGGCAAAAAAGTCTTTGAGATAAAGCCTCCTGTGAAATGGACAAAGGGCAGCGCAGCCCTGTGGTTTTTAGCGAGGCAGAAATTTGCACTAGGGGAAGATAACGTTTTCCCTGTTTACATAGGGGATGATATAACAGATGAGGATGCCTTTCGGGCATTAAAGAATAAAGGTTTGACAATATTTGTTGGTGAGCCTGTAGACTCAGCAGCAGATTATTATGTAAAGAATACAAAAGAGGCCATAAAATTTCTGAAACAAATCCTTAAGTTGAAATAAGAAGAACGCTGCCTTTATTGAAAGCAAAAATCGCCTTAGATTAGCTACTGATTCTTTTAAAATGAGCGAATTTATTAACTGGTGGAATCATTTTCCTGAACATATAAGCCCTGTTGCTTTTAGAATAGGCCCAGTGCAGGCGCATTATTATGGGCTTATGTATCTAGTTGCTTTTCTTACCGTATATTTACTTGTTTTAAGCAGGCTGAAAAAAGAAAACACAGGCTTTTCAAAAGAAGTTATAGACAATTATTTTCTTTGGGCGATTTTAGCCGTTCTGATAGGAGGCAGAGTAGGATATGCTTTATTTTATAATCTTGCGTATTACATTAACCATCCTTTAGAGGTAATTCTGCCTTTTGATATCAATAACGGATACCGCTATATAGGACTATACGGGATGAGTTATCACGGCGCCCTTATAGGAATAATCGCTGCATCGGTAATTTTTTGCCATAAATTTAAGTTGAATTTCTGGCTGCTCGCGGATTTATTCGCTCCTGCTGTCCCTTTGGGATATACATTCGGCAGATTAGGAAATTTTATAAATGGCGAACTTTATGGACGCGTTACTAGTGTGCCGTGGGGTATGTATTTCCCTTTAGACCCTATGCGTCAATTACGGCATCCCTCACAGCTTTATGAAGCATTATTTGAGGGGGTATTTCTGTTTATTATTTTATGGAGTCTGCGTAAGAGGGTACGGATTTCCGGCGTACTTTTTTCTTTATATCTTATTGGCTATGGACTGGTGAGATTATTTCTGGAGTTTTTTCGTGAACCAGACCAGCAATTAGGATTTATTTTGGGGCCGCTTACCATGGGACAGGTTCTTTGTTTTATGATGATTTTATTTGGTGGGATTGTTATTGTAATAAGAATATCAAAAGTAAAGAAGCAGCTATTAATATAGAGAATCGTGGTATCGGGCTTTTCAATTAGGCGTTACCGAAGATACTGTGATAAATTGGGAGATTAGGGATATCAAGCCTGTAGGCAGGAATATGGAAAAGGTAAAGCGATTTTTCTTGACTATATAACCTGGTATGATAAATTAGGAATAGTAAAATAGGCGATGAGGTTCGCCGTAACCACCTCAAACAAAAAGGTTGATAACCTCTACTAGCAATGGTAGAGGATTTTTTGTATAGACCTCTACCAGAAAGAATTAGGTAGAGGTTTTTTCTTAAATGGCTACTAAACATACTACATATTTTAATCTTCTAGATGCTCTAAAGGAGCAAGGCTGCCATGTTTGTTTTGTTATTAAGAAAAATGCTCAGAAATTTATGGTTGATTTTTTATATGAAAGCGTTAACGATTCCGACCTGAGAAAGGAGATAAAGGAATCTGTGGGATTTTGTAACCGCCATGCCTGGCAATTCCATAAGTTTGGCGATGGTTTTGGGCTGGGTATCGTATATGAAGATCTGATGCGGCTTATCCTGAAAAGACTAGAAGAAGTAGATGGTTCATCCGCATCCCTCAAAGCTATCCTTAAGCAATTAGATAAAGATGAGCAAGCAAAAAAGTCGTGCATAGTCTGCAAGGAGGAAAAGGACGTTGAGGGGCGCTATATTTCAGTGTTCTTAGATAATTTTGATGATCCGGAGCTAAAGTTTGCCTATGAAAATTCCTTCGGATTATGCCTTAGGCATCTAAACTTAGCAATTAAGAAAAATAAAAACAAAAAACTGACTAATGAGATTATTGCTTTTGAAGCAGCTAAGTTCAACGGTCTAATCGCTGAAGTAAAAGAATTTCTCCGTAAACACGATTACCGTTTCTCAAAAGAAAAATTCGGCAAAGAAGGCGATTCCTGGATTCGCGCAATTGAAAAACTTATTGGTAAAGAAGGGGTATATTAGAAAAGGAGAAGCGTTATGTCAAAGATTAAAAAGATAAAGGCAAGAGAGATCCTGGATTCTCGGGGAAATCCCACGGTTGAGGTAGACGTAGTTTTGGATAATGGCTTAATGGGCAGGGCAGCGGTGCCGTCAGGAGCATCTACAGGCACAAACGAAGCTGTAGAGTTGCGAGATGGCGATAAAAAACGGTATTTAGGAAAAGGGGTTTTAAAGGCGGTTGAAAACGTAAATAAGATAATTTCTCTGGAGCTTGTCGGAAAGAATCCTAAAAAACAGAAAGAAATAGACTATTTAATGATTAAGTTAGACGGTACTGACAATAAAGCCAAATTAGGGGCAAATGCTATTCTTGGGGTTTCTTTGGCAGTTGCCAAAGCAGCAGCTCAGGATAAGGGTGTATCAATTTACAAATATCTAGGTGGCAAAGATGCAAAGCGCCTGCCAATACCATTCCTAAATATTCTTAATGGTGGCAAGCATGCTGATAATAATGTAGACATACAAGAATTTATGATCGCTCCTATTGGCGCGTCTTCTTTTAAAGAAGCTTTGCGTTATGCTGCGGAGGTATATCATAACTTAAAGGCAATTCTGAAAGCAAAAAGCCTGAGTACTGCCGTGGGTGACGAGGGAGGCTTTGCGCCAAATCTCTCGCGTAATGAAGAAGCAATAGAAATTATTATTGCTGCCATTGAAAAAGCCGGCTATAAACCAGGTAAGGATATAGCGATTGTTCTTGATCCAGCAGCCAGCGAGTTCTATCAAGATGGAAAGTATCTGCTTAAGGCAGACAATGAGAGCTTATCTTCGCAAGAGTTGGTAGATTATTATGCCGGACTTGTTTCAAAATACCCGATTATCTCAATCGAAGATGGCTTGGCAGAAAATGACTGGGAAGGCTGGGAAATTTTAACCAAAGAGTTAGGCAATAAAATTCAGCTTGTCGGAGATGATATCTTTGTTACAAATCCCAAGATTCTAGCTGAAGGGATCAAGCAGGGAATTGCCAATGCAGTTCTTATAAAACTAAACCAGATCGGCACCATAACCGAAACACTGGAAACTATCAGCTTGGCAAAGAAAGCAGGCTATGCCTGTATGTTTTCTCATCGCTCAGGAGAAACTGAAGATTCTTTCTTGGCAGATATCACGGTTGCTACAAATGCCGGCCAATTAAAAACGGGGGCTCCGGCTCGTTCAGAACGTTTAGCCAAGTATAACCAGCTGCTTCGAATCGAAGAAGAATTAGGTGATAAAGCGGTATTTAACGGTGAGATGCGCTGGTAATTACGTAAGAAGGCGGTGGTAGATTCAAATTGCTAACGCAACACTTCACAGAATTTTTCATGAGGTGTATAAAAACAAAGTGTTTTCCGCGGTCTATCGTTTAATTCGTCTTGGACTTCC
>Ga0210056_1001266_pt1 | contig 22006 bp, 22 predicted proteins | sample CryGeyCG2014_080_2_FD_183965 | JGI IMG/M metagenome (GOLD analysis project Ga0210056, IMG submission 183965) | Groundwater microbial communities from aquifer - Crystal Geyser CG07_land_8/20/14_0.80 (SPAdes) (version 2) | ecosystem: Environmental > Aquatic > Deep subsurface > Groundwater | place... | reverse complement strand
CCGCCTTGAGCAGGGAAAGGAAGGGTGCCATATTGCCTTCATAGGCGATGTCGCCCACGAAGCCGTCCATGTCTATTCTGCGATCCTGGCGGGCCGAATAGCGCTGCCAGGCGTACCACTTGAGATTGGTCTTTTGGGTGGCGATCTCCTTGGCCCTGTCGATACAGCCTTTGAAATCCCATAGGGCGGTATCGATGTCGCAGTGAAAATAGGCCAGCATCGATATCCTGCGCAGGAGCTGGCGGATGAGGATATGGAATTCGAGACCATGCGCCAGATGGTCGCCGTGGTAGATTCTCGTCGGCGAAAGGAAGTTCAGCGCCAGGACGGCCGTATGGTCGGCGTCGGGCGGCTCGATATCGATGGGGAGAGCCTCCGGAATGAAGGGTTCAAGCCTTTTCGTTTCCGAAGCGTATATCCGGACACCGTTTTCTTCCGATAGGCAGGCACGGCAGCCGGCAAGCGGCGACGGGTCCATCTTCTTCTGGGAGACGGCCATCAGCTTGTACTTCCCGCGGCCCTTGCCGATGCCGATGTTTCCCAGCTCGTCGAAGGTGTAGATAAAGTAGGGAAGATAATCGAGGGCCTTGCCGACGAGGGTAAGCCCAAAGGTCAGCTCGTCGCCCGGCTTATAACCCACCCTCCGCTCCGGCGGCGGTTCGATGACGAAGGGGTGGGGGACGGAGAGGTACTTGCGCATGACCTTGGTATCGGCAGGCGGCGGTGTTTCAAAGACGTAGGAATAAATGCACCGCTCTTTTAGCATGCAGTCGGAACATTCCTTGTCTTTCAGGGCGCAGACAACCCTCTTGAAGGCATTGCCGAATCCGCCCCGCAGGGTGGAGCCCTTATAGGAAGGCAGAATGATGGGGTCTTTGGCCTGAATGGACAGTTCGAATTTGCCGACTTTCATCTGTGCTTGCGACATGATGAGCAACCCTTGAAGATACGAGCTTGATGAACCTGCGTCCTCCGCGGATGATTCTTCCTGATTGTCTATGCATGCACATATTGCACACCCGCCTCACGTGGACTATGTCCGGCGAGTGTCATTTGGCGAGAATTCAGTCTCATTTTCCCTCACAGTGGTGTTCGAAAAAATGAGTATGCAGTAGAAATGCGGTAAGGACTGGAGATTGGTGGCTGCTGTACCAATTCATGTTCCCTTTGTCAAGGTAATTATCCCACACAATTTGCCTGCCCCTTTTTTCGGCCTCCGGGAAGGGCTTCCGTGGTATGATGCGCTCCGGTCGGCAGGTTTAACCGGCAAAACGGTGTGGAAAGGAGAGAGATGAGGATTCTGCACACATCCGACTGGCACATCGGCCGCATGCTTTATGGCCGCGATCGGTATGGGGAGTTCGAGGCTTTTCTGGACTGGCTGGCCGTCCTGACCGAGGAAGAAAACATCGATGTTCTGCTGGTGGCCGGGGACGTATTTGACAACAGCACCCCCGGCTGCCGGAGGGTTTGAGGGAAGAAGCCGGGGAGGAAATCCCCCTTTACGCGAGAACCGGTTTTTTCTTCGGCGCCTTCGCTGCAGAACTGCTATCGTCGAGGGCCTCCGGGAGCCGCCCCTCCACCAGTGCGACGAGCTCCCGGAGATCGTTCAGCAGCGCCTCTAGATCGCTTTTCCTGAAAGCGTCGGCCTGTTCTTCGATGCCGCCACCGACTGGACGCTGCCCCGGTAGAGGGAGAAGGATCGTTTTCTGACACCCCCCGTCGTCGCCGGCTTCCGCCCCTTCTTCAGCTCCTTCTCCAGGCCGGCGTCGCACTCGGCTCCGCTATCACCGTGCTGCTCTTTTTTGTCGCCATTTCCGTCACCTCCGTCAGTCATCTCTGAAAAGCCTCTCTGCCGTGCGGCAGGCCGGCATACACTTTGAGATTCGTCGGTCCGGTTTTCATGGAATATCTGCGAAAAGAATAGGGAAAAGGCCGATCTTTGTCGAGGCGAAAATCAACTGGCAGGGGAATCACTTTACCGTGACAGATCTGCCTTGTGACGAGGCGGCTCGCGATAATGCGCCTTCATAGATTTTCATCGTGGTTGGTCTCCGATCAGCGCCCCAGGCGCTTCTTCATGGTCGAAAGCCTCACGAAATGTTCCTTCTCTTCGTCGATGATTCTTTCGATCGCGTTCCGCCGGTCTGCCGGCAGCAGTTCCCGCATCTCCCGGTAATAGTGAATCGAATCCATCTCCCGCTGGATGGCGAAATCGAGGGCGGATGCCTCGTCCCGGAGCTTCGCCAGTTCGGCGGCAAACGCCTCCGCCGTGAAGACGAGGCGGTTGTCCACGTAGCTGTGGAGGTAGGCGGCATATTCCCCGTCGTATCCCTCCGGGGGGGCGTTCCGGTCCATCCCGGCCAGGATCTTTGCGAACGTCTCCTGATGTTTTACCTCCTGGGCGGCCAGCAGTTGGAAGAGGGTTTTGACCTCTTCCCTTGCGGTCAGTTGCACGGCGTAGCGGTAGAAATTCGCCCCATTTTCCTCAATCCGGACCGCCACTTCCACAATGTCGCTTGCATCAAAGACAGCCATGTTCTACCTCCTCCCTTGATAAGTTCCATCACAGAATACCCCATACGGGGAAAGCAATCGTTTCACAGCCACTTCTTTCTTCTGAAGTAGATCAGCATGAAAACGGCGACAACGATCATCACGCCCCAGAGGGCGATGTATCCCCACCGCCATTCCAGTTCCGGCATGTATTTGAAATTCATCCCATAAACCCCGGCGAGGAAGGTCAGCGGCATGAAGACGGTGGCGATGATCGTGAGCACCTTCATGATCTCATTCATCCGGTTGCTGATGGAGGAGAGGTAGATATCCAGCATTCCGGAAAGCATGTCTCGGTATGTTTCGATCGTGTCGATCACCTGGACGGCATGGTCGTAAACGTCGCGAAAGTAGATGACCGAGGGCTCGCGGATGAGCGGCGAGTCGGACCGGCCGAGGCCGCCGAGCATCTCCCGGAGGGGCCAGACCGATTTGCGAAGGAAGATGATCTCCCGCTTGAGGGCCTGGATGGCACGGAGGGTCTCGGGCGACGGACGGCCGATCAGCGCCTCTTCCACATTTTCGATCTTCTCTCCGAATTTATCCAGAATGACGAAGTAGCTATCGACGATCGTGTCGAGGAGCGCATGAACAAGGTAGTCAACCCCGGCCTTCCGCAAGCGGCCATTTTCGTTGCGGATTCTCTCCCGGATGGGATCGAGGAGGCTTCCCTCCTTCTCCTGAAGGGAGATCAGCCAGTTGGTGCCGAAGACGATGCTGACCTGTTCGGGAACAAGGCCGCCGCCTTCCGCCTCAGCGAAGAATTTGAGCACGATGTAGAGATAACCGCCGTGGTCCTCGCTCTTCGGCCGTTGTTCCGTGTTCAAAATGTCTTCGAGGGTGAGCGGGTGGAGGCCGAAAACGGTTCCCATCTGTTCGAGGAGACAAATGTTCTGGAGGCCGTCGATGTGGATCCAGACGACATCTGCCCCGTCCGGAGGGGGCAGACGCCCTTCCAGCGTAACGATCTCCCGCTCATGAAAGTGGGATTCGCCGTATTCGCAGAGGGTGATCTTTGCTTTCTCCGCATGTCTCTCCCCGATGTGGACCAGCGCGCCGGGCGGGAGACCGGTCTTGGCGGATCTTTTCTTTTTGGCTCCGGGCATTTTCCTTTTCCTCCGGGATCGAACGGAAATTCCGGGATGGGGACGAACGGTTGCAAAAGCAACGCTAATGTAGTCCATCGTTTCCGGAAATTCAATGAAAAAGTCGGCCGCGGGAAGAGTGCGATGGATGCGATTTTCTCTTGACAAAAGTTTCGGAATTGCGGACGTAAAAGACGGGAGATCTTTGAATTTCCACCCTTCCTGTCATTGCGAGGAGCTTTAGCGACGAAGCAATCCGACACAGTCGTTGCGAGGGCTTCAGCCCCGAAGCAATCTCATCAATGCAGCAACGTACGTGATTGCTTCGTCGGCCTTTGGCCTCTTTGCAATGACATCAGGTGCGTTTTTCAAAGTCTCGACGGATCTGACTATTTCCTTTCTCCGGAGGCGCCATGCGATACATTCTTGCGGCGACCGAAGACCGGGCTGCGACGGCGGTCATCCGCGCCGCCTTCCGCCGGCCGTTCCAGGTGGATGCGGCGGCCACCGTCCCGGACTGCCGGGAATTCCTGCGGAAGCGGCGGTACGAATTCAGCTTCATCGATCTCGACCTTCTCGGCGGACTCGGGGAGGTCCGGGGGGATTCCGGCGCGGCTCTCCGTGGGGTAAAGCAGCTCTTTCCCACGGTTGAGATTGTCGTCATGACCCCGCCGGAGAGGGCGGGGGAGGCGGTCGAAGCGGTGAAGGCGGGCGCGGCCAACTACGTGACCTATCCGCTGAACGCCGATGAGATCCGGTATGTGACGGAGAGCGTCCATGAGGGCATCCGGGCGCAGTCGGAGCTCGACTACCTGCGGGACCGCTTCTGGCGGTCCGACTCCCTGGACGTCGTTCAGACCCGGAACCAGGCCATGCAGGCCGTCTTCGACCAGGTCCGCCTCGTAGCGCCCACGAAGAGCACCGTTTTGCTGACCGGGGAGACGGGGACGGGGAAGGGGGTTCTGGCGAAGCTCATCCACCGCCACAGCAACCGGCGGGGGGTGCAGTTCATCGGCATCCACTGCGGCGCCATCCCCGACACCCTTCTCGAAAGCGAGCTCTTCGGTCACGAGAGGGGGGCCTTTACCGGCGCCGTACGCCGGAAATTAGGCAAATTTGAACTGGCCAACCGGGGAACGATTTTTCTCGACGAAATCGGCACGATCACCCCTTCCGCGCAGATCAAGCTCCTCCAGGTCCTTCAGGATCGGACCTTTCAGCGGGTCGGGGGGGAGACCGTCATCGAGACCGACGTGCGGATCATCGCCGCCTCCAACCAGGATCTCGGGCAGATGGTGGAGAAGGGGCTCTTCCGGAACGACCTCTACTACCGGCTGAACGTATTTCCGATTGAGATCCCGCCTCTTAGGGAACGACGGGAGGACATCCCCCAGCTTACGGAGATCTTCCTCCGGCAGATGAACCGGTTCAACCACCGGGGGATTCACTACGTCCATCCGCAGGTAATGGAGGCGTTTCAGCGCTACCCCTGGCCCGGCAACATCCGCGAACTGGAGAACCTGGTGGAGCGGGCCTGCATTCTGGAAACCTCTTCCATCCTGACACAGACGAGCTTCCCGGCGGAGCTCTTCACCAGGGCGCCTTCTGCATTGTCGGCGCCCACCGGGAGAACCGGCCTCACGCTGGCGGAGGCGCGCGCTCGCGCCGTCGCGGAGGTGGAGAAAAGCTATCTTCAGGAGCTGCTTGCCCGGACCGGGGGGAGGATCAACCGGACGGCGGAGTCGGCCGGCGTCACGGTCCGCCAGATCAGCAAACTCATGCGTAAAAACAATATCCGAAAAGAGACGTTCCGCTAACGGATTCAGCGCCGGGACGGCGTGGGTTCCTGCCGCGTCTTGACGATAACCCGGACGACCGGCGCTTTCCCCTTTGCGAACTGGATATCCGGAGGATAACGCAGAGATGGCGAGAATGCCTTCTGGACGTCTAATTGCGCCAGGTCGATCGGCTCGGTCAGGATCCGGATCCGTTTGCCGCGAAGCCGGCGGGGGATGAGGATTCGCGCCTCCGCCGGGGTGGCGATGATCTGCTGAACCGCAAGACCCTGCGGCGGGATGTTTTCCGTCAGAACCTCGATGGGGACGGTCATGGAGATGAGGCGCGAGGTGACGACCGTGATCCGCTCGGGGCTGATCCCGGCAACCGCAAGGTTGGAGGGGGTCTTCACCATGTCGCGCGTGAGCGTGACCTCCTGCTTGCCCGGCGGGAATTGCGCCAGATCGAGAGAAATCTTGAGACTCTGCGGATTCAGGAGTTGAAAGGCCTGCGCGTGTCCCATGAGCATGACCTTTGCCTCCGTGGCCTTCGGTTCCTCCAGAACCCATTCCGCCGGGGCGTTCCGGTATTCAATGGGGACCATGAAATCCCGCCGGATCGTTTCCCGCTGATAGCCGAAAACGACCCAGAGAATGCAGGCCAGCACAATGGCAATCATCTTTTCCCGCTTGTTTTCCTTCAGCCAGCGGAGGATCGGTCCCGGTTTGGCGAGCGGCGCCCGCCTGGCGAAGAAGGCCTCCAATTCGATGCGGAGGGCCGAGGCGTTGGCGATCTCCTGGATTCTCTCTCCTTTGGCGAGCGAGATCGTTCCGCGCTCCTCGGAGACCACGATGCAGATCGCGTCGGAACGCTCCGAAAGGCCGAGGGCCGCCGTGTGGCGAAGGCCCAGATTGCCGTGCTGGGCGGCATTGGCCGACAGCGGAAGATGGCAGCCGAAGCGCATGACCCGGTTTCCGTCCACGAGGATGGCGCCGTCGTGACCGATCGAATGGGGATCGAAGATGCTCTCTAAGAGGGGCTGGCTGAGGATGCCGTCGAGGTTGCTTCCCCCTGTCAGGTGGCGATCCAGAGGATCGTGTCCCTGGAGCGCGATCAGGGCGCCGACTTTTTTTCGCGCAAGATCAGCGGCGGTTTGGGCGAGAACCTCCGCGCCTTCGTTGAACGCGGCGACGGCGAAGAACCGTTTCCGGAAACTCCCCAGCAGGGCCAGGCGTTCAAAGAAACGCCGGAGATCCTCCTGAAAGATGACGACGAGGACAAACAGCAGGATCGCGAAGAAGGCCTGGAGGACGACGGTGGTCAGGTAGAGCTGGAAGAAGCGGGCGAGCATATAGACGACGCCCAGCAAGGTGATGCCCAGGAATACGAAACGGGACGCCCGATCCTTGAACCAGATCAGCAGCGCCGAGATCATGATCGAGATGATGGCAATGTCCAGGATGTCCTGAATCCGGAAGGCGTTGAGCATCGTCAAGGTATTTTCGATCATCGGGAAAACTCATCTTTCTGCCCGCCGGGAAGAGGGCCGGTCTGTTTGCAGGAAGCGGTTGAAAAAGTCGAACGAACTTTTTTAATATATAAACAAAAGCGTTGCGGCGTGTCAAGAAGATATCGGATTTCATCACATTTCAAAAAGACCGGTCAACCTCTCTTCCGTCCTTGTTGCGGGAAACGGGGTTTGATTTTGTCTTTTCCAGCAGGTTCGGCTATAATGTTGAACAGTGGGTAGCGCGCGGAATGGGAGGAAAAATGATCGATCGGGGGAAGGCAGAGAAGATCGGCCGTGTCGCGGAAATGATAGCGAAGGCAAAAAACATCGTCGTCTTTACGGGCGCGGGCGTCAGCACGGAATCCGGAATTCCCGATTTCCGCAGCCCCGGCGGCTTCTGGACGAAGTTCGATCCGGAGGATTTCACGATCGACAAATTTCTAACGAGCCCGGAGACCCGGCGGAAACAGTGGCGCTTCCTCCTCTCCGGCGATCTGTTCAGGGAGGCCCGGCCCAACGCCGCGCATGAGGCCATCGCGGAGTTGGAGAAGCTCGGAAAAGCAAGCTGCGTCATCACCCAGAACATCGACAATCTTCACCAGAAAGCGGGAAACGATCCTGCAAAGGTATTCGAGCTCCACGGCAACATGCGCTGGATCCTCTGCATGGATTGCGGGGAGCGCTACCCGCTGGAGGAGATTCTCCTAAAGAACGGGGCGTCGGAAGAGGTTCCGGTCTGCGGCCGCTGTTCCGGAATCCTGAAACCCGACGTGATCTTCTTCGGCGAAGCCCTCCCCGAGGAGACCCTGAACAAGGCCGCCTGGCATGCCGGCCACTGCGACCTCCTCTTGGTCGTCGGTTCGTCGCTCGTCGTTTACCCGGCGGCCTACATGCCGCTTTATGCCAAGCAGGCGGGGGCCTCGCTCGTGATCGTTAATCGGAGCCCCACGCCGGCGGACAAGATTGCAGACGTGGTGATCCACGCCGCCGCGGGGGAGACGATGGGGCGCATCCTCGCGGGAGTGAGACAGAGGCTCGCTGCGATGTCGTTGAATTAAGCGCTTTGACGCCCCTCTTTCCCAAAAGGGGGCCGGGGGTGATTCTACGGAATGTCGTGAGAATCCCCCTTTACAAGGGGGAACTGAAAAAAGATCATTCTTGATGTCGATGGCATCGGGGTTTGCCGAATCATGTGCCTGATCTTATTTGCCTGGAAAAAGGATCAAAATTACCCGCTCGTCCTCGCGGCGAACCGGGACGAGTTCTATGAGAGACCGTCGGCGCCGGCCGACTTCTGGGATGACGCGCCGGATCTGCTTGCGGGCCGGGATTTGCGCGATGGGGGGACGTGGCTTGGGATCACCCGCGGAGGGAGGGTGGCCGCACTCACGAACTACCGTGATCCGACTTCCCTGAAAACCGGCGCCCCTTCGCGGGGGACGCTGGTCAGCGATTACCTCCGCAGTCTCGCCCCCCCGGGGGTCTATCTCGACCGGGTTGCATCCGAGGCCGATCGTTTCAACGGTTTCAACCTGCTTGTCGGCGATCCCGACGCACTTTTCTGTTTCTCGAACCGCGGCGCCCGGGAATGTCTGCAACCCGGGATCTACGGTCTGAGCAACCGCCTCCTGGACACCCCCTGGCCGAAAGTGGAAAAGGGGAAGAGGGGTTTAAAAGCGATTCTTCACGATGAAAAAGGAGTGACCCCGGAGGCGCTTTTTAAACTGCTGGCCGACCGGACCCCGGCGCCGGACGACCGTCTTCCGGATACGGGGGTTGGGTTGGAATGGGAGAGGCTTCTCTCGCCGCTTTTCATCGAGAGCCCGGCTTACGGAACACGCTCTTCGACGGTTCTGCTGATCGACCGGAATGGAAGCGTGACCTTCATCGAGCGGGTGTTCAACGGCGCCGCCGATCCCTGGATGACGGCCCGTTTCGCCTTCCGGATCGAGAATGGCGGATTATCTGGGCGGCGACGTAAAGGGGGCGGAATCATCAGTTTTTTAGCTGTTGCTGGAGCTTTGTCCGGTTTCGGATCGCCTCGGTCATCCGGTTGAGGGCGAGGGTGATCTTATCGTCAGGTTTTCCGAGCTGTTTGTCCGCCTCGCGGTAGAGTTTGAGCGCCACGTCGAAATCGCCCCGACTCTCCGCGCAGACCCCAAGGTCATAAAGGACCGACGGGGCGCTCGGGGAGAGAATCCGGGATTCCCCCCAGAGTTCGCAGGCCCGATCTATCCGCCCTTTTGCGGCATATTCCATTCCCTGTTTGAGTTTCTCTTTTGCCTCGCCGGAGGTCATGCCGGCGGTGTCGTCCATCAGGGAGACTTCCTTTGTGACGTAATGGGGGGCGACATCCTTGCGGAACTCCGCCTTGGCGATTTCCTTGGCCTTCTGCAGGAGTTCCTGGCCGCCAGGAAGCGGCCTCCCGTCCTCGCAGCCCGAGGCGTCGGCGGAGCCGGAGAGGTTCTGGGCGTACAGAATGCGGCTCGTACGGACCTCGATCAGCTTCGGCGAACAGGAGAAACCGGCCACCCGTTTGATGCAGGACACCTGACGGCTCCGCCAGCGGATGCAACTCCCCTCATAGGTCCTGCCTTTATCGTCACGCTTTATCTCCCGCTGTACGCAATCCTGGCGTGTCTCCTTGTAAGGGCTGTCGTTCCATCCGGCCTGGGTAACGACCCCCGCGTAGATCCCCTGAGCGCCGACCATGCCCCCGATTTTGGCTGCCGTCCCGGCGTCGACGAGACCGCTCTGTGCGAGTTTCAGCTCCGAGATCGTTTTGTCTATGGACGAGCGGTCCACGAGGGTGAAATACTGTTTGTTGTCGATGTTAATGCCGCCGAGGACCGCCTCGAATTCGGCGGCGGTCGCGGCTCCGTCCGGTCCGCCGAACGGGAGAACCGCCACGGTTTTTGTGAGGGAAGCCTCGTGATAGTCGGCCGGGAGGAGCATGTTCAGACGGACCTGCGTCGCGCAGCCCGCGAAGATCCCCATGATGAAAAACCCGAAGAACACCCCCGCCGCTTGTTTCATCCTCTTGATATTTCTCAGCCCGCCCATCTGGTATCCTCCTGCCTTTTCATCTGAAAATGCACCCCAAATCCCCCTCAATCCCCCTTTGTTAGAGGGGGACTTTATTATTCCCCTCTTTGGCAAAGAGGGGTTAGGGGAGATTTTCATTGTCCTTTGTGTCGGGAACCGTCATGAGGGTTTCATCTGAAAATGCCCCCTCCCTGTATCCCCCCTCGAGAGGGAGGGATACAGGTGATCTTCATCCTTTTCAACAGCCGGTCATAGTTTCCATTCCAGCGTCAACGAGTAAGGGGTGAAAGCGACGATCTTGAAACGCCCCTTCTGGCGGAGGCTGTTCGCCAAATAGAGGGAGTTTTCCGGATAGCCGACGACGAACTCGCCCATCCGTTTCTCCTCAACCTCCGTTACCCAGACAATCTGCTGCAACATCCCCTTGATATCCTGGTTTGTGTCGAGATCGCTTACACCGTTGACCCGGATGGCCACTTTTTTGACGCTCCCCCGGATAAAGGAGGCGATCTTGTCGAGGATGACGGGCGAGAGCTTCGCGGCGAGGCTCTCCATCCCCTTGGCCGCGGCATCCTCGACGCTTCCCGCGGTCCCCCGGGCCTGGTCGCTCCCGGCCGTCAGGATCTCCGCATTTCCTGTTTTGCTGTTTCGGGCGACGATCCGGTAGGTGATCCGGACCGTGACGTTGTTGAAGGGCATGGAGATGCCGTAGCCGATATCCTCTCCCTTCTTCGTGGAGACGGCATAGTCAACCTTGCCGATGATGATCACATTGGAGAGGAACTTGTACATCAGGCTGCGGACGGTAAGCGTGCTGCCGCTCTTCATGGCCTTTTCGATTTCAGCGGCGTCGGCCGCCTGGGTCGGAGCGACATCGACCACCCGGTAGCCCTGGTCGGTAAGCTTTCCGATCAGCGTTTCGGAGAGGATGTTCGTCTCCTCGTAGGCGTCGGTCTCCCGGGCGGCGGGTTTGCGCGCCGGGATGAAGACGGCGACGGCGTTGTTCAGGGAGAGGGCGGAGACCGCCTCCTGCGCCTTCTGGGGCTCAATGCAGGCGTTGATCCGGACGAGGACCGTGTCGGAGCGGTTCTCCTGGGAAAGGATGTTGTAGCTCTTCACGACGCCGCCCACCTGGGTCTTGATGATCTCATCCACGAGGGTGAAGTCCTGGACGATGCTCCCCGCCTTGACCTCCGTGCCGACCGTCTGCTCGATGGCGGCCCACTTCGCCCGTGCGACCGCCTCCGTCTTTGCGGAGGGGATGTCGCCGCCGACAATGGCCGCCTCGCCCTCCGTATTCACGCATTTTTCAGCGCTGAGACCGGGCAGCGGAAGGAGCAGCAGAAGGATCAGAGCGAACGCGATGAAAGGTGTCCTGTACATCGTATGCCGACCTTCCTTAAAACTCTTCAAAAAAAATGTTGATGCCGTCTTTAACCTTCTCGTAGTAAATGATTCGGATGTCAATGGATTCCGGTAACATCTGTTTCGATTCATAACTTTGCGGCTTGATGCTGATGGGTGTTCCGCCGATATAACCATCGATCCCTCTTGCTTCTTCTTCGGGTTTGGCCAATCGATAAGATTTTTCAACAGATGAGGCAATATGTCTCAGGATAGCCTCCTGGAACTTTAGGCCCACAAACGTCTTGACGATGACAAGGTCTCGAACCCAGGCTTCAATCATTTCCGCATCGATCAACGTGATGACCTTCTTAAAATTCTCCATCATCAGCAGGATCTTGGTCTTCGCCTTCTCAATCGCCTCGGGATGTTGACTCAGATACCACTCTTCCCATTCTCTGATTCTTCGTCCTTTGAATTCCTGAATCAGATCACTCATCTGTCCAACGACTTCCGGTCTGGTGCCCTGGGCGTTCTGATTCGCCAGATTGATCAACTGGGTGGTATATTTTGGAAACAAAACGACCTCCGCATCAAGCAGTTTTGTAATTTCCTCGTTTTTGATTCTGATTTTCTTCATGAGAGATTTCCCTCTTCCACAACGGATTTGAACTTTGCTTGATATCGAAACGGAAAGGTCTCATCGACCCGGACCAGATTCGACCGCAGGAAATGGAAATTGATGAACGTGTTGTTTTTCAGGTAAAGGTAGGAAAGAAGGCGGTTGTTTTCGTCATATTTGATCTGGTCGAATTTCAGGTAAACGCTCTGTCCTTTCAGTTTATCCCAAAGCCATTTCATGGCTCCAGGCTCTTTCCCTTCCATCACTTTGATGCCGAGTAGTCTGACGATCATATCATTGTTGAATTCAACCGTGTTCGGGGAGACAACGCGCTTAAAATGAAGATACTTCTCCTTTCCGTTATCACTATCGGCTTCGATTTTGGAGCCGAAAGTCAGTTTTCGGGGATCGATCTTCTTGTCGAATTTGACTTTATCCTCAAACATGTACGGAAGTTTTTTGATGTGCTGCCGAAAATCTGCGCACTCGCTTTTGCGTTTGACAATCTCAATGATAGTCTTATCAAAGATGTCTCCCTGTTCGGCTCCTATTTTTTTCCGGATGATCGGCAGGAAATCGTCGTTGATTTCATACCCGATCGAGTTCCTCTGGAGGCGTTTCGCCGCCAGAGAGGTGGTGCCGCTGCCCAGGAAGGGGTCGAGGACGGTTTCACCGACGAAGCTGAACATTTTGATCAATCTTTTGGGTAGTTCTTCTGGAAACATGGCAAGGTGCTTATCCTGCTTCTCCCCGGGGAAGTTCCAATGCCCGGCAAAGTACTCATTCCATTCCTCGATCGTCAGGACGGATTGCTCCCGTTCCGAACTGCCGACGGGAGGGAGAGCACCCGGCTTCTTGAAGAGAAGAATGAATTCATAATCGATTTTGATGATGCCGTTTCGGGGATATGGATACGATCCCATGATCGTGGCGCCGCCGGTCGTGTTGCATGTCGTGACCTTCTGCCAAATGATGGCCCCCATGTAGTCAAAACCGATCGTCTCGCAGAATTTGATGATTTCGGTCCGGATGGGAATGACCTTGTACCGGCCGTAATAGACGGACCGTGCGAACTGGTCGCCGATATTGATGCACAGGCGACACCCGCCATGCAGGACTCGGTGGCATTCTTTCCAGACCAGGTTCATATTGTTGATGTAGTCTTCATAGGTGTCATTGAAGCCGATCTGGTCGGCGCTGGCGTAATCTTTGAGCTGCCAGTAAGGGGGCGACGTGATGACCAGATGAACGGATTCATCCGCAGTTTCAAGCATGGAACGTGAATCCGCCGTAATGATTTTATGCCGGCTCATGAGATGATCACCTTTTGATGTTCAGGAGTGTGTTTTTTGTATCCCTGCCAATGACCGTTGTCAATAGGCATTTCCCAACAGCATTTTCAGACATTCTATATCATAAAGTATTTTATAAATGTAACCGTAATATCGACAACGGAGAGAATTTGACCCTGTGCCCGCTGGCGATACTTGTTTCAAAAGAACGAAAACGGTTTGTCTCAAGCATTACACTTGGAAGAGGATCTGGGAGTAGGGAAATTGGCGGTTGAGCATTTCCCTGATCCTGGCCTGCTCCTCTGCGTCTTCAATCGGTTCGACCTCGCTCGCGGGCAGGCCGGTTTCGGTCAGACGGTGTTTCCAATTAACAACGTAGCCGGGAACGTTCACAAAACGGCACCCCTGGGCGCCGCAGCAGGCGCTCTCGACGGCGGCGATCCCCACGACGATGAGGAGTTCCCGGCTTTGGTGGATAATCAGCCTTTCTTCAACGATGGTGTAGTGCCCGGCGATAAACCGGACTTCCGTTCCCGGTTCCTGGTGCTGGTATTCCGGCATGAAAACCTCTCTCACTTTCCGATGCAGAAATTCGCGAAGATCCGGTCGAGGACATCCTCCGGCGTTGTCCGGCCGGTGATCTCGCCGATGGCGTCGAGAGCCTCGCGGACCTCCAAGGCAACGAGTTCGGGTGGGAGGCCGCCTTGCAGGCCGTCGCGGGCGCGGACGAGTCCCGCCGCCGCCTTTTCGAGGGCGGTTTTCTGATGGAGATGCCCAATCATGGCCTCAGACGCCCCCTCTGCCGGCGTCGCGAGGACCAGGTCGCGGAGCGCCGCGGTCAGGCGGTCAAGCCCGTCGCCGTACTTGGCGGAGATCCGGATGGCCGGGGGCGTCCCCTCGGGGAGGAGCCCCCGCAAGGATTCCTCGTCGAAACGCGGGGGCAGGTCGGATTTATTGAGGACCGGGAGCATCGGTTTTGATATCATTTTTACGAGGAGTTCCCGATCGTCCGCTGTGAGGTCCGCGCTCCCGTCGAGGAGGACGAGAACGGCGTCGGCCGTCTTCAGGCGCTCCCAGACGAGATCGACCCCCTCCCTCTCTATTGCGTTCTCCGGGGGCCGAAGCCCGGCGGTATCGGTCAGGCGGACGGGGATGCCTCCGATGTCAACGGTCTCCTCGATGAAGTCGCGCGTTGTCCCCGGGACGGGGGTGACGATCGCCCGTTTTTCGCCGAGGAGGCGGTTCAGGAGGGAGGATTTGCCGACGTTCGGACGGCCGGCGATGACAACGCCAATCCCCTCCCGATAGATCCGCCCTTGCCGGTACGTCGCTGTTAGGGATGCGATTCGGTCGATGATGTGCTGGATCTGGGAATGGGAGCTTTCGGGCGTCTCCCCGACGCCGTCCTCCTCCGAAAAATCGATGGCGGCCTCGATCCCGGCGAGGAGGTCGATGATTTCACTGCGGATCGCCGCGATCGGTTCGGAGAGTTTTCCGCTCAGGCAGTCGATGGCGGCGGCAAGTCCCAGCCGGGTCTTTGCGGCGATGATGTCGAGGACCGCCTCTGCCTGGGTCAGGTCGAGACGGTCGTTCAGGAAGGCGCGCTTTGTGAATTCTCCCCGCCCGGCCGGACGCGCCCCGGCCCGCAGAACCTCTTCGAGGACGGTCCGGAGGACGAGCGGACCGCCGTGACAGTTGATCTCCAGCGTGTCTTCGCCGGTGTAGGAGCGGGGTTCCTTCAGAAAGGCGACGAGGACCTCGTCGAGGATGGCGCCTGTCGTCGGATCAATGATGTTGCCGTGGTAGAGGTGGTGGGAGAGAAAATTTCCGGGGGGCGTGGGGGAAAAAAGGCGCCGGGCGATCCCCTCCGCCGCCGGTCCGCTGACGCGGATCAAACCGACCCCCCCGATCCCGGGCGGGGTGGCGATGGCTGCAATGGTGTCCCTGAAGGTCATCGGATCAGGGCCTTCCCCCTGGGATGCCGTCATTGAAGCGGGATGATCCGCCCGCGCCCGGTCCCTGCATTGCGCACAATGGATGATGCGCGCCTGCCGTCAGGCGTCAACCCGGTCCGGACCGCGACGCGCCGGCAGGATCACGATCTTCCGGTATTCACCCTCGCCGCGACTCTTCGTGGTCAGGGTTTCGTCGTCCTGCATGGCCATGTGGATGATGCGGCGGTCATGGGCGTTCATGTGGCCGACGGTTACCGGTTTCTGCGTCTTCCTGACCTTTTCGCCGAGCCTCACCGCGAGGGCGACGAGGGATTCTTCGCGCCGTTTGCGGTACTCCTCCGTGTCGATGACGATCATCTTGTGTCCGTTTGCGGAATGGTGGACCGCCTTGTTGACGATGTACTGGATCGCGTCCAGGTTCTGCCCCCGCTTTCCGATGAGCAGGCCGCTGCCGTCCCCCCGAATGTTCAGAACAATCGCCTCCTCCGTCTCCTCCACATCTACCAGGGAGGCGATCTGCATTCGGGTCAGGATGCCTTCGAGGAGCCGCCTGGTCTTTTCCGCGGTCGGTTCGCCGTCGCGATCGGCAGCGGGCGCCGGGTTCGGTCTCGCAGTCACCCTTGGTTCCACGGGTTCCGGCCTCTTCGTTATCCCTGCCGGACCGGTTGCGACGGGGTGAACAGCCGGACTCCCTTTCGGGAGCGGTGCGGCGGACTTTGCCCCATGGTTCATGGTGCGGATTCGGGCTCTGTTGCGTTCCAACGTCGGCGCAGCAGACTTTTCTGTCCGGACCGGGGTCGGTGCTTCCACGCGGGAGAAGACGGAGTCGAGCGTCATGTCAATGGAGAGGCGGCTCGCCCGGATTCGGGCCTTCTTTGCCCCCAGGCCCAGAAAGCCGGGGTTCCCCGCCGCGATGATCTCGATGTTGAGTTGCTCCCGGGGGACTTGAAATTCGCTGCACGCCTTTTCGATGGCCTCATCGATGGATTTTCCTTCGATTTCAATTCCTTCCATGGTTCAATGCACCTCTTTATGCCGGTTGTTTGTTGATGTACACCTGCTGGCCGATGCTGATGATGTTGTTGAACAGCCAGTAGATCACCAGCCCCGACGGGAAGTTGAGGAACATGAAGGTGAAGATTATGGGCATGAAGAGCATGATCTTCGCCTGCATCGGATCCGCCCCCGTAGGGGTCATCTTCTGCTGGATGAACATCGTGGCGCCCATGATGATCGGCGTGATGTAATAGGGGTCCTTTGCAGACAGGTCCTGGATCCACCAGAAGAGCGGGGAATGACGCAGTTCGATCGCGTAGAGCAGCGCCTTGTACAGGCCGAAGAAGACGGGGATCTGCACGACCATTGGCAGGCACCCGCCCAGCGGGTTCACCTTGTGCGTCTTGTAGAGGGCCATCGATTCCTGGCTGAGCCGGGCCTTGTCGCCTTTGTATTTCTCGCGCAGGGCGGTCATTATCGGCTGAAGTTTCTGCATCTCCTTCATCGACTTGTAGCTCTTGTTTCCGAGAGGCCAGAAGATCAGCTTGATCAGGATGGTCAGGATGATGATTGCGATTCCGTAGTTGCCGACATAGCCATAGAGGAACTTGAGCGTAATCAACATCGGGATCGCCAGCCACTTGAGCCAGTCGCCGAAATCGATCGCGTTCTCCAGGCCGAGGTTCTGCGCCTTGAGGAGACTGTAATCCTTCGGCCCCAGATAGAGGGAATAGTTGAAAACGCCGGGCTGACCTGGGGGGATCACGTTCTTCGGTCCCTTGAGGCCGACGGCGATCAGATTGCTCGCGTCCTTCGACATCCGGAAGCTTGTCAGCGACGGATTCTGCGGGATCATCGACGCGATAAAGTATTTACTCTCGAAGCCGCCCCAGGAGACGTCGGGACCGAGGGTCTTGTCCCCTTCCATCTTCTTGACCTCGGGGCGGTCCATGCTCTTCGCGATGTAGGAGACGGGGCCGTCGTGGCCGTAACTGTCCGTCGGCGCATTGGGATCGACATACTGGTACCAGGTCAAGCCGCCGTTCTGGTTCAAGGGGGCGGCCCCGAGGTTGTGGACCCGCACCTCCAACTCGAGGCTGTACTTGTCCGGATGAAAGGTAAAGGTCTTGTCGATCCGGAGTTCCCCCGGATAGGTCTGGGTGAAGGTCAATCGACGCGGCTCCACGCCCCTCGTCATGTCGAGCAGGCTGCCGTCCGCTTCGTAGAACCCGCCATCCGGGATATTGACGGTAGAATCAGGGAAGGAGACGGAGAGGGGCCGGGGCATACCCTCCGCAACATGAACAAGCTCAATGGGCTTCGGTCCTCCTTCCGGTTTCGGTTTCCCTTTGCCGATCAGCCGCATGAAGGTATCGACGAGATCCTCGCTGTTTGCCACCGCTGTCTTGTACTGTTTTAATTGAAAGGATTTCAGGGCGGCGCCGCGCGTGGTGAGAACCGCCCGGTAGAGCGGGGTTTCCACGATGACGTCGCGCTCGGCGCCGGTCACGGCCTGGGCGGCCGCCAACCGGCCCGCCGCCGCCGTCTGAATGGTGGTCGGGGCCGACGCCTTTCCCGGATCGGCGGGCGGCGCCGGCTGCGCCTTCGTCGGCGAAGAGACGGCGGCCTCCTGCTGGGTCGGGGCCGGCGCCGTCTTGACCGGCGGTTTGGCGAAAAAGTTCTGATAAACCATCAATACAACAACCGACAGGACAACGGCGAGAAGGGTTCTCTTGTCCATTTATACCTCCAATTTTACGAACATTTTTTTATTTCACCGGGTCATACCCGCCGGGGTGCAGCGGGTGACAGCGAAGAAGCCGCATCAACCCCAGAAACGCCCCCCTGAAGGGACCGTAGCGCCGGATGGCGATGACCGCGTATTCGGAGCAGGTGGGGTAAAAGCGGCAGCAGGGGCCTATAAAGGGCGAGATGCAGACCTGGTAGGCGCGGACAAGCGCCACAAAAAATTTCCCCAAGATCGGCATGAAAAGGTTTTCAAACATCGGCTCTGCGGATCAGGCGACTCTCCAGTTCCGTGCAAACATCTCTGTAGGTCATCGGCAATATGCCTCTTTTAGCGATGATCACGATGTCCTGTGAAGCTGGAAGCCTGGACTTGTTCAATCTGAAAAACTCGCGCAAAAGGCGTTTGATCCTGTTTCTCTGTACGGCGTTCCCGGCTTTCTTGCTGACCGTCATCCCCAGCCTTGTAATTCCGGACTGGTTCCGGCATGTGATAATGGTGAAACGCGCCGAGTGACTCCGTACCCCCTGCTCATAGATCCGCAAATAATCCTGTCTTTTCCGAATGCGTTCATCTTTGCCAAAGGTTTGGGATTCCATGCCCTGTCGCCCCCTTCCCGGGGCCTCGCCGACCAGCCTTTGGCCCGCCCACGGGGGTTACACCGACAGTTTCTTCCTGCCCTTCGCCCGTCTTCGGCTGAGAACGTCCCTGCCGCCTCTGGTGGCCATCCGCACGAGGAAACCATGGGTGCGCTTTCTCTTGGTGTTGCTGAACGTCGTCAATGTCTTTTTCATCGTCTGTGCCCCGGTTTTAATTAATGAGTATTACTATAGACCATAGCTGAAATGGTTTGTCAAGCAAATATGAGGGTCGGGGTGAATTTGACAATATCTCTTAAGCGTGTTAGCTAACCCCATAATTGGATGAATGGTCCCTGGAACGCCCCGTCCTGTGGGCAGATCCGGGATGCTTCAGCGGGAGTGAGGGGGACAAGGATTCCCCGATCATTGGTTTGAATGCCCCACGACGGGAACGGTGCGTGTCATTTGTGAAAGGAGGAGTAGGGTATGAAAAAACTGATTGCGCTGGTCGTTTTGGTTCTGTTCGCGGCCCCCTGCGTTTTCGCGGCGGGGACGGATGCGAAGGGTCCGGCAGGGCAGGCCCTGGTGGAAAAAGCAAAGGCGGAAGGAAAGGTGACGTTTTATGCCAACATCACCTCCGTGGAGCCGATCCTGGAGGATTTTGAAAAGAGGTACGGCGTCAAGGCGGCATATACAAGACTCTCCACCACCAAATTCATTGCAACCATCATGACGGAACATGCGGCCGGCAAGCTCACGGCCGACGTTCTCCAGGCGCCCATGCCGGTCCTCGAATTTCTCAAGGACAAGGGCGTTCTGGCGTCCTACACCTCTCCCGCCGCGGCCGGATATCCGAAATGGGCAAACAAGGACGGCAAGATCCAGAGCTTCGGCATTGAATATGCCGCCCTGATCTACAACAAGGAACTGGTCAAACCGGCCGATGTTCCCAGGAAGTATGAAGACCTGACGGACCCGAAGTGGAAGGGGAAGATCGTCATGGCCGATCCCTCCTCCCATCCGACGACGATCTCCTGGCTGATCGGACTGAAGGAAAACGTGATCAAATCGGAAGCGGAATGGATGAAGTTCCTCAAAGGGCTGGCCGCCAACAAGCCGATGTTTGTGGCCTCTTTTGGCCCCACGCCGGCCCCGATCGAGAGCGGTGAGAAGTGGATCGGCATCTCGATGCCGAAATACATCATCACCAAGGCGCCCGCGCCGCTGGATTGGGCAAAGGTTTCCCAGCCGATGATGGGGACTCCCCGGGGAATGGCCATTGCTGCCGGCGCGCCCCATCCCAACGCCGCGAGACTGTTCGTGGATTATTGGCTGTCCCGGGATGCCATGAAGATCATGGCCGAGAAGGTGGGCGAATATGTCCTCGCCCCGGGCGTCTATCCCCCGATCGCCGGAATCGACAAGGCGAAGGTTATCCCGATCCGCGAACTGTCGGATGACGAGATCAAGAAGTGGGGAGGCGAGTTCAAGAAGATTTTCGCAACGCCGTAACCTTGAAATCATAAGCGTTTTTCACCATCCTCGGTTCCGGGATCGCGTTTCTGCGGTCCCGGAACGATGGCGGTTTCGTAATCGGTTCATATCTGCGTTTTATGGAAGACATTTCATGAAGTTCAAAATACCCTACTACGCCCAAAGCGCTGAATTCACCTGTGGCCCCGCTTGTGTGCTGATGATTTTCAAGCTTTTTAACCCCCATCTTAAGCTGAACCGCACCCTGGAGTTTGAGGTATGGCGTCAATGCAATATGATCGGAGTAAGAGGCGCAGACCCTTTCGGTATGAGCGTCCCGTTGCTGGATGCTGGCTATGAGGTCCGCCTGGCGACACAACGCAAGAGGATGATCGACCCTGATTTGTGGAGGCGCAGGCTGCGGGAACATAGTTTTACACTTGAAGAGGTGAGTTTAGCTGTTTTCGGGATTGCCGAGAACAGGAAGCGCGCTCTGGGCCGTGGCCTGACTGTGGAGTATAGACGATTGACCGTCGAGCGGGTCGCCAGGTCTTTCAGTGAAGGGTTCATACCGATAGCATTGGTACACATGGGAGTGGTGCACCAGTTGGACATCCCTCATTGGGTCGTGGTGACGGATGTTGGAGAGGATCATGTAGCCTTCAATGACCCTTATCCTCCTAAAGGGGGAAAGGGCATCCGCGTGAGCCGCGAGAAGTTCCAAAAGATGCTTGATGATGTTGGAACCCGGATCGGTCTGAGCCCGTCGGCCATCTTTATCAGAAACTGCAACCCAGCAAAAAAACAAACTTCAAATACACAGCTATATTTGGGAGGATCTTATCAAATCGTTAATAAGGAGGTGGGATGAAAGATCTTTGCTCCGATTTATTGGCAGAATACTCGCAACTTGCCTCGCTGGCTGAGGCAATGACTCCTCAACAGTGGGTACAGAAAACTCCGTTCTACGGCTGGACTCCTTGGGATGAAATAGCTCATCTGTGCTTTTTCGATGAGACGGGAATGCTGGCGGCAACGGACCCGGAGGCTTTTACAGCCGATGCCGCTGAACTCTTGAAACAATTGGGAAGCGGGCTTGAAATCGACGTGATTGCACGTGCACGCTTTGGTCATCTCAGCGGCGCCCAACTGGTTCCTTACTGGCGACAGCGCTTTGAGAGGCTGATCGTCGCCTTATCAAGGATGGAGCTAAAGGCACGGCTTCCATGGTACGGCCCGATGATGAGCGTTCGCTCCTTTGCCACGGCGCGGATGATGGAAACCTGGGCGCACGGGCAAGACATTTACGACTTCATAGGCAAGCAACGGACGGCGAGCGATCGGATAAAGAACATTGCCCATCTTGGCGCGAGTACTTTTAGCTGGACCTTTATCAATAGAAATCTCCCCGTTCCCGAACTCGCGCCGTACATCGAATTGAAGGCGCCATCGGGTAAAAACTGGATTTGGAACGATCCGCCTTCAGAACAAAACTACCTGCGCGGCAGTGCCGAGGAATTTTGCCTTGTGGTGACCCAAAGGCGCAATGTAGCAGACACGCGTTTGAAGTATGCGGGCAGCGCCGCCACGTGGCTTCCGATCGCACAATGTTATGCAGGGCCTCCTGAGAATGCGCCCGCTCCAGGCGTACGCGCGGTGCGATACTGAATGGTTATTAACGTTGACAGGCTCGGCACTTTGCTTACGTTTCTGTACCGTGACACGGAGATCCTGGCATTTTCTTGCCGCATGACCGTTTTACTGACGCCATGATGAAAAATACAACCGTGTTTAATGTGGAATAAAAATACCATAGGCACATAACCAATTAGGAGAAACATATGGATCTTAAAATTTTTGAAAAGATGGATGCCCCTGAACTTAAAAATTATATCCAATGAGGTAATTGCAAAACCATTTGTCATTCCCGAATGCCTCTATCGGGAATATGGTTTTTCAAGCTGTTAGAACCAGATTCCCGCTCAGAATCGTTGCGGGAATGACAGAATGGGGAGTTTTGCAAT
>Ga0210056_1001255_pt1 | contig 22086 bp, 19 predicted proteins | sample CryGeyCG2014_080_2_FD_183965 | JGI IMG/M metagenome (GOLD analysis project Ga0210056, IMG submission 183965) | Groundwater microbial communities from aquifer - Crystal Geyser CG07_land_8/20/14_0.80 (SPAdes) (version 2) | ecosystem: Environmental > Aquatic > Deep subsurface > Groundwater | place... | reverse complement strand
CGGAACAAGTCCGGGGGGATTGAAGAAGAGGTTGCGCGGCGTCCGGGTTGTAGCGCGAACCTAACCTTCCCCCGGAACAAGTCCGGGGGGATTGCCATTACCGAATCAAACTGTCAAATAGCATAATCCCCCACTACCTTTTCGGGAACTATGGGACAGTATTTTTGACCACCTACGAAGTCCGGCGTTTCCCGCCCCTGCTTGACCAAGGCGTAAATCCGCCAGGCCGCGAACTCTGCGAGTTCAAGAAGAGCCGGGCAAACAAGGTGGTCGCTTCGGACTCTGTGAGTCCGAAGCGAACGCAGACTTTCCAGATGCAGGAACCCATGAGCCAAAAAACAAAGCCCCATGTTTTTGAATGGCTTGAGTGTCTCTCATCTATAAGGTATAGTGGGGTAACATTACAAACGCTCCGATCGGTCGTAGACACTTTTTCCTACTGGAGAATCCGACACCATGCTCCGTCAATTGCTCGTGATTGCTGCCATCGCTCTACTGTCCCTTGCCCAGGCTCCGGCCCAGAATCTGCCCTCGAACAACGCCAGCGAATATGTTCCAGACGAGTTGCTGGTGAGGTTCCGCGGAGGAGCGCGGTCTGCCGAGGCTCTGTCGGCACACCGCGCCATCGGCGCCACCGCGCTTGCCGATTTCGACTTTATCGGATGGCAACACGTGAAGCTGCCGCGAGGCATGTCAGTGGAACAGGCCGCCCAACGATACGGAAGATGCGCCGGGTTCCTGAAGGCGGAACCAAACTACATCCGTCGTCTCTCTGTCACACCCAACGACGAAGGCTATGACCGCCTTTGGGGTCTGGAGAAAATTGGCGCGCCCTCTGCCTGGGATTCGACCACGGGAAGTGAGGCAGTGGTCGTCGCGGTGATCGACTCCGGAATCGACCTGACCCATGAAGATCTCGTTGGCAATCTCTGGCGAAACCCCGGTGAAGTTGCCGGCAACGGCATCGACGATGATGGCAATGGGTACGTTGACGACGTCCATGGCATCGACGCGAAGTCCAACGACTCCGTCCCCCAGGACAACGACGACCACGGCACTCATACGTCGGGCACCATCGGCGCCATCGGCAATAACGCGATCGGGGTGGCCGGGATCAACTGGAACGTCAGGATCATGCCCCTTCGATTTGTGGGCGGCCCTCTGGGAACCGGCAATGATGCTGACGCAATTGAATGTCTCCAGTATGTTGTGATGATGAAGAACCGGGGAGTGAATATTCGGGTTACCAACAGCAGTTGGGGGGGAGGTGGATACAATCAGGCCATAAAGGATGCCATTGATGCAGCGGGCCGCGCGGGGATCGTGAATTGCTTCGCAGCGGGGAACGGAGGATTCGACGGTCGAGGCGACGACAACGACATCACCAATCCCAAGCCGCTGGCGGGAACCCCGCAGTATCCCGCCAGCTTCGATTCTCCAAGTATCATCTCCGTCGCCGCGTCCGACCAGAATGACGACCGTGCAGGCTTCTCCAACTTCGGAGCTATTAGTGTGGACCTCGCCGCCCCGGGCGTTGGCATTATCAGCACTGTGGTCGGATCGGAGTACGATTCTCTCGACGGCACGTCCATGGCCTGCCCGCACGTTGCCGGCGCTGCCGCTCTACTGACTGCTGCGAATCCGGGACTTTCAGTCGCTGCCATCAAGGCGGCGCTCCTCGGAAACGTGGATGTCCTTCAGCAATGGACGGGAATCGTCGTCTCGAACGGACGGCTTAACTTGAGCAAAGCCATTGACAGTGTGCAAGCCGTTTCGGCGATCACCGTGGTCTCCCCCAATGGGGGTGAAACATTGTCAGCCGGGAGCGCGGTCGGGATTCGCTGGGTCTGCTCTGCCGACGTGGGTCATGTGGCGCTTTCGTACTCAACGAACAGCGGACAGTCTTTCGAGAACATCATCGTCGGTTCCGCCCCCAGGGACGGAAGCTACACATGGACCGTCCCCAACATCAGTTCGGCAACTGTCCGCGTGCGCGTGGAAGGGCAAAACAGCTCCAATGCCGTGCTGGTATCCGACGCGAGCGATGGGGACTTAACCATTCGCAGCGCGGGACCGGATGTCGCGCTCACTGCTTTCACGGCCTCCCCCAATCCGGTCGCCCGCGGCAGCAGCATCACATTCTCAGGCACCGTCGCCAATGTCGGAGCCACCACGCTGAACGGACTGACTCTCCATCTTACGCAGAACGGTCAGCCCCTTCGTCCACCCATCACCCTACCCACCATCGCGGATGGACGGGTACTGTCGGGCAGCGTGCATTTCGACGTGTCGAGAAACGTCGCGGCGGGCGACTACCTCGTCACCGCGACCATCTCCACCGCTCCCGGTGAAACCAACACGGCTAACAACAGCCAGACCGTGAAGGTCACGGTTAAGTGATGCGAGCCTGATGGAGAGTGGTGACGGGAGGCGGCCGCCCACCCATCTGCCGTCTGCCCCCGAGGGATCGGGGTTAGAGTCTACCTCGACTCGTCGGGGCTTCGCTCCAACATCTGCCATGTCACTCCGCTGGATCATGCACGTGGACATGGACGCCTTCTATGCGTCTATCGAGCAGCGCGACCGTCCTGAGTTGCGAGGCAAGCCGGTCATTGTCGGGGGAACACCAGAGGGGCGCGGAGTGGTTTCCGCCGCGTCGTACGAGGCGAGGACATTTGGGGTCCACTCCGCCATGCCCGCTATCCAGGCGGTGCGCCTCTGCCCGGGTGGCGTCTTCCTGCCGGTGGACATGCCGAAGTACTCGCAGGTTTCTCGGGAGTTGATGTCCATTCTCCACAGCTACTCGCCGCTGGTCGAGAAGCTGTCGGTGGACGAAGCATTTCTCGATCTGACGGGAACCGAGCGGGTGCACAACATGACGGTGGAGCAAGTCGGCTGGCACATCAAGAACCGCATTTGCGACGAGTTGCATCTCACCGCGTCCGCCGGACTGGCCCCGAATATGTTCCTCGCCAAGCTCGCCTCGGAGATGCGGAAGCCCGACGGCTACGTAGTGGTGCGCCACGACAGCGTGTCGCAATTCCTCAACCCCCTCCAGATCGAGGCGCTCTGGGGCGTGGGAAAGGCTACGTCGAAGAAGCTGCGCGAGATGGGCGTGACCACAGTGGGAATGCTCGCCCAAATCCCCGAGGAGACACTCACCGGAAAATTTGGCGAGGTCGGCAGGCATCTGCACCAGTTGTCCCGTGGGATGGACGACCGGGAAGTTGTGCCCCATTCGGAAGCAAAATCCATCAGCGCCGAGCGGACCTTCGGTCAGGACACCAACGATTGGGACTTCCTTGAGACAACGCTCCTTCATCTTTCGGAGGAAGTCGCTCGACGGCTGCGGGACGAGGGGTTCCACTGCAAGACCGTGGTGCTGAAGATGCGGTTTGGCGACTTCAAGACGATCACACGCAACCGAACCCTCCCCAAGCCAACCTGCGTCACCCACACTATCTTTCATGCGGCGAGAGAACTATTCGCTCTCGGGAACCCGAACCGGCGCAAGATGAGGCTCATTGGTGTGGGCGTTGTGAACCTGGTCAAGCGTCAGGAAGCACAGCTTGGATTGTTTGATGACGCGGAAACAAAGATGGAAAAAGTTGAGACCGCCCTCGATGCCGTGCGGAAGAAATTCGGCGACAAAGCCATCCGACGCGGTCGACTGATGCAGTAAATATCCGCCGGATCAGCTCCGGAAAGGCGGAGCGCCATTCGTCGCTGCACTGCTCATTCCCCAGTACCCCGGAATAGTCGTCGCGCACTCCGGGCACTTGCCGCCCACGAGCCGGTTCTTCCGCACCTGGAAACCCTGCCGCTCGATCAATGTAGTACTGCACTGCGGACAACGCGTATCTTCCAGATCACCCACGCTCCCTGGGATGTTCCCCGCGTACACGAAGTGCAGCCCTTCCTCCAGCCCCATCTCCGCGGCGCGCGCAAGGTGGCGAACGGAGGTGTTGGCGTTGTCCGCCATTTTGTAGTTCTGGTGGAACGCCGTCACGTGCCAGGGGATATCGGAGGACACGCTGGCAATGAATCGGGCGATGTCCCGCAACTCGTCGTCCGAATCGTTGAAGCCCGGCACTACCAAAGTCACAATCTCCACCCAGAACCCCATCGCCCACAGCCGTTGGATGGTGTCGAGCACGTTCTGCAAGACACCGCCGAGCTGCCTGTAGCTTTTGTCTTGGAAGCTCTTCAGATCGACCTTGTAGAGGTCCGTCCACGGTTGCAGATATTCGAGCGCCTCGGGCGTGCCGTTGCCGTTGGAGACGTATCCGGTGGCAATGCCGGCCGCCTTCGCCAGCTTGAAGATAGAGACCGCCCACTCGCTGGTGATCAGCGGTTCATTGTATGTGCTGACGACGGTTTGACACTGGTAGCGCACCGCCGCGTCCACAAGCTGCTCCGGCGTCACCTCAGTTGGCGACGCGCCGGCCAGCGGATCGCGCAGCGACTGGGAAGTGACCCAGTTCTGGCAATAGCCGCAATGGAAATCGCACCCCAGCATCCCGAAACTCATGGCGAGGGAACCGGGGAGAACATGGAAGAAGGGCTTCTTTTCAATGGGATCGGGATGAATGCCGCTGGCATATCCGTGGGGGACAAACAGCTTCCCGCCGCTGTTGTACCGAACCTTGCACACACCCGCGCGCCCCTCGGGGATGGGACAGCGATGACCACATGCCACACAGCGGACCTTCTGCTCGCCCTCCGCAAAGTAAAGCTCCCCCGCAACCGTCATGCGGTTGAGGAGGTCACCGAGAGTGGATTGCCTGGATGAATGAGTCATTGCTCGTTCCGCCATGTCCGAAGTACCTGATAACATGGTACTCACTTCGCGTGCGCAAGGCAAGTGGGCTTTGATCTCCCGCATGAGTGGTAGACGAAGGCAAAATCCTGCTGTATATTTCCCCCACCTAATCGGCATTCAGAGGACAATGACCGTGCCAGATAGGATCCACGGCGCCATTGGAGGTCCGGAACAGTATCCGGGACTGACCGAGATAGAGCGTTTAGATAAACGCCTATTGCAGCAGTTCGACGGCAAGGTGGTCGTTCAACCGTCGCTGACCCGCCCCCTGGTGAGTTTCCAGGCCAATAAAACCCGCCCTGTTTATCGCTGGTACAAGTACAAGGAGGCGTTCTCCGCTTCTTTGATCGAGCACCTCTTTGACGAGTACAAGATAGCCTGCGGGACGATATTGGACCCTTTTGCAGGAAGCGGCACGGCCCTGTTCGCCGCGGCCGCCGTCGGCATCGACGCCGATGGCATCGAGTTGCTGCCTATTGGCCAACAGATCATCGCCACCAAGAAGCTGCTTGAATCGGGGTTCACGACCGAAGACGCCAACGAGTTGCAGCATTGGTCGGCGTCGCGTCCGTGGGAGCAATCAGAGGCACGGGTGCATTTGCCTGAGTTGCGGATTACCAAAGGGGCCTACCCGGACGAGACACGGGAAGCCATTGAGAAGTACCTCGCCGCGTGCCACAGCGAAAACATCCGCGTGCAGTCAGTTCTGCGGTTTGCCTTGCTGTGTGTGCTGGAGTCGATCAGTTACACCCGCAAGGATGGGCAATATTTGCGGTGGGACTATCGGTCTGGACGGCGTCAAGGAAAGAAAGTGTTCGACAAGGGCACCATCGCCGGTTTCGAACAGGCGATCTGCGGGAAGCTCAATCAAATCATCGCCGACCTCGGGCCCGCACCGCAAGCGAGTTTGTTTCCCGTCGAGAACCCGCAAGGTGAAATTCGACTCCATGATGGATCGTGCCTGAATGTGTTGCCCCAGTTGTCCGACGGAATCTACGACGCGATCATCACTTCTCCTCCTTACTGCAACCGCTTCGACTACACGCGCACCTACGCGTTGGAACTGGCATTGCTTGGCACGGACGAGGAAGGGCTGTCGAGGCTCCGTCAGGACATGCTTAGCTGCACCGTGGAGAACCGGGCCAAAGACTCGCTGAAGATCAATCCCCGGTGGTCTGAATCAATCGCCATTGCCGACGATCGGGAGCTTCTGCAGACCATCCTTGATTACCTTGATCGCCAGAAAGCGGAAGGCGCGTCGAACAACAACGGCATTCCGCGGATGGTTCGGGGTTACTTTTACGAGATGGCTTGCGTTATCTGGGAATGCTTCCGTGTACTAAGATCGGGCGCGCCGCTGTTCATGGTCAACGACAATGTCCGCTATGCAGGCGCAAGTGTTTCAGTAGACCTCATTCTGTCCAAACTCGCTGAAGGGATTGGCTTCGACATCCAGAACATCCTTGTGCTGCCTAACGGCAAGGGCAACAGCAGTCAGCAAATGGGTGAACATGGACGCGAAGCATTGCGGAAGTGCGTTTACGTGTGGAGGAAGCCATGACACGAAAAGCCTCACGCCCCTACCGAATCCACCTGCGTTCCAGTGAAGATATCGTGACGACTTACGAAGCCACGCGTGCAGGTTTTGTGTCTTTGGCACTGGAAAAGAACCGGAGGGCCACACCTCATGTGGTTGAGGCGCGGGCACTACGGAAAGCCGCGTCCTCAGCCAAGAGACCAGCGGACCTGTTGGAGGTCAAGGGCATTGAATCGGGTCTGCTCACGGCAGCGGGAATCTCTGACAAGGCCCTCAAGCACCTTCTGCCGGAGGACAAGAGAGAAGCAGTGGAAGGGCTGATCAGGAACTTCCTCGAGCCTGCCGGTGCGAAGTTCGTGGAAGAACTGGTCTACCGATTCCTGATCGCGCGAGGTGATGCACTCGGAGGCTCCATGCGGAACATTGGAGGTGCGTTGGCGCAGAGAAAGCTCACCCGCACCATTATCTCGACTCTGACGATTGCGGGTATCCCGTATCGCTGGCAGCACTGCAAGGTCCGGGATTGGATCCACATGACCGCGGATGATTCGGACATTGAACTGTCGCTCCGTGGCTTGCATTGGGAGAACCAGAATGGTGATCGCACGCTCATCTGCAACCTGACGGTACCCCCGGTGAAGAACAATGTGGATATGTGTCTGTTCAATAGTGCGCCTGAAGAATTGGAGGTCGCCGGGTATGGAGAAGCTTCCTCCTATGTCGCGCTGGGAGAACTCAAAGGCGGCATCGAGCCCGCAGGCGCCGATGAGCATTGGAAAACGGCGCGCACCGCATTAGATCGCATCCGGCAAGGCTTCAAGAAGACCGGCACTTCGCCACACATCTTCTTTGTCGGCGCAGCGGTGGAGAAGAAGATGGCGGGAGAAATCTGGAATCACCTTGAGACTGGATTGCTGAGCAATGCCGCCAATCTGAACGCAGAGAATCAAGTGGCGTCCGTCTCGCGGTGGCTGTGCAATCTGTGACGGATGCGGGAGCTCCATCTCTGAGCATCTCGACCGGCACCCCCTGGGTATGCTGGGTCAAAAGGAGCAATTACCATGCCCACCTCCCGCACCTACACTTACCCCGATACCCGTTACTTCAACGCTCTGCCGGCGCAGATTGACGCGGCGGAGGAGATGACCAAAACCATGACGTATCTATTCCGCGACCATGGGGGTGACACGCCCCTGCGACGCCCACCCCGCCAACGCAACGTCGATCCGATGCTTCGTTCGGATTCCTACTTCACGTCGGAGAGAGACCCTCCCGCGCCCGCAGACCCCGCTGTGTCGGGCCAGGCTCGCAAAGGGGGGAATGCCCCCACGTCGGCTTGTACGCAATCACGTCAATCTCGACTTTGATTCCATGCCACAGTCCCGATTGCACGGTGGTCCGAACGGGGCGGGGCTCGGAGAAGTATTCCTTGTAGACTGCGTTGAAGCGGTCGAACTCCTCGATGTCCAGCAGATGCACCGTAGACTTGACACAATCGCAAAAGTCGGCCCCCGCGGCGCGCAGCAGCGCGCCCACGTTCTCAAGGGTATTGCGGGTCTGGTCTTCGATGGTGTCTCCCAGGATCGCGTGGGTTTCACAATCCAGCGGTCCCTGTCCGGCGACGAAGACGAAATCTCCCGCGCGAAGGACCGTTGAATACGCGCCGCCCGCTTTGGGGCCGTGTTCTACGTGGATTGGTTGTATGGATTGTTTCATCAAGTTGACCTCCAGATGATGTAAATTGCGATTCCAAATCAAAATCCCATATTCTTCAGAAAACCTCACGCGGACGACACGCACCCCAAAGTCCGCTGGTCCCGACATGCTCAAAGCTACAGGAAATGACCATGGATCGTCAACGGGCGCTTTGCGCCAAGCTCGGCGGACAGGGAAGATGTTGTGTTGTACCTGAGTAATGACCTTGCCGGAAAAACTTCGTTTGTGGAATCCCTGAGGGACAGGTATAATTGCCCTTGCACGACAATCCATCCACAGGGGGTCTCGATCATGCAACACTGCAAGATAGCATCGCTCCTGGCGCTGACTGGAATAATTGTCACGCCTCTCATCGCCCTTGATTCCTCGCAGGTTCTTTTTCATGCGCCATTCGACGGCACGCTGCAGGCGCGCACAGCCACCGGTCAAGTGGAAGCGGAGAACGGGTTCCATCCCGCGTATACCGACGGTATTCGAGGAAGCGCGGTGCGCATTGGAAAATCGAGCTGGGGCGAGACACGAGAACTGCCGGTCGCGCGCATGCCGGTGGACGTGGGGCTATGGCGTGACTATGGGAAGCAGGAATCGCTGGGGCCTCTCAGCTACCCCGCAACTGGCAACGTCAACGACAGCGAGGGAGCTCTGTCGCTCTGGTACAAGCCGCTGGGCTGGGACCTCGCCAACTCGCGCGATCACTTCATCGCCAATCTGGGAATGAAGGACAGCATCGCCATCGCGTACCTCACCTATTTCGGTTGTTTTTCTTTTCAGAATTCCGTGGGCGAGGACACGTACAAGCGGTGTATCGCCTACCTGCCAGCGGACCTGCACCAACCGAATCCGACGCGTGACACGTGGACAAACGTCACAATGTCCTGGCGTGACGACTGCATGAAGACCTGGCTCAACGGCAAGCCCCAAACCACCGTGAAGGAGGAGGTCGTTCCGTTGCGGAACCCAACCGGTGATATTCGCCTGGGCAGCGGCGACTATCAGGAAGCGGCATTTGACGATGTTCTCATTCTCGCACAAGCTATCGGCGACGCGGACGCCGGGGCGCTGTACCACAGGAACGTCGGTGAGGAATATTCCACCCGTATCGCGGCGCCGCCCATCCAACCTCCCACCATCGATGGGTGCATCACCTCTGCCACCGAGTGGCGTGGGGCTTCCTCGCTGACGGGTTGGGCCGATTCTCTGCTGGGCGTCGCGAACAGGGACCCCGCTTCCTTCAGTATCGGGCACGACAGCGAAAAGCTCTTTGTGGCGTTGCGCTGGCCGATCCCGGAGAAGTACAAGGCGGAGCGAACCAGGTACGTCGGTTCACCGTTGAAAATTTCAACGCACGACCGTGACGGCGATATCCGGCAGGACGATTATGCGGGCGTGTGTCTCTCACCTCCGCAAAGCGAAGACGTCTACTTTTTCGGCATCAACGGTGGCGGCGCGGTGCGCGATGAGAAGAACGGTGACGCGTCATGGAACGGTAACTTCCAGATGAGCCAGGCGTACGATGACAAGGCATGGATTGTGGAGTTCGCCATCCCCCTGTCGTCCCTCGCCGCGTCCGCGAACCCGGATGCCGAATGGGGCTTCAACTGTGTGCATGGAGCGCGGCAGGTCGACCTGCTCGAGAGCGTGTGGTGTTTCCAGTCGGCTGCGGCGTACCCACTCGCCCGGATGGAACTGGCCCAATCGAGACAGACCATCGACCTTCACGGGATGGGGAACCTTGGCGAAGGGGAATTGGCAATCAAAGCATCCATCCGCAATGCCGACGCTCAGCCCTTTGTGGGTGAGGCTGAAGTACTGGTGCAGGAGGATGGCAAGTCGGTGTTCGGTCCCGATAAACATCCGCTGGAAATTGCGGCAGGAGGTGAGACTGCCATCTCGGCAGTTTTCTCTCTGAGCCGCCCGCTTTACGGCGAAGCCTTCGTGCGAGTGCGAGGGGCTGAAGGAGGGTCACTGCTCGACTACCGCCTTCCCTTTGTGTTCTCGCGCGATTTGAAACTCGAAGCCAATTTCGTGCCCACTCCTTCCATTCTCCAGATGGTGCTCGACTTCGGGTCCACCTCCACCCTGAAGAAGGTGAAGGCGGGGAGCATCGCCGTGACGCCACAGGGAGCAACAAAGCCTGTGCTTACCCACAGCCTGAGCGATTTCGGTGCGGTCCGCAAGATCATCGACCTCGACTGCAAGGCGCTTCCCGTGGGGAAATATGACGTCACGGCGGCATTACAGATCGACTCCGCCGCTACTACTCTGAAGGATCGTTTCGAGAAACCAACTCCACCCGCGTGGTTGGGGAACCATGTAGGATATTCCGACAAGGTTCCTGCACCGTGGGTTCCCTTGAAGGCGACCGACCGCAAAGTCTCCTGTTGGGAGAGAGATTACACATTGGGGGCCGCTGGACTTCCGGCGCAGGTGCGAGTGCTCGGGCAGGACATCCTCGCCGCGCCCACGCGGGCCAAGCTAACCGTCAACGGAACCGAGTTGACGCTTCCTTTGGGAAGCTGCAAGCTGCTGAAGGCGACGGATTCACGCGTCGAACTCCGGGCTTCCACTCGCGCGTTCGGCGCTCAGGTTGACGGGGACACCGCAATTGAGTTCGATGGCTTCTGCTGGCACACACTGAAGCTCACAGCGCCGAAAGATACGGTGATCGACAGCTTCGCCATCGAATTCCCGCTGAAGTCGGAATTCGCCACGCTGTGGTGGCCCGCGGAGTACGTGCCCACCGGACCAGGCGGAGAAACGCCGAAGGAAGCCTATACGTCCAACCCCATCAACGGAATGCGCATCGGGGACGAAGAACACGGACTTCAGTTCGCTTTCGAGACCACCAGCAACTGGCAGGTCGACGCAGGCAAGGCGCAGCAGTTGATTCCCGGAGCAAAGGAGTATGTGGTTCGGTTTAACGTCATCGGAAGACCCACGAAGCTGGAAAAACCTCTGACACTCTCCATCGGCATCCAGGCGCTGCCCGCGCGGCCGCGGTCGCCGCTCTTTCGCATGATCGACATGGACGCCAACGTGTCCGGACTGGAGAAGGTCGACAAGGCATACTTCGACCGAACCGGCAAGCTGTTCCAGATACGGGCGGTCTACACCGAAGGTTGGAGCCGCCACTGGAACTATCACAATTTCTGGAATGAGGAAGTCTTCGAGAAGGACTTTGTGGACAAGCTGCGGGAGGGAGTGGTCGCCCGCTGGGAGCAGAACCGCAACACTCTCTGCGCATACCTCAACGTGACCACCAATGACGCCAACACACCGGAATACCGCACGTATCGCCACGAGTGGCGGCCCGTTCCTGGCACCGCGCCTTACGCTCCTCCTGAACCCGAAACGCGCAACAAAGTCGTTATGGCCAGCGTCTGTGTCAACTCGAAATCCTACACCGACTTCTACATGTATCACTTGGACAAATCGGTCAAATATCTCTCGCAGGACGGGAGGTACCCGTTGCACGTGTACCTCGACAACTCCGGCCAGATCACCTGCTCAAACTATTTGCACGGCTGTCCGCGCGAAGGAAAGACCGGTGTGCTGGCGCACCGGGAGTATATGAAACGCCTGTATAACATCGTTAAGTCGGTGAATCCGCTGAACCAGGTATTGATTCACTGTTCCGGCGACAACCGCATGTCATCGTGGGGATTCTCGGATGTAATGATTGAGGGCGAGCAGATGTCCGCACACTACATGAGTCGCCTCGCCAACGATCCCTCGCTCCCGAAGAACTACACGAAGCTCATCACGCTGGCGAAGGCACGCTCTCAGTTCCAGCCACTGGCGTACGGTCCGGACCGGTTTTACCTGTATCAATTCTGGGGATGGAACAAGTCCGAACCCCATGAGGCGGGGCCGGCGCGAGCGCACCTCTGGGGACTGATGATGATGCACGACTCCTCCGTCTGGGCGGCCGGAAACGCGGCGAACATCGTCAAAGCCACCGAGGAGCTGGGATGGGACGACAAGGTGGAATTCATCCCGTACTGGCGGAAGAACAACGGTCTGCAAGTCCGCTCGGAAGTGCAACCAGTTGTAGCGTCGGGATGGAAACGGGGCAATGGGAATCTCCTCGTCATGGTCCTCAACGACAGCGACACAGCAACTTCCTGTCAGCTTTCCATTGACTTCGGGAAGTTTGGCTTCAAAGGCAAGTCTCTCAAGGTTAGTGATCACGGTCACGGAGGTCTGGCTTACCCGGACAGTCTGCTGCCACAGGAAGTAAAAGAGAGCAACCTGCAACCCGGCCAGACCCTTGGCCTGGAGGTCGGGCAGCATTCCTACCGGTTGGTGAGGTTGCATGAGTGACTCACTGTCTCCGCCCCGGTCGTTTTCTGGAGTGAGATACCTCAAGTTGAGTGTTATAATTGGCTGTCGGAGGTGAATGAGGTGGACACAACATTCGAGTGGTTTTCCACGGCAGACTTGAGCGCCTACCGTGACAAGTACATTTCCATTGTCAACAGTCAGGTTATTTGCGCAGACGAGGACCCGGAAGTAGCATACGCTGCGGCGAAGCAGCAACACCCTGACGAGGAAATCGTTCTCTGGAAAGTGCCGGAAGATGAAGTGTTTGTTTTCGGGGTGACGAGGTAGCGATATGATCGAGTTCATGTATCGGGAAGAGAGGCTCTCGACTGGCGGAACCATCTTACGTCCCGTCGCGAAGGTTTACCTCCCCAAGGAGGACGACCAATGGGTCGCGGAGTATTTCTATGTGGACTCCGGAGCAGATTACACGCTGATCCCCTATCGGCTGGGCCATTTCCTGGGTCTGGATAGGAGAAGTGAGTCGGAGGTACGAGACATCGGCGGAATTGGCGGCGTGATCGGGACCAGACGCGTGAACCGGCCCATGAAGATAGGAGATCACACATTCCCATGTGAATTGGCTTGGGCTCAAGTGGAGCGCGTTCCCCTGTTGCTTGGGAGGGAAGGCGTTTTCGATCACTTCGATGTGACATTCCAGCAGACGGAGCGGAAGATCGTCTTTCAGTGGCGTGGATAGCATCGACCCTCGTTGTTCTGACGCGGGGATTGTTCCGTCACGAGATTGAGGTCCCGGCGGAGACAACCCACACTGCAGATCGAGAGTTGCGCGCGGGGGACGGCAAGGACAAACCTGGCAATTGCACACAAGGAGGGAACACCGTGGCTGACGAGAGTCGCAGCAAGGTCGCGTTGGAATGGGAGGGACTGCCTGTTGAGGTTCTTTGAGTGAAGGGACGCGTTGCCATGCGAATCACCGGGTTGTTCTTTCGGGCCGCTCTGTGCACCTGCGCTCTGGCTTTCCCTGGACTCTCACCGTCGGGACATGCGCTTGAACGTGATGACCTGCGACTGCATGTTTCCTTCGAGCGAGACAGTCTCTCTCCCGCGGTGGGGGTGGGACAGGCTTCCATCGACGCGCCTCAGGGGAAGGAGAAGACAATCGGCTTTGCCGCCGGCAAGCGCGGGCGGGGCGTCCACATCGCCGACGGGAAGTCCATCAACTACCAGGTGACAGATGTCTTTTCCGAGACCGAAGGGACGGTTGCCTGTTGGGTGAAGCCGGTCGGCTGGCGACAGGGCGACGGGCACAATCACTACTTCATGCGCGTCTGTGGCGACAAGGCGTGCTTCCTGCTCTACAAGTTCTATCCGGGCAACACGTGGGTCTACTTGGAAGGTTATGGCAAAACGGATGTCGTGGGGGGCTACTGGGACCAGTGGGAGGACGGCCAGTGGACGTTCCTTGCGTTCACCTTCAAGCCCGGCGAGCAGGCGTGGTATGTCAACGGCGAACCCAACGGCAGAAAGACGGAGCAACTGCTGGAACCGAGCTTCTCATCGAAGGCGTTTTTGCAACTTCAGCCGGGCAACCAGGTCATCGATGAGATCATGGTTTTCCGCCGCGCCCTGACCGCGCAGGAAGTCAAGGCGGTTTACGCAGCGAACCGGCGATGGTGTGCGGAACAGGTCACCCACCTATGGCGAACCCGTTGACGAATCCGGTTGACCGGAATGCCCTGTTGTGCAGTAACAGCCATCGTTATTCGGAGCCTCCCCGGAGGCGGTGCTATGAAGACTTCTACTCAGATGCTGCCGCGTGCGCCATCACTGAAGAGGACTGTAGTTCGGCGAATTTCGGTGGACACTAAATGTAGGCGGCGTCTCCGGACATCGAACTCAAGGAGTTCGCGATCGAACTCAAGGAGTTCACGGCGACCACCCTATAACGGGGTATCGTCGCCGTCTGGAGACGCCTCCTACTCTGGGGCAGTTACCACGCGTCTGAGAGGTTGATCAAAATGGAAACACCGATTCCCATACTGATGGTCGAGGGCTCGGACAGCGAGGAGCGTTGCCGGTGTCTGTTGCAGGCGATCAGCAGTTACGTTCTCCACTGTTGTGATTTAGCATTAGGCGTGCGAAACAATTAGAGTAACACCGAACGCAGCGGACTCATAGAGTCCGAAGTGACGCGCCATAAGAAGACGAGGCGCTCGAACAGAAACGCGTCCAATGACTTCTGTCGGAACTTCTTCCCCGGGTCTAACGAAGGTAACCGTTTACTTGGTTCGGGTACATTGTATACTCGTTAAGGTTGAGGGATGGCCCTGCGGAATCTGATGGGACGCTGTCCTGCCCCAACATGCACCTGCCGTAGGATAAAGCTCCAGCTTTGTCGATCTGCAGACTCGCCTCGCCGGGAGACAAAGCCGGAACTTTATCTTACGGCAGAAAACGTGGATTCTCAACCTTAACGAGTATATGTCATTCCGCACTTGCCTTGAAGAAGTCGGGAGAAATGTTTCCCGGAGGTAGGGTGACCCCAAGTTGGCCAAGTCAGCGAAACGATCATGTGCTGGGATGCGCTGAACAACGCGCAGTGCGCCGCCTCGAACCCAAGCTGCGTGACGAATCCGCACAGCGACGGCGCAAACTACGCCTTTGTCGATGGCCATGTGAAATGGTTCGGCAAGACCGCTCTCCCTGTGGGGGATGCGCGCTGGCTTCCGCACTAATCATGGCGCCTTCATCGCGCGGCGGTGTGGCGCAATCCCTCAGATTGCGTTACCATTTCGCACATGACCCGAAGAGACCGAATTCGCCACGTGTTCGCTGGGGGAGTCAGTGAGGTCCCTCCGGTGACTTTGCGACTCGACCTCTGGCACAACCACGCCCAACACACCGGTGGATTGCCGAAGGATATTGAGGGCTTATCCATGGAGGAGGTGGAGGACCATCTTGGCTTCTGCCGCTCCGCGCGGTATCGAGCGATGCCGAAACTGCACTGGCCCGAGGGATGGGTCGAGCAGGAACAACAGGGCAACGACACCGTCACCCACTACCGGTTTCCGGAGAGAACGCTCCACTCCGTGGAACGCTGCTTCGTAGAACAGCAACAGGCGGGAATGCGCGGGCAGATGGTGAAGTACCCGATTGCCTCGGAAGATGAATGCAGAGCCTTCCTGAACGCACTGTCGTGTGCCGACCTGAAAGCGCCCGTCGATGGATTTGCCGAGTTTGATCAGCAGACCGGTGACGCTGGTTTGCCCTTGCTGATTCTGGGGCCGGGTCCGGCGCATTTCGTGATGCTGAACCTGCTGGGGTACGAAAACGCCTACTATGCGATGGCGGATTACCCCGATGTCCTCGACGCGTTGATCACCGCAATCGAGGAGAAATTCCGCGCGCAGGTTTGGGATACGGCGCTGCAAACGACGGCGGAGTTGGTTCTCCACGGGGTCCATTTCTCCGACGATGCGACGCCTCCGCCACTGTTCCGCAAGTACTTCCAGCCCTATTTCACCGACTTCGTTCAGGCGGCACACCGAACGGGGAAGCGCGTGGTCTGGCACGCCGACGCGGCAGTCGGGAGCCTGATGGGCGAGGTACTGGAGATCGGCTTCGACGGCGCAGACTGTCTGGCGACCTGGCCGCTGGTGCAGCAGACGCTGCAGGCGTATCATGGGGCATGGCGCGGCAGGATCGTCTGTTGGGGAGGACTACCGGGAACGGTGCTGCATCCCGAATATCCCAGGCGCGAGTTTGAGGTGTACCTGGATGGTCTCACCGACTACTCACGCGGTTGCGCAAGCATCATCATCGCCGCATCCGACAACGTGATGCCGGGAGGTGAGTGGGAAAGGATACTGGCAGTGAGCGAACGATTTTGCCACGGTAACGACGCGTGTGTGACCGTCGCACCGGAAAGGAGACGCAGATAACAGTCTTTGACCCAGGCAACCATCCTCATCGCCGCCTCAATCCGCTGACTCGGGAATGGGTGCTCGTTTCTCCACATCGGACGAAACGCCCGTGGCAGGGGCAAACGGAGACATCGCCGTCGGATGTCCGGCTGACCTATGACCCGAAGTGCTACCTCTGTCCGGGTAACGCGCGGGCCGAAGGAAAGCAGAACCCCCGATACGAACATACATTCGTGTTCGACAATGATTTCTCCGCCCTCCTTCCCGATCCTGTGTGTCGTGGAAGACCTGCTCCGCATAGTTTGCTGCAGGCCGAGCCGGTACGCGGCGTGTGTCGAGTGGTCTGCTTCTCCCCGCGGCACGACCTGACCCTTGCTGAAATGAGCGTACCAGACATTCGTCACGTGGTCGACGCCTGGGTCGAACAGACCCTCGATCTTGGCGCAAAGGATTTCGTCCACTACGTGCAGGTCTTTGAGAACCGCGGCGCGATGATGGGTTGCAGTAATCCCCATCCGCATTGCCAAGTGTGGGCCACCGAGCAGATTCCCAATGAACCGGCAATTGAGGCCGCCTCCCAGCAAGAATACCTGGAGAAGCACGGGCGCTCACTGCTGACCGAGTATCTGCACGGGGAGTGGTTGTCCCGGGAACGGCTGGTGTGTGCGAACGACCACTGGGTGGCTCTCGTCCCCTTTTGGGCCGCGTGGCCGTTTGAAACCATGCTCATTCCCCGCCGTGCCGTCGCGTCATTGCCGGACCTGAATGACACTGAGCAGGACGCTCTGGCAGAAATTCTCAAACGACTGACAACGCGGTACGACAACCTCTTCGAGGTCTCTTTCCCATACAGCATGGGATGGCATCAGGAACCCACCGACGGAGAGGGATATCCGGGTTGGATATTGCACGCCCATTTCTACCCTCCCCTGCTGCGGTCTGCCTCCATCCGCAAATTCATGGTGGGATTTGAGATGCTCGCCGAACCACAACGCGATATCACACCCGAGCAGGCAGCAGAACGATTGCGGGAGCAGTCGGAGAAGCACTACAGGGAAGGTTAGGTGTCGGGATCCGAGTTCGGAGTGACGTTGGGGACTTCTAATCGTATCCTCCACATGTACGATGTGCTTCCAGCATCGACCGGTAGTTCTCGTACTTCGCGCCAGGCATGACACTGTGGCTCGTTCCGAAGATATATCCGCCGCCAGGTTTGCAGACTTCCAGATGGTGTCTGGCAATCTCCCTGACTTCAGCCGGCGTACGTGTGATCAAGTCTCCGGCAGGGACGCCGCCCCACAAGGCGATGCTCTTCCCGTAACGCCTCTTCAGGCTGCAAATGTCCATTTCGGGTTGAATGGACTGATAGACATCCACCCCCGCTTCCACGATCAAGTCCATGAGAATCCGATTGTTCCCGCAGGAGTGCAGCAGAAGCACCAGCCCTTCTTCGTGGACCTGTTCACACAGTGCGCCAAGGCCGGGAAGAATGGCGCGCCGGAACATTTCAGGCGACATGAACGGACCGGTATTGCAGCCGAAGTCGCAGCCCCACGCGACGCCGTTCAGTCCCTCTCGTTTCACATCGGCAATTCCCAACCTTGTGGATTCCGAGGTGATACCATTGAGCAATCCGTCTCTGTACGCATCGGGGTCTTCGTACAGTCGCACCCAGTTCTCCACCTCGCTGACACTCGCGTCTGCATAGCTCAGACGTGGGTGCCCCCGGAGGGGCGCAGAGAACAGGAAATGGGATCCCCCCAGTTCCCGGACAACGTGTCGCAACACCTCCAACTCCGACTCCGAAGGCTCGTCATCGGGAGGAGCCGGAGGTGACGCCCCGGGGGCAGACGCAGAGCGGGCTTCCTTCGCAGTGATGAACACGCGGTCCGTTTCCCTTGAGTATGTCAGCGTGTTGCCGCTGGAATCCCGCCAAGTGGTTCCAGACAGTTGCTCCGGGCGCTCAACGGTCGTGCCTTTCCCGATAGCCATGTGCAGGAGCACCGCGTCCCACTGGAAGTGATCCGTTAGTTTAACGAGACCCTGTTTCCAGTGTTCGATGATCTCGTCGCGTCTCCCGTCCCAGTATGCGTTTGTGGTCCTCAACCCACACCCGTAGAGGTTCTCCTCTCCAAGGACAGGCTCGATAATTTCCGGCCCGAACTGCCATTCTCCCACCGGAACGCGGTCCGGCTCCGTGTGAGCAATGGATGCAAGCGTCCGTTCTTTCGGGGTCAACTCAATTACCTCCAATGGCGTCGATAGAAAATGACGGTTACACCGGACATCGTTCACTGCGCTGTTAGAGCGTTAGCGGCAGGTCAATCCGTTCGCCGGTACGCCAGCTTGTCTCGATCGCTTCGGCTAACTCGGCGACACGATAGCCGTCCTCCATACCGGGGTCCATTGGCAAGCCGTCGCGCACGGATCGCAGGAACTTCAGCATGATGGTCGCGTCGACCGACGATGCCCCGAAATGGAACCGGTCGGGCCCGATGTGTTTGTGATACGTGTCGCGGCAATCTGGCGAGCCGTCATTACGCAACGACTGGTATTGCGGCCGATGCCAGATTTCCAGCCCATCGTCGAAAGTGAGTGTGTAATTTTCCGCGTGCAGCACGTAGGAGATCTCGTGCTTGTAAGACATACTGGAGTAATGGAAGGCGCCGACAGAGCTATTCTCAAACACGAAATCTGCGACGACTTTGTCCGGACTGGGATACGGACGGTCGACCCATTTCACTCCCACCGCGTGGACAGTTTTGACCTCGCCGCAGTAAGTCCGAAGAACGTCCAGAGCGTGACAGCAATGAAAGGGAATTTGAGAGACCTTCAGGCGAAAATTCTCCGGCCAGTTGTTGAGGCAGTTGATCATCTCCGTCTCACCGGGATGGAACCAGTTGCAGCTCACCCCGAAGATTCTCCCCGGTGGATTGTTTATCAGGTACGCCCGCGCGGCCATTTGCTCCGGGGTGAAACGCCGTATAAATCCAACCTGAACAGGAACGTCCAGGCGCTCCGCCTTCTTCCACATCTTCCACGCTTCTTGCGCGGACATGGCGATCGGTTTCTCGATGAAGATCGGTCGGCGCGCCTCCACTGCCTCGTCAAATGCAGCAGGATGCGCAAAGGGATCGAGGCTGATGAGAAATGCTTCCGCTTCATCATGTGCGATGAGTTCCTTTGACGAGGTGCAGGACTTCCCGCCATACTGTTCCACGGCAGACGCTACAGCCTGTCCGCAAATGTCATACGCCGCAACCACCTGATACTCGTTTTCTCCGCGCAGGCTGTTGAGCAAGGCCCGCGTCCGGTTGCCGCAGCCGTAGAGACCGAGCCTCACCGGATTTTTTACGTCTTCCACACCATTCACGCTCCTCTCGTGTCTACCCCTGTTCGTGCATTCTACTGCAATCGGTGACAGACCTCAAGCCGCCGCGCGTACTCACCCCGCCAATGTATTGACGAAAGCGGTGCTGCCGACCGGGCCCGAAAATTCTGTAGGAGAGAAGACCCCCGAAGTCTCAGCGCCGGGTGTCCCTTTTTGATGTTGGAATCTCAGTATCAGATCGTTGCAGTTGACTACTGCCGAGCAGTTGGTGTATTCATGTAGGAGTCGCGTAGAGAGCAATCAATACTCGTTGCGGGTGAAAACACCCCCTCACCCGTAACGAGTCTATATCAATGAGAGGCACTGGACGATGCCAGACACACTACCTCACGAACCAGTCGGGCAGCAACCTTCCCTGTCAGACTTCAACACCGCCATGACCCACTTCTACCGTGGGGAGGTGTACCGCAGCAGCGTGTGGAGGATACGACTGGATGCCACCACCAATTGGGCAGTGGTAGCCACCGCCGCGTCGCTGAGCTTCGCGTTCAGTGAGACACATCACACTCAGTTGATGTTCATCATCACTTCGCTCCTCGTAACCCTGTTGTTGAGCGTCGAAGCAAGGCGGTTCCGTATCTTTGATGCTTGGCGGGAGAGAGTTCGACTGCTGGAAGTAAATTTCATGGCGTCTCACTTGCTGGGTCGCCCCTTCAGCAAGGATGATGAATGGAGACACATCCTGGCGCGGGATCTGTTCCATCCCTATTTCAAGATGAGTCTACTAGAAGCTTTCGCGCGAAGACTGCGACGGAACTATATCTGGATTTTTGTGATCATCTATCTGAGTTGGGTATCCAAGCTCTGCATACACCCATATCCCGCCAGTTCTTTCGCAGAGCTACTGTCCAACATATCCGTGAACCCGTTTCTTGGGCTGGCGCTTTTCATCCTGTTTACGGGATACAATGCGTGTCTGCTGGCCTTGGCCGTTTGGGTGAGTTTCCGAAGGCCAGCGTGGGGAGAAATCCAGGACCCAAACAAGGGATTTGCATGGTTGAGGGATGACGAGCCGGAGCACATGGCTGAACTGTTCCAGAAAAGTCGCGGGGAGGATGGGGATCCACGCCACCACTCCCAGGATGCAGAATGCAGCCGAGAGGTGCAGGCACATGACGCTTCGTGAGTTTCAGAAAAAAATTGAAGATATCTACATTGAGAAGGACAGCGCCCGCGGAACAGCCGGCACGTTCATGTGGTTCACCGAGGAGGTTGGCGAACTGGCACGAGCGATCAAGGGAGGCGACGCGGTATCCCGTCGGGAGGAATTCGCCGACGTCGCCGCGTGGCTTTTTAGCCTTGCCAGCATCTGTGAAATAGATATGGAAGAAGCCGTGGGGAAATACGCCGAGGGGTGTCCCAAGTGCCGCGCCACCCCCTGCCACTGCCGTTAGAGGGGATTCACCGAGCCGGGCGCAGTTGTCACTCCATCGGCGTTATGTTACAATGCCGCAGGTTGAGTACGACAATTTGATTGAGGTGAGATCGAGTGAAAGAGGGAATCCATCCCAAATATGTTGAGTGTACGGTTTCCTGCGCCTGCGGTCACCGATTTGAGACCCGCGCCACGATTCCGGAAATCCACGTTGAAATTTGTTCCGACTGCCATCCGTTCTATACCGGTAAGCAGAAGATCATGGACACCGCCGGCCGCGTCGAGCGATTCAAACAGCGATACAGCAAACGACGCCGCAAAGCGGCGGGCGCTTCGGTATAGCCAACACGCCATCGGAACAATCGCTCGTGCGCGTATGCCGATGGGACACAGATATGCAATACGGCGGACATCGGATGGACGCCGACGCGCAACAGGCGGAGTCGTTCTCGACTCCGCCTGTTCGAGGTCTGAAAGTGAGGCTGCGATTACTTGGCAGACCCGCACGTTGACTGGGCCTTCAAGGAGCAATATCCTCCTGCTGCTTTGCAGGGCTTCTGCAGAGACGCCGCAAGCTGGGTTGCCTTTTCTTCTCCCAGTTGCTTTGCCGCGGCGGAAAGCAACTCCTCCTGCGCCTTGTCGACCGTCTTGTTGTAGGTCTCGATGCTGGGGGCAAGTTTCTTCCCATCCTCCTCACTGAGTCCTAACTTGTGGCTGGTGCAGTGACCGCAAAGCCGACCCTTCTGCAGAGCCGCGCAATCCGCGCACTTTGCAGGAGCGGCCGACGCCGACTTGGCGGGTCCGCACGCTCCGCAATTTGCGTATAGCACCGCGCCTGCTGAGACAACCGCTGCAATGCTAATCGCTGCTGCCAGTAATCTGATTTGCCGAACTATCACGGGTATTTCTCCTCCGAAAATAGCCCCTTGGGGTACGAAAATCAGGCCGCCAAGGGGAGTTCTTCCAGTTCGACTTTGTATCCCAAGCTTTCGAGCTTGCGAAGATGATAGCGGGTCAGGTGCTTCTTGTTGATTT
>Ga0210056_1001252_pt1 | contig 22112 bp, 20 predicted proteins | sample CryGeyCG2014_080_2_FD_183965 | JGI IMG/M metagenome (GOLD analysis project Ga0210056, IMG submission 183965) | Groundwater microbial communities from aquifer - Crystal Geyser CG07_land_8/20/14_0.80 (SPAdes) (version 2) | ecosystem: Environmental > Aquatic > Deep subsurface > Groundwater | place... | reverse complement strand
GGGATATCAAAGCTCTTGGAGGCCATTTGCCAAAAGCTAAAAAAGGAAAACAATTTAAATTATACGCCCGAAGAGATTATCGTTGGCAATGGAGCAAAGGAGATTTTATATCTGTCCGTCCGGACAGTCTGTGAAATCGGAGATGAAATTATTATTTTAGCTCCCCATTGGGGGACCTTCCCTGAACAGGTGAAATTAGCTGGTGGAAAACCTGTGATTGTCAAAACCGATGATTTTCGACCATCGGCAAAAGAAATTAAAAAGGCAATTACCAATAGGACAAAGGCAATAATTCTTAATTCGCCAAACAATCCATCTGGAATTATCTATACATTAGAGGAGTTAAAGGAGTTAGCCGAGATAGTTTTAGAAAATGAGATTTTAGTTATTACTGATGAAATCTATGAAAAATTGCTCTACGATGAAACCAAGCATTATAGTTTTGCTGCCCTCGATCCTAAACTAAAAGATTTGACTATCACAGTTAATGGAGTAAGCAAAACTTATTCCATGACTGGTTGGAGAATAGGATATGGAGCTGGACCCAGTTATATCATTAAAAAGATGGCTGATTTAAAAAGTCATCTTTCCACCAATTCCTGTTTAATCTCCCAAATGGCAGCCTTGGAAGCTCTTTCCGGAAATCAAGATTCAGTCAAGGTCATGCTTTCAGAATACGATAGGAGGCGAAAATATATATGCCAGGAATTTCAAACACAAGGTATCGAGTTTATTAAACCCCAGGGCGCCTTTTATGTATTCTTTAAGGTCAATCCGAAATTCGACTCTCTGGAATTTTGTGAAAGAATGTTAGAAAAGTTTCAGGTAGCTTTAGTTCCTGGAGAAGCCTTTGGAACGCCAGGCTGGGTAAGATTAAGTTATGCAGTTGAACTTGATGACATTAAAGAGGGAATAAAAAGAATAAAGGCATTTTTTGCCTAAAGAAAAAAAACACTGAGTCAGGACTCAAAACTGGCTCAGTTTTTCTTTATTAATGTTAAAATATAAATATGGAAAGAATAATTTTACATCTAGACATGGATTATTTTTTTGCCCAAATTGAGGAAAGAGAAAATCCGCAATTTAAGGGAAAACTGGTTGTAGTTGGAGCTGACCCTAAGGGAGGCAAAGGGCGGGGGGTCGTGTCAACCGCAAATTACTTGGCAAGGAAATATGGAATTCATTCAGCCCTGCCGATTTCCAAGGCATATGAACTCTGTCCCAATGCGATATTTCTACCAGTAAATATGGAACTTTATCAAAAGGTTTCTGAGAATATTATGGAAATTGTGAAAAAATATTCACCAAAATGGGAAACCGTTTCTTTAGATGAGGCCTATTTGGATGTAAGTTTCTTAAAGGGTTACAAAGGAACTAAGCGAGGGGCCACGTCCTTTCCGCGAAAGGGCGAGGAGGGTGGTGGGGGGGTCGGAGTCCTTGCCGAAAAATTGAAAAAAGAAATTTTGGAAAAAGAAAAATTAACTTGTACCGTTGGTATTGGGCCAAATAAATTGATTGCCAAAATGGCTGCCCAAATCGCAAAGCCAAATGGATTATTGATTATTAAGCCAAATCAAGTCGAAAAATTCTTAGAACCATTAGATATCGAAGATTTACCAGGGATTGGACCAAAAACAGCTGAAAAATTACGAATCATTAGAATCAATAAAATAAAAGAGCTGAAAAAATTATCGAAAGCCAAATTAAAAGATATGTTTGGAGTGGTGGGGGAGACGATTTATGAGAGAGTCAGAGGAATTGACGAAGAGGTAGTTACTTCGGAAGAGATTATTAAATCAATTGGCAAAGAACACACTTTTGAAAAAGATACTCGGGATCCAGAAATTATTTTTGGGAAATTCGAAGAAATAATAGAAGAAATTGGCAGAGGTCTGTCCTCTGCCAATTTCTCCTTTAGAACAATAACGGTGATTTGCCGATTTTCTGGATTTGAAACCCACACTAAATCAAAAACCGAGCCTCGCCCATTAAAAATGGACGGGGCGAAGGTGAAAATGAGGACGAAGTCATCATTGCCTACCTTAAAAAATCCCACTCAAGATTTCGAAATTTTAAAAAGCGAGTCCAAAAAACTTCTCTTGAAATTTTTAATTGAAAACCCAAAACCTATTAGATTAATTGGGTTAAGAGTTAGAATTTGCTAAAATAAAAACAGTGAACCGAGGGGCCCCGCGGGTGGCGGGTGGATTGTAGTCTCTGGCAAATTTGAATTGCCAAATTTTGGGGCAATTTTGTTTTAAATTGTTTTTCTTTTTAAAATTCTGGTATAATAATTGAAGAAGGTTACTTCTTCTTCACTTATCAAGTTTTCGCATAGCGAAAACGAAGATGGAAAAGAGATTTATCTCTTTGATTCGCTTTCGCGTAGCGAAAGCTCAGTATTTAAATATGGGATTAAAATTTAAAAAATTACTTATTTCTTTTTTTTCGGTTTTTATTATTTTGGCTAGTTTCGGTTTGGGAAATTATTTTGGAAAATCTCAATGCAAAGTTTGTCCTCCCGAAGAGATCGATTTCTCACTTTTTTGGGAGGCCTATCACAACTTGCAGGAGAAATTTGTAGATAAAGAAAAACTTGATATTCAGAAAATGATTTACGGAGCTATCTCGGGAATGGTAAAATCTTTGGAGGACCCTTACACTGTCTTTTTAAAGCCAGAGGAGAGCAAAAGATTTATTGAAGATGTTACGGGGACCTTTGAAGGAGTAGGGATGGAAATTGGGATCAGAAAAGGTCAGCTTCAGGTGATAGCGCCTTTGGAAGGAACGCCGGCTCAGAGAGTTGGGCTTCGGGCCGGTGATAAGATTTTGGAAATTAATGGTACATCTACAGTTGATATGATTGTTGAGGAAGCAGTTAATTTAATTCGGGGGCCGAAAGACACCGAAGTTACTTTAACGATTCTGCGGGAAGGGTGGGAAAAACCTAAAGAATTTAAAATTGTGAGAGATATAGTTGAAGTTCCTTCATTAAAATGGGAAGTAAAGCGACCTGCAAGCGGGTACCCCGACATTGCCTATATAAAACTTTATCAATTTTCGGAAAAAGCCAGTTTTGATTTTAGTAAAGCAGCTATTGAAATTATGGAAAGCCCTTGCAAAAAAATAATTTTAGATTTAAGAAATAACCCTGGTGGTTATCTGGAAGTTGCTCAGGATATCTCTGGTTGGTTTCTCGAAAGAGGTGAAATTGTTGTCATTGAGGATTTTGGTGGAAAAAAGGAGCAAAAGATTTATAAAGCCCAGGGTCCCAGCCAATTTTTAGATTATCCGATTGTAATTTTAATAAATGCGGGTTCAGCTTCCGGTTCAGAAATTTTAGCCGGAGCCCTCAGGGATAATCGTGGTATATTATTAATTGGAGAGAAATCTTTTGGCAAAGGTTCGGTTCAAGAACTGGAAAAATTAAAAGAAGGCTCTTCTCTAAAAATAACTGTTGCTAGATGGTTAACTCCAAAAGGTGAGCTCATTGCTGATAAAGGATTGGAACCCGATATTGAAGTTGAAATGACTGAAGAGGATTATGAAGCGGGTCGTGATCCCCAATTAGATAAAGCAATTGAGGTAATAAAAAATCTGTAATATAATATACTAATATGCGAGTTATACTTCTTCAAGACATCGAAAACTTAGGAAAAAAATACGAAGTTAAGGATATTAAGAATGGCTATGCCAGGAATTTTTTGATTCCAAAAGGACTGGCAAAACCGGCAACTGAAGAAGTCCTGAAATGGTTAGAAACTCAAAAAGAAATCGAGGCAAAAAAAGCAGAAGAAGAGTTAAAGAAGGTCCAAGAAGTAGCTTCAGCTATCGATGGCCAGGAAGTTGTTATACCAGTTAAAATTGGTGAGGATGGCCAACTTTTTGAGTCAATTATTTCTCAAAAAATTTCTGAAAAACTAAAGGAAATCGGTTTTGAAATTAAAAAAACTCAAATTGATTTGCCAGAGCCAATTAAAGAATTGGGAGAATTTCCAGTAAAAATTAAATTTGAGCACAATTTAGAAGCCGAAATAAGAGTAATAGTAGTTGAAGAGAAATAAACATCAGCATTAATCAGCTAAATCGGCATTGATCAGCGTTAATTTGTAATTATTTAGGTTCCCGCTGATTATGCTGATAGGGCTGATTTATGCTGATTTAAAATGCCAACAAGGTTTATTTTTGTTGCTGGTGGCGTAATGTCTGGCATCGGCAAAGGGGTGGCGGTAGCCTCGATCGGGAGGATTCTAAAAAGCAAGGGCTTTGGAGTAACAGCAGTTAAAATTGACCCTTACATTAATGTCGATGCCGGAACAATGAACCCCATTGAACATGGGGAAATTTTTGTAACTGAAGATGGTGATGAATGCGACCAGGATGTGGGTAACTATGAAAGATTTTTAGATGAAAATCTTTCTCGGGCAAATTACATTACCACTGGTAGAGTTTATCAGGCGGTAATAAACCGGGAAAGAAATTTAGAATACGGTGGCAGATGTGTTGAGGTAGTTCCTGACATTCCTAATGAAGTGATTTCGAGGATAAAAAAAGCGGCCAAAAAAACTCAGGCCGATTTTGTTTTAATTGAAATTGGAGGAACAGTAGGGGAGTATCAAAACCTCCTTTTTTTGGAGGCAGCCAGAATGATACATTTACGAGAACCCAAAAATGTTCTTTTTATTTTAGTTTCTTATTTACCTATTCCTGAAAAGATTGGCGAAATGAAAACAAAACCCACCCAAACTGCGGTTAGACTATTAAATGAAGCTGGAATCCAGCCAGACATTATTTTAGGCCGTTCAAAAGTCCCCTTGGATGCGCCAAGAAAAAGAAAAATCTCAATTTTTTGTAACGTTCAAAAAGAAGATGTCATCTCTGCTCCTGATATCGAATCGATTTATGAAATTCCTATCAATTTTGAAAAAGAAAATCTTGGGAATCGAATTTTGAAAAAATTTGATCTCAGAGCTAAAAAGCCCAGCACCAGAGCAAAGCACGGTGCTGGACCAGTCCCGTACCGAAACGAAGTTTCTGGTACGGGGCAAAACTTAAAAGATTGGGAAGCATTAATTAAAACAATTAAGAATACCAAAAAACCAGTTAAAATTGGAATAGTCGGAAAATATTTTGAAACCGGAAGTTTTACCTTAATGGATTCTTATATTTCGGTAATCGAGGCAATAAAACATGCCTCCTGGCATTATAAGAGAAAACCAGAAATCCGTTGGTTATCATCTGAAGGATACGAAAAAAATCCTCAATCTGTAAAAGAATTAAAAAATTATGACGGCATCATTGTTCCCGGTGGTTTTGGCAGTCGCGGGATTGAAGGGAAAATTAAAGCTATTGAATTTTGTCGAAAAAATAAAATCCCTTATTTGGGATTATGTCTAGGAATGCAGCTAGCGGTAGTTGAATTTGCCAGAAATGTCTGCGGTTTAAAAGGAGCTAATTCCACTGAGTTTAATCCAAAAACAAAATATCCGGTGATTGATGTTATGCCGGAACAGAAAGCCCTCATCCGAGAAAAAAAATACGGGGGAACAATGAGATTAGGGGGCTACAAATGTGAGCTAAAAAAAGGCAGCAGGAGCTGGAAATCTTATGGGATGCTGAAGTGTGTCTCTGAACGCCATCGGCATCGTTACGAGCTAAATAATGAGTTTAGGGAGGTTTTAGAAGCTAAGGGAATGATTATGGCTGGAATTAACCCCGAAAGAGACCTGGTTGAGATTATTGAACTTAAAAACCACCCCTTTTTTGTTAGCAGCCAATTCCACCCAGAATTTAAATCGAGGCCTTTACGGCCCCATCCATTATTTAGAGAATTTATAAAAAGCAGCCTTTGGCTGCGAAATTAATAGAAACTAATAGAAATAAATAGAAATAAATTGCAATGAGTTTCGCGAGCGTTAGCGAGCATATTTCAACAAATTTCTATAAATTTCTTTTACTCTACATTGACAATTTTGGCAATCCTTTGAGAATTATTAAATCCCTTTTTTCTCTTTGTTTCAAAGCGAACCACGCCCTCTTTCAAAGCGTATAAGGTATCATCGCCAGCCCTTTTAACATTTTTCCCAGGAAGAAGCTTCGTCCCTCTTTGGCGAACCAAAATCTGACCAACTTTCGTGATTTGGCCTTCAAATAGTTTGATTCCGAGATATTTTGGTAGGGAATCCCTCCCCAATTTTGTCGCACCTGTTGATTTGGTTTTTGCCATAGTGGTAATACAAAGTTAGTCGCTCGCCCTCACCCATCCTTACGGCTGGCGCACTTAAGGGCTTCGGGCTCGCTCTTTAGAAACCCACGGTTTCTAACGTTTTCGCCAAAAGGCGAAAGCCTGTTTTCCTACACGGGAGAACCGAAGGGTTCTCCCGACCCCTCTCCGATGTGGGAAATTCGTGGTATTATCATGTTAGCAAAAATAAAAGAATTTGTCAAAAAATATCAAGCAGATATAATTTTGGTCATTGGCGTTATTTTAATTTCTTTGCTTTCTTTTGCTATAGGCTATATAGTAGCCAAACAGCAAGAGAAAGAACCATTAAAAATTGAGTATGAAAGTAGCCATCATTGGAGCGGGAATTTGCGGATTGTATCTGGGTTGGAAATTAGCTGAGAAAGGACATCAGGTAACGGTTTTTGAAAAAAAAGAAAAAATTGGAAAAGAAGCTTGTTCCGGGCTTTTTAGTGAGAGAATTTTGGAATTTATTCCCGAAAGTCGAAAATTAATTCAAAATCAAATTAATTCCGTCTTAATTCACTGGGTGGCGGGTGGGTGGCGTCCAAAATGCACTTTAAAAATTAATTTTTCAAGAAAATTTTTTGCAATGAGTCATTTTGAACTTGATAACCTGGTGGCCGAATTAGCTGAGAATTCGGGAGCGAAAATTATCTTAAATCATCCTGTCAGTTCTCTACCGAAAGAATTTGAGAGAATTATTGGCTGTGATGGAGCTAATTCCTGGGTAAGAAAAAGTTTGGGACTAAAAGAGCCTCAATTTCGTTTGGGAATTCAGGGATTTCTATCCCAAAGTAATAATTCAAATTTTGTCGAAACTTGGCAAGTAAATCAAGGTTTCATTTGGAAGATCCCCAGAGGAATAGAGATAGAATACGGAATAATTTCTGACTCAAAAGAAGCTAAGCTTCTTTTTGATAATTTTTTAGAAAAAAATAATCTTCATTTAGAAAGAATAAATTCAGGAGTTATTCCTCAGGGTTTAATAATTCCTTCTAATCAAAAAATTACCCTTTGTGGCGATGCCGTAGGTTTAACCAAACCTTGGTCGGGTGGGGGAGTGGTCTGGTCGCTAATAGCAGCTAATATCCTCTTGAAAAATTTTCCAGATTTTTTAAAATACCAAAAAGAAATGAAAAAGTTTTTTTTACCAAAAATTATTTTTTCAAAAATCGCTACTAAGATAATTTATTTTTTAGGGTATAATTTCCCTTGGATTTTACCAAAAGATTATAAAATAGAAGGTGATTTTTTACTATGAACCCCGTTAGAAGTCTTGGACAGAAAAAATTTCTTTGGAATTTTTTCTGTCCAGTAATAACAAGGCATAACAAAAAACAATGGTCTGTCTGAAATTAACTATTAAGTTATATAATGACAGACTTCTAACGGGGTGAAAAATATTCCTAATCATGTAGCTATTATTCCTGATGGTAATCGACGCTGGGCAAGAAAAAGAGGAATTAAAGCCTGGCTAGGTCATCGGGAAGGAGTAAAAGCTTTTGAGAAAATTTTGGATAAAAGCCGGGAATTAAAAATTCCTTACATTACTTTTTGGGGTGGTTCTTGGGATAACTTAACTAAAAGGTCAAAGATTGAGATTAATTTTTTATTTAAAGTCTATACTGAGCAATTCAAAAGAGTAGCCGATGATAAAAGAATTCATCAAAATAAAGTTAAAATTAATGTTTTAGGTCGCTGGAAGGAAATTTTACCAAAAGAAACTCAAGAAGCAATTGAAAGAGCTATGGAGGTAACAAAAAGCTATAACAACTTTTTTTTAACCTTTCTTTTGGCTTATGATGGAACCGATGAAATGTTAGATTGCGTTCAGAAAATCGCAAAAATTTCCCAAGATAAAAAAATAAAAATTAGCAAAAATTTAATTAAAGAAAATCTCTGGACAAAAGATTTACCTCCGGTTGATTTAATTATCAGGACGGGCTGCGAAAGCGACCCTCATAATTCTGCTGGTTTTATGATGTGGGACACAATTTACTCCCAGCTTTATTTCACTCAGACTCTTTTTCCTGCTTTTTCCCCGAAAGAATTTGAACAAATTATTGAAGATTACTCAAAAAGAGAAAGAAGATTGGGTGCGTAAGGTAAAAGAAAAAGCCTCGATTAACTCAAGGCACAACCCCGCCCTCTATGCCTTAAATCTAAACTTCCAGGTTAACAAGTAGTTAAGCAGAGAGCCTCATTCTTTAGATTTTAGTTCAAAGCTTAGAGGGCGGGGTTAGTTTTTACCCTTTTTAAATTACGACGATTTCATTGTCTTTATATTACACTAAAATTCAAGCCATTAGGGCTTGACTTTTTTATAGAAATGTGGTAAAATAAAGTTGAAACAAAAATATGCCCCAAATCTCTGAAGAAAAATTAAAAAAGGTAAGAGAAATAGAATTTGCCATAAATAAAAACCTGTTTTTGATTTGCGCCGCTATTACTTTGATAGCGATGCTCATGGTGATAATAGAGTTTTTTAGTCGGGGAGCTTTCCTTCCTTCTCAAATAGGTTTTTTCTATATTGCAGTTTTATTTGTTTATTCTATTCATAAAGAAATGTTAAGATGGCTGGGAGAAAAAAAGATAGAGAGACAAGGGGAGTACTTCATTTATTCCTGGATTGGCTTAACTGTTATTTTATATATTATCAATTTTCTAACCAAGGAATATTTTAGCTATTCTCCAGAAGGTATGGCTGTGGCATCTCTGAAAGAAGTTTCTTTTGTCACCGTGGAAGTTTCCTTTATTTTCCTCTTTACTCGATTATCTAAAGTAATAAAGATTATCTTAGAAAAAAGATAATAAATATTGTGCGACATTTAATCAGTGAGAGAAAACCGTTAGGTCCGTCTGCCGACGAGGCAGGGAAGAAACCTAACGGTTTTGTTTGAATATTTACAAAATTTAATTTGAGTTTTATAATACTAACAAGTTCATTCAAATAAGAAAGGAGATAGATAAATGAAAGAAGCATTATGCAGGCCAGATGAGTTTCATTGGTGTATAGAATGTTGCCCTACCGAATGCCCGCTTCTAGGAGACACTAGCGATGGAAAAATGGGTTGTTTGGGCCACAATGGAAAAAAGGTAGATAAATTAACCAAGCGCTCTATCTGTTTAGAGCTTGATTGTTTGGCTGATTTTCTTCCAAAAGAGATAATCCGCCAGGCAATTTCTAAGTTACCCCCAGGACAATTTAAAATGAGCGAGGTTTTATCCCAGTATATAAAATAGGAAGGAGGATTTGCGCCTGGTGTGGGAAAGTGATGGGTAAGGCGGTTCAATAAAATAATGAATCGCCATTTTTTATTCCTTTAGATTTTTGCCGCTGTGGTATTGACGATGAATATCTCTTAAACGCTTGTTTGTCACGTGAGTATAGATTTGAGTGGTAAGAATGCTTCGGTGGCCTAAAAATTCTTGGATGGTTCTGATATCAACGCCTTGATTTAATAAATCAGTTGCATAAGAGTGGCGAATCGTGTGAGGTGTAGTAAAGATTGGCACCCCGGCTAAAATGGCGTATTTTTTGACGATTCTTTCGATGGAGCGGTTGGTAAGCCGGGCTTCAGCGTCTTTCCGGGCTCTGTAATGGATAAACAAGGCCTTTTCTTTATTTTTACGGGTTTCTAGATACTTCTTAAGCCAAGACAAAGCCCTTTCTGAAAAATAGACAGTTCGAGGATGACCTCCTTTGCCAATAATTCCAAGTTCCAAATCTTTTTTATCTCTTATATTGGCAAACTGCTCTTTGTTAAGACTTACTAATTCAGCTATTCGGAGGCCGGTTGAAAAAAGAGTCTCTAAAATAGCCCTATCCCTGAGCCCCTGGGGCGTTTTTATATCGGGGGCCAGTAAAAGCTTCTCAATTTGGTCTAAATTAAGGAATTTAACGGTTTTTTCGGCTCTAGCGTCCTTTGGGAGAGCTATTTTATCGGCAGGTAGTGAAACTATATCTTTGGCGGCAAAATAGCTCAGAAGGGCTCTTAGAGCGATAAGATAGTAGTTCTGGGTGATTTTCTTCAAGGGACGGCCCTTTTTGTCTGTATAACGAGATAAATATAAGCGATAAGCCCAAATATCGTCCGAAGTAAGTTCATGAGGCAAAAGAGCCTCTTTTTTGGTATTTTTTAACCACTCTACGAACTTTTTGAGATATTGGTTATAATCTTTCTGGGTTCTATCTGAAAGTCCTTTTTCAACTTCACAATAATCCAAAAAGTCGGGGATATGTTTTATAATTGTTTTTTCAGATTTTTTCATAAAAATTTTTATATATTTTTTAATTTTTATTTATTCTATTTTCTTATATTTTAGGACTTTCTCTCAAAGGCTATTTTAATGAAGCCCGAGAGGACCTCTCTTATTATACTCATATATAATCGTTTAATTAACATTGGGCGACTATCCATATATTCATAATATCAGGCCAAAAAGACCTGTCAAGAGCAAAAATCCCTCTCCCCTGCGCTTCCTTAATAACAAAAAAAAAGAAGAGGGCATGAGAATCATGGAAATAGCCCTCTTTTATTATTGCGTTGGTTGCCTCATCATGCGAGGCGAGTTGGTTGTAAAAGGACTAAAAGGATTAGCGGAAGAGAGGCTGGCTAAACCTGATGCAATGAGGCAAGCCTACTAAATGCAGCAACCCACTACGCCACATAGCTTGGGGACCAGCGACGTAGGAAGTGATGAACCAACCTCTCCTCCACTTTTATAATAATTCTTTTTAATAAACGATGTCAAGGAAGCAAAAATTAAAAACCGTTAGAGTTCCCTATTCTAACGGTTTCTTTAAATGTCGCACAATATAGCTCAATGAATCTTCGATTCAGTTAAATGTTTCAAAATTGAAACATTTGAAAAAGATATTTTGAAAAAAAATATCTTTGCTCGAGCTTCGGCGAATCTTCGATTCGCCTTGCTACTTAATCAGTTCCTTAAATTTCTCCCAAAGAGATTTTGTGACTTCTGGTAGCTCTTCTTTCACTTCCTCTTTTTCTTTTTTAAATTCTTCTTCAATAATTGGTTTCCTTTTTTCTGCTTCTTCTTTAACTCGGGGTTCTACTTCTTCTTTAAACCAACTCTCAATTTTTGGCCAAATGTTAATTTTACACCACTGATACATTTTCTCCCAAATTGGTAAAACTTCCTCTTTCCAAATTTTTTCTAAAACTCCCGGCAATTCTTTTTCACCAACCTCAAGAGCTTTTTCCCCGATTTTTTGTGCTTCTTCCAAAGTCTCCGGCGGCTGGACTGGTTGATTTTGAGCCAAACTAAAAACTGGGGAAATCAAGCTGAAGATTATTAAAAAATTAATAATAATTTTGAATTTCATTTTAGTATTCTCCTAGCCTCATTAATTCTCTTTATTGTTTTTTCTCTCCCTAATATTTCGGCAATTTCAAAAGGACCAGCTGTGGCTTCTTTTCCAGTTAGAGCCACCCTTAATGGCCACAAAAGATATCCCCTATCCCCCGCCTTCGCTAAAGCTTCGGCGGGCAAGCCTACTTTTTTGATATCTTGAGCAAATTTATCTGCTTCCGGTACTAATAATTTTTCTAAATTTTCTTTAGTCCAATCCTCAGTTTTTATTTTAGACAATAATTTTTCTAATTTGTCAAGAGAGATTTTAATTTCTTTATCTGATATTTCTGCCCATTTTAATAAATTTTTATCATATTCCAATTTTTCTTTGAAGAAAAAAATGGTTAATTCAGAAATTTCTGACAATTTTTTTAATCTTTCTTGATAAACTGAAACAATTTTTTCTAATTTTACCAAATCGATTAACTCTTTAGTTTGGGAAATTTCATAATGAGGCGCTCCTAAATGAAATTCTTCTACTTCTTCATGAGATTTCAAAAAGCCAGCCTCAATTAAATAAGGAAGGCACAATTCGGTTAATTTTTCAACAGAACGTTGTCTAATATAAAACCCATTTAAGAAATCCAATCTTTTAATATTAAAAATTGCTCCCCCCTTTTGGACTTTTTCTAAAGAAAATTCTTTAATCAAAGAAGGCATTGAATAAATTTCCCTTTCGGTTCCCGGATTCCAGCCTAAAAAAGCTATAAAATTAATTATGGCTTCGGGTAGGTAACCTTGTTTTTTGTATTCTGAAACGGCTATTGCTCCATGCCTTTTGCTTAATTTGGTTCTATCAGGACCTAAAATTAAAGGTAAATGGGCGTAAATGGGCCTGGGAAAACCTAAAGCCTCCTGGATTAAAATCTGCTTTGGAGTATTGGAAATATGGTCTTCTCCTCTGATAACATGACTAATTTTCATCTCAAAATCATCAATGACGACGGCGAAATTGTACAAAGGGGTAGCTAAATTTTTAGCAATAGCAATATCTCCAATTAAACTGGTATCAAATTCTATTTTTCCCCTAATTACATCGTCGAATTCTATTTTTTTTGCCGGAGTTTTAAATCTAATAATTGAAGGTCTTCCTTCGGCTAAATATTTTTGAACAGTTTCTAAAGGTAAATCTCGACATTTTCCACTATAAATTGGTGGTTGGCCAATTGACATTTGATATTGTTTTTGAGCCTCTAATTCTTCCTCTGGGCAAAAACAATGATAGGCCTTATTCTCGGTCAGAAGTTTTTCTAAATACTTCGCATAGGTCTCCAATCTCTGGCTTTGTCTATATGGCCCATATTCTCCTCCAATATCTGGACCTTCTGACCATTCAATTCCTAACCATTTTAGATTTTCCAGAATGTTTTTCTCAAATTCGGGATCCGATCTCTCGATATCGGTATCTTCTATTCTTAAAATAAAAACACCCTCATATTTTTTAGCAAAAAGATAGTTAAAAAGAGCAGTTCTGGCTAGGCCAATGTGCAAAAATCCAGTAGGAGCAGGAGCAATTCTGACTCTTACTTTTCCGGGTTCAATGAGCTTAAAGCTCATTTCACCACTCGGGGTTTCACCCCGTCGGGGCTTAATGAATTTAAAATCCTCATCCATAATTTAATTTTGAAACATTTTCTCATTTTGTCAACGATTCTATAAGATAGTTAGCGATTATCTTAGCTGCCTGGGGTTTTGAGAATTCTCTGGCTTTTTCAGCCATTTTTTCCAGTTCAGAAGGATGAGAAAAGAGATATTTTAGTTTTTCTAAGAAAAAATGAGAAGTAAAATTTGATTCTTCGATTACTATTGAAGCCCCATTTTCGGCGTAGGAATAAGCATTTTTTATCTGATGATTTTGGGCAGCCTCCGGTAAAGGAATTAAAATGCTTGGTTTTCCAACAGCTGCAATTTCAAAAATACTTCCTGATCCCGCTCGAGAAACAATTAAGTCAGAAGCTTGATAGGCCCGTCTCAACTCTTCTTCTTTCAAAAAGGGAAAAAGATGATAATATTTTTCTAAATCAGGGGTAATCATTACCCTTGCCTCAGCCCTAACTTCTTTAAAATTTTTCTCTCCACATTGATGAATTATTTCAAAATTTTTTAAAAATTCTGGAAAAATTTCCAAAATTTTATCATTAATTCTTTGGGCTCCTTGAGAACCGCCCAAAATTAAAATCACTGCCTTTTGCCCGATTAATTTAAAAAATTCCTTGGCTTCCTCTTTTTTACTCTCTAAAATTTCTCTTCGAATTGGATTTCCAACTAAAATTATCTTTGAGGGTTTAAAATATTCGGTTCGAGGAAAAGAGACAAAGATTTCTAAAGCAAGTCGGGAAATAAATCGATTGGCCAATCCCGGGGTAATATCTGATTCGTGGAGGAAAATTGGAACTCTTAATATCCAACCTGCCACAGCTCCAGGGAGGGAGCCAAATCCTCCTTTACTAAAAATTAAATCCGGGGCTAAAAAGAAGAGGTAAAAAAAGCTATAGATAATGCCAATCGGAATTTTAAATAAAATATCGACCAGATTTTGAAGAAAACTTTTCCATCCCAAATACCTTCTAATTTTTCCAGCCAATATTGTTTTTACTTTTATCCCTTCTTGAGAAAGTAAAATTGAACTAAACTCGTCTTTTGGGCCAAGGTAAAAAAATTTAACTCCAATCCCTCCTCCACCCTCCCGGAGGTCCCCCCGGTCTTCCTTTTGATAAATCCTCCTTATTTCTCTGGTAATCCCAATTATTGGTAAAATATGTCCGCCGGTACCACCACCGGTAAAAACTATCTTCATTGCTATGTGACAATTTTTAATTGGTATTCTTTGATATATTTAATAATACCCCTACCCCTACTAATTCACTAATCAGGGCTGAGCCGCCGTAACTAATAAATGGTAAAGGAATTCCAGTTAAAGGTAAAATTCCTATCATTGAGCCAATATTAACAAAAGCCTGGAGAGTAATCCAGAAGGTAATTCCAAAAGCACAAAATTTAGAAAATTTATCTGCGCTTTGTTTCCCAATTTTTAAACCTCGCCAAAAAAAGGCGAGATAAAGTAAAACCAGAATAAAACTTCCAATAAATCCAGTTTCCTCAGCAAAGATAGCAAAAATTGAATCGGATATTGAGTGGGGTAAAAAACCAATTTTTTGGCGAAACATCCCTAAACCTAAACCCAATCCAAAAATTCCACCCGACCCTATGGCAATTAAAGCCTGTTTTATTTGATAACCGATTCCTGTCGGATCAATTTCCGGATTTAAAAAAACTAAAAGACGGTTAATTCTGTAAGGAGCAAGTTTGATTATTGCAAATAAACTCAATATTCCCCCAAAAATTATCAAAATACTGTGCCAAAGAGGAGTACTGGCTAAAAAATACATTAAAATAGCTGAAGCGACAATTACGCCTAAAGTACTGATATCTGGTTGAAAAATTAAAAGTAAACTAACAAAAATTATAACGATTAAAAAAGCAATTAAAGTTTGACTAAACCCTTTCTCAGCCTGCCTGGAACCTGATTTTCGCTGATCCGGGGCGCGACTGGTTAACCAGGCAGCGAGATAAAGTATAAAAGTTAATTTTAAAAATTCTGAGGGCTGAAAGGAAATCGGACCTATGCTTATCCATCTAGCGGCACCTCGGGCCTCAGCGCCAATTTTTGGCAAAAAAACAATTATCAGTAATACTAAACTTATTAAGAGTAAAACTGGAGCCCATTTTTTTAAAGTCTCAAGCCGAATTCTAAAAGCTAAAAAAGCTAAAATTACCCCTGGCAGAAAGCCAAATAATAACTGATGATTTAAGAAATAAAAGGTATTTCCAAATCTTTCTTGAGAAAGGGAAGCTGAAACACTGGCCAAAATTAAAACCCCTAAAATTAAAAGAACAGCCGTAACAATAATTAAAATATAATCAGGACGATGACCCTTCATTAGTTTATTATATCACCCTTTGGCGAATTTTTTAACGTATTTTTTAAATAAATTACCTTTTTCTTTGTAATTCCTAAAGATACTAAAACTGGTTGAAGCACAGGATAGAAGGCAAATTTTCCCTTTCCGAGTATATTGATAAGCCAACTTTACGGCATCTTTCATATTTTGGACTAAAAAAGCCCTGAATTTATTTTTTCTTTTTAAAGAAACTATTTCTCGCCAAATTCCTTCTCCTGTAGTAGGAAACAAAATCAAATTTTTTATTTTACTTTTTAATATTCTTTTCGCTAAATTTTTAAAAGAAATCCCCCTGTCAAAACCTCCTAAAAATATGGTTTCAACATTATTTCCCAGACCATCTAAGGCAGCAATTGTTGTTTCTGGTATTGTTGACAAAGAATCGTTGTAAAATTTTATTCCTTTGTAAGTCCCAATATATTCTAACCTATGCGGTAATGGTTTGAAATTTTCAATTGTCTTGGCGATTTTTAATGATGGTAGCCCAAATATTTTCCCGACAGCGACAGCTGCCATTATATTTTTTAAATTGAATTTCCCAACTAGAGGAATTCGTATACCCGCCCCGTTAGAAATCGAAGATTTTCTAACGGGGTGAATAAGAAATTCGTAATTCGCCGGGATAGGAATTTTTTTGGCTTTCGATTTTTTAGCGATTTCTCTAACAATTTTATCTTGAGAATTATAAACCAAATAGTCATTTTCATTTTGATAGCGGGTGATGTTGGCTTTAGCTCTCACATATTCATTAAAATTTCGGTAATAATCCAAATGCTCTTGATAGATATTCAAAAATACAGCGATGTGGGGTGATTTTTTTAGATTATATAATTGATGACTGGACAATTCATAAATGTAGACATCATTCGGAGTAGCTGAAAACAAAAGATTTGACACCGGTTTTCCAATATTTCCGACCAAATGAGCTTTGATGCCGCCCCTTTTTAAAATTTTGTAAATTAAAGAAGTAGTTGTACTTTTTCCTTTAGTCCCCGTAATCCCAACAATTTTACCAGGGCAATTTTCAAAAAAAATCTCCGTCTGCGTTGTAATTTTACCGAGAACTGTTCTCGGCAAAATTTTAAAAGGAATTCCCGGTGATTTTAAAACAACGTCATAATCTCTTATTGCCTTAAGGTAATTTTTTCCCAAATACAATCTAACATTTTTATCTGGCTTTTTTATTTCTTCTGACTTATCAGCTATCCCCAATACTTTCTTTGGAAATAATTTCCTCAAAAACAAAAAATTATCCATCCCTTCTCTTTCGAACCCCAAGATTAAAACTTTCTTGTTTTTTAGTTCTTCCAACATCCTATCTTTAAAATAGCATACTTTTTTGTATTTTAAAATAATGAAAGGGCAGTTTTTATGCCCATTGTTTAAAATTGGAGCTGGGGAAGGATAGAAAATAGGCGGGAGTGAATCGTCTAAGAAATCTGCTCCTTCCCCAGCATATAAGAAACTATTATAATTATAGCAAGCCCAAAAATTTTATCAAGAGGCGGCATCTTTTAATATCTTTTCATATTCTTTCGATAAATTATTTTGGTTATTCCAGGAATCTAACAACTTTTTTGACTCCTTTTCTATATTAGGATATTTTGGTAAGATTTTCTTTTCAAAATAACTTAATAGAAATGGCAGTTTAGTAGAGACCCGGTCTCTACTTTTTTTCCAGCTGAGGTAGAAGGCGATGAGGCTTTCTTTTTTGGTGCCGACGCATTCAAGGGGTTTGAATGCCCGTTCCCCTATCAGCTCTTGCATTATTGGTAAAAGATTTTCGTCTACAAATAAGTTTTTCTTAAATATTTTTAATAATTCTTTTTCATTAACAAATGGATAAAGGCAGGCCCAGGTAAATAGACATTTCGAACATTTTCCACACCATTTTTTGGCAGGCAATTTGGTCCCGGAAGCAGTTTGATAAGCAACGTTACAGCTTAAAAACGCAGGAAAATACTTGGGATATTTACTGAATAATTTGGCAATTTGAATTTCATAAAGCGGCCTTAAAAAACTGAAATACTCAATGACCGAGCTTCTGCGAAGCGGAAGCGAAGGTGGAAAAGAGGATTTATCCTCTTTGACTGCTGAGGTTAAATATTTTTTCGAATAATCTCTAAATTTTTTCTCAAATTCAAAACTTTTCGACCATTGATGATTAATTATCTTTCCCAAGTATTTTACATTCCCCTCATTTGAACTTCTTTCATTTGAAAAAGCAATGTATTTGTAATTAAAAATTGCTGCACACAAAACACTTAAAAAAGCTAAATAGGCAGAAAATGGCGTATGGCCATTCAAAAAACCTTGGCGATTTAATTTTAGTAATTTTTCATCAATTTTTCTTTGGACAATAATTGGACTCCGGCAACCAGCAATTTTCGTTATTCTCTCAGCTGCCTCAGTTGGATTTAAAGAGAAGCATTGAATATCTTTTTTAGCTTTTTTCAAGATTTCTAAAGTCACCACCGAATCTTTGCCGCCACCCACTGGCACTAGAATGTCACTACGCGACCCGGCCGCGTAATCTCTACGTGACCCGGCCGCGTTGATGGTAGAAATGTTGAGGAAATTGGGTTTTCGGAAGTTGATTTTGTTTTCATAAAAAAATTGGCCCATGCCATTGATTATTAAGTCTTTCCACCAGTCGATGAACTTTCGTTCATCTCCACCCTTCGCTATGCTCGGGTATTTAATTTGCTCTTGGTTTAGTGGACCAGCTTTAATTTCGATTTCTGGTGAGCAAGTTGCCTTCCAATAGCTTGGAATTTCCATTAAGCCCAAATTAAAAATTAAATTATCTAATATTCTATCCCCTATTTTTGCCAGCCGGGATTTGTCGACATTTTCGATGACTACTTTTGGTTTAAAATAAACATCAGGCTTAATTTTAAAATCAAAAAAAATCTCTAAATTATTGCCAGAGATTTCATAAGAGTATTTTTCGTAAATAAACTTCGGATATTTTTTTCTTAAAAAATCTACTTTTTCCATCTTGTTTAAAATGGAGTTTTAAACATTTAGCCGAGCAGTCTTATGGCTACACCTAAGATAGCAAAGACGATATTAATTATCCAAAATCTCATTGTTACTTGGTAAGCTGGCCAGCCTCGGGCCTCAAAATGATGATGGATTGGAGTGGAAAGCCAGATTTTCTTTTTTCGAAATTTTTTAGATAATAACTGTAAAATTATTGAACCTACTTCAATTACCATTAAACCGGCAATAATTGGCAAAACTACCACTGAATCGGTTAAAAACGAAACCACGGCCATGGTTGAAGTCAGGGCTAAAATTCCGGTTTCTCCCATATAAAATCTGGCTGGCGGAATATTAAACCATAAAAAAGCAAAAAGAGTGCCACAAATTGCGATACAAAAAGTGGCAAGGTCTACTTTTCCCTGAGAAAAGGCAATTATTGAAAAGGCGCCAAAAATTGATGCAAAAACGCCACCGGCCAATCCATCTAGTCCATCGATTACTCCGCCGGTCCAGGAAGCGACCATTACTAAAGCAAAAAAAGGAATTATCCAAAGCCCGAGGGTAAAATCGATTCCTTCTGGAAAATTAAAAATTAAAGGAACGTGAATGGTATCCCAACCCAATTTATAGTAAAACCAGAGACCTCCGACTAATCCGATTAAAATGATAATTAACAATCTTCTGGTAAATCCCATTCCTCCTCCAACATATTTTCCTTTGCCGGTAACCTGTAAAAAATCATCAACCAATCCAACGATTGCCGCTATCACTAAAGTAAACAAAGGTAGCCAGGTTTCGGCCCTTGATAAAAAATTTAATTTCCCTAACCACCAGGGATGAGAGAGATAAGATAGTGCAAAAAATAAAAAAATAATAATTAGGACCGAAATCCAAATTACCAGTCCCCCACCCCGAGGCACACTTACTTCTCTTTCTTTATGCAAGGAATAAAAAACTTCGGCTTCCTCGCCGGTGATAGTTTTGGTTCTCGCCTCTTTTTTCCAAAATTTAAATTTGTTTAAAAATTTTAATAAAACCGGGGCTAATAAAAAAGAAACTCCAGCTGTCAATGCAGCAAATATCAAAAGTCGAATGACATTAAATGTAAATAATGTCATTTTTTATTGATTTATCCAATCGATTAATTTTTGCATTTCAGTGATCCGAGCCGATGAAGAAGGAGCACCTAAAATAAGATTAACAAAAAAACTCCCCCTCTCGTTTTTAAATATAAAAATAATGCAACCGCCAGCTTCGTCAGTATAACCGGTTTTTCCGCCAATAACTTCTTGCGTTAAAAATAAATCAAAAATTCCATCTTTGACTGAATAGAGAGGCGCCTCGTGAGGAATTTCAAAAATTAAGGGATGCTCTTTTAGTATATATTGAGCCAGCTTTACTAAATCTCTGGCAGTTGAATAATTGTAAAAATTTATAACAGACTGGTCATAATGTAAATTTTCTGGGTCAAGACCATGGGGATTTATAAAATTGGTATTTTCTAACCCTAAATCCTTAGCTTTTTGATTCATTTTTTCGAGAAAATTTGGGACCCCAATTACCTCTGACAGTGCCCAGGCGGAGTCATTGCTTGAATAAATTAGCATTAACTCCAAAAGTTGCTTTACATTAAATTTTTTTCCAATCTCTTTGTCTAAATTTCCATAATTAGGAACATTTTCTTGATTTGCGGCAGTTTTGGAGATAGTAATTAAAGTGTAGGGTGGTGGGTGGGTGTCGTCTAAATCATAATTTTCTAAGACAATCACAGCCGTCATCAGTTTGGTCAGGGAGGCAATTGGAAGAGGTTGATTAATGTTTTTATTAAAAAGAATCTTTTCAGCCCCGCTTTCATTCAGTTTTACCGAAATAGCGGCCTTGGCTTGGAGGTCGAGTTCTGGCTTGGGGGACTTTGGCGGAATTTTTGCCAAAACTATCTCTTCCAATGGCTGAGAAATTTGGGCATAAAAATAATTTTCCAGGTTTTCTTGGAAAAAATTTATCCCCCACCAAAAAGGTAAACTTAAAACAAAAGAGATTAAAAAAATTTTCAATTTCATTTCTTGGATTTCTTTTTTGGTTTAGTTTTAGTTTTCTTTCTCTTTTGCAATAGCGAAAGCCTTTGGTCAATTCTTTCGGTGTCTCTTGGAAAAGGAGTGGCTTCGCGGATATTTTCTAAACCCAAAAGCTGCTTAACGATTCTTTCAGCTCCCAAAGCAAAACCTCCTTCAGGTGGTATACCATACTTAAAGGCCTGAAGATAAAAAGCAAAATCTTTAACGTCATTGCCCCATTTTTTGATATTTTTTACCAGCATTTCATAATCATTTATTCTTTGGCCACCGGTAACAATTTCCAATCCCCTATAAAGAAGGTCAAAGCTTAAGGTATGGTCTATGTCTTTGGGGTCAGGATAAGTGTAAAATGGTCGTTTTTTTGTTGGGTAATGAGTAATGAAAATAAACTCCGAGTTGTATTTATCCTTTGCAAATTTACAAATCTCCCTTTCGTCTTCGGGTTCTAAGTCCGGCTCTTTCCTGTTATCCCTACCCGTTCTTTCAAATATGATTTTTTGGGCTTCCCTCATCTTAAGACGAGGAATTTTTACTTTTAAATCTGGAATTTCAGCATTAAACAATGACAGTTCTTTTTGACAATCTTTTTGGACGTCAGTAAGTATACTTTTTATTAAAATTTCGCAAGTATCTATCAAATCTTCCCAAGAGTTAATGAAAGCCATCTCGGTATCCAAGCTGGTATATTCAGAAAGGTGGCGAGTAGTGATGCTGGGTTCGGCCCGGTAAACATGGGTTACGGTGAAAACCCTCTCAAAGACGCCGAGCATAATTTGCTTATAAAGTTGGGGGCTTTGGGCAAGATAGGCATCATAATCATAATAATCTATGTGAAAGATTTCCGCTCCTCCTTCCGCTGCTACCGGCACAATATTCGGCGATTGAAATTCAACAAAATCTAAATTTTTTAATGTCCTCCTGAAACTGTCAACAACTTCCGCACTAACCTTAAAAATTGCCTTAATTTTCTCATTTCTTATTGTTAATGGTCGGTAATCCAACAGGGTGGGTAAACTTAAAGTAGAAACCGAATCCTTATTTTTAAAATCAAAAGGGAGGACTTCTGATTTTACTAAAACTCTTATTTGCTCAGCCTGCAGTTCTACTTCGCCGGTTTCTAATTCCTTATTTACCATTTTCAGAGGTCTTTTTTGGACTGTTCCTTCAATTTCCAAAACATATTCTTCTTTTATTTCTTTAACTAAATCAGGCTTTGAGACTATCTGAAGGATTCCTGACCTGTCTCTCAAATCTAAAAAAACTATTCCGCCATGGTCTCGGCGAGAATTAACCCAGCCGCAAACCTTTACTTTCTTTCCAAGATATTTTATTGTCTCGATGTTTAAGATTCTTTTCATCTCAAGTAGCCTTTTATTTTTTCGACGATTTCTTGTGGTGTGTAATTTGTCTTTATTAAATATTCTTTAACTCCCAGTTTGACTGCCTCTCTTTTTGTTGCCGGGT
>Ga0210056_1001242_pt1 | contig 22181 bp, 20 predicted proteins | sample CryGeyCG2014_080_2_FD_183965 | JGI IMG/M metagenome (GOLD analysis project Ga0210056, IMG submission 183965) | Groundwater microbial communities from aquifer - Crystal Geyser CG07_land_8/20/14_0.80 (SPAdes) (version 2) | ecosystem: Environmental > Aquatic > Deep subsurface > Groundwater | place... | reverse complement strand
ACCTTTCTCAACCTCATTTAACACCATCAGCCTTCTCTGTTCCTTCTTGTTCAATATCACCCTCTCTTTCATAGGGTGACATTTTCTCAGAACACTTAGATGGTGACAAAATCATAGAACATCAACAAGTCCAGCCAAGGCTATTGACATTGCTGTATCAGGCTGTTTACAATAAATTACATGAAATTATTAGTTATAGGTCTAGGTCAATGTGGCGGCAGAATTGCCGATAGGTTCGCTCGGCTAAATAAGAGGGCGCGTGCTCTGCGGAAAATCAATATCCTTGCCGATACCTTTGCTGTTAACACAGATGTTGCTGATCTAAGTGGATTACGCACTATCAAATCTGATTACAAACACAGAATTCTTATCGGAGGTCAACGGACCAACGGTCATGGAGTAGGTAAGGTAAGTGAACTTGGCGCTGAGGTAGCGAGAGAAGATACTGATAAGATCATAGATGCTATACGAACGTCAGAGCAGTTCTATGAGACAGATGCCTTCTTGTTGGTTGCTGCTGCTGCCGGTGGCACTGGTTCTGGATCAATAGCAGTGCTAACGCAGTATTTGAAAGAGCGCTATATAGGAAAGCCGGTCTACAATGTTATCATTTTGCCATTTAGGCAAGAAGAAACAACAGAATCAAGAGCTGTTTACAACACGGCTATGTGCCTCAAGTCTACCTACTTAGTGGCTGATGCGATAATTCTTATTGACAATCAAAGGTATGTTAAGAAAGATTCTCCGGCCGAAAAAAACCTAGCGGTGATTAATGCCCGAGTAGTTGAACCATTTTACAATTTGCTTTGCGCTGGCGAAGAGAGGAACAAAAAATACATTGGGGCAAGAACGCTTGATGCTGGAGACATAATACAGACTCTGGCAGGATGGACAGTAATTGGCGAAGGTAAATCGCCAATCCCACGAAGACTGCCCCTATTGGGACCAAAACGTGATTTCAGAGACAAGATGAATGAAACCAGCAAAGGAGCTCACGCTATGGATCAAGCCCTAGGTGAGTTATCGCTCACATGCGATCCTAAAAATGCTGGGAGGGCTTTATACCTTGTTACGGCACCGCCCAAAGAAATGCATATGGAGATAATCAAGGAACTTGGGGACAATTTAAGCACTGTGGCTCCAGATGCTTTAATACGGAGCGGTGATTACCCTAGACAGAAAGGTTCGCTGTATGTCACTATAATCCTATCTGAACTTAGCAGTGTCAGGAAAATCACGAACTACTTTACCAAAGCAATTGACTTAATTTCTGTTATCAAAGCTAAACGTGGAGTGGAGTACTCACACAGAAAACTCGAAGAAACCTTCGCTGATATCCCTGTATTACTATAATTAGTTCCTTGAACCTGTGCAGAAGAACCGGTATTTCGGCTCTTCTGTAAAAGCCAGACCATCAAGAAATATAGCTAGAGAAGCAGTTTGATTTGTCTCCCTTACTTTCTAGCTTTAGTAAAGATTGCCCATGTCCGCTCGATGGTCTCATTGCGGGCTTCCTGGGCTTTCCGTTCAGCCTCATCACGCGTTCTTAATACCTGAGCTATGCTTCCCTCATAACCCTTTCTAGCCTGGGCTATGCTTTCCTCATAGGCCATTCTAGCCTGCGCTATGCTCTCCTCACAAGCCTTTCTAGCTCGCTCTACAGCCTCATTATAAGCCCCATCTGCCTGTCGTTCCTGCTCCTTATAGGCTTCTTCTAATTGGCGTTGAGCTTCTATGTAGGCTGCGTAAGCTGCCGCAGCCCGCTGTTGAGTTTTATCAAGGAAATCAACAGCTTGCTCCGCTTTCTTAGGGACCTTCTTGGCCTTCTGTTCAATTTCTTCTTCCTTACCCGCCACAAAGATTTGCTCTGCATCTGACATGATATCCCTCCTTTGCTCCTTGCATTTTTTATTTTACTCTTTTATTTGCATTCATACAAGGCAAAATAAACAGGGGGAAAAAAGTACATTCCCCACCTTTGCCTCATCTAGTCTTGTTCCACTTCATCATCCTCCACAGCTTCTTCCTCAGCATGTTCAGCTTTACTAGCAGCATACATTTGAGCCAAGAAATCCAACCGGGCTTGCATTTCCCTTCTAGATTCTTTGGGCCCCTTCTTTTCCTCCGTAGCAGCTTCAGCCTTGCCTAAGGCCTCTTCAAATATCTTTGGTGGTACTTCAACAGCCTCCTCAATCCCTTTGTTTACCTTTTCAGCTCCACCCATCGCTTTCTCAAATACTCGTATTGATGTCTTTGCAGCCTTTCTAGCTGATTTAGTTGTTTCCTCAGCCCTATTGATGGCCTCCTCAAATGCCCTTACCGCTGTTATAACGTCCTCCCTGGCTTCCCTTATCGCTCTCTCACTAACTTCCCTGGCTACTTGTGTTGATTCCTCAGCGGCCTCCTTGGCTGCTTGGCCTATCTCCTTAGCTCTGGCTATGGCCTCTTGGGAAGCTTCTTTCGCCTCCTCGGCAGCTTTCATAGCCGCTTGGCCTACCTCCTCAACCCTGCCTGCAGCTTCTTGGGATGCTTTTCTTGATTCCTCGGCAGTCTCCTTAGCTGCCTGGCCTATCTCCTCAGCTCTGGCTATGGCCTCTTGGGAGGCTTTCTTCGCCTCCTCAGCAGCCTCTTTGGCTGCCTGGCCTACCTCCTCAACCCTGCTTATAGCTTCTTGGGATGCTTTTCTTGATTCCTCAATAGCCTCCATGGCTGCCTGGCCTATCTCCTCAGCTCTGGCTATGGCCTCTTGGGAAGTCCGCATTGATGCTTCAGCAGACTCCCGGGCCGATTTGACCGATGCCTCAGCTCTGCTTACAGCTTTCTGAGATGCTTTTATCAGTGTTTTAGCCTCTTTCCTGGTCGTTTTGCTTATTTCATTGGCTCTGCTTATTACTTCCCCAAATGCCCTTGCGGACTCTTCAGTAGACTCCTTAGCCGATCTACTTACTTCATTGGCTCTGCTTATTGCCTCCTCGAATGCCCTTGCGGACTCTTCGGCAGACTTCGTGGCTGCTTGGCTTGTCTTTTCAGCTTTGCTTACTGCTTCCTGTGATGCTCTCTGCGCTTCCTTGGCAGCTTTGGCGGCCGCCTTGCCTACCTCCTCAGCCTGGCTTATAGCCCCTTGGGAGGCCCACATCGCTTCCTGAGCGGTTTCCATGGCCGCTCGGCCTATCTCCCCAACTCTGGTTATAGCTCCTCGGGAGACTTTCATCGCTTCCTGAGCGGTTTCCATGGCCGCTTGGCCTACCTCCTCAACCCCGGTTATAGCCCCTTGGGAGGCTTTCATCGATGCTTCAGCAGACTCCTTGGCCGATTTGACCGATGCCTCAGCTCTGCTTACCGCCTCCTTAAATGCCTTTGCTGATAACTCAGCAGCCTCCGTGACTGATTTGATCGATGCCTCAGCCTTGCTTATCACCTCCTGTGATGCTTTTATCGATGCTTCAGTAACCTTCTTGGATGCTTGGCTTATCCTTTCAGCTTTGCTTACTGCTTCCTGTGATGCTCTCTCCGCCTCCTCAGCAGCCTCCATGGCTGCCTGGCTTATCTCCTCAACCCTGCTTATAGCTTCTTGAGATGCCCTCTTTGATTCCTCAGCAGCCTGCCTGGCCGCTTGACTTAGCTTCTCAGCTCTAGCTACTGCCTGCTCAAATGTCCCAATACTTTCTTTCATGTTCTCCGAGGATTCTTAGGAAACCTCGCTTGACCCGGCAAAGTCTAGCGGTTTTCCTTACCCCTTATATTTCTTATTTTAATAGGAGCTACTTAAATTTTCAATGCACAGCCCGTCAGGGGCAGGGTCACCAGATCTCCCTTGACAACTCCCTGTGGGTTCTAGTACTAGAATGTCCATACTATCGAACCGGGTAAGGGCAAAAAGCCACACACAGTAAAAAACTTTGAAAAATCTTTACAGAAGCTGCAGCTAATGCTAAAGTCTGCTAGATCAAAGCGGATTAGATGAACCTAGAGTTCCTATATGCGGCTCTGAAGTGACATTTTGCTCAGTGGATCCAAAGGGCTTAAGATGTGTGTAGTAGTTAAAGCTCATTTCACGAAGAGAAATGTCAGCATCATAGAAGCAAGGTTCGGTTAATGTTGAGGAAAAGCTACCCTAAATGGAGGTATAAGAAATGGGCAAAAAATATAAGAATCCGCCAATTATCGAGGCTCTATGTGAATTCCAATTTGTTCCCAGTCAGCCATGGGATTTGACGATACCAGGATTGATGTATGAGAAAGTAAAGGGCACATTCCCGGATAGACAGCAGCAAGTTGGAATAGGTGTCCAATTTCGACCAACAGAGAAAGGCTTTGAACACAAAGTGGAGCCGGCTCCACCACGCATCCAATTTCATAGGAAAGATAAAACCGCTTTAATTCAGATTGCTCCTGATCTTCTTGTGGTAAATCAACTGAAGCCTTACCGAACATGGGCCGAATTCAAGTCAGTGGTTTTGGGAGCTCTTCAAACATATGAGGGGGTAGCCAATCCAAAGGGATTCAAACGAATTGGACTTAGGTATATCAATAGAATAAATATCAAGGCTGAATCAGTCGAACTTAGTGAGTATATTGATTTCTATCCCTACATACCCCAAGATATACCCCAACTTCACACAAGTTTCATATCTCGGGTAGAGATCCCTTATGTAGATAATCGTGATCGAATGCTTGTTACAGTGGGTAGTGCTCCTCCGGAAAGTCCGAATACAACGTCAATAGTCTTAGATATCGATTATATTATGGCTGTTCCTGAAGCTATACCAATACAGGCGTGCCAAGAGTGGATCGAACAGGCGCACTCAGTAATTGAGAAAACTTTTGAGTCGTGTATAAAAGATAAAAGTAGGGTTCTATTTGGGGAGGTAAAATAATGTCGGTCTCACTACCGAGAAGTCCACGGGTATCCGATACTGAAGACCCAGTTACGTGGGTACTAAGTGAAGGCGCATCATATACTTTTGGGAGCAAAAGAGAACCAGAAGGATTTCGGACACCAGGCTCCACAGCCGTCAGTACTGACCTGGGAATACAGCTCTTTGAAGAAGTCATCGAAAGGGAAAATCTTCCCATGCATCCTGTGCCTGTCCAAATGTTCGAGGTGCAAGATTGGGAAAGAATGAAAAAAATCATAGAAAAGCTCAATGCTCTTGAGGCCGCCTTCGGTATGTTGAATGAGTTAACTCCTGAACAAAGAGAAGCCTTCGAAAAAGCAGTAAAAAGGAGGCCCCTTTTTAAATGACATACGTGCTTGATACAAATATTATTACGGCAATCTTGAAAGGTAACGAAAAGGTCAAGAGGCGAGCCCAAGAAGTCATAGTAGAGGGGGAGGACATTTTCATAAACGGCATCAGTTACTATGAGATAAAACGAGGCCTTTTAGCAAAGAATGCTACAGCGCAGTTAGAGAAGTTTGATCGCCTTTGCGAACGTTTTGGTTTGATATTGCTAGGTACTCAAGCCATTTTTGATGAAGCCGCACAGATGTATGCGGTTTTGCAGCTAAGAGGAGAACCCATTGAAGACGCGGATATTTTGATAGCTTCCTTAGTAAAGGTAGGGGACTTTATTCTCGTATCGGATGACACCGATTTTCATAGAATTCAGGGGTTGTGGATTGAGAATTGGCTGACTTAAAAAGAACCCTTTCCATAGTTACCGAGTAAAATGATCGCCTGATAGAGCATAGAAGGCTCATGTCGTATAGCACTGACTGAAAGTTTTGCTCCATCAAAACCTTATCTTAGCTTGCAAACATCAAGCGAGAGCATATGTACCATCGCGGAGGCAAAAATGCAACACAGCGATATTCTTAAGAGGCTGAAATCCTTATCTAATCCCAAAGCAACAGAGGGCATGGCAAAATATGGAATTACGCCAGAGAGCACCTACGGTGTGTCAATCCCAAACTTGAGAATTTGCTTCGAGGTTAAAGCGGAGGAAAAGGCACTCATTGGAGTTTTCGGTGAGGAGTATGAAAGTTACCGTGCCTCGACTGGCGTGTTCTTTCCCAGAGTTTTCAAAAGAATGAGTTAGCAATGCCAATCCTATTTCTAATCCTGAAGATTTTTGGCTGGATTGCCCTAGTAATACTGAGTTGGCTTATAATCGTCCATCCGATTACTAAACTAGTGCGACGCCTTACACATCTTCCTGACCCAACATTTATTGTCTGCTTTATAAATAACCCGATTCGGCGAAAGATCCATCCTCCAGAGAAATTCATTGACCATGTTGACATCCATGAGGGGATGAAGGTCATGGAGATGGGACCTGGCACAGGATTTTATACTTTCGAAGCTGCCCGCCGTGCTGGGCTATCAGGGCATGTTTACGCCGTAGATATTAAACCAGCGGTTATAGCTATACTCAATAGAAAGATTGAGCGGGCAGCAGCTAAAAACATAACCACAGAAGTTGCCTCCGCCTACGAGATTCCCTTACCAAGCGAAAACATAGACCGAGTTTGCATGGTGCATGTTTTACCAGAGATACCTGATAAGCAAAAGGCACTCGGCGAAATCCGCAGGGTTTTGAAGAAAGAAGGGTCATTAACGCTAGCTGAGGGGTTGATTGACCCTGACTATCGTTTGCGTAAAACAGAGATTGGTTGGTGTAGAGACGCTGGCTTTGAATTAGTAGAAAGCCATGGCAGCAGCTTTTTCTACGTGCTTACATTCAAGGTTAGCCAAGAAGACTTAATGACTAAGAGCTACATTTCCTAGAAAGATGGAAGGGTATCAGCCAAAAACCTAAACCTCTGAAGGTTTTTCTCGTTTATAGTGTTAAAATGGAGAAAGATGCTCAAAATTTGCAAAGGGCCGAGATTGCTATTAAGGAGGCGGACAAATGAATAAGCTGCTCAAATTTTCATTGCCCCCGCTGCTAATTTTGGGGCTAATGCTAACCAGCGCTTGCGCACCAGCAGGTGCCCCACCGCCGATGCCACCAGAAATACCAGCACCAACGCCGGCACCAGCACCTCCTGAAGAATTTCGTGATGAGGATAAAGAATACCCGAGCACGGTTGTGCCTGGCGAGCCAGCCGTAGAGCGTAAAATCATAAAAACAGGCTATATAACTTTGGAGGTGGAGGATGTAGCCGAGACCATAGGTAAGGTTGCTGAAGTAGCTGATGCGCTGGGTGGCTATGTGGTTTCCTCACATAAGTATGAAGAGGAAAGGGGAATCTCAGGCAGTGTTACTATCCGAGTCCCTGGTGACAGATTTGACGAAGCCTTCGACAGGCTCCATCAACTGGCGATAAATGTACCCTACGAGAGCACAGAGGCAAGGGACGTGACTGAAGAGTATGTTGACCTGCAAGCTCGGTTACACAACCTTGAGGCAACTGAGGCTCAGTATTTGGCATTGCTGGAGAAGGCAACAACAGTAGAGGAGATGCTAAAGGTACAGCAGGCGCTTTCCGATGTGCGAGGGGAAATTGAACGAATTGAAGGTCGAATAAAGTACCTGGAGCGCACCTCAGATATGGCGCTTATTGAGGTAACCCTGAAGGAGACCAAGGGGTTGGCTGAACCCTGGAGTCCCTCTGATGCCCTCAAATCGGCGGTGCGTGGTCTGACTACCTTCGGAAGGGGGCTGGCTACTGGATTCATCTGGCTTGGCGTTTTCTGCTGGGTCTGGATTCCCATCCTAGTGTTCTGGCTCAGGCGGAGACGCAGAAGTAAGGTCTAATTTCGGGATAAAAGCCACGGAGGCTATCCCATCGCTCATCTGCCATTCTGAGGAAGCACTTCGGCTTCGCTCAGTATAAACTCCGCGACTGAAGAATCCCGCTTAGGGCAGGTCCGGCGAAGAACCCTTCATCATGCTCAGGGCGGCGTCTAGAGACCCTTCGCTAGCCTCTTCCTCTTCACTTTGTTCAGAGTCAGAGCTTCGGCTCAGGGTGACACTAATTACCTTCTATTGTTTTGCCTGAATAGCTTTGCTATGATTGAGTAAGAGGTGACTTATATGAAAGCAGGCTTAGTTTATGACCCAATCTATCTGGAACATGATACCGGGAGTCATCCCGAGAATTCCCAGAGGCTGGTAGCTATAATGTCGCATTTAGAGAAGACGGGAACTAAAGAAAAACTTACCTGTCTGCCTCCGCACCCGGCATCAATAGAGGAGCTAGAAATGGTACACGCCCCAGAATATATCTCTCAGATTAAAAGCAGGGCAGCAGATGGCGGTGGTTGGCTAGATGCCGATACTGTAATGTGTCCCAAGTCCTATGAAGTAGCTTTATATGCTGTCGGTGGGGGTCTAACTGGTGTAGAAGCAGTGATGAAAGGGGAGGTGGATAGCGTGGTTGCTCTAGTTAGACCCCCGGGACACCATGCCCTTAGCAATCGAGCGATGGGGTTCTGCATTTTCAACAATGTGGCTATCGCAGCTAAGTATGCCCTGGCTAACTTCAACCTCAGCCGTGTTCTTATTGTTGACTTTGACGTCCACCATGGCAATGGGACTCAGAATACCTTTTATGCCGACTCTAAAGTCCTTTACTTTTCTACTCATGAATACCCATTTTACCCGGGGACAGGAGGTGTCAATGAAACCGGGATCGGAGAAGGAGAGGGAGCTACAGTTAATTTTCCCATGACTGCTGGCTGGGGCGATGAGGAATATTTAAGAGCTTTCAACGAGGTTTTGGTTCCCGTAGCCCGGAGATTCCAGCCACAGCTTATCCTCGTCTCCGCTGGCTTTGATCCTCACTGGGCTGATAGCATAGCTATGATGCAAGTAAGCGTTACTGGATTTGCTCAAATGGTGGCAATACTCAAGAAATTAGCTATCGAACTATGCCAGGGACACCTCGTTTTTACCCTGGAAGGTGGATATAACCCTCAGGTGGCTGCCTCTGCAGTAAGAGCCACCTTCGATGTGCTCCTGGATAGCCCAGAGATAATTGACCCATTAGGGAAATCATCGGCAAGAAAACCCGGAGGATTTGAGGAGCATATTGAGAAGATAAAAAGGATACATCACCTATCTAAAGGAAATTCTAAATTCTAAGCTCTAAATCCTAAACAAATCCCAAATTCAAATACCAAAACCCATTTTATTTTGAATTTTTGTCATTAGTGCTTTGATATTGTTTAGTATTTCGAATTTCGTGCTTAGGATTTATCATAAATTTTGCCTTTTAATTTTCTATGCTGGCTACTTAGCAAAGGGTAAAAGTTTGCTCCACTCCCCCTTCTCCCAAACTACCAAAAGCGGGCCAGCAATAAATAGGGAGCTATAAGTGCCAGCAAGTAAGCCAATAAGTAATACTAAGATGAAGTGATGGATCGTTGCTCCGCCAAAGAGGAAAAGGGCCAGGATAACACAGAGGGTAGTCAAGGAGGTATTCAGAGAACGCCCCAATGTCTCTATGATACTGGAGTTCACCGTCACAGCAAAATCAGGGCTAATACCCTTGGACATATTTTCCCGAATGCGGTCAAAAACAACCACGGTATTATTGATGCTGTAGCCTACAACTGCCAGCACTCCGGTGATAAACATAGCATCAACCTCTACATTGGCTACCTGACCCAAGATAGAGAAGATACCTACCACTATAAGCACGTTGTAAATTAAAGCGATAATGGCGCAGGTGCCCCAGCGAAATGGCTTGGGCATGCGACGAAAGGCCCAAGCGATATAGAGCAACATAGCCACAGCAGCTATTATCATGGCGCTGCCAGCATTGCGAGCTGTTTCAGCAGCAACAGTTGGGGACATCTCAAGGGGAACAGAAATTTCCACATCCCTTTGGAAATTCGCCTCTAGTCTATCCCTTAGTTCACTCACTTCTTCTAGGGAGATAAACTTCATGCGGACGAGGAAATCGCGGCTCTCCCTTTGAAATTGGATGATTGCTTCAGGATGTCCGAAGTTTGTTACTTCCTGGCGTAATTGACTCTGAAACTGAGGTGACTCGCTCTGCTCCACTTTGGGAGTAAAATTGATAGTCATGGATGTACCACCGGAGAAGTCAATCCCAGGCTGCAATTTAAAAACAGCCAGTGAGATTATGGCTACACCCATCACTATGGCTGAGATAAGGAAAAACCATTGTTTCTTGCCCACAAAGTCAATCATGTTAGATTCTTCACTCCGTTCGGAATGACATTACTCCATAAGCTGCTAGATTGGTGACCAGCCGGCTGCCCACAAGGAGACGCAGGAAGGTTCGAGTGATAACGATAGCGGTGAACATAGATAGAGCCACACCGATAAACAGGGTTATGGCAAAGCCGCTAACCATGGAGGCGTGAAATGTGCCACTGGTACCAAGCCAAATAAGGATGGCACAAGCAATAAAGGTAGTGATATTGCTATCGCGGATGGCTGTCCAGGCACGATTGAATCCAGCCTCTACCGCGGCGCCTAAAGTGCGCCCAGTTCTCAATTCATCCTTCATCCTCTCAAAGATAAGAATGTTGGCGTCCACAGCCATACCTAAAGATAAAATAGCGCCAGCGATGCCAGACAAAGTCAGAGTTATAGGAAAGGCATTGAAGATAGTTAAAAGGAAGACGCCATAAATCCCAAGGCTGATACAGGCTATTAAACCGGGTAAGCGATAGTAAAGAAGCATAAATAGGAGAAGCAATATAATTCCGATTATCGCTGCCTGCTTGCTTTTCTGAATCGAATCAGCACCCAGGGTAGGGTCTACATTCTCCTGTCCAATAATCGTCAAAGGAACATCCAGAGCACCGGAGTTAAGCTGGATCGCCAGATTTTCCGCTTCGCCTATGGTGAAATTACCTTCGATTTGCCCCGGTGTCCCCGCTCTGATTATGCTCTGGACTATGGGGGCTGAGATAATCTCATTGTCTAGAAAAATAGCCAATGGCTTATACAAGTTCCGCTCGGTTATCTTCTCGAAGAGGTATCCTCCCTCGCTATCCCATTCGATAACGACTACCGGCCCTTGATAAGGGTCTATATCTCGGCGGGCGAGCTTTAGATATTCACCCGTGAGTTCTCTCTCTTTGCCATCCCTTCCCTCCGCTTTGGCCGGTTCTTCCTGAAACACCCAATTCCCTTTATCATCAAGCACCGGGTTGCCGTCAGCATCTAGCTTCTGCTCTCTAAAGTCAAGCAAAGCCGTCTTCCCAATAAGACTAATCGCCTCACTAATATCTTCCACTCCTGGTAGCTGAACTAATATTCGGTCAGTGCCTTGCTTCTGAATTACAGGCTCAGCGGCACCATATAGATTAACTCTCCGCTGGATTTTCTCTATCACCGATGCCATAGCTTCTGCATCAGTGACGGAAGGGTCTTTCTTAGATAAATCAGCCTTATAGAGCAACTGGCTGCCACCCTTAAGGTCAAGACCAAGCGTTAGCCCATTTGAACCAAGTAACTTTGTATTTACGGGCACTATTGACCACAGGGCGAAACCAAATAGTATCAGGATAAAGATGAGCAAGTAGATATTCTTCTTTTTCAATTACCTGGCCTTACACCGCATTTGTTGCTTATTTAATTCCCGACGTACTAGAGCTAATGCTCCTTCCCTGGTAGTTAGCTCGCCACTGGCTCGGGCTTCAGCTACCAGGGCTAGAAGCTTGCCAATCAGTGGCCCGGGAGTTAAGCCTAAGATATTTATTAAGTCATGTCCATTGACTAATTTAACTGGCAAGACCTTCGCTTGCTGTTTTTCATGCTCTGTCAATATATAGTTCATCAACTGACAGTGCTCTCTCCATTCCTCCATACTCACCAGAGGTCCACGACTGGCTAGATAATCGGCTAAAGCTAAAAACAGAATGTCAATGCCAGCATCATCAGTATCTCGGAAATAGCGATAGATTGCCCGCTGGGTAGGTAATTCCCTGCTACGGCTCATTTGAACTGGGCGGAGGTGATGGTAGATAAGGCTTTTTACCAGACTTATTTCCTTATTGCTAAATCGCAACCTGCCCAGAATGGCTGCTGCCATATCGGCACCCTGCCTAGTATGGCCATAAAAGCGCGCTCTGCCCGCATTGTTAACGGACTTCGTCCTAGGCTTGGCGATATCATGGAATAGCCCACTTAATTTAAGTAAAGCTTTACGAGTGCTACCCTTGGAAACTTCTTGGGATAGGTGCTGGGCTATAGCATCTGACCACGGGACGGTAGTCAACATATCCTCATTGCTATATTCCCAGTCATCTTCCCTGAGCAAGAATTCTACCGTAGCCACTGTCTGAAGAGAATGGTCAAAAACATCCCAGAAATGTACTGTTGGCTGTTCCACGCCTTTGCTCTCTGCTAGTTCGGGGATTAGGGGCAGAAGCAAGCTAATATCATCTAAGTAACGCAAATAGTGGGCCGCTCGAGGCAAACTGAGCAATCGAAGCAATTCTTCCCTAACTCTCTCCCCGGGGACTTTGGTGATGAATTGAGAATAGTGACGAATTAAGCTTTCCGTCTTCATCTCTATAGTAAAGCCAAGCTCAGCAGCTAGGCGTACTGCCCTTAATAGCCTGGCGGCATCAGCCTCAAATATTTGCTCGCTTACCGCCCGCACTGCTCTACTGCTTAAATCTTCCTTTCCAGAAAAGGGATCGATTAGCTTGACCTCCATATCCGCTCCTAACTGGCCAAGCTCAACAGCCATAGCGTTTATGGTGAAATCGCGGCGGGCAAGGTCAGATTCAACGTTCCCCAAAAAAGAGGAAAAATCAAGGTGCCATTGCTGCCCTTCTTCAACCACCACTACCCTGGCTATATTATTTACCTCATCAAGCAACACAAACTTGCCACCAAGGCTTTTAGCCACCTCCTCAGCTATATTCAGAGCGTCTCCATCCACAGCGATATCAATATCGTTGGTTTGTTTACCCAGGAACCAATCGCGAATAAAGCCACCCACAATGTACCCCCGATGCCCCTGGTGAGCCAACAAGCGGGATACCCTGGCCAGGATAGCAATTACATTGATTTGTTTCAGAGAGGACATCTCGCCAATTATAGTTTGAGGCAGAGCTCATTGTAAAGGTTGCTCAAATGGTTTCCTACTGGCTTACAGCTTAGGGGTGGCTAGTGCTTAGCCTACCCGGCCAAACTCCTTTTCTAATTGATGTGAGCTCAAATGAATCATAGTCGGCCTGCCATGGGGACAAGTGCGAGGTTGGTTAGCTTGCTCTAGCTGTCTTACTAATTCTCTCATTTCCTCATCGCTTAACTGCTGCCCTGCCTTGATGGCACTGTGGCAAGCAAGAGACTCTGCTATTTTCTCTTCCCACGGAGCTGGATTCTCCTTGCTGGCAAGGTTGTCAAATAGCTTTGCCATTGCCTCAATAACATTCACCTTCGCTATCACGGCTGGTAGAGCACGTATTAAATAGCTTCTATGACCAAAAGGCTCAATAGCAAAGCCGAATTGACCTAAAATCTCTTTGTTAGCTTTTAATGTTTCTTCCTCACTGGGGCTGAGCTCTATGGTTATTGGCTGGAGTAACCCTTGAACTTCAAACTCCGCCTGTGACCACTGGGCTAAAATTCTCTCATAGAGTATACGCTCATGCGCCGCATGTTGGTCAATGAGATAAAGCCCCTCAGGTCCCTCAGCAATGATGTAAGTATTGGCTAGCTGCCCCATTACACGTAAAACAGGTAAGCCCGGAGCAGGTAACGGGGCAACAAAGGTCGGCTCTTTTTCCTTTATCATTCCCTGTCTTTGCGACTTCAACGAAGCAATCTCTTGCCATGAAGTAGCTGAGAGAGGCATAGCTCCAGACTTGGCTATCGGTGCCCTGGCTAATGCTCCTTTTACTGCCTCTTCTGTGCTAGCAAAAACAGCCTGTTCACGACGAAACTTCACTTGAGCTTTGGTGGGGTGAACATTGACATCGATTTCCTCAGGTGGCAACGAGATGTTGATTATGGCCATAGGATGCTTTCCATCCATAAGCAAGCCATGGTAAGCCTCTTCAGTTGCCCGCATCAGCAAAGGAGTGTGCACCGACCTCCGATTGACAAAGAAGCTGAGATAGCCGCGATTGGAGCGAGCTAAGGAGGGTGGGCTCACTAAACCGCTGACCTTACAAAATGTATCTCTCGCCCCTACCTCTAGCATCTTTTGGGCTACCTCTAAACCATATATTTGATTTACCACATCACGCAGGTCGCCATTGCCGGCAGTCTGCAAACTAAGGCGTTTATCAACAAGTAAGCAGAACCTTACCCCGGGGAATGCTAGAGCATAATGGCTTACCACACGGGCGATATGGCTATTTTCTGCATTTGCCGATTTGAGAAACTTGAGTCGGGCGGGAAAATAACGGAATAGTCGGCGCACGGCTATAGTGGTACCCTGAGGTCTGGCGTGGCTCTCCCGGCGAACTATGTCACCCTTCCTTAGGTACATGTAACTGCCAACAGCATCTGAAGAAGCTTTGGTGGAAATTTCCACCTCAGCAACAGCGGCAATGCTGGGTAAAGCTTCACCACGAAAGCCAAGACTGGAGATGCTTCCTAAATCGGCCGTGTTGCTAATCTTGCTGGTGGCATACCTACGGAAAGCGAGCTCTACTTCTGATGCCGGGATACCGGCTCCATTATCAGTTACTTTGATTAGGACTATGCCACCGCCTTGAGTTTCTACACTAATTTGGCTAGCCTCAGCATCCAAGGAATTTTCTATCAACTCCTTTACCACTGAAGCTGGCCTTTCAATTACCTCCCCAGCAGCGATCTTGGAGACTACCTCGGGCGCTAAAACTTTAATCGACATTTAAAAGAAATTTTACACGCTTTCGTGTATTTTGTCAATAGTTTATCAGGGAAAATCAATATCTTTTTCGATTTTCTCCAATTTTGCCAGGCTGAGCAAAAGCTTTTTAACACCAGCTTCCTCAAAGGCCACGGTTACCACTTGATCCCCTCTGTCGGGAAGGCAATCCATCACTATGCCATCGCCAAATTTGCTGTGGTGCACCCAGTCACCCACTTTCAGCCCTAAGGTGCTTAAGGAATTAATTGGTGATTGGGAATAAACAGTGGCTGGGAGACCAAGGCTTTCCTCCTCCCATAGCCCCTGGGTGGTTACCAAATGTGGTGAAATATCCTGAAGGAAACGAGATGGAGGATTTACTGAGCCGCCAAATAAGCTACGCCGGTAACTATGCAAAAGGTAAAGTTGTTTCTCAGCTCGGGTCATGCCCACATAGCAAAGGCGACGCTCCTCTTCCATCTCTTCAGGGTCATCAAAAGACTTCCTATGGGGGAGAATTCCTTCCTCCATGCCAACGATAAAAACTACGGGAAACTCTAAACCTTTGGCTTGGTGTAAGGTAATTAGAGTTACAGCATCAGCTTTTTCATCTAATTCGTCTATGTCTGCTACCAGGCTGATCTTTTCCAAAAAAGTGGCTAAAGCCTCTTCAGGATTAAGTCCACTATATTCTCTGGCTACGCTTTTTAGCTCCATTATGTTCTCCCAACGATCTTCCCCATCCTCCTTCTCCAAGAGATATTCCCTATACCCTATATGCTCCAATATCTCGTCTAATAGCTCAGCAAGGCTTAACCCATGACTTTTGGCCATAAGCTCATCGATAAGAGTAGTAAATCTACTTAGGGCTTGAGTAATACGAGGGGAGAGAGCTTTCCCCGTTACTACCTGCTTTAAGGAATCGTAGAGAGAAGTATCATGAGACCTTGCCCAAGCTCGAAGCTGGCTAAGGGTGCCCTGCCCAATGCCCCTCCCAGGGACATTTATCATCCGGGCCAGGCTGACATTGTCATGAGGATTATGAATAACCCTAAGGTAAGCAATAATATCCTTAACCTCCTGCCGCCGATAAAAGCGAGTGCCGCCGACAAGCTTATAAGGTAGCCCATACCTCATAAATGTTTCCTCTAATGCCCGTGACTGCGCATTGACACGATACATCACGGCGCAATCTTTGAGGGATATTTGTTCCTGGCTGACCAGCTTTTCTATCTCGTTAACCACTGATTGAGCTTCTTCTTCCTCGCTATAACTTTCTATAATAGCTACCGGAGAGCCAACTTCGTTTTCTGTCCATAAGTTTTTTGGCTTGCGCTGCACGTTCGCCGAGATAACATCTGAGGCCACTTCTAAAATGGTCTTGGTAGAACGGTAATTTTGCTCCAAAACCACTACTTTAGCTTCGGGATAATCCTTCTCAAAGCTCAAAATGTTGCGCAAATCGGCAAACCTCCAAGAATAAATGGATTGATCGGGGTCACCAACGACACAGATATTATGATGCTTTCCTGCTAGCTGCTTTATGAGCATATACTGAGCAATGTTGGTATCCTGGAATTCATCAACTAGAATATGGAGATAGCGCGACTGGTATCTGTTAAGGATCTGCGGATGGTTGCGGAATAACTCCACTGTCTTCATTAGCAAGTCGTCAAAATCCACCGCCCCACTTTGACTGAGCAACTGTTGATAGTGTTGGTAAACTCGCTGCACTACCTCCTCAAAATAACTCTGAATCTGCTGCGCATAGCCCTCGGCGCTAATAAGTCGGCTTTTGGCAGCACTAATAGCTGACTGTAAAGCACGAGGAGCATATTGCTTGGGGTCAAGATTTATTTCTTGGAGGCTTTGTTTTATCAATTTCAGTTGATCCTCATCGTCATAAATGACAAATCCTGCGTTAAGCCCTGTGGCTTTGCCCTCACAGCGGAGAATTCGAGCACAAATAGCGTGGAAAGTGCCCAAGGTTAAGGCCTCAACTGCTTGTCCCAAGAGTTGCTCCAACCTTTCCTTCATTTCCCGGGCAGCTTTATTGGTGAAGGTAACTGCCATAATATGGTGGGGATTAACGCCACAGCCCCTGACCAAGTAGGCAACTCGATGGGTGATCACCCTGGTCTTGCCGCTGCCGGGGCCAGCTAAAATAAGCACAGGCCCCTCTGTTGCTTCTACGGCTTCTCTCTGAACAGGATTAAGCGTAGCTAGAATATCCATGAGGGTTTGTAGGCATTATAACATTAAGAAGGAGAGAGCTTCAAAATCGGGAAGGTTATCTTAATAGGTGAAGATAGGCTCTTTGTCAGTGATGATTTTTTTGGTTGCAGCTAGCTCCCGGCGAATATGCTTGGGGAGGATAAACATAGCTTGGTGGGTGAGTCCATCGTAGGATTTTAGTTCTTTTGATATTCTTGCTGAGATTCTGACATCAATTTCCCCAGATGTTAATTTAGCCGGATCAAGGCTTTCCGAAGCAGAGATAAATCCCCATTCATCAGCAAAGGAAGGTATGTGAGCTCGATAAGGACAAACTATAGGAAAGACAGTTTTTAAGGTGTTGGCAATAGCAGTGAAATTTTGTAACTCAGTCCAACTAGCAGATTCAGCTTGCACAGACATGATACTATCAGGCTCAAGCCTTTGTTTAACTATTTGGTAGAACTCTTGAGTATATAGCAAGCGGGCTGGTCCTTTGGCCAAAGGGTCAACTAAGTCAATGATAATAACATCAAATTTATCATTGCTTCCCTCCAGGTATTTTCTGGCATCAGTGAAGTGAAGCTCTGCTCTAGAGTCATCAAAGGAATTTTGGTGAAAAGAGGGTAAGAATCGACGACAAATATCTATTACCTTCGCGTCAATATCCACCATAACCACCTTCTCCACTGTTTTATGTGCCAAAACTTCGCGAAGGGTGCAACCTTCACCACCCCCAGCAATAAACACCTTCTCTGGCTTTGGGTGGGCAAGCATAGCTGGATGCACTAAGACTTCATGGTAAATAAACTCATCCTTCTCGCTGGATTGAATTTTACCATCAAGGATAAGACACATACCGAAGCTTCCAGTGTTAATAATGTCTATCGATTGAAACTTGCTTTGCCCTGAATATATCACTTCCTTAACGCTATGCAACATAGTAAGGTCAGGACTGATATAGTCATGAAACCATTTATGTTTATCAGGGTCTTTATTTTTCATTTTGTGGCCCAACCAACCTGGCTATCCACCATGATGCCTCTTCGCAACTCTATTAGGGAATAATTTTGGGCTTCCAGCTTTTCTACTATTAACTTAGCAGCTTCTTCAGGTTCCACTTTGTCTCCACAGGTGAAAACATCAACAGCAGCGTATCTATACTCAGGCCAGGTATGAATAGAGATATGCGATTCAGCGATGTTGACCACCCCACTTACCCCGTGAGGAGAAAAATGGTAGAAAGATTCGCCGACGACAATGGCACCACACTGAACAGCAGCTTCATTAAGACAATCTCTGAGAAAATCTAAGTCATCTAACACCTCCTTATTGCAATCTTTTAATTCCAGTAGCAGATGTCTTCCAAGCGCATACAAATCACCTTCCCTCCTTTAGATTTTGGACTTGTAACAAAGCCCTCTTTCAGGCAGCACAAGGCAGATTTTATATCGTGCGCCCTTAAGCGTCAAGAACTACCTTTCGAGGTAAACCTCGATATTGGAGATGGTATAGGTTTCTGCTACAATATCAATCTCAAGGCTTATGTCCACACAGGAACAACTGGTTGCTATTTGCACTGCCAGGCAAATGGAAGCGCAGATAATTAAGGGGCGGCTGGAGAGCGAAGGCATTCCAACCATCTTAAGCTATGAGAGCGCCAGCTTAGTCTATGGACTTACTATTGATGGCTTAGGCGAAGTAAAGATAATGGTGCCCGCGCATCTGGCCAAAGAAGCTAAGGAGATTTTAGGAGTTTAACCTATGACCTCAAGGTTAGAGCGTATAACTCAACAGAGGTTGGATAGCTTGAGCAGGATTCGGGCTCGAGGGGTAAACCCTTATCCCCATTCCTACCACCTGAGTCACACCATTCAACAAGCAATAACTCTCTTCAAACAGCAAAAAGAAGGCTTTCAGACTATATCCATTGCCGGTCGTGTTATGGCTAGGCGCTCCATGGGCAAGATGACCTTTTTTGATATTCGCGATGGCTCAGGGAAGATACAGCTCTGCTTTCGCTACAATTCTCTGGGGCAGGAGAAGTATGAATTTCTTAAGGAGGTTGACATTGGCGACATTATAGGGGTGGAAGGCAAGCTTTTCCGAACAAAAACAGGGGAGATCACACTTGAAGCACCTGATTTCACTATGCTATGCAAATCCCTCCGCCCACTGCCGGAGAAGTGGCATGGACTGGCTGATGTAGAAAAGAGGTACCGACAGAGGTATCTTGACCTTATTTCCAATGAAGATGCCAAAAACATCTTTACCCTACGTAGCCGGATTATCACTGCGGTTAGAAATTTTCTCAATAGCCAAGGCTTTATAGAGGCGGAGACCCCTGTGCTCCAGCCACAAGCTGGCGGAGCATTAGCACGCCCCTTCATCACCCATCACCACGCACTCGATGAAGACCTTTATTTGCGTATCGCTCTAGAGCTTCACCTTAAGAGACTGATAGTGGGCGGTTTTGATAAGGTTTATGAGATGGGACGTGCCTTCCGCAACGAAGGCATTTCCATTAAACACAATCCCGAATTCACCTTGCTTGAGTGCTATCAAGCTTATGCCGATTATAATGACATAATGAATTTAGTCGAGGAGGCAGTCTCTCACATCGCTCGTGAAGTTCTGGGCGATAGTAAGATTACCTGTCAGGGGAAAACTATTGACCTTACTCCTCCCTGGCAAAGGCTTTATCTACGTGAGGCTATTAAAAAGCATTGTAGCATTGACTTTGAAGACTATCCCGATGCTGCTTCCTTGCGGTCACGAATGACAGAGATGGGAATGGAAGCTGATCCGGGCAAGAGAAGAGGAAAACTTGTAGATGAGCTAATTGCCACCTTTGTTGAGTCGAATCTTATCCAGCCGACTTTCCTTCTCGATTACCCGGTGGAAATGTCGCCTTTGGCCAAGCGCAAGCGGGGCGATGACCGTTTGGTGGAAAGGTTTGAGGCATTCATTAATGGGATAGAGATTGCCAATGCTTTCACTGAACTCAACGACCCTCTAGAACAGAGGGAGAGGTTTCGACAACAGCTAAAAGAGCGAGTTGGAGATGAGGAGGTTGAGATTGCCGATGAGGATTTTCTTCAAGCTTTGGAGTATGGGATGCCACCCACTGGAGGTTTGGGAATAGGCATCGACCGCTTGGTAATGCTACTGACTGGACAAAGCTCTATTCGTGAGGTTATACTTTTCCCTCAATTGAAGACAAAATCGGAGCCCTGACTCCGAACTAAGTGGAAGGAAGAACAAATGCTTGATATTAAGCTTATCCGTGAAAGTCCGGGGGGTGTTCGCCAGGCACTTGAGAAAAGAGGTGACACTTTCGCCCTGGAGAACATTCTTGAAACTGATGAGCATCACCGCAGCTTGCTTCGTCAGGTAGAGCTACTCCGAAGTCAACATAACCAGGTAAGCAAACAGCTAGGCACAACGAAGGAGAAACCACCTCAGCTTATTGCCGAGATGCGTAAGCTAGGAGAGCAAATATCTGCTTTACAGCAGGAAACCAGCCAGGTTAAAGCCAACCTTGAATCCTTATTGCTAGAACTGCCAAACATTCCTCATACCAGCGTGCCTTTGGGAAAGAATGAGAGCAACAATATTGTGGTGCGTAGCTGGGGTGAGCCAAGAGAGTTCTCCTTCAAGCCATTGCCTCATTGGGAGTTAGGTGAGAAACTGGGCATAATAGATTTCCTCAGGGGGGTAAAGCTCTCTGGGACTCGATTCTATGTTCTCAAAGGATTGGGGGCACATCTTCAGCGAGCGCTAATCTCTTTTATGCTTGATTTGCATGTAACCGAGCATGGCTACAAAGAAATCTATCCTCCTTTTATGGTCAAGCGGGAATGCATGGTAGGTTCGGGAAACTTGCCCAAATTTAGCGATAACCTATACCACGACGATGAGGATGATTTCTGGTTTATACCCACAGCAGAAGTGCCTTTAACTAATTTGCATCGTGATGAGATATTAGATGCCAAGGACTTGCCCCTTCATTACGTTGCCTACACCGCTTGCTTCCGCCGGGAGAAGATGGCTGCAGGTAAAGATACCCGGGGTATCAAGAGAGGGCATCAGTTTGATAAGGTGGAGCTTTATAAGCTCACTGAGCCGGAAAAATCTGATGAGGAACTGGAGAAGTTAGTAGCTAATGCTGAAGATGTGTGTCGTAGACTAGCTATTCCTTACCGCGTGATACAATTATGTACTGGCGACCTTGGTTTTGCTGCCTGTAAAACATACGATATTGAAATGTGGGCTCCGGGCTCTGCTGAGTGGCTTGAAGTTAGCTCCTGTAGCAACTGCAGCGACTTTCAGGCCAGGCGAACTAATATCCGCTACCGTCCCGAACCTGGAAGTAGACCTTGCTTTGTCCACACACTTAATGGCTCAGGTTTAGCTTTGCCACGAGTCCTTATCGCTGTGCTGGAAAATTATCAGCAACCCGATGGCACTGTATTAGTACCCGAGGTGCTACAGCCTTACCTGCATATAAATGTAATCCAAAATTAATTTCCCTGAGGAGAAATTGAAATAGACATACTGAAATTCCTGCAACGCAATGTAAAGCCCGCAATGGGGTGCACTGAGGTAGCAGCAATAGGATTGGCTACATCAACAGCATATAACGCCTTATTTGGCAACTACCCGGTGCATTTAGGCTTGGGCATAAATGAGAGTGTACCTTTACCCGATACTGAGAAAGTGGAAAAATTGATGATAAAGGTAGATAGAAATGTCTTTAAAAATGCCTGTGGTGTCGCTATACCTAAGACTAATGGGCAAAGAGGGATTAAACTCGCAGCAGCTCTAGGCATATTCACAAATCTTAACAAAAATGCCACCCTAAAGAAGCAGCAATATTTAAATATTTTCGGCCAAATAAATGCTCCCATACTAGAAAGGGCAAATAGCTTGGTGGGCAAAATAGAAATTGGAGAGGCAGACATTGGTGAAAAAATAACAGCTATCGACATCTCAGCCGAACTTATTTACCTTAAAGATGAAACAGAAACAATAGCAAAGACAAGAATATGTGGAGCTCATGACAATATAGTGTTAATACAAATAAACGATAGGAAAATATACGAACAAAGTATTGATGAGAAAGCCGAGAATGAGGAAGAAAATTTGCCAGAAAATATACCAGAGATTATTAGAATTATCGAAGATATAGATGCTAAGGAGGAGGAAGAACTTAGGAAGACAATAATTATAAATAAACAGCTGA
>Ga0210056_1001241_pt1 | contig 22184 bp, 20 predicted proteins | sample CryGeyCG2014_080_2_FD_183965 | JGI IMG/M metagenome (GOLD analysis project Ga0210056, IMG submission 183965) | Groundwater microbial communities from aquifer - Crystal Geyser CG07_land_8/20/14_0.80 (SPAdes) (version 2) | ecosystem: Environmental > Aquatic > Deep subsurface > Groundwater | place... | reverse complement strand
GCCCGCGAGAGATAGATGAAGATCGCATCCGGCAGGTGCATTGCAGAGACCATGATCCAGAGCCAGTGTTTGAGACCGTTTTTGGAGATGACCCAGCCTCCGAGCAGCCCCCCGGCCATCAGCGCAGTCGCCCCGACCGTCCCGTAAACGATCCCCACCTCGCTGGTTGAAAGCCCCAGCCCCCCCCTTGTCCGCGGGTCGAGCAGAAACGGGGCGACCATCTTGACGAGCTGCGCCTCGGCGAAGCGGTAGAGGAGGAAAAAGGCAAGAATTGCGACGATCTCTTTCCGCCGAAAAAAGGTGATAAACCCCCGGAGGAATGTTGCGGAGGCGCTTCCGGAGGGGGCGCGGGGAACCGGCCGGTCCAAAGCGGGGCAGGGGAGGGCGAAGAGGTGGTAGCAAAACAGGGCCAGCATGATCGCGGCCAACAGAAAAAAGGTTACCGACCAGGCGGAGGCCACGCTGAAGCCGCGCGTCTCCAGGGTCCCGGCCAGGACGACGAGGATCCCCTTGGCGGCGATCATCGCGATCCGGTAGAAGATCGTTCGCACGCCGATGAAGGCCGCCTGCTGGCGCTCCTGGAGGCCGAGCATGTAGAAGCCGTCGGCGGCGATGTCGTGGGTCGCCGAGCTGAAGGCCATAATCCAGAAAAAGGCGAGCGTGTAGCGGAAAAAGGCGGGCGCCGGGATCGTCAGCGCGACGCAGGCGAACGACGCCCCGAGGACGAGCTGCATCGCGACGATCCAGAACCGCTTCGTCCGGAACATATCGACGAAGGGGCTCCAGAGCGGCTTGATCACCCAGGGGAGGTAGAGCCAGGAGGTGTAGAAAGCGATCTCCGTGTTGGAGACGCCGAGCCGTTTGTAGAGGATGACCGAGACGGTCATCGCCATCACGTAGGGGGCGCCCTCCGCGAGATAGAGGGTCGGGACCCACGCCCAGGGGTTTCGCGCGGCCGGTTTTGCCAGTTTCATTGGGTCCTTTCAATACCGCTTCACCAGCGCGAAAAGGAGGAAAAGGAGGGACAGCTCCCGATTTGAGACCTGGAAATCAGATCCCTCTGCGCGCTGGACATTTTTCGACCCTGCTCCTCCTCGCTTCGCTGCGGGGGCAGGGTGCCCCGAAAAATCTCCAATGCGCGCTCCCGGGATCTGATTTCCAAATTGCGCAAAAGTTCCGCTGGTCCGTTGTTTCAGTACCGTTTCACCAGCGTGGCGCCCTGGAAATAGTGGCGGAGGATCTCCTCCGCCCCGCATCCCCTCTTTGCCATCACGGCGGCGCCGATCTGGCAGAGGCCGACGCCGTGACCCCAGCCCGCGCCGTAGAGGGTAAAGCGGGAGGGAACGCCGGAGGCGTTCCGCTCCGTGGAGACGATGAAGGCGCTGCTCATCAGGTGACTCGGCGAGAGCCAGCGGCGGATCTCCAGCTCTTTCCCGACGACGACCGCGGCCTTGCTCCCCTCGACCCCGAGACGCCGGATCCGGCCGGAGGGGCCGCGTTCGAGGGGTTTGATGTTCTGCAAAACGCCGAAGTCAATCCCCGACTTTGCGCGCAGGATTCCTTCTAACTCCTCCCGCGCATAGCCCACCTGCCAGCGGAAGAAATCGGCCGTCTCCCGGTCGAACGCGGGGAGGATTTTCTTCAACAGATCCGGATCGTTGGTGTGGCAGTACACATCCGGACAGCAGAGGACCCAGCGCTCCGCGTCCGCCTCCGTCCGGACCGGCGCGTGCGGCGCCGCGGCGTCGGAGACGTGGGAGAGATACGGCACCGCCTTCTCCTCCCAGCAGGTCGCGTAGTCCTCGGTCAGACCGCCGCACGCCTTGTGGTAGCGGGCGTCGCAGATCTCGCCGTCCCGGAGCAGAAAGACGCCCCGCGTCGCCCGGACGGCCTCCGCCGCCTGCCCGGCCGCCCGGCCGGTGATTCCCTGATAGCGTTGGCAATGGTCGTCGGCGCAGACGTCGAAGAGTTCATGATCCTCGCGGTCGTACCAGCGGATGATCTCTCCCGCGCGCCGGAGCGTGCGTTCCGCCGCGTATTCACGTCCCGCAAACCCGGTCTGATCTGCCGTGACTTCGGCTGCTTGTGCGTGGTCGGCGCCGGCGTGCCGGATCAGGCTCTCTCGTCCGCTGCGCCGGAGCATCGCGACGAGCCAGCTCCGCGAGGCGATGGCGTGCGCCTTCAGAAATTCAAACGGCGCCTCGCCGCTCATCTCCGACGAGACGACGCTCGCGAGGTACGCCTCCACGGGAAGCCCATTTATGGCGGTGACCTTCCCGCCGCCCGTCGCCAGAAACGTCAGCTCTCCGGTAAAGGTCTGCTCCTCCCGGCGTTCCCAGTGGAACCGGACGCCAATTGTTACCCCCTGCAGTGTGAAGGTCGCCTCTCTCTCCGCGGCGAGCCGGATCTCCGGCCCTCGGAGGATTTCACGGCCGAAGGCATCGCGCAGGGCGACGGCCCCGTCGGCCGGATGGGCGGAAAAATCGCCTTCGAGCGACATCCCTCCCGACCGGTAACGGCCGTTGAACCGCCCCCGGATTTCGGGATAGCCGTCGCAGATCCCGACCCTGATCTTCGGCTCTTCCATCAATACACCTCTAAACAGGGACAGAGCCCCTATTATTTCTTTTGTCTTGTAACCGGGAAAAGCCCTTTGCTGGTTCAGGCTTGCAGCCTGAACCATTTGTTAATACTTTGGTTCAATCTGCAAGATTGAACCCGCCCCCACCAGCCCCCAAGATTGAACCAGCCACAGATTTGAATTTTGGTGCTGCAATTCAAATCCCAAGACCTGACCCCACGAAGATGCTATTTTTCAAAATGGTGGTAATCCCGCATGTGGTCGAAATGACCTCCCCAGCGCCAGCCTTTCTCCCGGAAGGCGAGCACCGCCGGATGGCCCCCAGTGAAGGTCCCGGGTTCCCCCGGCCGCCAGACTGCTCCGGTGGGGGCGATTCTGCCGTCCGGATAAACCGCCGGGTTTTCCCGCGGGTTGATGTCGAGCGCCCGACCCAGGGCGTGGCGGGAAAGCCGGTCGGTCCCCGCGATCGTCCGGTAATTGAAAGCCGAGCTGTTGTCGTCGGCCATCGACGCCTCGTCCGACCATCCGTACCGGACGATGGGCGCGACGCCCGCGATCGGGAACCGCCACTGCTCCATCCGCGCGAAAATCTCCCGGATCTCCGCCGCAAGTTCCCGGTGGACGAGGATCTGCCCCCGATGACGGCGGCCGTCGAACCCGAGGTAACAGAGGTCGATCAGGCTGAGGCTCTCCAGGACCTCCCGCGGCGCCGCCGTCCCGTCCACGGCCTGGGCGAAGTCCATCGCGCTTGCCACAACCACGCCGTCATCCGCCATCTGACCCTCCCGTCCGATCGGCGCACCATCCTCCGAACCGATCCCCTTCTATCGCGATTTCTCCAATTGATCAACCGGGAAAAGGAGGCTTCGCCCTTGACGATGCAGCCACGTTTGTTTACTGTCGAGCTCATTTCAAAACTCCCAATTCTGTCATTCCCTTCTGGAGACCTCAAAGCGCTCCTGAAAGCGTTCCAGCAACCACGTGATCGTTTTCGTAGCGGCGGTTCACGAAGCCGTCAAGAATGATCGCCCCGAACCTCAAGGGAGAAAACAGGGGGGCCGGATCGGCCTTTTGCTTGCAGCCCCGCGGCGTCCATGATACGAATGGAACGGAAAAATCCAGAGAGAGGCGTGGCGATGATGGCGGACCGCAAGGATCTTCGGGAACATGTCGAGAGGCTGCGGGCGCTCTCCTTCAAGGTGGGGGCGTACCGGCCGCCGAGCGAGGGGGGCAGCGCCTCCCTGCTCCTGAGGGTGACCGAAAATTGTCCCTGGAACCGATGCACCTTCTGCGAGATGTACAAGGGACATCGCTTCGTCTATCGGCCGGTGGCGGAGATCAAGGCCGATATCGACCGGGTTGCGGCGATCCGCGATGAAATCGCGGCGGTTTCATGGAAGCTGGGGATGGGCGGAAAGATCACCCGCGACGTCGGGGCCGCCCTGCTCGCGGAGGGCCGCGATCTCATCGAGAATGCCGGCTTCATCACGGTTTTCAACTGGCTCTCTTCCGGCGGGAGAACGGCCTTCCTGCAGGACGCCGACAGCATGATCATGCGGCCTCCCGAGCTTGCGGCGGCGCTGCAACACCTCCGGGAAACCCTGACCTCCCTGACCCGGGTGACCACCTATGCCCGCTCGAAAACACTGGCCCGCAGAAGGCCGGAGGAGCTCCGGACGATCCGCGAGGCCGGTCTGGACCGCCTCCATATCGGTCTCGAGACGGGGGATGACGCGTTGCTGACCCTCGTCCGCAAGGGGGTGACGAGCGCCGAGCAGATCGAAGGGGGCCGTAAGGCCATCGCCGCGGGCTTTGAGGTGTCGGAGTACTGGATGCCCGACCTGGGCGGCAGGGAACGGCGGCGGCCGCATGCGGAGAATACGGCGCGCGTCCTTTCGGCCATCAATCCCCACTATATCCGTTCCCGGCCCCTGGTTCCCCGGCCGGGGACGCCACTCTTCGAAGATGTCGCGCAGGGTCGCTTGCGCCTCTCCTCGCCTCATGAGCGGCTGGAGGAACTGGCCTGGATGATCGGCGCTCTCGATGCGACGTCGAGGGTCTGCTTCGACCATGCGATGAACGCCTGGGCGGACCGCCGGGGCGGGCTCCTCTTTCGGCAGGATTACGAGGGCTATCGATTTCCGGACGAGAAGCCGCTGGTGCTGGAACGGATCCGGGAGGGGCTGGCGGTGGAAGAATCGATGCACGTTCACGTCCGGGAACTGATGGCCGTGCAATCCCTCTGAGCAGCCGGCAGAGGATGATCTCCCGTCCATTTGCCGCTGAGAGACCTTTGAAAATCCACCCTTAATTGTCACCCCGGCGAAAGCCGGGGTCCAGAACATTCTAAAATAACTGGATTCCGGTTTTCTCCGGAATGACGATGTGTCGATTTCCAGGCGAAATTAGGTCTCGCTGAGCGGTTCATTGGGTGGCCGGTCCCGATTCTCCACATCCGGTCAGGTCTCAGGCTTTGCGTTTCCCCGGCGGCCGACCCCGTCTTCGGGTTGGGATGGGGGCCGCCTCTTCCCGCAACGCCCTGACAAAAGCCGGCCGCAACTTGGGCCTTTCCCGTTTCGGCTCCTCCGGCAAGGGCGCTGCCTGGCCCGCAGATCCAGTCTTCGGCGTCAATCGCGGCCGACCCCGTTTCCGTTTCACGGGTTCCGGCGTTTCCGTCGGGGCCGGCGGCTTCGGCCTGCGATCCCATTCTAATCTATCCGGCAACGGGGGCGCCTTTTTGTCCACCGCTTCGGCCTTTGGCGTCAGCCTGGGCCGGCCCCGCTTGCGTTTCAGTGGTTCGGGCGTCTCGGCCGGGACGCCCGCCTGTTGTTTCCAAGGCAGCGGCGTCTTCGTAGGGACCAGAGGCGGCCTCCCCCGGCGGGGTTTGATCGGGGCTTCGGCCTTTGGCGCCAACCGGGGCCGACCCCTTTTCCGCTTCGGCGGTTCGGGCGTCTCTGCGGAGTCCGCCGGTTTTGGCGGGCGACCTCGCCGGAGTCTTGCCGGTTCCGGCGTTTCCGTCGGGGCTGCCAGTATGGGTTTGCGACCCCGTTTGAGCGCTGCAGGTTCTGCCACTACGGTTCGGATTTCCGCGCCTTTGTCTCGTTTCGGCGTTTCCAGCGCCGGCCGCTCGTCGATCTCAATGCCGAAGATCCCCGCGAGATCCTCATCGGCGATGAGCTTTTCGCGCGTCGCCGGCGAGGCCGCGAGATCCGCCGCCCCGGGCGCGGCGATCAGCTCCCGGTGGTCCACGTCGCGCAGGCGGAAGAGCAGCTCCGGTTCCCGGTCGAGGCGGGCGCCGACGCCGTAGAGGACGGCGGCGACGTGCTTGCACATGGAGGCCCAATCCGGGCAGGAGCAGCGAAAGGAGATCTCGGCGGGCTCCGGGAAGAGCCCCGTCCGTGGTCGGGTCACGATCTCCATGACCTCCCGGGAGAGCTTCCCCTGGAGGAGCTCCAGCAGGGAGCCGATCCTCCCCATGCACGCCCCCTTGACCCCCTTCCAGATCTCCGCTTTCAGCGAGCGGATTTCGATCTCCACCGAATAGAGGTGGGAGCCGCTGACCTGCGCATCCACCCGGGCGGTCCCGATCTGCAGATCGACGACCGAGCCGTTGCGCACGTAGGCGCGGCCCCGGGGGATGCGGTTCTCGTAGTCGCCGTACCGCTCCAGGTTTTCGCACCAGGCCTTTCCCCAGAAGGTGGCGGCGATGGACCGCCCGGCGATGACCACTGGCGCGAGGGTCTTCCCCTTCTTCCGCAGTTTCTCCGCCTGTTTGCGGGCCTTCTCCCGCCGCTCCGCCACCGGCACGTACCGTGGCCACCCTCCCCAGTCTCCGCCCCCGCCCCTTCTTCTCCCCCAACTCATCCGCCGCTCCTCCTTCCTTTCATTTCTCCCCCGCCGTTTCCCTCGTCCAGGGCGCGGGCCAGGTCGAGGGAGACAAAGCGGATCAGTTCGTCGTCGGGCATCTCCGTGAGGAGTTTTTCCTCGCCGGTCCCGAGGATGCTTTCGGCCAGATCCTTCTTGCTCTCGATCAGGGCGTCGATCTTCTCCTCGATGGTTCCCCGGCAGACGAACTTGTGGACAAGGACGTTCTTTTTCTGACCGATCCGATACGCCCGGTCCGTCGCCTGGTTTTCCACCGCCGGATTCCACCACCGGTCGAAATGGATCACGTGGGAAGCCGCCGTCAGGTTCAACCCCAACCCGCCCGCCTTCAAGGAGAGGACGAAAAAGGGCGGCCCCTCCTCTCGCTGGAAGGCGTCAACAATCTCCCGCCGTTTGCCGACCCCCGTCCCTCCGTGCAGGACGAGCCCCGGTCGCAGAAACACCTCCGCCAGCAGCGCCGCGAGCGGTTCGGTCATCTCCCGGAACTGGGTGAAGACGAGGAGCTTCTCCTGCCGGGAGGCGATCTCCTCGCAGAGGGTGCGGAGGCGCTGGAACTTCCCGCTCGCCCCGTTCCCGTAAGCCTGATCTCCCAGCCACTGGGAGGGATGGTTGCAGATCTGCTTGAAGCGCATCAGGTAGGCCAGAACCAGCCCCCGCCGCTGGATGCCTTCGGTTTCCTTCAGCTTCTCCGCCATCTCCCGGACGGACTCCCCGTAGAGGGTCGCCTGGGTCTTCGTCAGCGGGCAGAAGACCTTGACCTCCACCTTGTCCGGCAGGTCGGCGATGATGCGCCGGTCCGTCTTCAGACGCCGGAGGATGTAGGGTCGCACGAGGGTGCGCAGGGCCGCGTAGGCGTTGTCCGTGCCGTCCCCCGTCCCCTTCGTGTAGCGGCTGAAGACCTTCTCCGTCCCCAGGAGGCCGGGGCAGAGGAAATCGAAGAGGGACCAGAGATCGCCCAGGCGATTCTCCAGCGGGGTCCCGGAGAGGATGATCCGCGTTTTCCCCTGGAGCGCCTTCACGGCCCGCGTCTGCCTCGCCCCCGGGTTCTTGACGGCCTGCGCCTCGTCTAAGATGAGGAGCCCCCAGGGGACCTCCCGGAGCCACGCCACGCGGTGGACCATCGCGTAGGTGGTGATGACGATGTCCATTCCCGAGAGCGTCGCGGCGCGCCTCTTTGCATCCGCCATCATCGCGAGGGCGGCGGCGGGCGTTTCGGAGGGATGGGCGTAGAACGCCGCCAGCGACGGGGCAAAACGGCCGATCTCGGCCTTCCAGTTCGCCACGAGGGAGGCGGGGACGACGAGGAGGGCCGGGCCGGTCGCAGGCGGCGTTCGGGAGGCTTTCTGTTGCCGGAGGAGCAGGAGGAGCGCCAGGACCTGGATGGTCTTTCCCAGCCCCATGTCGTCGGCGAGGCAGGCCCCCAGTCCCAGATCGTGCATGAACCGTAGCCAGGCGACTCCCGTCTGCTGGTAGGGACGGAGCGTCGTCTTGAGGTCCGGCCCGGGATCGGCCGGGGCGATTCCCTCGGGGGAGCGCATCCCGGCGAGGATCGACCGGAGCCACTCCCCGGCGTCGGCGTGCAGCCATTCCCGGGAGGCCTCCGCGGCGGGGAGGGCGTTCTTGCCCTCCATGCCGGCCCCGGCGAGGAGGCGCATCCCCTCGGAGAAGGAGATCCCCTCGCCCCCATCCTCTTTCTTCCGTTGTTCCCAGAAGGAGATAAGCGCGGAGAGCTTCTCCCGGTCGATCTCCACCCATTTCCCCCGGAGGAGAACGAGGCCGGAGGTTTCGCTCAGAATCCGCAGGCGCTCCTCCTCTGCCAGCTCCTCGCCGTCCAGCGTCAGGCCGACGGAGAAATCGAGGAGGGCGTTGAGGCCGAGGCCGCCGGGCTTTTTGGCCCCTACCGTCACCGACACCTGCGGACGGGGGGGCCGGCCGCGGCCCTGCCACGCTCCGGGGATGCGGACCAGGACGCCGGCGGATTCGAAGAGCGGGACGTCGTCGAGGAAACGGCGGGTCTCCCGGACCGTCCAGGCCAGGGGGTGAAAGACCTCGCCCGACTCGACCAACTCCCGGATCAGCGCGCTCGCCTCGGCCGCCCGCTTAAGCGGCGTCAGCAGGGCGAGCAGCCCCCGGCGGTCCCCGGCGTCGGCGAACTCCCGGAACGCCTTGCCCAGCGGGAGGAACTGCGGTTTCGCCAGGCCGGAGAGGCGGGTCGTGTAGGTGACGAGGAAGCCGAAGGGGCGCGCCTCGTTCTTCCGGTTTTCCGCCAGATGGAAGGCGACGCGGCCCACCATGTTCCAGAGGGGGTTGCGCTTTTTCAGATAATCCTGGACGTTCCCGCCCGCCCGTTTGGCCTCGTCGCGGGCGCCGCCCTCCAGCGCCGTCCAGAGGTTTTCCAGGACCGCGGGACTCAGATACTCCAGTCCCCGGAGGGGGGGAGAGGTTTCGACGATCCGGAGGAGCTCCTCCGGAGAGGGGGGAGGCGCAGCGGTGTCGGGTAGTTCCCCTTCCGATTCCGCGCCCGCGATCTGGCAGAGCCGTGTGAGGCAGCGGCGGGAAAAGTCGCGCCAGAAGGCGAAGGCCGGCGGGAGGGGCGTGGCCAGCTCCGCAGCGGCGAGGTGGAGGAGTCCGGCGGCAGCCCCCTCGTGAAAGGCCTCCCCGATCCGTGCGGCGACCTCGTCGGGAAGGGTTGGGCCGTCCCCGCCGTCGGGCAGGAAAACGACCTGCCCCGAGGGGGCTATGGCCAGTGTGACAACGGGCATGGGCATCGGTCCGGACTTTCGGGATTTTTAAATCGCCGCGAGTATAGGAAAACGACCGCCGCAAGTCAAGAAGAAGGCGATTTACAACCCATACACCATCCATGTGCATTCTCAAGAAAAGTTTGCAACTATAAATTGGTTTGCATTTTATAATGCTTTCCGGCATAAGAGACCCATGAACGCAAAACAGAAAAAGACCCTGGTCCTGATCTTTGAGAAGCCGACACGTTCAGCTATTTCGTGGCAGGAAACCGTTTCGCTTCTCCTTAGAATCGGTGCTGTTATGAAGGAGGGCAAAGGATCTCGCGTAAGATTCAAGTGCCGTGATTGCAGTCTTCATGTTCATGCGCCACAGCCGGAAAAAGTCATATCGAAAGGCACGGTAGAGGCGATACGGGGTTTTTTAACAGACATAGGAGTTGCACCATGAAAAATATTTTGCAGTATAAAGGGTATGCCGGAAATGTTCAATTTGATCCGGATGATATGATTTTCTACGGTCGCGTCATGGGGATGAAGAAGGCCCATATCGCCTATGAGGGAAAGACTGTTGACGACCTTGTGAAGGATTTCCGGGATGCCATTGATGATTACCTCAATATGTGCGCCGAAGATGGTATTGAACCCGAAAAGCCCTTCAAGGGCACGTTCAATCTCCGCCTTGATCCCGAGCTCCACAAACGTCTGGTCGTGAATGCTGCCGACCAAGGTATGACACTGAACGCTTTCGTCAAGGGTATCCTGGAAAAGTCCACAGCGGAAGGTCACCGGGCCGGATAGGAATGCGACGGATGTAAAAGTCCGGACATAGTAAGGGCGGCATAAATGTAGCGGGGGTCAGTTTTGTTGGAATTCTGTGAATTCTGGGGGAATAATACCATTAATGGCATTGACCTGCTGATAATCTGTATTATGTCCCCCGATTTCCCGATTCCGCGATTCCGATTCATTCATGAGCCACTAACCGGGTATGCCGGTCAAGGCAATGATTCGACTCCTGAAGTCTTTGAATTCTTCCCCCGCGCCGGATGCGGTTTGGGATATTCGGTAGAAGCGATTGGTGGAGGGTGATTCCCTATGCGCCATGTCTATATCGATCTTATCGACATTGACGATGGTCCAACATTCGACGAAACCTGCCTGTCGCGCTTTCTGGTGACTTTTTTCCGCTTCGCCGATTCGGTTGTGGATGTTCGAAAAGTCGGTTCCCCCTTTGATCTCCATGGCAATGATGTTCCGGTATCGCTTTTCCGCCATCACTTCCCTGATCATGATGTCGGGATCCGAGGAAAATTCAATCAATACCCTTCTTCCCGCGGCATTCTTGATTTCGATGCACTGACGATTCGAGGAAACAACGGATTCCCGAACGATTCCGGTTATGGATTCAAATATTCTGACGATCCCGGCCGTCCCTTTCCTGACATTGGCGCCGCCTCGCAACTGTGGTCCCAAGGTGAGCAACGACAGATCATCCATGAATTCCTTCGTCAGACGCTCCTCGCCGACCCCTTTTAGCAGGGAAGATGCGCATTCCGACAATGCGTGACAGAGTGAGGGGATTGATTCGCCGTTGCTTTTGCTGATCAGTCCGCGGTCTTCCATGGGTTTGAAGATTGCAAGTCCGAACTCGGCGCCGTAAAAAGCCTTTTGACTGAATCCGTACAGGAGACGGTAATATGCAAGCAGTTTTGGATTTCTGGTCAGCAAGCAAGGGACGGGAAAGAGCAATTCACCCCTCAATCCGCGACTGGCAAGGATGGCCATATCCTTCTTGGGGACAAAATCCGCCAGCTCTTTGTCCAGTCCGGCAATGTCCATGTCCTTGATCGTTTTACAGAGCGCTTCCTGCAGGCACTCCCGTCTGATTTGGACAAGGGCGATGGAAAAATCGATCTGCAAGTCCGGTGACGGAATCCTGAAAGACTTTGGTTTCATTTGGCAATCTCCAGAAGATCCAGTTGCTTCTCCCTTTCGGATAACCTTCGCACCGCCATATCGAAGTAATCCGGATGCAACTCCACGCCGATATATTTCCGTCCCCGTTTCTGGCATACGATCCCCACCGTGCCCGACCCGAAAAAGGGATCGAGAACGTAGTCGCCCGCTCGACTTCCGGCAAGGATGCAGGGATCGACCAACTCCGGGGGGAAGGTCGCAAAATGGGATTCCGGAAAGGGTTGCGTGCAGATATCCCAGACGGTTCTTCTGTTTCTGCGCCCCCGGCCGTTCATTTCCATGACGGATTCGTGGTCATAGTAATATTTTTCGGATTTTGACAGGAGAAAGAGATACTCATGGGATCGTGTTGGTCTGTCCTTGACGCTCTCCGGCATCGCATTGGGTTTGTTCCAGATGATATCGCTTCTCAGATACCAACCGTCCTGCCTAAGGGCAAAAGCCAAGCGCCACGGAACACCCAGAAGATCCTTGGGTTTGAGGCCCTCCGGTGTATCCGGCCTGACATTCATTGCCCGCGCGGGGTTCTTTCGGTCCGGCGCCCGCCAGCCACGGTTCCCACTGGTGTAACCGTCGCCGATGTTCAACCAGAGGACGCCATCCTGTTTCAGTATCCTTTTGACTTCATTGAAAACGGCCACCAATCGGTTGATGAACTGCGGGAGGGTGGGTTCCAGTCCGATTTGTCCATCGATGTGGTAATCTCGAAGTCCCCAGTAGGGTGGAGATGTTACAGCGCACTGAACGGACTCGCTGGGCAGGCTGCGAAGGATCTGTAGCGCGTCTCCTTTAAATATCGTCGATCCGATGAGACCAATTTTCTCGTGCAACTCCGCGGTGCATTCCCTGATAAAAAAAGCGCCCATATGTCATCCTGGCTTAAAAGGCGAGAATTTGAATTCTGTTCCGGCAGAATCTTCCTCTGTCCTGGATAGAAGATAGAGAACGCATTCCGGTATGTCAAGGAAAATCGGGAACACTGGGAATCGGCCTTTCGCTTGCGGCTCTGCGGCGGCCGTGGTATGGATGACGCGAAAAATAGACGATGTTCCGGTGTAGCGATCTCATTTGATGTAGCTTCAGCGCACCACAGGGGCTTTACGGCGGCGTCCAAAGAGGTGAGGGTTTGTTCTGGTCGGGACTCTACAATGTGTTGCTTTGGGTTGCCGCGGTATTCGCCGTTCCCTTCTACGGGGCGAAGATGGTCCTGACGGGCAAGTACCGCCGGAGCCTCGGTCCCAAGTTCGGCCGCCTCTCTCCGGAGGTCGTCTCCGGGCTCCGCGAGGAGGGGACGCCGCGGATCTGGGTTCATGCCGTCTCCGTGGGCGAGGTGACGGCGGCCGCCCCGATCGTGACGGCGCTCCGCTCCCGTTTCCCCGGGGCGTGCATCGTCCTTTCGACAAGCACGGAGACGGGCCAGGAGATGGCCCGGAAACTGGCGACCGACGCGACGGTTCACATCTACTACCCCCTCGATATCCCCTGCATCGTCCGCAAGGTTCTCGACCTGGTTCGGCCCGACGTTTTCGTCCCCGTCGAGACGGAACTCTGGCCCAATTTCATCCGGCTCTGCCGGGAGCGGGGGGCGCGGATCGTGATGGCGAACGGCCGAATCTCGCCCCGCTCCTACCGCCGCTACCGCGCGACCAGCTTCTTCTGGAAAGCGATCCTCGCGGCGCTCGACGAGGCCGGCGTGATCTCGGAGATCGATGCACAGAGGCTTGCAGCCCTCGGGATGCCCCCCTCCCGGATTCATCTTCTCGGGAACGCGAAATACGACGGCCTCGCGGCCGGGGTCTCCCCCGAATTGGAGAAGGAGATCGCCGGTCGCCTCGGAATCGAGCCGGGGGAGGGGGTCCTGGTCGCGGGGAGCACGCACGAAGGAGAAGAATCGGTCATCCTGGAGGTGTATCAACGGCTGCTCGAACAGCGACCGGACTTCAAGTTGATCCTGATCCCCCGCCACATCGAGCGGGGGGAGGCGGTCGCGGAGCTGGTTCATCGGGCCGGGTTTTCCGACGCCATCCGGATGTCGGAGATCCGGGCGGGTCGAAGCCGCCGCGGGGAGCGGGTCGTTGTCGTCGATGTGATCGGCGAGCTCTTCAAGGTTTACAGTCTCGCCACGGTCGTCTTCTGCGGGGGGAGCCTCGTCCCGAAGGGCGGCCAGAACATCCTCGAGGCCGCCGCCTGGGGGAAGGTTGTCTTCCACGGGCCGCATATGGAGGATTTCCGGGATGAACGGGCCCTTCTCGAAGAGGCGGGTGCGGGGATCACGGTCCGGGACGGCGAGGAACTCTTTACGGGCATCCGGGCGCTTCTCGATGATCCGGATCTTTTACAGAGGAAAGGCGAAGCCGGACGCCGGGCGGTGGCGGCGAACCGCGGCGCCGCAGGGCGCTACGCCGATCTCATCGAGGGGTTGCTGAAATGAGAGATTTGAATTATTCCTGAAATTCGGTAAATCGTCATTCCTGCGAATCCCGGATCGGGGTCCGGGACAGGCACAGGAGGCCAGTTTTTTCAAGACCTGGATTCCCGCTTTCGCGGGAATGACAGTGCGGGGGGGGCACATAGGGGCGCTGTCCCCCTATTCAGACTTCGGCCCGTTTGAGGCACTCCGCCCACTTGTGGTCCACCCACCGCTGGAGCTGTCCCAATTGCTCCAGGCTCATCTTCTTGAACCGCCCCTGCCTCTCCACGAACTGGATCACCGGGGCGCGGGTTCCCTTTTCGGCCAGCGTTTTGCTCCGGCCGGTGAAACGGAACTTCCCGTTTTCGATCTCATAGAGGACGACGATCCCCGTCTCCACGGCGAGCCGACCGATCTTCACCGTGTCCTTCGGAGCAAAAACCCAGCCGGGGGGGCAGGGGGTTGCAATCTGGAGATAGCGGGTCCCCTTGATCCTCTTGGCCTTCACGAATTTGTCGTAGAGGTCGATCGGGAAGGAGGGGGATGTCGTGGCCAGGAAGGGGATGTCATGGCCCTCCATGATCTTCATCATGTCCTTTTTGTTCTGCTGCTTGGTGAGGACCGGCGTCGTTGTGGTCAGGGCGCCCATCGGGGTGGCGCTGGAGCGCTGCGTCCCCGTATTCATGTAGCCCTCGTTGTCGTAGCAGACGAAAATAAAGTCCGTTCCCCGCTCGGCGGCGCCGGAGAGCGCCTGGATGCCGATGTCGTAAGTTCCCCCGTCGCCGGCGATGGCGACGACCGTGATGTCGCTGCGGTTCATCGCCGCAAGCCCTGCCACCAGACCCGACGCCGAGGCCGCGGTGCTGGCGAAGGTGCAGTTCAGGGATGGGATGGCGACCGACGTCGTGGGGTAGAGGCCGTGGAGGACCGTGAGGCAACTTGCCGGGATGGTCAGGATCGTGTTCTCCCGGAGCGCCTTCAGGACGTAGCGGTAGGCGAGGGAAAGCCCGCAGCCCGCACAGGCGCGGTTCCCCGGCAGCATGTATTCTTCCTTGTGCACCTTAAAGAGTTTTTCCGGCATTTTATAACTCCGTAACGCAGTTGAGCCAGGTCTGTTGCTCCCGGTTTCCCCCGGCGATGGCCGCGAGGGAGGAACGGACGGCCTCGGCCAGTTCGTTGGCCTTGACATCGCGGCCCCCGAGGCCGGCAATGTAGTTGTGGACCGGCGTCTGGATGCCGGTCCCGTACAGGGCCGCTTTGATGTCGGCGGAGAGCGCCCCCTCGTAGCCGTAGCTGATGTCCTTTTCGAAAACGACGATGGCCGGGGCTTTATGGAAGGCCTCGCGGACCTCTGCGCGGGGAAAAGGACGGTAAACCCGGACGCCGACCACGCCGGCCCGGATGCCGCCTTCGCGGAGCAGGTCCGCCGCCGTCGTCGCCTCCGTGGCGATCGACCCCATGCCGGCGAGGAGGACCTCGGCGTCGTCCGCCTTGTAGGTCCAGAGCATCCCGCCGTGGTCGCGGCCGAAACGCTCCGCGTATTCACGGCAAACCTCCACGATCACATTCCGCGACCCCTCCAGCGCGTGTTGGAGTTTCCAGCGCATGTCCATGTAGCCGTCGCGGAGGACACCCTCCGCGTCCCGCCGCTGCCAGGGGAAGATGACCGGGTTGATGTTCCGGGGATCTTCCGGGCTGAGGATCGTATGGGGCTTATAGGGGGGGAGAAACTCGCCGACCTTATCGGCGTCGGGAATCTCCACGGGCATCATCGTGTGGGAGAGGACGAAGCCGTCGTAGCAGACCATTACGGGGCAATAGACTTGTTCGGCGATCCGGTAGGCCTGGATCACGGTGTCGATGATCTCCTGGTTGTCCCGGCAGTAGATCTGAATCCAGCCCGTGTCGCGCTGGGCGATGGAGTCCTGCTGGTCGTTGAAGATGGACCAGGGGGCGCCGACGCCGCGGTTCACGCAAGCCAGGACGATAGGGAGCCGGGAGCCCGCTGCCCAGTGGAGCTGTTCGTGCATGTACAGGAGGCCGTGGGATGAGGTCGAGGTGAAGGTTCGGGCGCCGACGGTGGATGCGGCAACGCAGACGGTCATGACCGAATGCTCGCTTTCCACCCGGACGTACTCGGCCTTGAGTTCGCCCCGTTCGACCCAGTTCGCGATCGTTTCGGTCACGGAGGTCGAGGGGGTGATCGGGTAGGCGGAGACGACCTGGACCTTGCAGAGCTTGACCCCGTAAGCGGCGGCCTGATTGCCGGTCATGATCCGGACGTCGCTCATTTTTTGACCTCCTCGTTGACCGCCATCGTGATCGCCTTCGCGGGGCACTCCTCCGCGCAGATGCCGCACCCCTTGCAGTAATCCAGATCGATCTTGACGGGGATGCCCGCGCTGACGATCCCGTCCGGACAGTAGAGCCAGCAGAGGTAGCAGGCCGGCCGGTTCTTGACCGAAGCGATGCATTTCGCATGGTCGATGACCGGGGTCAAGTCCCGCCAGTCCCCGGTCTTCCCCGCCTCGCCGACGGCCGGCTTGCACATGGCGGAGATGTTATCGTCTTTGGGTTCCATAAATCACCTTATGAAAATAGGGACAGAGCCCCTATTATTCCCGGAAACAATAGGGGCTCTGTCCCTATTTTTCAGAGAGGCCTCTTCGTAGGCGGCCCGGAGCGCCGCGATATTCGTCGCCGCCGCCCCGCCGGAGAGTTTCCACTTCAACCCCTTTTCCAAGTGTTCGAGGGAGACGAGACCCGACGCCTTTGCAAAGACCCCAAGCATCGGGGTGTTGACCATCGGCGCCCCTTCCTTGAGGAGATGGAAACGGATGGCGACCGCGGCCGCATCGAGCGTGGCGATATTCCAAGAACCCTCGATCTCAACCTCTTCCGCCTTCTGCGGGGTGTTGATCAGGAGCAGCCCCTTCGGTTTCAGCGAGCCCAGAATATCAACCACGCCGAAGAGCGACCAATCGAGGACAACGGCGATATCGGCCTTCTCGATCTGGGCGAAGGTCCGGATCGGGTGGTCGGAGATCCGGGTGGAGGCCGTGAGTGGCGCCCCGCGCCGTTCCGGGCCGAAGGTCGGGGCCGACGTGACCCCCTTGAATCCCTGAAGATAGGCCGATTCGGCGAGGATCTGCGCGGCGATGACGACGCCCTGTCCGCCGCGGCCGTGCCATATCACTTCGTACATGTCGTTTTCCTCAAACAATAGTGGCCGCAAACAAAAAAGGCCAAGGATCTTGAACCATGGCCTTTAGGATGCGCTGATTTTTTGGGGACGATCATCTCCTGAAAGCGATGGGTGATGGGCCTTTACCCATCCCGGGAAGAGCGAGGCGCAACAGGAGGCCCCGGCGAAGCAGGCCCCGATCGAGAGAAACCTTTCTGGTTGTCCTATCCATTTCCATCTATACCCCCGATTGCGAAAGCGACCGGACCTTAGAACAAAATCCGCGTGTTGTCAATAATGAATTTGCGCCACGCCCCCCTTCCTGTAGCCCTCCCTCTCGAAGGGGGAGGGCGGGGTGGGGGTGATTGATCCTTCGTTATGCCCGACTTGGGGCATGGAGGTTAGTCCATAACCCGGTATTTCAGAAGCGTCCAGAGGGCCGCGAAGCCGTGTTTCCAGGTGATCTTTTTCCCTTCCGCATAACTTCTACCGTAGTAGGAGATCGGGATTTCATAGATCCGCCACTGTTTGTTCTTGCAGATCTTGGCCGTCAGTTCCGGTTCGACGGAAAAATCATCGGACTCGATGCGGATGTTTTCGATCACCTCTTTCCGGAACATCTTGTAGCAGGTCTCCATGTCGGAGAGGGTCGTGTTGTAGAGGAGGTCCGTCAGGAGCGTCAGAAATCCGTTTCCCACCTTGTGCCAGAAGAGGTGGACCCGCTGCGGCTTTCCCCCGGAGAGCCGTGAGCCATAAACGACGTCGGCGACGCCGTCGCGAATAGGCCGGATCATTTCGATAAACTCGTTCGGATCGTACTCCAGGTCCGCATCCTGAATCGCGACAATTTCTCCCGTGACGTGGCCGAACCCCGTCCGCAGGGCCGCCCCCTTGCCCCGGTTCCGGTCGTGAAAAAAACGCTTCACCCGTTCGTCGAATTTCGCCTGTTCCAGGAGTTCCTTCGTGCCGTCCGTGGAGCCGTCATCGACGACGATGATCTCCGCGACAAAATCGAGATTCAGGACCTTCCCGACGATCTTCCGAACCGTTTCCCTTTCATTGTAAACGGGGATGACGACGGATAAAATTTTTGCTGTATTCATTTCGGCTCCCTTGCCTTCCTTGACGACCTTGTAGGCTTTATGGGGACACGATGCGGCATCGTGTCCCCATCCGGGCGTAGGGTGCGTCTCGACGCACCGTTCCTTTATCGGTGCGTTACGGCTTCCGCCTAACGCACCCTACGTCTACGTCTTTTTTCGGGCATCGAGGAGCCCGGGCCGGCGCCGGGTCCGGGCCGCTCCCCCGCAGACGCGGCCCTCTCCGGAGCGCCGGCGACCATGAAGAAAAGAAAAATGACGCTCGGCCACAACCGCAGAAAAAGGCGGTTCAGCGACGTGGCGAGGTGGTAGCCGAGATCGAGGGGGGTCAGTACGTAAACGAAGAAATAGCCGGCCGGCGTCAGCAGAAGGACGGCGGCGGTCCGGACGAGGCCGGTCCGGTCCCGGTCGTCGATCCTTGCGCCGGCGAGGAGCAGATAGACGATCAGCAGGAATAGCAAACCCTCGTTTTTTGTCCAGGCGCACAAACCGGCGGCGATTCCGGACAGAACCAGCGCCCCGGACCGATTCCCCGGGGAACGCGCCGGAAGGAAGAGCAGCACAAGGGTCGCCAGCATGAAGAAGGCGAGCGGAACATCCGCGAGCTGGGACGCCCCCATCATGATGAAAAGCGGGGTCCCAAGCAGGATCATGGCGGCCAGATAACCCTGGATCCGGCGCCGGAGAAACATGAGCGCGCACAGGAGGAGGCCGAGGGTGAGGAGGGTGAAGAGCAGCGCGAAGGCGGCCGGGATATAGATGCTGTCATTTCCGCTGTACTTCCAGCCGCGGACAATGGAAAGCGGGAGCAGCAGGCCCCGGCAATCGTTTCTCGGGGAAGGGAGAAAGATGAAGGTGGCCAGGACGCCGCTGATCAGCGAAAGAAGAAGGGCGACGAGAAAGAAAGCGATCATGGCTTCCGCTCTCTCCGGTAGAGGATGAGACCGTCTCCGAGATCCCGAAGCAGAACCAGGCCGTTCTTCTCCAGAAAACCGGGTGCGGGCGGTCCGTCGATAAAATTGCCGACGACGAGCGGAAGATCCGGGCTGTTCCGGACGATCCGCGGGGCCAGCGTGTATTGCGTCAGGACGTACTGGGCGAGAAATTCCACATTGGCAAAGGTTTTTTCCGCGGCGAAGATCTCCCCGTTTTCCACGGTGGTCACATAGCCGACGGCGCCGGAGGGGGAGAGCAGCGGCCGGAGCTGCGCGATTCGCGCCTCGTGGATCGTGACCGGGTCCGTCTCCGGCAGATCGGGGTAGGATCGGATGTTCTGCCACAGCAGGTTCAGGACGGCATAACCGGTCAGAACGACCAGCAGGAGCCATCCCGCCGTCGCACGGTATTTTGCGATCAATTGGACCATCTCTTTCAGACCCGATAATAATTTTGCAAACAATACAACGTCATGGGGAAGAGAAGCAAGCTCATCTTCGGCAGTCGGAAATTGGGGACTGTCCCCAATTTCAATAAATCATCGCCTCCAGCCGCTCCATCAGCGGGGGGAGCGTGGCGGGGGCGAGGGCGGAGATCGCGACGGCGTCGAAACGCGCGCAGAGGGTTTCGAGAAGCGCCCGGTCGACGACGCGGTCCATCTTGTTGAAGACCCGCAGGGTCGGCTTGGCCGTAAGCTCCAGATCTTGAAGGATCTTCTCGACCGCCGTGATCTGCGCCTCGAAGGCGGGGTTGCCCGCGTCGATCACGTGGAGGAGGATGTCCGCCTGCTGGAGTTCGTCGAGGGTCGCCCGGAAGGCGGCGACGAGCTCCTTCGGCAGCTCCCGGATGAAGCCGACCGTGTCGGTGATCACCGCCTCGGTGTCGCGGGGGAAGCGGAGGCGCGAGCTCTTCGGGTCGAGCGTCGCGAAGAGACGGTCCTCGGTGAAGACGTCGCTTTTCGTCAGCGCGTTCAAGAGCGTCGATTTGCCGGCATTGGTATAGCCAACGATCGAGATGACGGGGAGGCCCGCCCGATCACGCCGGCCGCGCCGCTGTCCCCTCGCCTTTTCGATGTTCTTCAGATCCTTTTCCAGGTGGTGGATCCGCTCCCGGGTCCGCCGCCGGTCCACCTCCAACTTGGTCTCGCCGGGGCCGGTGCCGCCGATCCCCCCCGCCAGCCGGGAGAGACCCGCATCCTGCTGCGTGAGGCGGGGCAGGCGGTACTTGAGCTGGGCCAGTTCCACCTGGATCTTCCCCTCCCGGCTGTGGGCGCGCTTCGCGAAGATGTCGAGGATCACCTGGGTGCGGTCGATCACCTTCATCTCGGTGGAATCGGCGAGCGAGCGGATCTGGGCGGCGGTCAGTTCGTGGTCGAAGATGAGCAGGTTCGCGTCCATCTGCATGGCGCGGATGACGAGATCCGAAAGTTTTCCCTTGCCGATCAGGAACCGCGGGTCCACCTCGGACCGGCGCTGGATGACGGCATCGAACACCTCGACGCCGGCGGTGCGGCAAAGTTCCTTGAGCTCCGTGATCGACTCCTCGCCGTCGGAAAGGGATCGCGTTTCGACGCGGACAAGGATCGCGCGATCGACGGCCTCCACCTTGCGCGTCGTCTGTTTTTTGGTGAACTCGCCTTCGAGGGCCGCGATGAAGGCGGTAAAATCGAGATCCATCTCCGCGGGGCGCCGGGGATCGAGGGTTTGCCAGTATCGCCCTTCCGGGTTTTCGGGAATCAGATGGGCGGTGCGGGCCAGGCCGGGGAGGCCGTCATCGCCGGCGTCGATGGCGCAGACGAGATCGAGACGCAACAGCGCGAGGTCGGTGAGGTCGTCCGTGGTGAGCTCTTCGCCGGAGAGGTGGGTGTGGATCAGGCGGAGCCCCTTGAAACGGCGGGAGGAGGAGCGAAACCCGTCGAGATTCGGGATCAGGATGTTGTGGTGCGATCCGACGATGACATAGGCCGCCTCGCCGCGGCGGGTGATCAGGATGCCGATCTGACGGTTGATCTCCCGGGAGAGCTCCGTGAGCTCGCGGGCCAGGTCGTGGGTGACGATCCGCTCCGGCGGGATGCGCCGCCGGTAGAGCTGCCCGATCCGCTTGATTTCGACCGGCGCGAGGCCGGTCAGGTTGCCGTGTATCTTCTCGATGATCGCTCCCTAATGAAGGGGACAGGCTACTTAATTCCTTAATTCTTACTTGAATTTGTGCGGGTTGACCCGCTTTTCCATCCCGTCGAGGAAGGATGACCAGGCATTCGTCCGGAACGGGGCAACCCGTTTTTCTGTTTCTGTTGCCCCACAGGCGGGGCATGCCGGCGACGTCTCCCCGACCTTCATGATCCGCTCGAAGCAATGGCCGCAGGCCGTGCACGCATATTCGTAGATCGGCATGGATTCCTCCGAGGCCCGAATGGCCCTCTTCCGTTCCCCAAGATTACAGGAATCCATAGCACGCTCCGGCGCGGTCGGTCAAGCGGCGCTGTTTTTTTATCTTTTGATGCGAAGGGGGAAAATATTGTGCATTCTATAAGGAAATGGCTACCAGACGGTATTGACGTGGGGAAGGTCCCGGAGAACCGAATCTTTCGTGATGAGGGGAAGGTTCAGATATTTTGCTGTGGAAACGATGATCTTGTCGTGAAGTTCCGGAATGTCCTTCAGGTCGATCATTTTCTGAAGAATGGAAAGGTCCAGGGAAATGATGAAATAATTTTCACTTTTGGTGATCTTCGTGAACAATTTCCGGAAATCAAAAGCAACCCGCTTTTTGTCAAAAATACTCAATGCCTCGGCGATGACGATGGAAGGGACAAAGAGGACGTTCTTCCCTTGTTCACATTTTTGGAATATTTGGGTAGCTTGCGGTCCCAATTTTGGGTTGTCGGTAAACCACCACAGGAGTGCATGCGTGTCGACTACATAGTTCATGGGTGCTTATATCCTGGTTTTGCCATAAAGGGTGCCTTTCGCAAACGCGATGTCTTCCTCTGAAATCTCGACATTCGGAACAATTGCCTTCAGTTTGGCAATCTTTTTACCGGTTGGACCGAGCTTCTTGAGAACGGACAGCTTCAGCGCCACGACATCCTTTTCGATAGCCAGGATCTTATCCAGCATTACTTTGTTGAAATCGGACACCGAGTCCGATGATGCAACTTGCTTCATGTTCATCACCTATATCGGGCAATGCAGACTCCTTCCATGTCATTATAAATAAAACGGCGATATTTTCAACCACAAAATTTATCAACCTGGTGGTTTTCAGCTCAATCCGAGATGCTTTTTGACCTCCGCCATGTTCATGGGTGACCGTAACGAGCACCCATGAAAGCGGTGATAAAAAAGCCCCGGGGTGTGGTGTCCCC
>Ga0210056_1001240_pt1 | contig 22192 bp, 16 predicted proteins | sample CryGeyCG2014_080_2_FD_183965 | JGI IMG/M metagenome (GOLD analysis project Ga0210056, IMG submission 183965) | Groundwater microbial communities from aquifer - Crystal Geyser CG07_land_8/20/14_0.80 (SPAdes) (version 2) | ecosystem: Environmental > Aquatic > Deep subsurface > Groundwater | place... | reverse complement strand
TTCTTGCTTAAATACAAAAGTATTGCTGATGTCAGGGTCGTCTTGCCATGGTCCACATGCCCAATCGTGCCGATGTTTAAGTGTGGCTTGCTCCTTACGAATTTCTCTCTAGCCATTTTCTACCTCCATTACAAAATCTTATCCACAATATGCCCTGGAACCGGATCATAATGCGAGGGCTCCATTGTGTAAACCGCACGTCCCTGCGTAACTGAGCGAAGTGCAGTGGCGTATCCAAACATTTGCGCAAGAGGTACAAAACCCTCAACCATTTCACCCTGATGTTCGTGCAATATCTGAGTTATCTTACCTCTGCGTGAATTTATCTCATCCAACACATTCCCTAAGAATTCTCGCGGCGTAATAATGCCTATTTTCATCACTGGCTCCAGAAGTATCGGCGTTCCGCGCTTCAATCCATCCTGTACCGCCTCACGTGCAGCCATTACGTAAGCCAGATCAGATGAATCGACCTCATGATAGCTACCGTCAGTCAATACGACTTTTACGTCAACTACTGGATAGCCACCGAGCGGGCCGCTGCACAATGCCTCCCGAACTCCGCTTGCAACAGCAGGAATATACTCCAATGGGATATGACCACCACGAATCTTATTCTCAAAATCAAATCCGCCGCCTCTACCAAGTGGTTCAATATAAAGGACTACGTGTCCATATTGACCATGACCACCTGTCTGGCGGATATGTTTTCCTTCTGCTTCAACTTTCCTGGTTATGGTTTCCTTATATGCAACTCTCGGCTCACCTGTGTTGACTTCTAAACCAAATTCTCTCTTGAGCCGGTCAACGATAATTTCCAGATGAAGCTCTCCCATGCCTCCGATTAGCGTCTGATTAGTTGCCTTATCTGAGTTGATTAAAAAACTTGGGTCTTCCTCCATAAGCTTATGCAAGGATAATCCGAGTTTTCCATCATCCGCCTTACTCTGCGCTTCTATCGCTTGAAATACTACTGGCTCTGGAAATTGTATTTTCTCAAGTAACAGCGGATGCGTCTTGTTGCATATCGTATCACCTGTCTTTGTGTTTTTGAAGCCAATTATACCGTATATTTCTCCTGCGCGTGCCTCGTCTATGTCTTTACGCGAATCTGCGTGCATTTCAAGAATACGGTTTATTCTTTCTACCTTTTGAGAACTGGCATTATATACCTGTCCACCTTTTTTTATAGTACCGGAATATATCCGCACGAAAGTCAGTCGACCAGCAAATGGGTCAGTCGCAATTTTGAACGCAAGCGCTGCAAGTGGCGCCCCGACATCTGCTGAATACTCTTCCTCTTGCCCTGTAACGGGGTTCAAGCCGGTTACAGGAGGTATATCTAACGGTGAAGGCAGATAGTCTACTATTGCATCAAGCAACAATTGAATACCTTTATTTTTGAGAGCACTTCCGCACAGTACACCAACCAATCGCCTGTCAATTGTTGCTCGACGCAGAGCAGCTATCAACTGCTCGTCTGTAATTTTCTTATCATGGACATAGTGAGCGAGGAGTTCGTCATCTTTTTCTGCTACTTGCTCTATCAATTTATGGCGTGCAATAAGCGCCCGTTCCTTATACGCATCAGGCATGTCCTCTACCCGATACTTCGTTCCGAGACTGTCCATGTCATAATACCGTACATTCCAGCGCACCAGGTCAATGATACCAACAAAATCACTTTCACGACCAATAGGCAGAGTCAGGAGGACAGGAGTAGCACCGAGTTTTGACCGTATCTGCTCAACAGTTCTATTGAGGTCTGCGCCTACGCGATCCATCTTGTTCACAAAAGCAATGCGCGGCACCCGGTATCTGTCTGCCTGACGCCATACTGTCTCCGATTGTGGTTCCACGCCCCCAACCCCACAAAACACGGCGACACAGCCGTCAAGTACTCTTAGTGAACGCTCTACTTCAATTGTAAAATCCACGTGCCCCGGAGTATCAATAATATTTACCTGACATCCTTTCCAATAACAGGAAGTAGCAGCAGAGGTAATGGTTATCCCACGCTCCTGCTCTTGCTCCATCCAGTCCATAGTAGCAGTACCCTCGTCTACTTCGCCCATGCGCTGAATACGTCCCGTGTAGAAGAGCACCCTCTCTGTGGTTGTAGTCTTGCCAGCATCAATATGTGCAATTATTCCTATATTCCTTAATCGCTCAAGAGTGTAAGTTTTTTGTTCCATCGTAAGTGTTTTTGTCATTACCACCGGTAGTGTGCGAAAGCACGGTTTGCTTCTGCCATTTTGTGAGTATCTTCACGCTTCTTAATTGCTCCACCTTCTTTCTTGTAGGCGCTCATCAGTTCCTGTGACAGACATTCAGCCATCGGTATACCTTTTCGCTGATGCGCATACTGGATAATCCATCTCAGCGCAAGGTCTTCCCGCCTTTCAGGCCGGACCTCAACTGGAACCTGATACGTAGCACCGCCAACCCTTCGCGCTTTCACCTCTACCAATGGTTTAACGTTATCTATTGCCTGATGAAGTACCTCAACAGGAGGTTTATGCGTTTCTTTTTCCAATCCCTCCAATGCGCCATAGACAATACTATGCGCAACCGTCTTTTTTCCATTCTTTAATATCTTTCCTATAAGCGCCTGAACCAATGAATCACCATACACCGGGTCAACGCGCTCGGTTCGCTTTCTCTTTTTAACTTTTTTACGTGACATACCTTATTTTCCGCTGCCCTTCTTTACACCGTATCTAGAACGCGAGTTCTTACGCTCAGACACGCCCGCGGTATCAAGAGAACCTCTTATAATATGGTATCTGACACCAGGAAGGTCTTTTACACGCCCGCCTTGAATTACGACAATCGAATGTTCCTGAAGATTATGTCCAATGCCGGGTATATATGCGGTAACTTCCTGACCGGTGGATAACTTCACGCGTGCAACTTTACGTAACGCAGAATTTGGTTTCTTTGGCGTCCTGGTGTATACCTTAGTACATACCCCTCTCTTCTGAGGGGAACCCTTCAATGCCGGCGCCTTACTTCTATTTAAAGTTCCACGCCGGCGTTTCCTAACAAGCTGACGTAAAGTTGGCACTTCTCACCTCTCTGCTTCTTCATTGTATCCAGGAAAACCCGTCCCGACCGGGACTGGACGACCTATGATAACATTCTCTTTTAGTCCATGTAATTCGTCTACTTTACCCATAAGTGCTGCATTTGTCAATACCCTGGTTGTTTCTTGAAAACTTGCAGCAGATATGAAACTGGAACTTGCAAGTGATGCCTTTGAAATACCGAGCAATATTGGAGAATATGTTGCTGGCCGCAGTTTCTTACCTTTTTTATCTTTCGCCACACGCTTATTGCGTTTTTCAATTTCTGAATTTTCTTTTAACATATCGTACAAATTTACTGTCATTCCTTCCAGGAACCTTGTATCTCCGGCATCTTCGACTCTGACGTTTCCAAACATCTGGCTTATGATTACCTCGATATGTTTATCATTAACCTTCGCTCCCTGCAACCTGTATATCTCTTGTATTTCATTAACGATAAACTCTTGTGCATCTTTTGGGCTGCGTTTAACCCTGAGAATATCATGTGGGTCTATCTCGCCGTCTGTCAATGGTTCTCCGCACAAAACTGTTTCGCCTAAATAGACCACAGGGTGACGTCCATGAGGAACTACGTACTCCACCTTATCTCCACCAACCATGCTCTCAACAACGAGTTTTGCTCTACCCTTTTCGCTTGTTACCTGGGAAACTATGCCGTCTTTCTCTGCCACAACAGCTATGTTTTTAGGACGTCGTGCCTCAAATAACTCATCTATCCGCGGTAGACCCCCTGTAATGTCTTTTGTCTTATGGACATCCTGTGGTATTCTTGCAAGAACATCACCTGCTTTTACTTTTGCTCCGTTATCCACAAAAATCCTGGTGTCTTCCGGCAGTGTGTACACTCCGAGAGAGCCCCTCTTTGGGCCAAGAACAACCAGCCTGGGTTTCCGTTCCGAGTTTATAATTATTCTCTCAGTAACTCCTGATACAGGATTGACTTTCTCATGCAGTGATATGCCATACTCCAGGCCTTCATATTTTACCACACCCTGATATTCAGTAATAATCGGCATAGAATACGGTTCCCACTCAGCAATTAGCTCACCTGCCTTTACTTTGCTGCGATTCGCAAATGACAGTCGTGCTCCGTATGGAATTTTGCTCAGTTCAGCCGGGCTTCCTAGAGGAGCAAAACTCACTTCTGTGTTCCGGCCAACAACTACGAGTTCTCCGTTTTCCCTTTTGACGGTCTTCAAGTTTAGAAACTTCGCTTCTCCATCCTGCTTTGCTACGATGGAAGATTTTTGTACCTCACGACTCGCTGCTCCACCTATGTGGAATGTACGCAAAGTAAGCTGTGTACCGGGTTCGCCAATGGATTGAGCAGCGATAATACCAATTGGGGTCCCAGCCTTCACAATATCTCCATTTGACAAGTCCACCCCATAACATTTTGCGCAAACCCCATATCTACTTTCACAAGTTAAGACCGACCGGACCTTTACTTGCTCAATGCCTGCTTCAGCAATCTGTTCAGCTTTCTTGCGTGTTATCAACTCACCTGCTTTTATAATCGGTTCGTCCGTTATCGGATTTGCGATATTCATCGCGCTGACCCTGCCTGCAATACGGTCGACTAAGCTCTCGAGAACTTCATCACCTACGGACATTGCACGTATGGAAATCCCTTTATCGGTATGACAATCCTCTTCAACAACCACGACATTGTGAGAAACGTCTACCAACCGTCTCGTGAGATACCCTGCCTCTGCTGTCTTTAACGCTGAGTCAGCCAGGCCCTTCCGGCCACCATGTGCTGAGATAAAGTATTCCAGTACGCTTAACCCCTCTCTGAAGTTTGAAACAATGGGCGTTTCTATAATTTCCCCTATTTGACCAATTACCCGTTTCGCAGGACGCGCCATCAATCCTCTCATGCCAGCAAGCTGACTAATCTGTAACTTACTGCCTCTGGCACCAGAACTTGCCATTAGATAAATCGAATTAAAACGCGCTTGACCTTTTTCCTTTGCTGGTTCCTTCTCGACTTTCTCCAACTCTTCGAACAACTTCAATGCGACGTTTTTGGTAACGCCCATCCAGATATCGATAATGTTATTGTACCGCTCTGAGTTGGTAATAATTCCTTTATGATACTGCGATTCCACGTGTTTGACCTGCTGGCGAGCTTTTTCCACAAGTAACTTTTTTACTTCAGGAGTCGGCATATCCTCCAGGGAGACCGTGATACCCGCCTTGGTTGCATACCGATATCCAAGGTCCTTCAGCGAGTCTACCAACTCTACTGTAACAAGCGGCCCTAACTCAAAATAACTTCTCTCAACAAGTCCAGCGAGTCCTTTCTTGTCGACTTCGGAATTTACGAACCTGAGTGCTTGAGGTAACGCCTGATTGAATATCACGCGGCCGACCGTAGTATAACTTTCCCATTTATTTGGGTTCAAGAAATCCTCTTTGTTCCATTTTTTGTCTTCTCGTATTTTATTGATCTTTCGCACCTTAACCCGGGCGTGTAAATCAATACTACCGTGCTCATAGACAGTGATGACCTCTTCCTCATCGGCAAATATCTTGCCTTCCCCAAATACGTTTTGCTTCTCCTTGGTAAGATACGCACAGCCGAGAACGATGTCTTGACTTGCTGTCACCAGTGGTAAACCATTCGCCGGGGAAAGGATATTGTGCACCGAAAGCATTAAAAACATCGCCTCCAGACGTGCCTCATCAGTGAGTGGTATATGAACAGCCATCTGGTCACCGTCAAAGTCGGCATTAAATGCAGCGCAGACAAGCGGATGCAATTGAATTGCCTTACCTTCCACAAGTACCGGCAGAAATGCCTGTATACTAACACGGTGCAACGTCGGTGCACGGTTCAAAAGCACGGGATGACCCTGGATTATATTCTCAAGTATATCAAATACTACGTCCAATTTTTCCTGCAGCATCCGCTTTGCCTGGCGCTCCGAGGACGCAACCTGCTTGGAAAGTAATTCCCTCAAGATGAACGGTTTAAATAATTCTAATGCCATTTCCTTTGGCAAGCCGCACTGGTGCAGCTTCAGATGTGGACCACAAACAATTACAGACCGGCCCGAATAGTCCACACGTTTACCGAGCAGGTTCTGACGGAACCTACCCTCTTTCCCTTTTATAGAATCTGACAGGGACTTTAGTGGCCGGTTGTTAGCGCCATTAACCGTTTTACCGCGTGCGCCATTCTCTATAAGTGCGTCGACTGCTTCCTGAAGCAGGCGTTTCTCGTTGTTTATCATAACTAATGGAGCGTTAAGATTACTAATATGTTTAAGCCGGTTATTACGATTGATTATACGGCGATAAAGGTCGTTCAAGTCTGAGGATGCAAACCTGCCTTCCTTCAGAGGTACGAGTGGTCTTAAATCTGGTGGGATGACTGGAATTGCTTCAAGTACCATCCATTGGGGACGACCGCCTGAAAGTAACAAACCCTGGATAAGTTCCAACTGCTTTGCGAGCCGTTGCCGTGATGCCTGAAACCGTTTGTGTTCTTTACCCTCATCCTTTTGGCGAAACTCGTTTATCTTTGCCTTAAGTTCCTGCTCCTTTTTCTTCAGGTCAAGATTTTCAAGCAGCCGCTGGATTGCTTCTCCGCCTATTGAGACCTCAAACTGGTTACCGTATTTCTCACGACAATTAGAAACATCTTCTTCTGCGAGTATGGTCTTCACGGGCAACTCATCAACTTTTGAACGGACGACTACATATTTTGCATAGTATATGACACTTTCTACGTCACCGAGCTTCATTTCCAGAAGCATGGCAAGTGGTGATGGTGACTTTCTGAGATACCAGATATGAAGAACAGGCACAGCGAGTTCTATATGTCCCATGCGCTCTCTGCGTACCTTACTTTCGGTAACTTCAACTCCACAACGTTCGCATACCTTGCCACGGTACTTTACCCACTTATACTTGCCACAGTTGCACTCATAGTCACGTACAGGACCAAATATACGCTCGCAGAATAATCCATCGCGTTCTGGTTTGAATGTCCTGTAGTTGATAGTTTCTGGCTTTTTTACCTCGCCCCACGACCATTGCCTTATCTGGTCCGGGGACGCGAGACTAATCCGGATAGCGTCAAACTCTCCAATCTCAAGGTTTTTCGTTTTTATATGCTGTCTCATTTTCCTGCCTTTAGTCCGGTATCCTGTCCGAGGATTTTGCTTTTGACTTCTGGATTTCCACGTTTAAACAGAGAGCGCGCAACTCCTGAAGTAGCACACGAAAGGACTCCGGGATGCCCGGTTTTTCCGGGACGCTTCCTTTAATGAGCGAAATCAATAGGTGCTCACGACCTTCGATATCGTCGGATTTCAGCGTTAAGAACTCCTGCAATGTTGATGCTGCGCCATACCCTTCAACAGCCCATACTTCCATCTCACCAAACCTCTGTCCTCCAAATTGCGCCTTTCCTCCAAGAGGTTGTCTTGTAATAAGCGAATACGGGCCAGTGGACCTCGCGTGGAGCTTGTCTTCTACCATATGCATCAGTTTCATCATATACATACTGCCAACTGTTATTTTTTCCTGGAATGACTCACCTGTGCGACCATCATACAGAATGGTTTTTCCACTTCTTGGCAAACCAGCTTTTTCTAACTCCACGACAACATCGTCTTCAGTTGCACCGTCAAACACAGGACTGAACATGCGGCAATTTTGCTTATCTGCTGCCCATCCTAGCATCGTCTCAAATATCTGGCCAACGTTCATGCGAGACGGAACCCCAAGAGGATCAAGCACAACGTCAACCGGTGTCCCATCCGGTAAGTAGGGCATATCTTCAACTGGTAGAATACGCGCAATAACTCCCTTATTACCATGTCTCCCTGCCAGTTTGTCACCAACCGAAAGTTTTCTTCTGCTTGCAATATAGACCTTCACAAGCTTATGGACATTGAGCGGAAGTTCATCACCTGCGGATAGCCGCTCGAGTCCTCTTCGAAGTTTTTCATCCAGTTCTCTTATGTCCACTTCGTTTACCGCATGTGCTTGTTTCTTTTCGCGCTCACACTGTTCGCCCGTTATTTGTTTTGTATGATGTAAATGGTCCAACTCCTGCAACCGCGTATTCAGTTGATTATCGATTTGCTTCTTATGTTTGCGAATATCCGCCCTGATTTTTCTCTTCTGTTCCGCTTCCTGCGCCTTGCTGAGTGACGACTGTCGGTCATGCCGCTCAAAAATCTTTACGTCCAATACTACCCCTTCGACTCCAGGGTTGGCATAAAGAGAAACGTTGTCTACTTCTTCTGATTTCTTGCCAAAAATTACTCTCAATAGCCGCTCTTCCGGGGTCGGCCGGCTCTTCCCTTTAGGTGCCACTTTGCCAACGAGGATGTCCCCGGGATGAACATTTGCACCAACTCTAATAACTCCGTCGGATGTAAGATTCCTTAACATCTCTGTTCCAACGCCTGGAATATCCGCCGTGATTTCCTCCATGCCAATGTGTACGTCACGCGCCGAAATGGTTTCCTCTTTGATGTGAACCGAACTAAACATATCCTCCCTGAGTAACCGTTCACTCACCACTATTGCGTCTTCGAAATTGTATCCTTCCCACGACATAAAAGCTACAAACACGTTTCTGCCCAGCGCCAATTCTCCATTCTGGGTAGCAGACCCGTCAGCTATAACCTGGCCTTTTTTCACATGCTCACCTGTCTTGACCAAAGGGCGCTGATTCAGACATGTCTCCTGATTGCTCTTATGATATTTTTTCAAATAATAGACATCAGGGTGATGGTTGTTACCCGATTCTATAATTATACGGTTAGACGTAACTTCCATTACCGTGCCTTCATTCCTGGAGATTATCATTACTCCGGAATCATAGGCAACCTCTTTTTCTATCCCGGTGCCGACCAATGGGGGTTCAGGCCGCAGCAACGGAACTGCCTGACGTTGCATATTTGACCCCATCAAAGCACGGTTTGCGTCATCATGTTCCAGGAACGGGATTAAGCCAGCTGAAGCGCCGACTACCTGCTTTGGAGACACGTCCATATAGTCTATTTCTTTTGGGGATGCCAGCGGAAAATCTCCGCGCCTCCGGCACAGAATCAAATCGGATTTGAAACTGCCATCGGAATCAACAGGAGCATTTGCCTGTGCAATTGTATATCCGTCTTCCTGATCTCCAGTTAGATACTCTATTTCAGATGTCACGCGACTATCTCTTACCTTCCTGTATGGGGACTCTAAAAGTCCGAATTCATTCACCCGGGCATACAGTGCCAGACTACATATAAGTCCGATATTCGGCCCTTCCGGGGTCTCAATTGGACAAATCCTGCCGTAATGAGTGTAATGAACGTCGCGAACTTCAAAACCAGCTCTCTTTCGATGCAAACCACCTGGTCCAATCGCGGATAGCCGCCTTTCATGAGTAAGTGAAGCCAATGGGTTTACCTGGTCCATAAACTGAGACAACTGACTTGTTCCCAAGAATTGCTTTACTGTGCCGCTCACAGGAGCCGCATTTATGATATCGCGCGGTTCAACCTCATCTGAAACCTGCATATTCATTTTATCCTTGGTCAGCCGAGCCATGTGATAGAACCCTTGCCTGAGTTGGTTCTCCAGCAGCTCTCCAACGGGACGCACCCGTCTAGAGCCTAGATGGTCTATATCATCCACTGTACCGCCAGCGCCATTAACAAGATCCTTTAGATACATAACTGTAGCAAGAATATCTTCGGGAGTGAGCGTCCGTTTGGTCCCTGGAGATAGAGTCAACCCCATTTCTTTGAAGGTGTCTCCGAGTTTCTTGTTTATTTTATACCTACCCACTCTCGTCAAATCATAACGGCGGACAGACTTGAATAACAAATGTTCAAAAAATTCGCGTGCTCTTTTTTCATCCATGTAGTCGAGCCGGTGCAAATTACGGAATATATCAAGGACGGCACAACGCCGAATTTCAGATAGGTCTCTCAATTTCCGAAATGGATCTCTAAGGAGGGTATTATGAATAATGAGGTCTCCCGGGTCCGCATCTATCACAGTCACTGTTTTAATATTTGCATTTTTCAATTTTCTTATAAGGTCTTCATCGAGCTTCACATTTGCATGAACTAGCGGCTCTACCGTATGAGTGGTCTTTGAGCCAAGAATATTTATATCCTTCGCTGTTATGCAACCCGCAAGCGATTTGTCCGTTGTTTTCACTAACTTGACTTTGTAGAAACTGGTTAGAATCTTCTCGTCGGTTTCGTACCCGATTGCTCTTAATAAAATAGTGAAAAGAAATTTGTGTTTTCGGTCAATCTTTACGTAGAGAACGCTGTTCTGGTCAAACTCAAACTCTACCCACGCTCCGCGATAGGGAATTATACGGCCCTGATATAACTGATTACCAAATATTGAAATACCTTTCTCTTCATCGCGCTCGAAACTAACTCCGGGTGAACGATGCAGTTGACTAACTATCACCCGCTCCGAACCATTTAGAATAAACGTGCCACGGCTTGTCATCTGAGGCAAGTCACATATGAATATGTCGTTTTCTCTGAATTCCGGTTTACGCCGGCCAGGTGTATTCACTTCAAGCCGAAGCTTCGCTTTCAAGGCAAATATATAACTTACACCATTTGCGATCGCTTCTTCTTCAGTACATCTCGGTTCAGATACGGAATAATTCACAAAGTGCAACTTAAGAGAGGCATCGCTATTTGCAATTGGAAAAACGTCCTCAAAAACGGCTTGCAACCCATGTTCGTGCCGTTTTTCAGGCAACGTATCCGCTTGCAGAAATTCATAAAACGATTTACGCTGCAGGTCTACCAGGTTCGAAATAGGAAGAACAAATGGCAGCCTTGAAAAGTTCTTTATAGAAGATGTCTTCTTATGCAATGTCATTCCTCCTAGGAGCTGTAACGCAGGCTAAAGCCTGCGGCTACCGCAGGGTTATTGAGACAAAAACACCCCGCTCTACTATTTCAAAAGAATTCAATAAAATTCAATAATGGACGAGATCTAGAGAATGTTCGGAAAGGGAAGAAGAACAGCAACCATTCTTGCTTCTTTAAGTCCCACTGTTATGCAATTTCTACTTTTTGTTCCTCTAGAAACTTTTCTCGCCTGCGACACAACGAGTCCTTGTGTTTCTTATACTCGTCAGTCGCCCAGACAGCATCATATATTTCGTGCATCCGTTTACTGTACTCGTCCAGAAACTTGGCGCGGTCACCGCCCAACAGCTCTTCGTCACCATCCTGGGTAGCGTATGCACCTGTCTTTTTTACTGCTTCTCTCAAAACCCATGGCTGGTCAATAATCATGCATGGGGTTAACATATTTGGATACATATAATCACAAGCATGTGGAGCGTATGGCTCCAGTGCTGTATATGCCTGTTGCCTCTTCCTGATTTCCCTGAAAAATGGTGACTGAAGTGCTTCTGCCAGCGGTGTCCGATTGATGTTGTCTGTCGCAAAATGCACAAAACCACAGGGTTCGATATCACCACGGTTGTTTACGTGCAAATAGCTACGGCCGCCCGCAATGCAACCCTTCACGTACGGGCCGTCATTCCAGAAGTCACCAAAGAATATCGGCTTTTTTGGACGTAACTCCAGAACCATCTTACGCAGTTTATCGCGCTGCTCAGGGTTTGGCATTAGAGACAAATCAGGATTTTTTCCAATAGGTATATACTGGAAATACCACAGGGCACGGCAACCTTTGGAGATGAGAAAATCGACAAACTCCTCGCTGGTTACGATATCGCTGTTCCTGGATGTTTGAGTTACAGAAGCGCCGTATAAGACGCCTTCCTTGCTCAACCTATCCATAGCGGCAATTATTTTATCCCAGACGCCTTTCCCGCGGCGCCAGTCAGTTTCTTCCTTGTAACCCTCCACACTAATCATAGGAGCTACGTTGCCAAGTTCACTAAGACGATGCGCAGCTTTTTCATCTATAAGAGTCCCATTGGTATAAACCTGGAAGTAGCAATCATTATGTTTTTCCCAGAGTTTCCAAATATCATCGTACACAAACATCTCTCCACCGAGTGTGGTAACAAAATACATACCCATCCGTTTTGCCTGGTTCATAAGATTATCCAGCATCTCAAAAGGCATATCTGTTTTCTTGTCAAATTCTCTTGTGGAACACCCGATACAATTCAGATTACATCTCATAGTCGGGCTTATCAACAGGAAAAACGGTGGACGGTAGCCGTCTTTCTCATAAATTTTCTGCCTTGTTGTGTTTCCAACAATGCCTGCATTGACAAAGAAATTTTCTATAAGTTTCTTCTTACAGGTTGGACTTAACGTGGTTATAATCTTTTTCCCGAGCTCTACTGCTGGATGTCCATTTTCAAACTGTCTTTTCAATTGCTGAATTTTCCGCCTGGTCTCTTCTTCTTTGGCAATTTTCTCAGCGAGACGCGCCATTTGTACCAGCCGTTCGCTTGAAGCGTTACTCGCATAATTAACGAGCATCTTAACGACATTCTTATAAATTGCATTCTGAATTATTTCTCTTACCATCGCTACCTCCGGTACCAGATACCTTCTTAAATTATCGCAGTGGACCCTTCAATATCAAATATATGTATTTTACTCATATCTATAACAAAGTCAATATCCTGATGCAGCTGTGCCTTATTGTCAGCACTGACACGTACTATCATGTTATTCTTTGCCGTTTTGAGATGCAGATAAATCTCGGAACCAAGCAGCTCCACAACGTCAACTGTTGCCCTGAAAGTATTGTCGGCACTCGCACCCTTGGCATACAGCCGGTCATATATGTCCTCAGGCCGTACTCCAAATATAACCTGTTTTCCTAGCCAGGGCTCCAGTAACTTGTTCATATTGCTGATTGCCTTAACCCTGAAGCTCCCTTCGTTAAAGTAGAAACCTCCCTTCTCATGCTCAACGGTGCATTCAAGGAAATTCATGGCAGGGCTGCCGATAAAGCCCGCGACGAACCGCGTAGCAGGTTTCGCATATATTTCTGCGGGTGTCGCGATTTGTTGTAAATATCCGTCTTTCAATACGGCTATCTTATCACCCATTGTCATTGCCTCTACCTGGTCGTGAGTTACATATATAACCGTGGATTCAAGCCGTTCATGTAGCTTTTTTAATTCGGCTCGCATTTGAACGCGCAACTTTGCGTCCAGATTGGAGAGCGGTTCGTCAAAAAGGAAAACTTTTGGCTTGCGGACTATGGCGCGACCGACAGCAACACGCTGGCGCTGTCCGCCTGAAAGTTCCTTAGGCCGGCGCTGAAGAAGAGACGTAATACCAAGAATCTCTGCCGCCTGTTTAACCCTGTTATCAATTTCCGCTTTTGGATATTTCCTCAGTCTTAAACCGAAAGCCATGTTTTCATATACGGTCATATGTGGATACAAAGCATAGTTCTGGAACACCATTGCGATGTTCCGGTCCTTTGGCTGAACATCGTTGACAAGTTTACCATCAATATATATCTCGCCAGAAGTTACGTCTTCAAGCCCGGCAATCATTCTAAGTGTCGTCGACTTGCCACATCCGGATGGTCCTACCAGGACGCAGAATTCCTTATCTCTCACAGTCAAATCTATATCTTTAGCACCTATGACATTACCCGGATACATCTTTGTTGTATTACGCAATACTACTTCAGCCATAGCAAGCCTCCACTATAATAAGAAAACACTAATACCGTTCTTAAAAATACGACGACAATACCCGCTTCTTAATCTGCGATACAAACCAACCGATATATTAGGTAGTAATTTTACGAAATCAAAACGTCGTTGTCAAGTGCCTGTCAGCCAAAGTGTAAATCCGGTTATTAACCCCACCGTCAGGTTGTCGTTGAGCCGACTATGCATTGCCTCGGTTAGTCCACCCACCAGGGCGCCACACCATATCTGTCCAGCTGACACCGGCTGCATTGCTTGCTGGCCAAGTGCAGAGCTAAACAACAATCCTGTTAAGCCGCAGCTCACGACAAACGCAGTCGTGCCTTCAAGTGTTCTGGTGCCGACAAGTTGTATCCGACCAATTCCTCTGCCGACAAGTGTAGCAGCTGCGTCACCGACAAGCATATATACCGTTGCAAAAATCGCAATATACTTAGGGAATATGACAAATATTAGGGCTGTGGCTATAAAAAAGTAAGTAGTCCCGGAAAGGCGAAACGCTTCGGATTCTTTACCTATCGGATTATAAATTTTTCGCAGCGCACGGTTTAATGCAGTGTTTCTAAAACGCAACCACTCCAGAAGGACGGCACCTGCAGCAAACAGTCCCATGGTAATACACATAGGGATTTTCTCGTGGTAAACGTATATAATAGGAAAGGCAAGGCCAACCATTCTGTACGCCTTCCGCCATAATGCCTTCTTGAAAGTTAAACCATCCTGGACTCTGACTTTTTCCACTCTCTAAACTCCACTATCATTTCAGTTACTATCCCGGGATTCCGCCGGCATATTCCATATTTCCCTTAGTGGAAACCATTGGTCGGGCCAGCGGCGTATCCAAGATTCAAGCCTGCCTGCAAAAATATTTGTAAGCCGCGCAACTTCGGCATCACGCGGTTGATTCACATCAGGATATAATGGCTGTTCAAAAAAAATAAAGTACTTACCACGGTTTTTCATTACAAGCGCGCATGGAATTATTGGAGCGCCAGTTACGACCGAAATCAACACAGGACCACGAGGAAATTTCGCATGTTGCCCAAACAAAACTACATCTGCTGCGGACTCATCATTACCAAAAAGGATATCGCCAAGCATTGCGAGTATTCTGCCCTGTGAAAGTACCTTGAGAGCAGTCCATGTCTTACCCAGCGGAACTGACCCAACCCCGCATCGCTTTCTCTGATTGACATACAAGTTGCTAATACGCTCATCTGGAAACTGAAGGTAAATAGCATCGATCGGGAATCCGGAATGTGCAACTACACTTGCGCCAAGTTCCCAGTTTCCAATGTGGCCAGTAAGGATTATTGCACCATGACCGCCAGCAAGTGCACGTGCAATGTTTTCCTCTCCTTTTATTTGAATCCGCCGGTCCATTTCCCGGGGAGACATTCTTCCAGCGTAGGAAAAATCTGCCAGGTACTGCCCGTAATTCTGAAAGGTTTTCCAGGCCAGCCATTTTATACTATAATTGGAATAGGATTTGCCCTTTATTGCCCGGAGTGTTCTAACGGTCACATCACGCTCACGCTTATTCCTCAACCAATAATAGTTGGCCATCAGCCACGCGATAACTGTCCGTCCAGGACGCGGCAAACCATGCGCGAGCCAATAAACGGTCCGGAATAAGGAGTAGCCAGCCATCTATGATTGAGCCCGCCTCTCACGAAGCAGTGACATTACATGCTGGAGGGCATCTACGATACGCTTTGCCATCATCATTAGAGCTGTTACTCCAACCAACAAAATTATATACCAGCGCTCCTGCCAGGCAAACACAAGGCACAACATCACAATGAAAAAAAATATCGTTGCGCCCCACATCGGAGGAAGGTACTTTCTCCATGTAGCAGAAAGGCGGGTAACAAGAAATACTACTACGAACGCACCAAATGCAATTGCAAACTCCTTTGGTATAAGATAGAGGAAACTTCCAAAGACAATAGAAAGACCTGCTCCACCTTTTCCGCCGAGGAAAATCGACCAGTTGTGACCTGCCATTGCTGCAGCCACGATTGGGACTGCAACCCATCCCGGAAAGCCCAGCGCATCGCCAATTGCGAGCGGAATCACTGCCTTGAGTGCGTCAATAACGCCGACCATAATACCCCAGAATTTTCCAACTTCACGCCAGGTATTTGCTGCCCCCGGGTTCTTCGTACCTTCGCTGGTAAGGTCCTTGCCTTTTAAGGCCTTCCCAAGTAAAAACGCAGGGTTTACTGAACCAAGAAAGTATGCGCCAACAGTAACGATAAGAATCTTCCACCACATAACTACCTCCAGTTTAACCAGCCGACAACCCAGCCGCCAGGAGCGAGATAAACGCTTACTAATGGATGCGTCTGCCATAGATAGACGCTTGCTTTCGGGTAAGTACTTGTGAGTTTGTCTTTCAGGCGGGTTGCTGATTCTGGTCTGTCAGTATAAACAATAAAAACGGTAAGCCCTGTTCCGTCTGAGCCCTCGCCTTGAGCACTCTGAATTTCGCCGGAAATAATCTCTATTGCCTGCGCGTCACTGCGTGCTCTGCCAGCAGGTATTATACCTCCTGTATCATCATAACTCAGGATGGGTGTAATTCTCAACATGCTCCCCATAAGTGCTTTTGCTTTTCCAATCCTACCCCACTTTGCCAAATATTTTAGGTCACCTACAACCAACAAAATGTGAATGTCATTCCGCAGTTTTTCAACTTGCTGTGCCGCCTCTTCAAGAGGCATTCCTTCTCGCAGCAAGCGCGCAGCTGCACAAGCGAGCAGGCCCTCTTCAGACAAAGTAGCGAGCGACTCCACGACACGGACGGTTATCTTATCCTTAACGTTCTCCGCAGCTTTTCTGGCCATGTCAATCGTACTGCTCATTGCTTTTGGCAGGTGTACTGAAAGAATTTCCGTATATCCTTCATCGGCAAGCGACCTGTAGAAATTCTCAAAAGTTGCCAGGTTTATCAGGATTGTCTTTGGCATCGCTCCTGCACGTACGCGACTCATAAATTCGTCTGTAGTCATCTTGCTCTGGTCGATTTCCACGTCATCCAGACAAAATGGATGATGGATTATTTTTATTCCGAGCTTTTCTACCAACTCTTGCGGGATATTGCTAGCATCATCTACGACAACCACTCTCTTCGTCTCATTCATCATTCAACCCCCAGTAAATAGTAATGGTGCTTCTGGCCTCCACTATAAATCTGAATATCTGCCTGCGGAAGCAAACCTTTGAGCACATCTTTTAGTTCTTCTGCTTTTTCCTGGCTAATCCCATGTCCATAGTATATTGATACAATCTGTGGTGATGCCTGGCCATTCAACGTCTTTAGTACTTCCTGAGTAACCACGTTTGGGTCAATCCCGGATGCGACTATCTGATGATTTGCAATACCAATGACTTCACCTTTTCTAACTTTGTGACCAGCAAACGCGGTAGGACGCGCAGCGCGGGTAACATCGCAGGTGTGCACGCGTTTCAGCGCTTCTAACATATTATCCTTGTTATCCATCCACGGCTGTCCGGGAATATAACTCAGGAGCGCCGAAATACCCTCCACCATACTCTTTGTCGGGATAACAACAAGCCGCCCGGGCATTGCCATCGCTGCATGCTCAGCAGCAAGGATTGCATTTTTATTATTTGGAAGCAAGAAAACGACCTCTGCCTGACAATCGCTTGCTCTAGCGCAGAACTCTTTAACGCTTGGATTTATGGTCTTGCGTTTCTCTATCACTGACGAAGCGCCAAGTGATTTAAATATTTCCGCCATTCCACTGCCAGTACATGCAACCACGACTGCAGAAGATGCTTCAGCGTCAGGCGCCTCGGCATGACTTATAAATTCTTTCTGCATAGCTGACATATCATCTACTTTGATTTGTGTCGGTCTTCCCCAACGAGCCGCCTCCGAAAGCACTTCATCACGGCGGTTGGTATGTATATGGACTTTTGCGAGCTGTGGATTACCAGCGACTATTGTGGACCCACCGAGCCCAGCAAACGCCTTGCGCAATTCCTCAAGATTAATTTTTTCTCCTGTTATGAAAAACTCAAGGCAGTATTGATATTCGGATTTCCTGCTCCACGCACGTGCCACCGTTTCAATGAGTTGCAGCCGCCGGAATAGACGCTTGCCAGCGCGTTTTAAGCTATCTCCAGAGAAAGCGTGACCCGCTCGCGCAATTCCAAAACGGACTGATTCCTGGACATTACTGCGCCAGCGCTCAATCGATTTCCCATAGGCATCATCCAGAGGACTTGGCTGATATAGACCTATACCATGTAAATACCGCAACACCGCCTCAATTAAGTAAAGGAACCCACAGCCGCCAGCATCTACCACGCCTGCGTCTTTTAGCACCGGCAGTTGCTCCGGTGTTCTGTCAAGTGCCTGACGCCCTGCAGTCAGCAATAATTCAAATAGCTTTTCTAATTCCTTTGTATCCGAAGCATGTTCCTTCGCAGCTATTGCAATTTCTTTCATAACAGTAAGAATCGTGCCTTCAACAGGATTTGCGAGCCCGTTATAAGCTTCTTCCACGCCTGCTTGCATTGCAACTGCAATTGTTTCTGAATCCAATTGGGTGTGGTTTCCAGCGACTTTTGAGAAACCACTTAGGAATTGGGAAAGCAGGACTCCGGAATTGCCTCGCGCGCCCATAAGAGAACTCTGCGCAACAACTTCTGCAACTTCGGACATAGGGGGCGAAGGGAGCCGCATCAGGTCATTTCTGACTGACTTCATTGTAAGCAACATATTGGAACCTGTGTCTCCGTCCGGTACAGGAAATACGTTAAGATTATTTACGAGTGATTCCTTTTGCTTAAAATATAACGTGGAGTATTCTACTATTTCCTTTATCTTTGCAGCATCAATGGTTCTCACCTATCTCTCCTTCGCATGTGCAGGGATAATGGCAAGGCGGTCGCAATGAATAACTTCGGGTCCTCCTGGACGTCCAAGATAACTCATTATCTGGCCACTTTTCAAACCCTTGATTTTAGAAATCTCACTGGAAGAATAATTCGTGCGTCCCCTTGCAATTTCATGTCCGTTCCTGTCAGAAACACTGATTACTGTTCCTTGAGAGAATGGACCACGCACTTCCGTGATGCCACTCGCAAGCACGCTTTTCTTTCTGTCAATAATCGCCCTGATGCAGCCATCATCCACTACGATAGACCCCTCTGGCCTTGCGCTAAATGCGAGCCACTGTTTCAGCGCATGGGGGCGTTTTGGGGATGGCGTAAACCGCGTCCCTGGATATTTCCCGGAAGCGAGGCCTGTTAGATTCCCACGGCGCCTGCCATTTGCTATTACTACCTCGCATCCAGCAGCCAATGCAATAGAAGCCGCCTCCAATTTGGTAACCATACCACCCGTTCCAAACGATGAACCTTCTGACCGGGCATGCCGCAGGAGTTCTTTATCTATTGTTTCAACCCGTTCCACAAGCCGCTTTCGACCGTCTGGCTCTTTGATATACAACCCGTCGACATCCGTAAGCATCACAAGTAAATCGGCGCCTATCTTACCAGCAACCAACGCAGAGAGACGGTCGTTATCACCGACCTTGATTTCATCTACTGCAATAGTATCATTTTCGTTTATTACCGGGATAACATCCCATTTTATCAAAGTAAGCAGAGCATTTCGTGCATTAATATAACGCTTGCGGTCAGCAAGGTCATCGCCTGTAAGCAGGAGCTGTGCTACTGTCAGGTTATGCTTTTCAAAACCCAGAGAATAGGCATGCATCAAAAGTCCTTGCCCAATACTTGCTAAGGCCTGTTTGTCAGTCAGCCGGGTCGGCGCACCTCGTTTCATTCTGCCGCGGCCTGCTCCAATTGCTCCAGAACTTACGATTACCGCCTGCCAGTTGTGGCTCACTAGTTCCGCAACTTCATCAGAAAGGCGGGATACCCGGCCTGAATCAAGAGAGCCACTGGAATTAGTCAGAACTCTCGTTCCAACCTTTATCACCACCAATTTCTTTTTCATCTTTTGTATATCCTGGCTCATAAATCTTTCAATGCTTCGTAGATTTTTTCTTTAAGTTCTTCTATACCAGTACCAGTAACACAGGATACTCCGGTCGCATGAAAGTTAGCTCCTGTTATGGTGTCCAAAAGTTGTTTAGTACCTGGCAGATCCATTTTATTTGCGACCAGCAACTGTGGACGAGTTGCTAACTCTTTGCTGTACGATTTCAATTCTTCGTTCAGCGAATTGATATTCTCTACTGCCGGACGACCCTCATAACCAGTTATGTCCACTACGTGAAGTAAAAGACGCGTCCGCTGAATGTGCTTCAAGAATCTGATACCGAGACCTTTGCCGAGATGCGCGTCTTTTATAAGCCCCGGAAGGTCAGCAACAATAACGTCTTGCTCATCGTATCTTATCGCTCCAAGATTTGGCTCAACTGTCGTAAACGGGTAGTCAGCAATCTTTGGTCTTGCCCTGGTAAGACACGCAATGAGAGAACTTTTGCCTGCATTCGGATATCCTACAATTCCCACGTCAGCAAGTAGCCGCAGTTCAAGACGGAGACTGACTTCCTCGCATTTCTCGCCTTCTTCAAATACCCGTGGGAATCCGGGGTAAGAACGCGGCAAGGAACCATTTCCTCTACCACCTCTTCCACCATGCGCAACAATAACTTTTTCATTATCCTGGGTAAAGTCAGCGAGCATTTTCTCGTCGCGCCAGATTATCGTTCCTACAGGAACGTCTACCACCTTTGCTGGAGCATCTTTCCCGCGTTTTGAATTTCCACCGCCGTTGGTACCGCGCTGCGCCACTATATGTGGATGCAATGAAATATCTTTGAGGGTACGGATGCTATGCGATGCACAAAACGCTACATCTCCGCCATTACCGCCATTACCGCCTTCTGGTTTACGGCGTGAAAGATGTTTGTTATATCTAAAACTCGCACATCCGTTTCCACCGTCACCTGCCCGGACATGAACTGTAACTTCATCTATCAACACGTCCTATCAACTAGAAATATTGAGTACTTTTGCAACGGTATACTTAGCGCGATAACCTGTTTTCTTACGATAACCTTTGCGTTTTTTCTTCTTGAAAACGGAAATTTTTGGGCCTGCTTTCTCGCCTATAATTTCCAGCTCGGCACGTGCACCTTCCAAATAAGGATGGCCGACTTGGACGCCACTATCATCTGATATCATCAATACTTTATCCAGGGTAAATTTGTTGGTGTCGGATGTTAAATCTCTGTCTTCAATTTTTATCACGTCTCCATCCTGTATTTTATACTGACTACTGCCATACTGCACCACTGCATATTTCATTTTCCCTCCAATTAATTCCAGCTTCCCACTCGGCTTAGGTGTGATATTATTAGCCAGAATCGGCAAGATTGTCAAGCAAAATGTATATTTCGCGTATATATCCCGTGCCAAATAGTAAAATTTTACTATTGCTTGTCAAATATAATATTTTCACCAGGACATGTCAAGCAAATGTATAGGTTCAGTATATAGGTAACACATTTAGATAGGTCGCCGCGCCGGCGTTCCCGCTAAGCGGACATTGATTTTTTGGCTTATGGTATTTAATGTAGTAAATTTTTCATTATGCCAAAAAATCTATAGCGAGGCATTAAAATAATCTAAACCTAACATAAAGTATTGCCACGAGCGTGTCCGCGTGTGGGACGCCAGGCAGGCGACCTTTTAGTGTGGACCATTTATCTGAACCTAGAAGTGGCGAGCCGACGCGTGCCGGCATCGCTTGCGCCTGGTTGAAAAATGAGAAAAAATGGGATAAATGGAATAAAACAGAGATATTTGCCTTTATTTTGCATTTTAGTTTATTTTCTGGCATTCGCAGGGTCTTGACATATTTACTCAATTTGAGTAAATTAGCACTCTAACAGCGAGAGTGCTAATTGCCCTCATCGCCAGAATTAGCACAGAACGCAAGCGCAAATTACATAAAAGGAGGTAAGCGTGAACATGAAGTTTAAACCACTTGGAGACAGAGTGCTCCTGAAACCAATTGAGGAAGAAGAGAAAAAAGGTGGCATCATAATTCCTGATACCGCAAAAGAGAAACCTCAAAAAGGGGAAGTCGTTGCTGTTGGCCCCGGCAAGAAGGATGAAAGCGGAAAGTTAATCGAAATGAACGTGAAAGTCGGCGACAAGATTCTCTATGGTAAGTATTCCGGTACCGAAATAAAGTTAGAGGGTATTAATTACCTCATAGTTAACGAAGATGATATCCTTGGAGTAGTTGAATAGTTAAGGTAAAAGGAACCGAAAGGAGGAGGTAACCATGGCAGCAAAACAGATGAAGTACAATCAGGAAGCAATGGAAGCGATACGTTCTGGCATACGGAAGCTTGCGGATGCGGTGCGTATAACACTTGGACCACGCGGTCACTACGTCGTAATTGACAAAAAGTTTGGTTCTCCG
>Ga0210056_1001237_pt1 | contig 22206 bp, 17 predicted proteins | sample CryGeyCG2014_080_2_FD_183965 | JGI IMG/M metagenome (GOLD analysis project Ga0210056, IMG submission 183965) | Groundwater microbial communities from aquifer - Crystal Geyser CG07_land_8/20/14_0.80 (SPAdes) (version 2) | ecosystem: Environmental > Aquatic > Deep subsurface > Groundwater | place... | reverse complement strand
AAAAATCCCTATAGCAAAAAAGCGCCTAGTTCATCGCACGGATTTGCTCTGAACTGGGCCTACAGGAACTATATCAAGTCGAGGCGGGCCGCCTTTTTTGGGTTCATCGACCACGATATCTACCCGATACAGCCCACTTCCGTTGTTGAGTCGCTCGAAAGAACCCCGGCATTTGGCTTGGTTCAAGAGCGGAAGGACGCCTGGTATCTGTGGCCCGGGCTTTGCTTTTTTGCCCGCGATTACGTAAAAGATAAGAAGATAGACTTTATGCCGGGCAAATACGGCGATACCGGCTCGAAGAACTGGGAGTCGCTCTACACTGGGCTTGATAAAACGAAAGTTCCCCAACTGTGTCATGAATATGGGCACTTGCGGGAGGGCGATAACGCTCAATCGGATTGGTTTGAATATGTAGGGGACTGGCTGCATACCTTTAACGCCTCTTGCTGGCTGGAAATCGAGGATAAAGAGGGAAAGGATAGCCTGGTCGCTGAACTTCTAAACAAATATTAGTTAAGGTTAAAGGGGCAGATCGATGAAGACCACACATATGCAACAGGTTGAGTTTGATAAGGTGGTAAGGCCACCTTATTCTAAGGGTGCGATTATTAGAAACGACTTTCCGGGCTTCAGGGAAGATTACCTGACGGTTCATAGCTTGATCAGACGATACGAGCCAAAGACGATCATGGAGATCGGCACGAGTACCGGCCTGGGTACGAACGTTGTCTGTAACGCTATGGGCTTTAAGCGGTTCAGGAAAAACAAGGAGGGTAAAAAGGTATTTTCAATCGATGTTCCGCCGGGCACCAATCCCAAGATTATCTACCCCGATGGCGAGGATGGTCATCCCAAAAAGGCGGGCAAATACTGCAAATTGCCCTACACGCAAGTGTACGGAAGCTCGCTTAACTTCGATTTTAGCCCCTATTACCCCATCGAAGCGTGGTTTATTGATGGAAAGCACGATTACACCTATACCAAAAACGACGCCGAGCTTGCTTTAAAATCCGATCCCATGCTGATAATGTGGCACGATGTGGACATCCAGGGTGTGAGTGATGCTATTATTGCAGTGATGGGAGCGCACACCGCCTATGCCTTGTTTCGGGTGTTGGGAACACGGGTGGCGTATGCGGTTAAATCATGATTCAAATCGGAAGGAAAAGCTAACTTAATGAAAATCCTCCATTGCGTTGAGTTTTATCATCCCTCGGTTGGCGGCGCCCAGGAGGTGGTCAAGCAACTTTCAGAGCGTTTGGTAAAGCTTGGTCATGATGTAACGGTTGCAACGACCCGGTTGGCAACACGGAAAGTCCCAGCGCTACACGGTGTTAACATCCAGGAATTTGATATCAGGGGGAACTTTGTGCGTGGCATATCCGGGGAGGTCGAGCGATATCAGAACTACCTCAAGGAGTCGGATTTTGATGTAATCATGAACTACGCTGCCCAGCAATGGACCACAGATGCGACATTGCCGCTTCTTGCAGAAATAAAAGCAAAAAAGGTATTTGTACCTTGTGGATTTTCCGGTTTATACTCGCCCGATTACCGAGAGTATTTCGAATCGATGAAGGGTTGGATGAAGCAATACGATATCTGCGTTTTTTTATCTAACTATTACAGGGATATAGATTTTGCGCGCGCAAATTCCGTTGAACATATTAAGGTTATACCAAATGGTGCCGGGGCAGATGAGTTCTCTGAAGTTCCGAACGCCGATATTAGAAAATATCTTGGCATTCCAGAAAATCATTGTTTGATTTTGCATGTGGGCTCTCATACCGGCCACAAAGGACACGCCGAGGCGCTAAAAATCTTTAGTAAAGCCAAGATTAAAAATGCGGTTTTCCTGATGGTCGCCAACAAATTCAGCGAAAGATGTGCGATGCAATGTGCGCTGAGCGCAAAAACTTTAAATATTTCCCCGTCAAACAGACGTGACGGCAAAAAGGTCATTATAACGGAGCTAACTCGAGAAGAGACGCTTGCGGCGTACCATGCAGCCGATCTTTTCTTGTTCCCTTCAAATGTTGAGTGTTCGCCGCTGGTTCTTTTCGAGGCCATGGCTTCGAAAACCGCCTTTCTTACTACCGATGTTGGCAATGCAAAGGAGATCATAACCTGGTCCGACGGCGGCAAGCTCTTGCCCACGGAAGAAATTAATAACGGCTATGCCAGAGCAAAAATCAGCGAATCGGTTGAAGTGCTTGAAGAGATGTATCGTTCGCGGGATACTAGGGAGACCCTGGCGCAGGCAGGTCACCGGGCGTGGCAGGCGCGCTTTACATGGGAGAAAATAACGCTACAATATGAGGATTTATACAAAAGGCTGGTGAACGCCTAGTGCGCATTTTTTATGCGTCTGATACCACCCCAAATGCGGCTTTTCAATCGAACCTTTGGCGCAATAACCTCTACCTGCCGCTGGTTGATTTAGGCCACGATGTGGTGGAGCTTCAATACGATTTGAGGGAGACATTCCAAAACCTCGATCCGCAAAATCCTCTCGCAAAGGCTTTTATTAAGAAAAACAGGCCCAAATTGACGGCAGAGCTGTTAAAGCAAATTAGAGCTGCCCATGCCGACAAGCCGGTCGATCTGTTTTTCAGCTATTTTTACGATGCGTGTATAACGCCCGAGGCCGTCGATGAGATTCGCGCCATGGGTATTACGGCCGTTAACTGGTACTGCAACGGGTCGTATCAGCTACACCTTGTCTCCGAAATCTCGCCCCATTACGATTGGTGCCTGGTGCCGGAGAAACTTCGCATTAAAGATTACGAGGCGATGGGGGCCCGTCCGATCTACTGCCAGGAAGCCGCTAACCCCACTATTTATAAGCCATATGACCTTCCGGTGGAGTTCGATGTTACTTTCGTCGGGCAAGCGTATGGGGATCGTCCGGCGTATATTAAGTATCTCTTCGACCGCGGAGCCAATGTGCGGGTGTGGGGTTTCGGTTGGCAAAACTATAGCGAAGACGGCCAGGGGCGACTGGGGTCGAACCAGTTGCAGAGAGCTTTGCGGATTGGGCGAAAGTTGTTAACGCCTGCAGGGTGGCAGGCGGCAGCGCAGCGTCTGCGACGTTCCTTTGAACCGCAAGCTGCGGGATGCGATGTGTATTCTGCGACTGCGAGCAAGGTAGAATTACCTGCCCCAATTATTGGTGGGATTCTCTCGGATACCGATATGATTAGGCTCTACAGCCGTTCGAAAATTAATCTGGGTTTTTCTACGTGCGGCGACACGCATAAAACGGGTGAGCGCATTGTTCAGGTGCGCCTGCGCGATTTCGAGGTTCCTATGAGCGGCGGCTTTTACATGGTGGAGTACATGGCGGAGCTGGAAGAGTTCTTTGATATCGGTAAAGAGGTCGTTTGCTATGAGGGCCCCGAGGACCTTGCTGAAAAGATTACCTATTTTCTGCAGCATGATAACGAGAGAGAAAAAATCCGCAAAGCCGGTTACGAACGGTGCCTGCGCGACCATACCTGGCATAAACGGTTTGAGATGGTTTTTAAGGAAATCGGTCTAGTATGAGTTTAGAGAATCCCAAAGTTACCGTATTAATGCCGGTCTATAACGGCGAGCAATATCTGCGAGAAGCGATCGAAAGTATCCTGACGCAATCATTTACTGATTTCGAGTTTTTGATAATCAACGACGGTTCCACTGACAGCAGTGTTGAGATTATCGAATCCTACGATGACCCTCGCATCCGGCTGATTCATAACGAAGCGAATTTGAAATTGATTGCAACCTTAAACAAAGGCGTCGATCTGGCGCGAGGAGAATATATTGCTCGCATGGATTGCGATGACATAAGTTTGCCGCAGCGCTTGGCTAAACAGGCTGCGTTCTTAGACGCGAACCTTTCTTGTAGTGTTATCGCTGTTAAGATTATTCTCGTTGGTGCAAACAAGAACGTGATCGGGGAGTGGAAGGGCGACCGAAAATCGGCGACTCCCATGCAGATCTACAGGCGACTCCCAAGGATTAACTGCATCGCTCACCCCGGGGTCATGATGAGAAAATCCGTAGTTTCAAAATATCGCTATAATCCCGTTCGCCGGCATGCAGAGGATTACGATTTATGGCTAAGATTGTTATCCGATGGATATGGGATCGATAAGATTAACGAGTCGCTTTTGGAATACCGAGTTCATATTGGGCAAGTTACCGCAGTAAATAACGAGGTCGGCTTGGGATTGGCAAATATTAAAGCAAAAGCAAGTTTACTAAGAGAAAAAGCCGCCAGACTCAAGTTGAACCGGTTTGATTTGAATGTTTGTGTTGGATTGCTTATTGATGTAGCTGCTATTGTTCCTAAATTCGTCATCAAGTCAATCTTTAGGCACAGATATATCTGACAGGCATGCTCTTCCCGGTTTTCTGTGTTGAGCATTAGCGGCTTGATTGTTGCGTTTAGATGCAGGTAGAATGCAGTTAGAGTATGTATTGTGCCGGATAACCGGCAGCGTCTTGAGGAGTTTGTGTTAAGGAGTTTTCATGTCTGATTCAAATGATTTGTATGGTGTAATTCTAGCCGGAGGCGCAGGAATGAGGTTTTGGCCATTAAGCCGGGAGATGAGCCCGAAGCAGTTGCTCAGGGTATTTGGCACCGAGAGTTTGATTTGGCAGACGATTAAGCGTTTACTACCGCTTATCCCGCAAGAGCAGATCTATATGGTCTCAAATAGCAAGCTTGCGTCCGAGATACGGACGAATCTTATTACGGGCAAAGAGCCGTTTGATAAGGTAGGCTACCTTGTCGAGCCTGAAGCCAGAAACACCGCCCCGGCGATAGGCCTGGCCGCGGTGTATCTCGCCAATATGAACCCTGACGCCGTGATGGCGATCCTTCCATCAGACCATATTATCAATAACCAAGACGAGTTTCTCGCTGTGCTGAAGCAAGTGGAAGAACTTGCCAAAGCAGGCTATCTTGTAACCCTGGGATTGAAGCCGACCCGCCCGGAAACCGGTTTTGGCTATATCAAATCGGGGGAGAAACTCGCTCAATTTAGCAACGGATATGTATCCCACGCGGTCGAGCGGTTTGTTGAAAAACCCGACAGGGAAACCGCTGTCTCTTATCTGGAATCCGGCGACTATTTTTGGAATAGCGGCATGTTCGTCTTTAAAGCGAGCACGATTTTAGATGAGATACACCGCCTTATGCCCGATTTGTATAATCTTCTTTTGAAATTTAGGGATCTTTCGCTTGATGAGTGGAGTTCGGAAAAAGCGAAGGCTATCTTTTGCGAGGCTGAGTCGTTGTCGATCGACTACGGAATTATAGAGAAATCAGATAAAGTCGCTGTCGTTCCGGTCGACTTGGATTGGAGCGATGTCGGTAGCCTTACCGCGCTTGGCGATTTTTTGGACAAAGATGGGCGCGATAACGCGGTGGCGGGAAACGTGCTTGATATCGAATCCAAAAACTCGATCATTTACGGCGAAGACCGCCTGGTCGCTACCCTGGGCCTTGAGGATATGATCGTAATCGATACGCGTGACGCAACGCTTGTATGCCCCAAAGATCGGGCTCAGGAGGTGCGCAAGATAGTTGATGTGCTCAAAGCCAGAAATGCCGAAGAATATCTTGTGCACCGAACGATGTATAGACCCTGGGGATGCTATACCTTGCTTGAGAGGGGTCCGGGCTTCAAGATTAAGATTATCGAGGTAACGCCGGGTGCGCGCCTGAGCCTTCAGATGCACCACCACAGGAGCGAGCATTGGGTCGTTATCTCGGGGACCGCAACAGTGACACGCGGCGAGGAGGTTTTTAACGTTCACGTCAACGAGAGCACCTATATCCCGCCGTCTACCAGCCATCGCTTGGAAAACCCGGGGTTAATCCCACTGAAAATAATCGAGGTGCAGAACGGTGAATATCTTGAGGAAGACGATATCGTTCGCACGGAGGATGATTATGCAAGGGGTTAATGATACGCAGGATGCGATGCGCACGCTGGAAGATTCGATGTTTCGCGAATACGATTTGCGCGGGATTTTCGGTCGCGAGCTTACCGCCGGCTTTGCCAGGCGATTAGGGGCGGTTTACTGTTCGTACCTTCGTAGGCACGCCGGTATTGAGGAGCTTACTATAACGGTGGGTCGTGATGTTCGCCTTAGCTCGGATGAGCTGGCCGCAGCTTTAATCGAAGGCATGGTAAGCCAGGGGGCCCGCGTCTACGACCTCGGCCCGTGCCCGACGCCGCTTCTTTACTTTTCGCTCTTTCACCTGAACCCCGACGGTGGCATTATGATAACCGGCAGCCACAACCCGCCGGAGTATAACGGCTTTAAGATATGCGTGGGCCACGATACCATCCATGGACAAGAAATCCAGCAGCTCAAAGAGCTGTATTATACTATAGAGCTTGGCGATACCGTACAGGGAAGCGTCGAGCGGTACGAGATCATCCCGCCGTATATCGCATATATTAACGATGTTTTTAAAGATATGGCCGCTCTGCCGAAGGTCAAGGTTGCCGTAGATGCGGGAAACGGTGTGGCGGGTCTTCTAGCAACCGAGCTGTTCAGCGGGCTAGGCTGCGAAGTCATCGAGCTGTATTGCGAGCCCGACGGGCGCTTTCCAAACCACCACCCCGACCCGACCGTTGAAGAAAACCTTACCGACCTGGTTAAAATCGTCACCCAACAGGGCTGCGATTTCGGTATCGCCTTTGACGGGGATGCCGATCGCCTCGGCGGTGTCGATGAAAAGGGCAACATCCTGTGGGGAGATAAGCTCATGATCCTGTATGCAACGGATATTCTTGCGGATAAAAAAGGCGAAAAGTTTATTGGTGAGGTCAAGTGCTCGCAGGTCATGTACGACGAGATAGCCCGCTTGGGGGGAGAGCCGATCATGTGGAAGACCGGGCACTCCCTTATAAAGGATAAGATAAAGGTAGAAAAGGCGGCTCTTGCGGGCGAGATGAGCGGCCATTTCTTTTTCGCCGACCGTTACTTTGGCTACGATGATGCCCTTTATGCGGCAATTAGGCTGATTGAGATAGTTAAGAAAAAAAAGGCGGCTGACAGCAGGTTTGCCGGTGTAAGCAGTCTCTTTGATGGTTTACCGCAGACGTTTGTCACCCCTGAGCTGCGGGCCGATTGCCCCGATACGCAGAAGAAAGCGGCGGTTGAAACGCTGCGCGAGGTCTTTAACGAGCACCGCGCAAAGGGGCTTGACCCCAAGATTGTCGACATTATTACCGTTGATGGGCTAAGGATAATTTTTGAGGACGGGTGGGGGCTTATCCGCGCCTCAAATACCCAACCGGTTCTGGTCCTGCGTTTTGAAGCAGCCTCCCTGGAGCGCAGGGATTATCTGCGTGCCTTCGTTGAGGGAGAACTTAAACTGCACTGTAAGCTTTAAACGGCCCCGCTAATTGTAATCTTTACTCTTCGGGTTGGCAAAACCTCCATCAAACCTCCATCAAGCACTTGGAAATCCTTACTAGAGAGAGTAAAATTGAAGTGCTAACGGCCACGACGTTATTAATAGAGCCATAAACCAACAAACAAGCACGTGAAAGGTTTGGTTGCAAGACGATGGATAAGGAAAGCGCGACGTTTCTCTATGATGTCTGCGTAGTAGGGGGATGCGGCCATGTAGGCCTCCCGTTTGCCCTGGTGCTAGCAGATAGCGGTCTTAAGATCGCCGTTCAAGATCTTGACGAGGCTAAGGTCCAGCAGGTAATGTCCGGACACATGCCTTTTATGGAGAACGGGGCGCAGGAGATACTGGAGCGGGTTATCGGTAATAACCTATGGGCGAAGAACGACCCATCACAGATCTCAAACAGCCGCTATGTGGTGGTAGTGATTGGAACCCCGGTGGACAGGCACTTAAATCCTAACTTTGCGGATATTAACGACTTCTTTAATACAATTTCCCCTTATTTGGTCGATAACCAGCATATCATTCTTCGTAGTACGGTCTATCCAGGCACAACCGAGAAGGTTAAGAGCATACTCGATAGTGCTGGAAAGCGCTTATCGATAACGTTTTGCCCGGAGAGGATCGCGCAGGGCAAAGCTATTGAAGAACTTAAGGTCTTGCCGCAGATAGTATCCGGTTTTGATGATCGCTCGATCCGTGAGGCAAGCGAGCTATTCTCACGGATTAATGATGATATCGTGGTGCTCACACCTATAGAGGCGGAGCTGGCGAAGCTCTTTACCAACTCATGGAGGTATATACAGTTTGCCACCGCAAACCAGTTTTTTATGATAGCCAGCCAGTATAACCTCGATTTCTATCGCATCTTTGATGCGATGCGCTATAACTACCCGCGCACCGCCGGATTCCCAGGTGCGGGCTTTGCCGCAGGGCCATGCTTGCTTAAAGATACCCTTCAGCTAGCCGCCTTCAATAAAAATAATTTCTTTCTGGGTCATGCCGCTATGCTTGTCAATGAGGGTCTGCCCAGCTTTATCGTCGAGGAGCTAAAGAAGACCCATGGCTCGCTTAGCGACAAGGTGATAGGTATACTTGGAATGGCATTTAAGGCCAATAACGATGATTTTCGTGAATCATTGGCCTATAAGCTGCGGAAAATACTCGGGGTTGAGGCAAAAGAAGTCCTCTGCACCGATCCTTTTATTAAAGATGATTCTTTCCATACGCTTGATGAGACGATTAAGCGTTCAGATATAGTAATACTTGCCTCTCCCCATGATGAGTACAGGGATATAGATTTTGCAGGCAAGCTTATTGTTGATGTTTGGAACTATTACGGGCAAGGGATAACACTATGAAAGTATTGATTACCGGAGCAGCAGGCTTTATTGGAGGCTATCTAATAGGAGAACTGCTGGATTCCGGGTACCAAGTAATCGGTCTTGATGATTATTCGAAATATGGACCGGTGAAGAGAAGTTTTGACTCTTCTCCCCACTACACGTTTGTGGAAGGAGATGCCAAGGATATCGACCTTTTAAAGGAGTTGATAGCCGATTGCGACCACTTCGTAGCCGGGGCGGCGATAATCGGGGGCATCTCTTTATTCCATCAACTGGCCTACGACCTTATTGCTGAGAACGAGCGCCTCACGGCGGCCGCTTTTGATGCCGCTATTTGGGCGTACAAGAATAAACAGCTGAAAAAGATGACGGTTATATCGTCCTCAATGGTCTTTGAGAGCACCACGACCTACCCTAGCTGTGAGGGGGACCAGTTGAAATGCCCTCCACCGCTCTCAACCTATGGGTTTCAGAAGTTAGCCACTGAGTATTTTGCTAAAGGCGCGTTCGAGCAGTACGGGCTTCCGTTCACCAGCATAAGGCCTTTTAACTGTGTTGGTCTTGGAGAAAAGCGCGCAAAGCAAGAGAGCGAGGTCATGTCCGGCAACGTAAAGCTGGCTATGAGCCATGTCGTGCCGGACTTAATCCAAAAGGTGCTAAAGGGCCAGGACCCCTTGCATATTTTGGGCCAGGGCAATCAAATTCGCCACTACACGTATGCCGGCGATATTGCCCGTGGCATCAGACTATCTATTGAAAAGCCCGAAGCAACCAATGAGGACTTTAATATCTCAACGGATAGGTCCACTACCGTGCTTGAGCTTGCTGAGTTGATTTGGAAGAAGATCAAGGGCCCGGATACACCGTTCAGATATGTAAGCGACCCGCCATTTTCTTACGACGTGCAAAAGAGGGTTCCCAGTGTTGATAAGGCGCGACGCGTGCTTGGGTTTGAAGCTACGACAACCTTGGAGGAAGCATTAGATGAGCTTATTCCTTGGATCAAGCAGGAGATAGAGGTCGGTGGCATCTAAGAAAACGCTCAACATTGTCGTCCCCGTTTACAATGAGAGCGAAACTATTATTAAGACACTCGACGAAGTTAGAGAAAACGCTATGCCTCCCTGTAAGATATGGATCGTCTACGATTTTGATGAGGATACGACGATTCCGGTGGTCAAGCAGGCAGAGGGCGATTATCCATATCCCGTTAACCTTATCAAAAACGAGTTCGGCAGGGGTGCGCTGCAGGCCATTAAAACCGGGTTAAAGCGGTCTACCGATGGGTCCGCCCTGGTAATAATGGCCGATCTCTCGGATGATCTCTGTATCGTTGAGCGCATGAGAGAGATGATAGAGCGCGACGGTTTTGATGTGGTATGCGGGTCCCGCTACATGAAGGGTGGCCGCCAGATCGGGGGCCCACTTATCAAGCGGACTATGTCCCGGGTGGCGGGCATCTCATTACACCTGCTAACAGGCATACCAACTCATGATGTCAGTAACAGTTTTAAGATGTACGGCGAGCGGGTTTTATCGACAATAGAGATCGAGAGCAACGGCGGGTTTGAGTTAGGCATGGAACTTACCGTAAAGGCCTTTATAAAGGGATATAAGGTAGGCGAGATACCGTCGACCTGGTGGGATAGAACAGCCGGCCAGTCGAGATTTCGGCTTATATCCTGGTTGCCAAATTATCTGCACTGGTATTTTTATGCCATTAAGGGGCGCTTAAAAGGATTACCACCCAAGCAGAACAAGAAATCTGCTTCCACGCATTCCGAGGGCGTAGCTAGCTAGGGCGCATAGCGTTTCCTTAGAGAAAAAGAGGGAGCTTGCCGCATTTTATAGCGTACACCACCTTGACGGTTCCCTGCGGCTATACTACAATCTCGTTTGAGTATTAGCTATATGACGAGCTACGTAGGGAGCGAAGGACTGTACATCGATGTTGCCGGGAGCAGGGACAATGAACCTTTATGGTGAGAACCTATGACAAAGAAGCAAACCCCTAGGAAGAAAGACCTGTCATCCCCCACACCAATTACCACTGATTGGCAAAGCCAAGTAACTTCGGTGGCTTTTTTATCCCGTTTTGCGGCCTCGGCTATGGTGGGGCTTTTCGCTTATATGGTCATGGTGAAGCACTTGGTTGCCTTGCCACCCTTTTTAGACGCCCTGCTCGCCCTGCTTTTTTCCGGGGTACTGCTATTTGCAGATAAGTTAAAAGTTCAGGCAAAAGGCGCCAAGAAGGGTAAACCGACCTTCTCACCTCTACGTCTTATCGCGCTTACCATCCTGGGGGCGCTGGTTTTTGTCTATAATTTCTGGTTTTTTAAGACTGCGCCAATCATAGTAATGCCCCTGGTGCTTGCAGTAGTTCTTCGACTCTTAACGCCTGGGCTGGACCAATGGATATCCGTGGCCTTAAGTTCAGCAGCTACCTTCTTCGGTTGTATAACCGCTTCTTTTATATTTAGCCTGGAGAATTTTCAAGCATTTGTCTCCACATGGGCGAGCACAAACCCGGATACCTTTTTTGCAGTTTTCCAGGATGCAGTCACAAGTATGCCTTTCTTTGCGCCCTCATCGCTTGCGCCCACGCCGGACTCGGCACAGGTACTGCTTTTAACTATAGCAATGGTCGGTCTAGCTGGGTTATTTGCTGTTCTAATAACCTATACTGAAAAGAGTTGGCAGCCCCTAAAGCAATGGCTCCCACATATTCTTATAGCGATTATCGCACTTAATTTTCTTGTAATATCAGCTGGGAGCAGCGAAAAGCTTACATCGACGCTTTCGATGAACCCTCCCAACGAGAGCTATGCCTACGATGCATATGTTTATTTAAAGACCTATTACAATATGACTGGTGGAGAAAATTATTATCACGCTTTACCTGATGCAGTTAAAGGGGACAAGAGGGTAAACGACCCAACGAAGGAATGGTTGAGCGGATACATAACATTTAGATTGCCCACGGTTTTCTACTTATGGCGGATATTTGCAGGCAGTAATGGGGGTAATATCTACTACCTCTCGCTCATGCTTGCCGTTATTGCCTTGGTTCTAACCTTCTATGGAATAAATAGGACTGCGGGTGCAGGTGTGGCGGGCTTAAGCGCTCTGCTTGTTGCGCCGTATCTATACCTGGGCGCCAACTGGGTTAATATCCTGTTTCCCGATTGGTGGGCGGCCCTTTTTGGGCTGATTGGTGTAGCCCTGTTTTTTCAGAAACAGTATATCGGGGCTGCTGCGGTGGTTACCCTGGCCGCACTATCACGCGAGCCCATGGGCGTGCTGATAGCGGCGGGTTTACTTGCAGGGATAGTAACGAAGGAGCGCAAGATATGGCTCTCCTTTGGAATCGCCCTGATATCGTTTCTTGCGCTCTATGCGCTACACCAGTATCTTGTGAGGACGAGTATAGTGTTGGCCAGCGGCGAGGGCTTATCGACGTTCTTTGTCGGTTGGAATATGATCTCCGTGTCCTTGGCCACAAATTATCTTGCATATCCAATTACATTTCTCGGTATAAGCACGATTCTTCCGTTTGCGGCAATTGTTGCGGCCTTCTATCAGAAAGAGCGGGTATGCCGCATCTTTATCGCGTCTTTAATGGTGGGCTTTGTTCTTTATCTTCTCGCAGCGCGCGCCAGCTCTTATCAGGGTCAGTTATTTATGCCGCTAGTCCTGGTTTCACTGCCGTTTTTATTGCGGCCCTACCTATATGAAGAAAAGCTTGCAGTGTGATCCAGTAACTTTTCTTGAATCACTGCATTAATAGCGGCGAAAGCACTTTACTCCTAGAGAACACCTCGTTACTCTTCTAAGCCCAACAGAGCTAGCAAAAAAAAGATTCTTCAAAATCTTTAAAGGTATAAAAGCACAAACGCAGAATTAGGCAAGTGAGTAAAAAGCGCTTGCCTATTTTTATTCTTAAGGAGGTGAACTGTAAACAAGCGCTGTTTGACGACAATTGGAGGGGTGAAACTTGAGTAATTGTAAGTGGCCATACGGACTAGTGGTTTTAATTGCCACCGTTTTTTGTTGCAGTAGTTCTACTGCTTGCTGGTAAGCCTGGTGATGCGTATTGCGAAGAACAGCACCAGCTATCTGGGTCTGGCGGGGGCGCATGGTTAAGCCAAGTGATTATTACCGTAACCGAACCAATCGGGCTTAAAAGGGTCGATGAGCCGGTTGAGGTAGCCTTTACGTCGGATAAAGTAAAACCGCAAGGTGAGGATATTCGTGTAACCGATGAAAACGATATTGAAATACCATGCCAGGTTAAGGTAATTGGGGCAGGTAGTTATAAGATTTCCTTCTTTGCGCAGGCTGAACCATATTCTACTAGAAACTACCATTTATACTTTAATAATCCGAGCGCGCTAAAACCGGATTATGGGGCAATGTATTCTGCATTGGATAACCAGGCGAAAACATGGCAAACAGACGGCTTACTCATCGGGTGGGGAGGCAAAGCAGGCTTCAATGTTCCTAACACAAATATCATAACCACGCTTAAGTTTGATCAAAATGGCGATAAAAACCCGGCTAACGATCTTGATTGCCTGACGGACGACTACGCCTGGGACTGGTTTTACGGGCTTTTTAGATCATCGACACCCGGCGCATTCGGTGATCCCCAGGGGCAAATCATCGAAAATGGGCCGGTGTTTAGTGAGATGGCGCTTGATGGTGTAAAAGTGCGCTACTATAAGAATAAGAAGTGGATAATGGCATACAACTATATTGATGGTATGGTTTGCTTTGATAGGACCTATCAGTTTATGGAGTCCGGTCTTGGCGATGAGATATTTATTCCAGATTGGGGCCAAGGTGATATTCGTCAATGGCTTGTAGGATACAATAGCGCTGACACCAATCCCGGGTATCTTGCATTTAGAAACCCGGCCAATGGGTTAATTTTTGGCGCTGTCGCAGTAAGTGCGCAGGCATGGAACATAACCGCTAAATACTCTGGCGCTTGGGATCACTCGATTAGTTTCGGAGATAACTCCAACAGGCCGGATGCCAAAGTCTATTGGTATGCGGACACCTCAAACGCCTACAATGGAATCGAACAATTATCCAAACAGGTACTGAATCCGCTCAGAATCGGCATTGTTATAGACGTCGATCGCACTAAACCTGAAATCGATATGAGCATCTCGCCATCACCATCAAGCTCTGGGAACTTCTACCTGATCAACCAGCCAATAACCTTCTGCTACAGTGCCACTGATGCGGTTTCGGGCATAAGTTCAACTAGCGCCGCTGTTAACGGCATACCGATTCAAAACGGTGCTTGCCTTAAGTTTGATAAAGTCGGCGAGTGCAGGTTTACCGTTAACGCGACGGACATAGCAGGCAATGAGGCATCGAAGACGGAAACCTTCACGGTGGGTTACAACTTTAAGTGGCTGCCGCCGGTTAAGAAGAAGAGCGATGTGCCGGGCCACGGATATATCACGGATGCGGCCTCGATAATCCCGATCAGGTTCCAGGTAGTCAATGGGCAAGGCAGGGCGGTTGTTGATAAAACAGCTAAGGTCATCGTCTCTGATGGCGAAAATTCGGCGTCTTTTACCTGTGGGAAAGGTACGTATGATATACGGATCAATTCCTGTGACGGCAAGTACCGGCTTAGTGTAAACCCGGTGGGTTATCCATGGCTACAGCCGGGCGGCAACTACACTATATCGGTCTACTTTTCGGGCACAGGGGGGACCGAGATATTGCATGGGCGGATAGGATTAGAGCTTAAGTAATATTAAATAATAAATATCAAATTAAATATTAAATAATAGACAGAGAATAGACAGAGCTATGGAAGGGGGCTACCGGAATGTAGCCCCCTATTTAATGGCGGAATAGCCCGGCATCCTATATAATAGGTATGCAGGTGAAAAACTGCACAAGTTATAGAAATTGCCGGATAATGTGCCGGATACTATAAAGAACGAAATGGTGAGGGGAGAATTGGAAACGGCGGTTTGTGCCGGTATTTGATGAAGGTTTTACAGGTAAACAAACTTTACTATCCCCACATAGGCGGGGTCGAAAATCACGTTCGCACCCTTGCCGCAGGACTCAAAGACAAAGTAGATATAGAGGTTCTAGTTGCGAACGAGCAGTTGGCGGCGGCGGTCGATTTTGTTGATGACATAAAGGTCATCCGTGTTGCGAGTTTTGGGCGGCTTCGGTCAACGCCGCTGGCCCCCGGTTTTATCCCGGCGCTTAAGAAATCGAAAAGCGATATCTACCACCTGCATTTTCCGAATCCAACGGGAGAGACCGCGTTTCTGATAGCCCGCCCGCCCGGCAAATTGGTCGTAACGTACCACAGCGATATAATCCGGCAAAAGATTCTTCTTAAGGTTTACAAACCTTTTCTTGAAAAATTCCTGGACAGGGCGGATAGGATAATCGTAAGCTCTCCTAATATGATCACCAGTTCTCCGTTCCTGCGGAAGGTAAAAGATAAGTGCAAGGTCGTGCCGTTCGGCATACCGACCGATTGGCTTGAGCCGACGCCGCAGATCGAGGCCGGGGCGCATGAGATCCGAGAGGAGCACGGCCCGAAAATCGTGTTCTTTCTAGGCCGGCTTATCTACTATAAAGGCGTTGATTACTTAATCAAGGCGATGCAATATGTAGACGGAAAGGTAATTATCGCGGGCGAAGGCGAACTTGGCCCGGAATTAAAGAAACTTGCCGCCGATATCGGCGTCAAAGACAAAGTGGTGTTTGTCGGGGCCCTCTCAAACGAAGAACTTGCAGCCTACTACCATGCCTGCGACCTGTTTGTGCTGCCTTCAATTGAGTCGAGCGAGGCGTTCGGCCTGGTGCAGCTTGAGGCGCATGCCTGCGGCAAGCCCGTGATTTGCACCAACCTGCCAACCGGGGTGACCTTTGCTAACAAAGATGGCGTCTCGGGGTTGGTTGTTCCGGTAAGGGATGAAAAAGCCCTAGGCGAGGCGATAGAGAAACTGTTCCGTGACGACGAGCTTCGTTTGAGGTTGGGCAGGCAGGCAAAAGAGCGCTTTGAGCGCGAGTTTACCCTGGACACAATGTTTAACCGGGTGCTTGAAACGTACCGGGAGGTGCTTACAACCAGCTAGCCGTCCTGGGCACAGGTCCTGGATGTAGGGTTGAGCACGTAGATTGCGGATGGCCGCGAGCAAGAGGCAACTATGAGTCGGAAACAGTGGGTTATTTTTTCTATAATAAACGATGCGGTTCTAATCAATGTGGCGATTATCGTTGCGTTTTTGCTGTGGTTTGAAGGCGCCCTGCCGCGCTTTAACTTCCAGGCGTATACCAGTCTTGCGCTTTTTATCACCCTGGCCCAGATAGGCGCGCTCTACGTTTACGACCTCTACAACGTTGAAGAGGCGGGGGATAGCTGGGATATCACCTCCGGCATCATCAAGGCCGCGACGCTGGGTTTGATCCTTAATGTATTTTTAACGTTCTTCTTCAGGTTTTTCTCATTCCCGAGGCCGGTTTTTATCCTGGCCTGGTTGTTGCAGATACTCTTTATGAGCGGCTGGCGTATTGCCGCCGCCCGCATTTTTAAGATTAAATGGCCTACGCAGCGGGTTCTTATCGTCGGCAAGGGTGAGCCCGCGCTTGAGATTATTAGAGAGCTTAAGAACCGTGCGGAGTGGGGCTATGAAGTTGTCGGCGTTATCTGCAAAGATAAGAACCTGGTCGGCAGCAGCGTGGATGGGGCCGGTGTTATCGGTACCCTTGACGACCTTATACCTCTCATTCACTCCCGCAATATCGACCGCGTAATCGTTGCGTCACCGATAGCCCATAGAGAAACGCTTGAGGAGCTGGCCCATTCGGCCTCCACCAATGTTCGCCTTGAGGTAATACCCGAGCTTTACGAAATCTACATCGGGAAAGTCGATCACGCATTACTTAGCGATATACCTCTGGTGCAGTTGACGCGCGAGCCTGCGGCGAACTGGGTGTACCTTATAAAAAGGTTTACCGACGTGGTCGCGGCGTTTCTTGGATTGCTCGCGGCGTCTCCCGTAATGTTGCTCGTGGCGGCCGGTATTAAACTTACCTCTCCCGGGCCCATCGTCTATAAACAGCAGCGGGTCGGCCAGGGGGAAAAGCCGTTTTACATCTATAAATTCCGCACGATGGTTGCCGATGCCGAAGCGCGCACGGGACCGGTTCTTGCAACCGAAAAGGATGACAGGATTACCCCGATCGGACGCGTTCTCCGCAAAGCCAGGATCGATGAAGTCCCGCAGCTTATAAATATCCTGCGGGGAGAGATGAGCTTCGTCGGCCCGCGACCGGAGCGCCCATTCTTTGTAGAGCAGTTTAAAAAGGAAATACCGGGATATACCGAGCGGTTTAAAGTAAAACCCGGCGTGACGGGGCTTGCGCAGATCAACGGGGGATACGCGACAAACGCCCGCAACAAGCTCAAATACGATTTGATCTATATTTACCACCAATCGTTCTTTCTTGATATCCAGATAGTATTAAAAACGATAAAAGTGCTTTTAACAGGGCGGGGAGCCAGGTAACTGATATATAGCAGATATATTTGATAATTCCTTGGTTGCTTTTTTAACTCATGTTAGATAAATTAAAGTAGGTAAATTCGGTAGGTACATCCAGCCAATTGGAGACAAGCCGTTTATTTAAATTATATTCGATAGGAGTTTTAAAGTAATGAGCAAACCTAAGCAGGCGAAGGCGAAGGCACAGGCGGTAGCCCTTCCCAATCAGCTCGACACGTGGGTATTTTACGGGCTTCTTGCAATTTCGGTAGCTCTCCCGCTGGCCATGTCCAGGATCACCTTCGACCAGTTCGATATCGCAAAGGTTCTGTTGCTGCGCATATTTACGCTGGTGACCGTATCCCTATGGGTATGGAAGATGGTGACAACCCGAAAGAAAGAACTGCGCTGGAGCAAGGTCGACTTTGCCGTTATCGCGTTCCTGCTGCTTGTCTTTATATCCACCATTACTTCTGTTCACGTTCCAACAGCAATCCACGGAAAATACAAACGGTATGAAGGCTTGCTCACGTTTCTCAACTACGGAATACTTTATTTTCTAGCACTGCAGGCATTTACAAGCTTTAAGAGGCTCTCGACATTAAGTAAAACCATAACGCTTACCGGCGGCCTGGTCTCTCTTTATGGAGTTATACAATTTTTAGGTTTGGACCCCCTGCCGTGGGCGACGCTTCCATTCGAGCAGAGAAGAAGCTTTTCCACGTTTGGCAACCCCGACCTTCTCGGCGGGTTTCTCGTCATATTGATGCCGCTTGCGGTTGTCGAGTTCTTGAAAGCCCGTGATGCGAAAAACAATATTTTAATGGGCTCGATCCTCTTCATAAGCCTTTTATGCCTGCTGACGGCGTTCACCCGTGGTGCTTGGCTGGGCTCGGCGGTGGCACTTGTCGTTCTTGCGGTTTTAGGTGGGAAAACGATTCTCACCGACAAAAAGAAGCTGCTGCTCGTACTTGTCGCATTTGTTAGTATTTTTGCGGTTGTCATGGCGTACTCGGCAAGCACCGGCCACGGCGTTATGAACCTCGTCGACCGCTTGAAATCGACGACCCAGCTCACCGAGGGAAGCGCCGCGTCGCGTATCGAGATTTGGAAGGCCGGTTTGAAGATGATCGAGTCGAAGCCGGTCTTCGGCCTCGGCCCCGACACCTACCGGCTTGGCTCTGAACGCTACGAGACCAAAGCGTATGTGGCGCAAGGTTCGGGGCAAACGGTCGCCGACAATGCTCATAACTGGGTTGTTCAGCTGGCTGCCGGAGTCGGTATCCCGGCCACCTTAATCCTAATCGGGCTATTTTTCACCATTATGGCCATCGCCATTAAGTATTCACGACGGCTTGAAGGCGATGATAGACTAACATATGCGGCTCTTATAGGGGCTTCTATCGGGTATTTCATCCACCTTCTGTTTGGCGTGAGTATCTCGGGGAGCACCGGGGTGTTCTTCCTAGTTATTAGCGCTATACTTGCCGTGACGCCGGCCGTAAGATCATTTGAGCTGAAACCAACCGAAGGGATGCGGTTCTCGCTCCAGGCATCCATGGTTGTCGTGATTGTCATTTCAGCCGTATCCGCTTACTATGCCCTGGCTATGTATGTTGCTGATTACGACTATGCAGCGGCGATTCAGCTGGGTAACGAAGGGCAAATCGAGGCGGCAACGAGTAACTATGAGCGTTCGATCGAATTATATAAAAACGGAAGATATTATGACGGCTACGGCATGTTCCTGGATAGGGTTGGTGTGATGCAGCAGAGCCGCGATATGATCGCCAAGTCGGTATCCGTATACCAGGCCGCTCAGGAGTACGAGCCGTTGGAAGGGGACCATTACGTGTTCTTGGCCAGCGGGCACGCGAAACTTGCAACGAGTTCGAAAGACCCAATGCTCGATACGGCGGTAGCCGAGCTGCAGCAGGCGATCAGCGTGCGTCCGAATGCATATTCGGCGCGTATCCTTCTTAGCAATGTCTATATGTTCCAAGGGAAATACCAGCAAGCAATAGAGACGCTCAAGTTTGTGCTCGACATCAACCCACAGGAAAAAACGGCATTTCAAATAATGGCGAAGTGCTACCAGCAATTAGGGAACAAAAAAGAGGCGCAGAAGTACTATAAGAAGTACCTTGTCCTGCAGCCGGATGACCCGGAAGCCAAAGCCGCACTTCAGCTGCTTGGGAAAAAGTAGAACTTAGAGCATCACCGGTATAAATTACCCGGGCTATCATCCAGTCTTTAGTGGACAGCTGCATGTGATTTGGGTTACAATCAAGCAAAAGTTCTCATAATCACAAAGTACATAACAAAATTACTTTATTTAGATTAAGACGGATGGGCAGGGTAGCTATTGAAGAAAGCTAAAATTCCACAAACAACCATAACACGATTGCCCGTTTACCTTCGTGCCCTGGTAATGCTGGCGAACAAAGGCGAGCAAATTACCTCGTCTCATGGCCTTGCCCAGCATGCTGGGACCAACGCCGCGCAGTTAAGAAAAGATCTCTCCTACCTCGGCGAGTTCGGTACCCGGGGTGTGGGCTACGATGTCGATCAGCTTATAAACGAGGTATCTAAATGGCTTGGCCTCTTAAGGGACAGGACCGTCGTTATTGTCGGGCTGGGGCGCTTAGGAGGGGCTCTCGTAGGCTACCAGGGGTTTTCGCAGAAGGGTTTCAAAGTAGTGGGCGCATTTGACCGCGATCCCGCAATAGTGGGTACGGTTGTCGACGGCCTCACGGTGAACCATATAAACGACCTTGAAAGCATCGTCAAAGATACTCAGGGTGGGGTGGACATAGGGATCATTGCAACGCAGGCCCCCTCGGCCCAGGGCGTCGCAAACCGGATGGTTGACGCCGGGGTAAAAGCTATCATTAACTTCGCGCCGATAACAATCGATGTTCCTGCCGGTGTGGTTTTACGTCAGGTAGACCTCTCCGTCGAACTGCAAATTTTATCTTACTACTTACAAAAAAGGTAAACACAGGCAAATTAAAATATGATGAGACTAAGCGATACGATGTCACTTCAAAGCGAAATCGAACAGGACATAACCGCCGCTAAGGAACTGCTTAAAGAACATGCGTTTTCTGGCCATAGGCTTTTAAAGGACCAGGCTAAAGATATCGAAGGCCTTCCTCTTGCCACGCTTCTGTTTGTAACCGCAAGCCTCGGGACATATCGCTCCGAAGAGCTAAGGCCGGTGGCTGTGGGGCTGGAGTTACTGCGTCTTGCCGCCGAAAAACACTACCGTGAGATGGCGAATCTCAATGCAGGGGATAACCTGCAGAACCTGTTTCTCGTTACGGCGGATTTCTACTACGCGCAGGCGATAACGATTGCCGCTACGGTACGGAAGGGGTTTGTGGTCGAGCACATGGTAAAGGCAATTGCCGAGATCGCCGGGGTGGAGGCGGCCGGGCAAAAGCACGATAAACCCGTTACGGTTTCGGACGAGAATGCCGGCCTTTTCCGTACTGCGGTAGAACTCGGGACATTACTTTCTACAACCCCTTTGTAGCTCAGCCCGCATTTTCTTGCAGTAGACAGAAAAACGGCATTTAAATTATACTATTTAAGATTATGAATAAATCCTATCCGATTCCGCAGCATATCCTCCAAGACCTGGTAGAGGTGGAGAAAGAACTCGTCAAGGCGGCCACACGAAGCGATGGGGTGTTGGCCGAAGCGTCTCTCGCCACTCTTAAAGCCGGCGGAAAGCGGCTCCGGCCTGTTTTGGTGCTGCTGGCCGGCATGGTCGGCGATTATGATGTTGAGAAGTTAATGCCGGCCGCTGTGGCCTCAGAGCTTATCCATATGGCGTCGCTCATTCACGACGACATCCTGGACGGCGCATCGACCAGGCGCGGGATTCCTACGGTTAACGCGGTGTGGGGCGAGCAGGTTGCGATAGCGGCGGGCGATTATTTGTTTGCAACGGCGTTCGAGCTGCTCTCACACACACCGATACGCGCTGTTGAAATCATGGTCAATGCGGCCGTCGACTTGAGCCTGGGTGAACTCGATCAGATGGTAACCGCGCACGTAGCCGATCAGTCCATGGGCGATTACGTGCAGAAGGCGAGGCGCAAAACGGCCGCGTTGTTTGCGGCATGCTGCCAGGTGGGTTCGTACTTGTCGGGCGCATCTGAAGCCGAGGTTGCCGCACTTACAAGGTACGGCGAGGACCTGGGCGTTGCGTTTCAAATCTATGATGATGTCCTGGATATAGTCGGCGGTAAGCAAACCGGCAAAGCAACCGGGGTAGACGTGCGCGACGGCACGGTAACGGTACCGATGCTTTACGCGCTCGAAACCTTGGGGCGGCAAAGTGAACTTGCTGCGATTATCGCAAACGTAACGCCAAGCGACAGCGAGGTCGAAGCAGCGCTTGCCATGATCGATCAAAGCGGCGCGGTAGCCCGCGCCAAAGATACCGCCAGGTCCTACGTTGATACGGCGCTCGATTCGCTAAAGGTGCTCTCAAAGCCCGAGGCGGTCGCCGTTTTTACGGGGATCGGCGAGTTTGTTGTTGATAGATATAATTAGTAGCATAACATCTTGGCATTCATCTTCCTCTGTGTTGTAATCGGCGAGTTTGTTGTTGATAGATATAATTAGTAGCATTCAGCTCTCAGCTAGGGCAGTGGGTCTAGTACCGCGACATCCTACTTTCTGTGCATGTCATTCTGAAGGAGCGATTAGCAATTGATTGTCATTCTGAAGGAGCGAAGCGACTGAAGAATCTTGGGCGCAGAAACCTTCTACATGTGCAGGAGGGTCTAAGCTTAGATAGAGTTAGAGTGAAGACTTCTTAGCACAGTGAATCAAAGCTTAGACATACTTAAGTGACAGAAGTACGTGAGTGCCCGCTAGATTCTTC
>Ga0210056_1001232_pt1 | contig 22231 bp, 22 predicted proteins | sample CryGeyCG2014_080_2_FD_183965 | JGI IMG/M metagenome (GOLD analysis project Ga0210056, IMG submission 183965) | Groundwater microbial communities from aquifer - Crystal Geyser CG07_land_8/20/14_0.80 (SPAdes) (version 2) | ecosystem: Environmental > Aquatic > Deep subsurface > Groundwater | place... | reverse complement strand
CTTGCTGGCGGATATCCTCAAAGCCTATTTCAAAGAACAACAACCCAATCTGGGATGGCTGACGTGATCTTTACTAGATCACCCCTGTGAATATTTACTAGCCTGTAATAAACAGTGCCAATATTTAAGATAGTTAGCTATTTATTCATTTCGCGTGGAAGCCGGAAGAAAAACATCCACGGTATATGGTATCTTCCTGCCAGAAAAACCAAGCTGACGCTTGATAATAGGAAGTTGTTTTTGCCAGACATCAAGAGATGTGGGTTTATGGGGGTCATCGAAAAAGCACAGATTGACCAGCCACGTTTCGATTTGACCTATTTCACGAAGGAAATATACATGTGCCAGACGGTTGGCATATTGATATAGAGGGCCAAGCCAATCCACATTCTCGTTGACTCTTAACCATCTCTTTGTTTTTGCAATCGATTTTTCTATGAGATTTCGTGATATTGGGCTTGCCTGGCAACCAGAACCAATCATTTCTTCAGGATAGCTCTTGGCTTCAATAAGCAGAATTCTCGGGCCTGGTGTGAAAAGTGCCAATCCATCCCATTGCGGGCCGCGTTTTGGCCAGAAAGCTGAAAGTTCAGAACGGAGTCCCGGTAGTCCCAATCGTTCAAGAAATGCGCCATCTCTCAACTCAACAAATTTTTCCTTCTCAAGAGGTGATAGCCACTGGATGTTTTCTAAATATACACCAGCGTTATGCAATGCCGTTACAACACTTGCTGTCAGTTCTGGCTCTCTGCGGGATAAATAGATTTGGATTTGTAGCTGACTTCCAGCATAGGCCCTTCCTAGATCGTCGACGCGGTTGGCTTTAACCATTTATCTCCTCATGCCTTTTCGTTTAACTGTGAATGACCACCAAGGAAGGGGGGCTCCACCTTCCATAAAATGTACCACGGACATGAAAACATCCAGAACACAAGGGTCCTGCCTCTGTCCTGATTTTTCGCAAAGTTTCTCATAAAGTTTAAATGGGTTTTTCCCAATCAGTTTCTTTGGATGGTCAATGCCGATCAACCGGAGGTCATCAGCCATCGCCTTTCCAATATTTGGCAGCGCTTCAAGACGGATAACTTTTTCTCGATTAGGGTTTTTCATTTGAGTCTTTCCCTTTGTCTAACGTCGAGAATCAGGCGGGAGCAATTTTGAGCTGCATGAACCTCATTGTTCTGCTCCCTCATGGTCGGACTTGCCTGGGGCAGCCCAATGTAACGTGTATTGCATTGTCCGCAAGAGGGGAAACTGCTCAGGGATCGCGTTACTGGTGGGAGGCCCAATGGCAATAACATCCTTCGCAATCATTTGATAAAGCCGCCAAATTGGTATGACCTTACCCCCTCCCACTTCCGAATGGTTCTTGTCACTACCCCACAAGACCGCCCACTGTTCAAATTTATTGTTGTGAGGAAGCCATGGAAAGATCTCCCGGATTATGTGTTTCCTACCTGCGTTGAATTTTTTCTGGAATCGTTGTTCCCTTTTATCCCATGTATGAGCATCGATAGACGGTTCGATTTGGATCAGGTGATTGTCGATAGGGTGGTAGGCCACGATGTCAAGTTCTCCCTCATGGCCACCACGGGATAACTTGCCAACTTTGACGTTTCGCCGGACAAAGTATCCTTTTAACTCAAGCCACTCTGCGACTAGTTGTTCCAGATGATTTGCCATTTATCCCTCTTTTGCAGATCGCTGCGATTTACTGGCGTGCGGCGGTCTATCGTGCATCCGAGTATCGCGATTGTTCATCGTCCTGGCAGTAAATTCATTAGGTACAGACCGGGCACTACAGTTCCATTACAACCCCTCTTTAATCTATCCGGACGATATCTAGCCTAAATTGGTCAATTTTTAGACGCGCTTCGAAAAAAGCTACATGACAACTTCCTTCTTCGGCCCAATTCTTGACTGATTCGCGGATTTTGTCTGGCATCATGCAGCCGAAAATTATACCAGTCAAAAGCTCAACTGGAAAATCGAGACTCTGACCGGCCATTTCCGGGCGAAAAATCCGATATTCCTTCTCGTATGCCCAGTGTTTCGACTTCGTGAGAATAACCCGAGTCATCCGGCGGTCCCTGTCCTCATGTAGAGGGACTGGCGTGTAGTCCTCGTACTCCACAGGCTGAGCCTCACCAAAGAATTTGCAGTTACTGGAGCCATCAAACTCAAAGCACAACCCTTTGTGTTTGTCGGCGTAGTTGGCCCACATCAGGATGTCGTCTCTTACCTTCGAGAAACAAACTATACCTGCCCTGTCCACGTCGTCCTGAAGCTCTCGGCGTATCTCTTCGAGCGCGTTGATCGACAGCAACCTATCTATCGTATGCGATTTTTCAGGTTCACTGGCGTTCGGGAAATTGCGATCCACAAACTCCTCAACAAACCTTTTCAAGAAGGTGCCAGGTATTTTTAGTAAACTTGGAATAGCACAGTCGAACGGGTCGTTAAAGGACCGCCGGCTTGCGAAAAATAGCTGATGTTCAACCAGAATCTGCCTAATCCATTCCATTCTCTCCGGGTCTTTTTCAGGACATGCCTGGTAACGATAAAGAGGCATGATCTCGTGGTTAAAATCTATGTCTGATGCAATCATATCTTCGTTTTCTCATGAGTCGTATTTTCAAATTGAATCGACTCTGCATTCTATATTTCTAAAAAATGTAAAAAGGACCTGAATTAGATTCATATTATCTTTGAAGATGCATTCGCTGTCAATCTACACTAATACGAATTCAGCTGGAATTATATCGGAATAATTCATACTTTCAAAATCTTTATTATTCACTCTGTCCCGCTTGAAACACCCCTCTTAAACGCACCCAAACGCCCGTAGACAGGCTTTCTCTCATTCACCAATACCAACCCCCCCCACCCTCTCAATCCTGGTCTTAACATTTCCCCAGTCCCAAAGTGTGTTTGAGCGGGTCCATACAGTCAGAGCAGGACTGTTCTTTTATCCAATTATTATAGCCCCTACCCGTTTTAGAAAGGAGGTGAATTCCCATGGCTTACACACCAGAATTAAGTATGCAGTCATCAAGGACCTTGAGACGAATCTCATGGGCGCTCGGCGTTCCGATGACCAAAGCAATTGAGTACATTTTCGAGCACCTTCCCAAATATCTCGATTCTCAAAAGGTCTGTAAGGCTTGCAGGGACCCGTCCAGATGTTCAACCTGCGCGTTTAACTACCCAAATAAAGGAGGTGATGGCTCCGTTTAGACCCGCTTAAACAAAGTTTTTTCACCCCAGACAAAGGCCCGGCCGGTTTATCCGTCCGGGCTTTTGTCGTTTTTAACCTTATCAAACCCAAAGGAGGCAAATCATGAAACGTGAACTTTTAGAAAAAGCATTTGACCCATCCCAAATCAAGCAGAGAGATGGGAACTTCGGAAAGAGAATCGATTATGTGGAAGGGCACGCCATCATTCAACGCCTAAACGACGCCCTGGATGCGAAGTGGTCCTTTTCCATCCTGGAACACCACATCCTCAAGGAAACCGATGAGATTCTGGTCCTGGGTGAGCTCAAAACAGGCGATGTCGTTAAATCTCAATTCGGTTCCAGCCGAATCACCCGCGCCAAGGAAACCGGAGAGCCCATTTCATTAGCTGATGATTACAAGGCTGCTGCCACAGACGCATTGAAGAAGGCGGCCACTCTTTTTGGCGTGGGTCTTCATCTTTATTCCAGCGAAAAGCCCTCGGTTCCCAGATCCAATGCTCCCAGGGAAAATCCGAAACCCCCCGAACCCCAAAAAGGCAACGGCAACGGAGGCAATGGGGGCAACGGCAATCGGTTGTCTGCCAAGCAGTTCAAATACATCCTGCGCCTCAACGAGGAAACCGGTCGCACCCGTCAGGAACTCGATTCTATGACATTAAAACTTTTTGGGGTTGTTCCCCAGTATCTAACCAAGTCCGACGCATCCGCACTGATTCAGAATCTGCTCTCCAATTAGCTCGCCCGGTCTCAATCAAAAGTTTCCATATATGGAAACTCACAGGGCCATACATGCGCCTAAAAACAGAAAAGGAGGTAAACCATGAATCTTCATGCCACATTACAAGCACTTAACGATGAACTCCACATTTCACAGAATCAGGTCACAACCTATCTCAACTGTTCCCTCCGGTACCAGTTTCAGTACATTTTCAACCGTCCAAGGGAGCGAATCTCCATCTCTTTACTCTTCGGTTCCGCGGTTCATGGCGCCATCGAGATGTATCTCAAGGCGCTCAAAAACCATACCCGCATCGAGCCGTTGAAAGAATTACGGCAGCGCTTTGAGGACTTGCTTTCCCTTGAACTGGACGAAACCCAAATTCCCATCATCTACAAGAAAGACCTGCCGGATAAAATGGGAGCCATTGAAATGGGGAGGTCCTTACTCAAGGTCTTTCATGAGAGCATCGATGTGAAGCCCCACCAGATTCTCGGTGTCGAACTGCCCCTCATGTCCACCCTTTATACCGAAGACGGCAACCCAACCGAGTTCAAGTTGTTTGGAGTCCTGGACCTGGTCCTTAAAGAGGAAGCCGGCGATATCGTGGTGGTGGATTTCAAGACGGCATCCAAATCCATGGCCCAAAGTACAGCCGATGATGACTTCCAGATGAGCGTTTATTCCTACCTTTTGGCTTCAAACAAGTTCGTTTTTCCCACTGCGCCGGTGAAGTGTCGATTCACCCTGCTTCGGAAACTCAAAGCCCCCCGCCTTGAATATGTGGAGACCCTACGGACCGCTTGGCATCGAAAGCGATTCGCCAAGGTTGCCAACTCCGTTCTTGCCGCCATCGATAACCAGATCTTCATGCCCCAAACTTCTTGGATGTGTGGGGATTGCCCTTACGCCGATGCCTGTAAGACCTGGTAAGCCCTTTATCAAAACCTATTAAATTCATCGTCCAGGTCGTCCGAATCGTCCTTTTGGGCGGTCTGGGCGATGACAACACACCAAGTATTTGCAGAACCCTTCACAGAGGCCTGTAAGGCCTTTCAAACCCCAAAACAATCTGACGTTAGGAGAAGACCATGAAAAAGACAGCTATGCTCGAAGAAGTCATTCAAAGCGTCCACGATGTGTCCAAAAATCATTACGATGAGACGGTAAGGGTAAAGGAGATGGAGTTTGAAAACGCAGACTGGATGAGAATCGGGGACAATCGGTTCCAGTTGTTGCCTTCTGCCCAGAGGTTGTTCGCCAATCGGCTACGGGTCCCCCATTCGTATCTAATGCGATGTCCTGACGAACTCCAAAGAGACAATCTCCAGTACTGGTTAGACCGTGAAGCCCAGAACCGGGAGACCCTCTTTTGTCGGTTCGACGGTTATGCCCTCCGGGCGGTGTTCACAAAAAGGTATACGGCACTAGATCACATGGAGGTACTCACAAAGATGCTGGAATACGGGTTTGACCCGTCCACGGAAATCCAGTTCGCCTTCGACGCAGAAATGATGGTGCTGAAAGTCCCCGAATATGACCGATTTTTCCATTTGTCGGAAAAGGACAAGATTGTTCCCGGCATCAGCATCGCCAATTCCGAGGTCGGCGTTTTAGCGTTGTCCATCGAGGCTTTCTATTACCGCGTGTTGTGCACCAATGGGCTCATCACCAAAACTGCAACAGACGCCCGATACAAGCACATTTCCAGAAAGGTCATGGATGCGTTTCCCATGATTCTGGAGGGCGTCATCAGCCAATCCCACCGCGGACACGAGCGGTTCCAAATCTCTGTGCAGTCTCACGTGGACAATCCTGAAAGAAGCATCGAGGCGTTCGCAAAACAGTTCCTGATTCCACAGGAGCAAACCCAAATCATCCAGCAGGCATTCTACCTGGAGCCAGGAGCCACGATGTTTCACATCATCCAGGCATTCACAAGAGCTGCCCAGGTTTCGGGTCTCACTGCCACCGACGCTTACCGTTTGGAGCGCGCCGGAGGAAACATCCTTTCGATGGTGAAGGTGTAACCGTCTAAACAAGAACCACAAACAAGAAGCCCTCATGGTCCCTGTCAGGACTGTGGGGGCTTCTTGCGTTTAAGGGAGGGTAAGTTCCATGACCAAAGAAAAGGAAGTCCTTTATGAAGATTCAGAGCACCTTAAAGAGATACTGATAAAGACGCTGACCGGGAAAAAGTATCTTCTCGATTGTGGCCACCACGTCACGTTCGGACACCACCTGGGTAATGACATAACGATTTACAATGGGAGGAAATTCAAGATTATCTGCTCCCAGTGCGGCTATTGAAGGAGGAAAGATGGACTTTTTCGATTGGTTTGATGATGAATTCGGAATCGAGGATTTTGCTCTCATCGGTGGCTTAATCGGTGCTGTCGAGGATGAATTGGAGGAAGAACGGAAACAGAAAGGGTCCGAAGACTTTCGGGACAGGGATGCATATGGCGATGAATATGGGTCATGATAAAAATGGGTTAGATATCGAATAGCTAAAGCGATATTATAAACTGTCTAAAAAATATTTTAAATAAAATAACAAATATATATTGACAAATATGTTTTAATACCTATATTCACATTTATAACTTTAAAAAATATAAATAAGGAGGAAGAAATGAAGAGGAAAGGTACTCTAGGAAGCCAAGCATACCAGATAAAAATGAATCCGGATGTTCATGGAGTGCTGAAAAGGCGAGCAGGGCAGGTGAAAATGCCCATCGGTGAAATGATTCAAAACCTTTTGAGTTCATTGGAATTTCGGGTGAGACGTTACAAAGAAAAAATCGGAAGCGTAGAGCCTTTCAGGAATGACGAACTGGAAAGCCGCCTTATGAGTTTAATTTTGTATCACGATAAGGTCCAACTTGCTGAAGTCGATTTCAATCACAAACTGGAGACAATTCGGCAGGAGTTTAACTCAAGGGACTTTGAGCCCAACATCACCATAACAGACGGAGATATTTAAAGATGTTCATTCCCAGATACCAGCCAATTAAAGACATCGTCGGAAACCGTGAAGATGCATTGCGGATACCGGCTAACATTCATACGTCTTCGATTACCAGTAATCTCGTTTACTGGCAGGGGGTTCACCTCACCCCCAAAAGCTGTGGAGCAGCACAATCCACATCAAGTGAGGTGTATCAGATTGGAAATTTTAAAAAATCATTTAGGAGACAGGTTGAGCGTTTCAGAGGTTGCAGCGTTTTTAGGTCTTGATGAAAAAACGGTTCGAGTTCATTATAAGAATTTAGGTGGAATGCGCTTGGGACGCCAGTATCTGTTCTTTGAAAGGAGTGTAGTCGATGCCATACAAAAGAGGACAAAAATGGGTAGCCCAAGTGCGGAAGGATGGGAAGCGGTTGGAGAAGGTGTTTTTGACGAAGAAGGAAGCCCTGACATGGGAATCCGGGATGCAGAGAAAACCCGTCGAAGATTGGGTAAAGAAGATAGACACGGTCTGTTTGGGTGATTGGGCGTCTGCCTATCTGGATTCTGTCAAGCCACGGTTTTCTAAAGGCACTTATGATGAGAAGCGGAAAGTGTTCCAGCGCTTCTTTAAAGATGTCTCTCCGACTCTTCCGGTGACAAAACTCAAACCCGGCGATGTCATGAGTTACGTCGTCAAACAAAAGGAGGAAAGGTCAGGATACTCGGCGAATAAGGACAGGAAGAACCTTGTGGCGGCATGGAATTGGGGGATGAAATACATGAAGACGCCTCTGTCAGGTCCGAATCCCTGTTTGGTCGAAAGAATGCCCGAGGTCAGAAGCCCTCGATATGTACCCCCAGAAGAAGATTTCTGGAAAGTGTTTGAAGCTGCCGAGGGACAAGACCGTGTCATGCTGTTGGCGTTTTTGTATCTTGCAGCCAGAAGGGGTGAGATTTTCCGGCTAAAGTGGGATGACGTGGATTTTACGAACAACAGGGTACGGCTCTGGACCTGTAAAAGGACCGATGGCACTTATGAATACGATTGGTTGCCCATGACAGGGGAATTGAGAGACGCGCTTCGATGGTGGTGGGAACATCGCCCGGTAAAAGACCAACCAAACGTATTCCTGTGTTTGGATGAACCCCATTCTACCAAGGCGTTCTATGGAGAGCCGTTCAGATATCGATTACAGTTCATGAGACGCCTGTGTGATAAGGCGGGTGTGAAGCAGTTCGGATTCCATGCAATTCGGCATCTATCGGCATCTATCCTTTTTCAGAAAGGGTATGAGCTGGGAGTTATCCAAGCCATTCTGCGTCATCAAAGTCCGAGTACAACGGAACGATATCTGAAGAGCATCGGAATGGAGCGCGTCCGGGAAGCCCTGGAGGATTTGAGTCGTGAAAAAGGCAAGGTTCTGGAATTCAAGAAGCCTGCCCCAAAAATTGCAGTCGCAGGTCTTACGAAATGAAAAAGCCGTCTCTGGAGCCGTCATCTCCAAAGGCGACTTTTTCATGTTCATCTAACCTATTGATTTTATTGGCGTCCCCAAGGGGATTTGAACCCCTGTTGCCGGCGTGAAAGGCCGGTGTCCTGGACCGGGCTAGACGATGGGGACGTCTATGGTGGGCCGTGTTGGAATCGAACCAACGACTCTCTGCTTAAAAGGCAGATACTCTACCGCCTGAGTTAACGGCCCTCAAAAGGTTCTAAATTTAAATCGCTATTTCTTGATTGTCAATCGAATATTAAATCGGCATGCTATTTACGCCAGAAAGCCGGGGCGAAAAAGATGATCAGGGTGTAGATCTCGAGCCTGCCTAAAAGCATGCACCAGCTTAAAAGCCACTTCCCCAGATAAGGGATGTTTGCAAAGTTGTCCACCGGTCCGACGAGTCCCAAACCGGGGCCGACATTCCCTAAAGTGGCTGCGGTAGCTCCCATGGATGTGACGAGGTCAACCCCTAAAGCAGACAATAGGAGGCTACTTAACACAAAAATCCCGGCATAGAGTCCTAGGAAACCCATGACGCTGCGGATGACGTCTTCGGGGACGACTTTGCCCCCAATCTTTACATGGGCCACCGCCCGGGGATGGACCAGGTAAAAAAGTTCTCTCCCGCAATATTTTAAAAAAAGCATCACGCGCAGGCTCTTTACACCTCCTCCGGTGGATCCGGCCGAAGCTCCCAGGAACATTAAGATCAGAAGGACGAATTGGGAAAAGACCGGCCATTTCTCATAGTCGGCGGTGGCAAAACCGGTAGTAGTCACAATAGAGACCACCTGGAATGATCCATATCGGAACGCATCACCTATTCTCTCGTAAGGGCTTCGATATATGTTCAGGCTCACTAGGACCGTGAAGAGCAGGGTGCTTATTAAGAAAAATCGACACTCGGAGTCACGCCAAAAGGCCAGGGGCCGTCCTCTGAGTACCTGGTAATGAAGCGAAAAGTTGATCCCGGCAAGCACCATGAAAACGATGATGACGATCTCTAAATACAAGCTGTGATAATGGGCGATGGAGGCATTTTTCGTGGAAAAACCGCCTGTGGGCATAGTGGTGAAGGTATGGCACAGGGCGTCAAAAAGGCTCATGCCTCCGAACATCAGAAACGCCACCTGGAGCAATGACATCAGGGCATACACTTTCCAAAGGAGCGTGGCAGTATCGCGGATCCGGGGCTTCAGCTTATCCGGCACAGGGGTCGGGACTTCGGCTTTGTAAAGCTGCATGCCACCGACTCCCAGAAAGGGGAGAATCGCCAGAGACAGGACGATGATTCCCATCCCCCCCAGCCATTGGATGAAACTTCTCCAGAAGAGGAGGCTCTGGGAGACGACCTCGATGTTGGTGAGGACGGAAGCGCCCGTGGTGGTGAAGCCGGAGACGGATTCGAAAAATGCATCCGTGAAGGTGTTGAGGATGCCGTCGAGGAAAAAGGGGAGTGCGCCGAATAGGCTCACCATTATCCAGCTTATGGCCACGATGGCCATTCCTTCCCGTTGGCTGATAATCTCCGTGCGGAATCTGCGGTTGATGAGGTGGAGGGTGAGTCCGAAAGCCAGGGTGGCAAGCATGGATTCGATGAGCGGCAACAGACTTTGATCCCTATAAATCAGGCTGACGATGACTGGAAAAATCATGCTCATCCCGAAATAAAAAGTCAATACGCTCACCACGTTGAAAATGTAGCGCCAGCGCATTTAAAAGAACTCCAGTTTTACGGTCAAAATCTTTTCGATTTTTGGAATGGCCTTTCGGTCGGCCAGGATGATGATCCGATCACCGGGTTCGATGACACTATCGCCGGAGGGAATGATGAAATTTCCTTCACCTCGGCTGATGCCGATAACGATGGCGCCGCTCGGAAAGGCGATCTTCATCAAGGGTTTCCCCACGATATCGGAGGTTTCCAGGGCAATGGCCTCCATGATCTCGGCCTGCTCACCCATGATGGACTTGGTCGCCAGGACTTTGCCGCGTCGGATGTGTCGGAGGATGGAATTGACGGCGGAAAGGCGTGGGCTGACTACTTGTTCGATACCGATGGTGGATAGAAGGGGAAGGTAGCCGAATTTGCTGATTTTGGTGATGGTCTTTCGGATGCCCATCTGTTTGGCAAGAAGAGAAGAAAGAACGTTGGTCTCCTCGTCGTTGGTTAAAGTGATGACCAGGTCCATGTCCTTGATATTTTCTTCGCGGAGAAGCTCCTGGTCCGAGCCGTCGCCATTGAGCACGACGGTCTTATTCAGGCTATCGGCTAACTGGATGCAACGGGAAGGGTCTTTTTCGATAATTTTTGTGTAGATGGATTGATCTTCCATCATTTTTGCCAGCCGCAGACCGATGCGGCCGCCTCCTACGATCAATACCCGTCGGAAAGGCTCTTCCCGCTTATCAAAAACTTCCAGGATTTCCGGAAGCTTGCTGTCCTCACAGATAAAATATACGAGGTCATTCGGCTCGAGAGTATCCTTCCCTGTAGGAATGATGAGAGTGTCTTTTCGAATGATGGCTGCGATTAAAAGGTTGCCTTTGCCTGCGACGGAAGAAATGGATGTGAGCCTGGCTCCGGCCAGCTTGGCCCCTTTGTCCAACTGGATGCCTACGAATTTTACCCGACCGTCCACCAGTTCACCCACGTCCACGGCTCCCGGAACGGTCATGAGCAGACCGATGGTCTTGACCACCTCGATTTCGGGATTGATAATCGTGTCGATGTGGGGGGCCTTTTCTCGCAAGGCATCATGGAAATTGTCGAAATCCACATTTCGAATACGAGCTAGTTTTTTCGTGGTCGGAGAGATGAGGTCAGCAGCCAGGCAAGCCACCAAGTTGACGTCGTCGCTGTCTGTGACTGCCAGGAGAATCTCCGTTCCCCGGATGCCGGCTTCTTCCAGGATAACGGGGCTGTTTCCCGCGCCCACTATCGCCTGAACATCCAGAGAGTCGGATATTCTGCGGATGGCCTCCGGGTTCTTGTCTATGATCACCACATTTTTATTTTCATGGGCCAGGCGGTTGGCCACGTTGAATCCCACCTCGCCGGCGCCGATGATCATGATTTTCAGCACATTCGTTCCTTCAATTTTAGGGGTGGCCGGAAAATGAAATCATCTTATTCTGCCTCAACTTGTCTGTGCTCGTCAAGAAACTTCAGGGCATCATGCACAGCAGGCATAGAAAAAAGACGGCGGAAAGCCCGATCCAACCCGTTCTGTCAAGCGGCATGGGAACCGGCGTCTGGTTTTGGGCATAACACCGGGCTTCCATGGCTTCGGAGAGGAAATGGGCATCGACAAAAAGCCCTTGCAGGAGGGGAACCGCAAGGCTTTTGATCCGATATATGGGATTTTTTCGGTTTTCAACGCATCTTGCACGTTGGCTCTCGGCGGTTTCGCCGATTCGATCCAGGATAAAGGGAACAAACCGAGTCATCAGCCCCATCATGTCGGCAATCTGCTTTCCGGGTACGAATGGAAACGGCCTCAGCATGCGGTGCAAGGCTTCACGGGTCCGAGACGGCTTTGTGGTAGCGGTGTAGACCAGAGATAAGAAAACGACGAGCGTCATGCGGTAGCAGATGAGCGCGCCATCGGCGGCTCCTTCCCAGGTGAAGGTTAAAAACGAAACGGAAATCAAGGGGGTTCCCTGAGTAAAAAGGGATCGGGCAAGCCACACAAAAACCAGGAAAAAAAACAGACGCCTCAGTTTTAAACACAGGCCTAATGAAAAGAGCCGGGAAACGCCCATGAGGCTTAAGGTAAAAAGGCTGAGGATTAAAAGGCCCCTGAGCTCGGCATTCAAAGCCGTGAGGCTGAGGATGATGAATGAAAGGAGTTTGCATCGGGTGTCCAGCCGATGCATCAGGGTTTTGCCGGGACGAAAGGTCAAAATGCTCAATTGAGCCATGACTCGAAACCTTTTCCCATACGGATAGCGCAAGGAATACGGACGCCGAATCGTTCAAGCTCAAGGGCGATTCGCTCCGGCGGACCATCGGCAGCCACTGATCCGTTTTTGAGCACCACCAACCGATCGGCGTGAGCAATGATCTTTTCCACATCGTGGGTTGTTACCACCACGGTGCATCCCAACCGGTGGAGATCCAAAATTTGGCGCAACACCTCTCGGATCCCGGCGTAGTCGAGGCTTGAAAAGGGTTCGTCCAGCGCCAGCACCCTGGGCTTCATGGCCAGAACACCTGCAATGGCCAGCCGCCGCTTTTCTCCCCCCGAAAGCAGATGAGGCTGCCGGTCGGTTTGATGGGAAAGGGAAACAATGCGCAGTGCAGCATCAACACGCTCTTTGACGGTATCGGGGTCCAGCATGAGGTTTTTCGGGCCGAAGGCCACATCATCGAAAACGGTTTCCCCGACGATCTGATGATCCGGGTTCTGGAATACCAGGCCGACTTTCTGCCGGGTCTTAAGGGGATTTTTGACCGTGTCTTCCCCTTCGACGAAAATCGTTCCATGGGTAGGTCGAAGCAGGGCATTGAGGTGCTTCAGGAGTGTGGTCTTCCCGGATCCATTTTCTCCGGCGATCACTACTAGTGTTCCCTGGTCGATCGTCAGGTTCACATCCCGAAGCCCCAAACTGCCGTCCGGAAACCGGTAAAAAAGGTTTCGGATTTCGATGATGGGGTTCGCCGATGCGATTTGATTGTGCTTCAAGGAAAGCTCGAAGAAGTATTGCTGGAAATAGATTCTGAAGACGTACCCACAACAGGCCGAAGCACCCGTGCCGCCGCTGCCGCTGCAACAATTTTTATGGCGTCTCCGATTATAAAGGGAAAAAATCCGATGGCCAAAGCCTTTTCCAAGTTCATGCGCGTAATAAAAGAAAGCCAAACAATACCGAAAGCATATACGACAGCGGAACCGCAGATCCCTGCAAACACATCGCCGGCCAGACGGGCATGAGCCATTTCGGAGATGCGACCGACCAGGAAAACGGCCGGGAGATACCCGATCAGATAACCACCGGTGGGACCCATGAACCGTCCGATCCCTCCGGTGCCACCCGCAAAAACCGGGAGCCCTAGAACCCCGGCAGCGAGATACACACCCATGCTTGCTGTTCCCCATCGGCTGCCAAGGAGCAGCCCGGTCAACAGGACGAAAAAATTCTGCAGCACGATGGGCACCGGTCCGACAGGGATGGCGACAAAGGCGCCGGCCGCCGTCAGGGCGGCGCAAAGGGATGCAAAAACCATTTTTTTAAGCCTGTATTCAGGCATGAAAGCAATCTCCGTAAACGATCCTGCGTGATTTACCGCTTTTCTGCCGGACAACCAGTGCACCGTCGGCATCGATGTCCTCGGCAACTCCCTCGATGGTTTCTTTCAGGGTGACGATGCGCACCGGTCGGTGAAGGGTGTCGGACATATGTTTCCATCGGGAAAGAACCCCGAAAAAGTCTTCTTTTCCCAGGTGCTTTTCGAGGGCATCCAGGAATCCGGCGAAGAAATCGCGTCTCGACACCCTGCTTCCAAGGATCGTCTTAACGGAGGTTGCCGGTGAAGTTACACCGGATACGTCATTGTTCATGTTGATGCCGATACCGATATTCACGTACAAGACCTGGTCGGATTCGGCCTCTATCTCTGAGAGCATGCCCGCGATTTTTTTTCCTTGTACCAGGACGTCATTAGGCCACTTCAGGCGGGCATCGATTGCGTACATTTCAGAAAGGAGAAAAGCAACGATCCATGAGGCAACAAAAATAACCTGGTGGCAGGCATCCGGGGTCAGGCGGGGTCTTGTCACAACGGTAAAATAAAGACCACCCTCCTCCGACTGCCACAGGCGGTCCAGGCGTCCCCGACCTCGGGTCTGGATATCGGCCGTCACTACGGTTAAAGAGGGGCATCCTTCCCGGGCCAATTTCCTGGCCAACTCCATCGTGGAGCCGGTTTCAGGGAAATAATGCATTCGGTCTTCCCGCCCGGGAAACGCCCAAGGAAACAGGGTATCCGGTTCGTAACGCAGTTGATATCCGGAGGGAGTGGAGACGATATTATACCCCAACTCCCGGAGCTTACCGATCTGCTTGAAAATCGCCACTCGGGATACTCCCAGACGGGTGCCTATGCTTTCACCGGAGACCGCTTCTGCAGAGCCTCTTAAAATGGAAAGAATCTGCGCTTTCATGTTAACCTGAGCATTTATATCGGTTAACAATAGACCTGTCAATGCATATGTGCTAAGCCCGGAGCGTTTATGGCAGCTAATGGCCGCTCAACCGGTTTTTATTGCATTATCGTTTTGAGTGATATAAGAAAAATTATTCCGCTTTTTCATTTTTTCCACCGGCGCGTTTTTTAAACCCATCAACCATCATCGGGGGCGCTATGATCAAAAACAACACGGAAAATCCCTTGGTAGAGCACCTGAAAGCGATTAAAAATCAGGAACGATCCTTTGAGAACGCTTTCCAGGGCGTTTCACGCATGATCCTGGAGGACAAGATCGAGAAGGTGGTAGTGAACGGCAGGACTACCTATGATTTTAAGATCTTTCGATCCGGGAAACGGCACATCGTCGGCCTGTATGACGAGATCAACAGTTTTGTTTCTTTCGTCAAGGATGCGGCCGAAGGGGGCTCTTCCAAGGAGATGGCTTTTGTGCTCGTCGGGGAGCCGGGCAACGGAAAGACATATTTCATCGAGTACGTCTGCGCCTTGTACCGGCGCTTTCTTTCCGAGGAAAAAAATCGCAAGTACACCTTCCGGTTTAAAGGCATGGACCAAATCAGTGGATACGGGAAACTATCCGCCATCGAGTCCCAGACTTATGAAGATCCGATGATTTTGGCCATGAACCTGTTCGAGGAGGAATCGGCCAACAAAGAATTCCTCGCCAAAACGGCCGAGTTTACAGAAAGGGAAATCGAGATCCTGTATGAAAATTACCGTCCCCTGGGTGCATGCTCCGCGTATATCTTGAATGACATCCGGACCTATTCCAATGGAAAAATCAATCAGATGCTCGGCTTTGTTCAGATCGTTCCGGTGCCGCTCATCGAAAGCCTGGGCACGATCACCGGGAAATATCCCGCCAAAGACAAGATCACTTCATCATCCGTGGATCTTCTGGGTGAGGAGTCGATCCAGCGCATGCTGCATATCACGGACACCAACAACCCCTTCCGCTTCGACCTCAGAAGGGGCGCATTGGCGCGTGTGGCCGGAGGCGGCATCCATTTCAGCGACGAGGTATTTAAAAATAAAAAGGATCTGATCCAGGTTTATTTAGGGGTGATTCAGAATCGGGTGATTGAAATCGACGGATACAAGTGGCCCATCGATACCCTGATCCTGGCCACCAGCAACAATTCGGAATTCAACCGGTTTCTGGCGGAAAAAGAAGAATCCCCCATCGTGGACCGCTGCCGGATCTGCTATGTCGCCCACAACACGGACTACCACTTACAGGAAATCCTTACCCAGTACGCCATCGGAAGTGAGACCAAGACCACTTTTTCCAAGGAGAAGCTGCACCTCGATCCGAATTTGAATTATGCCACATCGGTGGCTGTGATCCTCACCCGGCTGCCGCGCTCGGAGAAGCTGACTCCGGTGGAAACGATGAAGCTGGCTGCCGGAGAAGTGGCCGGGGAAAAGAGCATCAAGACCTTAGCCGAAGTGATCGATACCCTGGGGCAGGACCCGGATATCACCAAGCGTTTCGGTCAGAAAGGCTTGGGACAGCGGAACCTGGGGAGAGCGATCCAGTTGGTCATCGAAAGCTCCGAGACCAACGAGGGCAAGTGCATGTTCGCCTACGATATCTTCAAAGCACTGAATCGGATTGTTTTGGATTATGTCACCGAAGAGAGCGACCGGGGGAAGTACCTCGAAGATCTCAAGATCGCCAAGGGGCTTTATCGTGAAAAGATCATGACGGAGATGTTCAATGCCTATATGGACGAACCCATGGCCATCAAGAAAGACGTCATGAACTACGTGAACATGATCATCGGGATCGATGCCGAAAATCTGGGGCCCGACAAGATGTGGAAGTACAAAGATCCGCAGACCAGAGAACTCAAGGCCATCAAGATCGACGAGCGGTTCATCAAGAGCGTGGAAGAACGCCTGGAACTTCAAACCGAGGAGCAGCGGGAGACTTTCCGGACTGCTATCCGAAAAATTTACGGACAAAAAATCTCCGTCAATCCGAATTACGATTTCATGGACAATCTGGAGCTCGTCAAGGCAGTGACGGAAGTGCGTCTCAAATCCGATATCGCCGGTGCGGGAAGCCTCGTCGGAGCTTTGGCCAATCGGACCAACGAGGAAAACCAGAAACTCTATGACCGGATGCTCACGACCATGAGGGATAAACTGGGATACTGTCCCACCTGCGCCCAGAAGACCATCGAATACTTCTGCACGCAGGAGGATGAAAATTAAGACCGGGATCAAGGGTCGAGAGTTCAGGGGCCTGCGGAAATATGAGGCCATGGAAATAAAAGAAGATATTTACGCCTATGATGACTTGAGCGTCCTTCAGGACATGAAGGCGCCTCAATACACTCACGCCACAGGCATGCGATCCCTGGAGGAACTTCTTGAAAGGGACAAGCAGCGGGAGAAAGACGGATTTCCACGGAAGATCCGGATCGGGCGCCTCATGAAACCCGGTAAGGGCGACAAGGGAAAGATCGTCGTGGTTCCTACCACCGTCGAGGAAAAATTCATCCACGACCACTCTATTCAGGCTCCTGGCCAAGAGGGTGGCTCCGGCGGTTCCGGCGAAGGAGAAGAAGGGGACATTATCGGAGAAGAGCCGATTCGCAACGGCACACCGTCCGGAGCGGGTCCCGGGGAAGGGGAAGGCGGCGAACACGAGATCGAATCGAGCGCCTATGACCTGGGAAAAATATTGACCGAAAAATTCGAGCTTCCCAATCTTAAAGATAAGGGGAAAAAGCGCTCCCTGACCCGGTATACTTATGATCTGACGGACCGGAATCGCGGTTTCGGCCAGGTGCTGGATAAAAAAGCAACCTTGAGGCGGATCCTTCGCACCAACCAGGAACTGGGGAACATTCCGGATTGGGAAGACATAGACCCCACCCGATTTCTCATTTCTCCCGATGACCTGGTGTATCGCATCCTGTCTCCGGAAAAGGACTTCGAGTCCCAGGCCATGGTATTTTTTCTAAGGGATTATTCCGGATCCATGGCCGGGAAGACCACCGACCTGGTGGTGACCCAGCATGTCTTCATTTACAGCTGGCTTCTCTATCAATATGCCAGGCAAGTGGAATCCCGCTTCATCTTGCACGACACCGAGGCCAAGGAAGTAGACGATTTTTACACTTACTACAATTCCCAGGTGGCCGGCGGCACCAAGGTGGCGTCAGCCTATCGTCTCGTCAACGAGATCATCAAGAAGGAGAATCTCGCCGCCGATTACAATATCTACGTTTTCCATGGAACAGACGGAGACGATTGGGACACCGACGGCAGGGAAACGATTCCGGAGCTGAAGACGCTTCTGAACTACACCAATCGGGTCGGTATCTGTATTACCGAGCATGCTTCTTCCGTCACCCATAACACCGAAATGGAGAGATATCTCAAGCAATCTCATTTCCTGGAGGAAAAGCCCAAGCTGATTCGGCTGGATGTCATGGAAGAAAGCGCGGAGGAATCGCGGCTCATCGAAGGGATCAAGGTACTCATCTCTCCGTAAGGAAACCATGGAACTCATCAGTCTGCATGCCAAGAAGATCATGGAGGGCTGCAAGGAGCGGGCTCGTGAAGTTGGCCTGACCTTCTCCGACGAGACCCTTGAATATATCGTCACCAACCGGGACCTTCTGGAGCTCTCCCCCAAGGTGATGATCCCCACTCTATATGATTACTGGGTCCACGATGTGGAGGTCCTCAGGGAAAAGGGGCGATACGAGTTGTACCCAGGGAACCCCTATGAAACGGTGATCAACACGCGTCCCCCCATTTCTTTTTACAACGACAACAACCCGGATTGGCTCAACGTGATGATTTTTTATCATGTTCTGGGGCATGTTGATTTTTTCCAGAATAACGCGTTTTTCAGAAACACATGGGATTATGATTTTCTCGGCCGGGCGCTTTCCGACAAGCGCGTCATCGCCAAGCTCCGGGCAGAAAATGGGAGGTGGGTGGATTATATCATCGAATTCACCCGGGGCATCGATAATCTCGTTGGATACTTCGGGGAATTGGCACGACTCGACTCCCCGGAACCCGAGCGTGGTCGTAAGATGCTCGATTACTACTTCGACATCTTTCTCCAGTCGGTGAAAAAAACCCGAATCAGTGATTATATCAAGGAGGTCGATCGCTACAACACGTTCCAAAAGCAGTATGGCGCACGTGGAGAGGAAGCCTTTTTTGTGGAGGTGAAAAAGGAGCATCCGGAATTCGAGGCTTTCTTGGAAAAGCATCTTAAGATGAAACCTGTTCAACGGATGGATCTCATCGAGTACTTGATGCAAAACGCCGCCTTTTTGAAAAAAGAGGAAAACCGTTGGATGAAAAGTGTCATGAATGTGGTAAGGAACACCTCGCTTTTCTTTGCGCCCCAGATCCGGACCAAGATCATGAATGAGGGATGGGCAAGCTTCTGGCATGAAATCCTCTTCATGCAGGACGACCGCATCAAGGGACACGAAGTGGATTTTGCTCGGGTCAACGCGGGGGTCACCGCCATGCCCCGGGTGGGGTTGAATCCCTATGCCCTGGGTCTTCGGTTATTTTATCACATCAAGGATCTGGCCGATAAGGGAAAGTTGAGCCACGCATTTCAGCAGATTTCGAACGTCCGGCAACGGGAGGCGTTCGACACCGGAGCGCGGAAAGGGCAGGACATGCTTTTATGGATCCGCGAAAACCTCTGTGATTTCATGTTCATCAATACGTTTGTGGACCAGGACTTCATGACGCACAACAACCTCTTTGTGGCCGGCACGCGTCTGAACGAAAAGAAGATGGTCTGGGAGTATTTTATCAAAAGTAAGAAAGCCGCCGATTACCGGGAGATGCTGAAGGATTCTCTGTATCACCCACCCGCCATTACCGTGGATCCGGAAAAGACAAAAGAAGGTCATCTCTATTTGGTGCATCAATTCGAGGGGAAACCGCTGGTGAGTGAATATATTCCCAATACGATGCTCGGCGTCGAATTTCTATGGGGGGGACCGGTGAGTCTCGAGACCACGGAGGTCGCATCTGTCGGGCCATCGGCAGTTTCAGCCCTGGATTCGGCTCCCGGCAGTGCACCGGCAGTTGGGGTAAAACCCGAGGTGAATTGGCAGCGAGTCATTTATACCATGCAAGACCGGAAACTGACCAAAGAGATTTTGTGATTAATCGACTCAAGAACGAAGCCGACGACAGGATAAACGAGATCACCGCAAGCGATAAGAAATCAACCCAATCAGCCCGATTGACATAAACAATGGAAGATGTCGAAAAAGCACTGAAGCACCTGAACACGAAGTTGAGTGACCTGGAGCATCGGTCCCCTGTTTCTTTCGAGGCTTTTCTTGAAGAAGTAACGGAAAGGCCCCGTCAGGCCATCCGTAACATTTTTCAGGTATTTTACGACATGGTCATGACGCATGTCGAAGAGGGGGTCAATGAGTATCCGGATGATCCGGAAGCCGCCGGGTATGTGCATTACGATTGCAGGAAACTCTTTGTAGAAGGCGTGGATCGCCCCTTTTTTGCCGATCGACTCTTTTCCTACCGGTGGATCAGACATGTAGAAGCCATGCGTCAAGGGGCTCAACAGAACAAGATCTACATTTTCGACGGTCCTGCGGGTTGCGGTAAAAGCACCTTCTTGAACAATCTGTTGAAAAAATTCGAGGAATATACCAACACCGAAGCGGGCATAGGCTATGAGATCCTATGGCGGATCGATCGGGGGATACTGGGGCAATCGGCAGACATGGAATCCAACCCCCTGATGGAAAGACTATCCCGGCTGTTGGAGCGATCAAATGCAGAAACCGAAACCGGCCCGGATGGATTAGAGGCCGAACCTGAAGAGAGAGAATGGAGGGGGGCGCTCGCCGAAGATGACGCCTTCGAGATTCCCTGCCCCAGCCACGACAATCCCATTCTCATCATCCCCAAGGAACTTCGCAGGTCTTTTCTGGATGATTTATTTAAGAATAACGAATTCAAATGGAAGCTCTCCACGGAAAAAGAGTATGAGTGGGTCTTCAAAGGCAAACCATGCACCATCTGCAGCACCTTATATGAGGCGTTGCTGGAGAAATTGAAAAGCCCCATGGCGGTTTTTGAGCTCATCAGGGCGCGGCCATACCGATTCAATCGGCGCCTGGGTCAGGGAATCAGCGTTTACAATCCCGGGGACAAACCCATACGGCAAGAGGTCATGGGAAATCCGATGCTCCAAAAAAGGATCAACAGCCTCTTCAAAGACAGTAATCAGGTCAAATATCTGTTCTCACGGTATGCCAAGACCAACAACGGCATTTATGCCTTGATGGACATCAAATCCCACAACGTGGAACGGCTCATCGAACTGCACAATATCGTAAGCGAGGGGGTTCACAAGGTGGAGGACTTGGAGGAAAGCGTCAACTCTCTCTTCATGGTCGTCATGAACCCTGAGGACAAAAAAAATATCACCGATATCCCCTCCTTCTCTGACCGTATCGAGTACATTCGCATTCCGTATGTGATGGACCTGAGGACGGAGGTGGAGATCTATCGTTCCATTTTCGGCAAGCAGATCGGCGAAAGCTTCCTGCCCAGAGTTTTGCACAATTTCGCCCGCGCCATCATCGCAAGCCGTCTCAATACCCGTTCCGATGCTTTGCTTGAGTGGATCGGGGATCCGGAGCCGTACCGACGCTATTGCGACAAGAACCTGCACCTGCTCAAGATAGAGCTTTATACGGGACATATCCCGGATTGGCTTTCCGAGGAGCACCGGAAGCAGTTGACGGCAAAACGCCGCAGGAAAATTTTATCCGAAGCGGACAAGGAAGGGGAGAAAGGTTTTTCCGGACGGGATTCCATTCGATTGTTTAACAAGTTTTATTCCATCCATGCCAAAGAAGGCCGGTTGATCAATATGTCCATGGTGTGCAATTTTTTTGTCAAGATCTTGAAAGAGGAACCCGAAGCCATCCCCGAGGGATTTTTAGAATCCTTGCGCGACATGTACGACTACATGATTTTGCAGGAGGTCAAAGAATCACTCTATTATTACAATGAAGAGCAGATCTCCAGGGAAATTCAGAATTATCTGTTTGCCCTCAACTTTGAGATCGGCGCTAAAGAAAGGTGTACCTACACAAATGATGCACTAGAGATCACGGAAGAGTTTTTAAGCGGCATCGAAAACCGTCTGTTAGGCGGCATATTGGAGTTTCAAAAACGGGTCGCATTTCGAAAGGATACGCAAAAGGAATACACATCAAACACGCTGACCCAGGAAATCATAGTGGAGGGGAAACCCATCAACCAGACCGGGCTTTATGAAACCCTGCATGAGCGATACGTTTTTAACCTCAAAAAAAAGGTCCTGGAGCCTTTTTTAAAAAATGAAAACTTCCGCCGGGCCGTCAAGGAATACGGGGAGGAGAGCTTTAAAACATACGACCGCAAGATCCGGGAAGACGTCACCTTCATGATAAATAACCTCATCCAACGATTCCGGTATGCGGATCTGGGGGCCAAGGAGATCTGTATTTACGTCATCGACAACGACTTGGCCAGAAAATTTTCTGAAGAATGAACTTCCCTCCCATTTAAACCCTCACAGTCGAGCCA
>Ga0210056_1001229_pt1 | contig 22261 bp, 23 predicted proteins | sample CryGeyCG2014_080_2_FD_183965 | JGI IMG/M metagenome (GOLD analysis project Ga0210056, IMG submission 183965) | Groundwater microbial communities from aquifer - Crystal Geyser CG07_land_8/20/14_0.80 (SPAdes) (version 2) | ecosystem: Environmental > Aquatic > Deep subsurface > Groundwater | place... | reverse complement strand
CCCCCGGCACCGACGAGAACGCGCTGCTGGAAGTGGCGCTGGACGCGGGCGCGGAAGACATCATCAACAACGACGACGGCAGCATCGAAGTCATCACCTCGCCCAACGATTTCGTGTCGGTCAAACAACGCCTGGAAGCAGCCGGATTCAAACCCGAGATGGCCGAAGTCACCATGAAGGCGGAGAACGAAGTGTCATTCACCGGCGACGATGCGGTGAAGATGCAAAAGCTGCTGGACGCGCTGGAAGACCTCGGCGATGTGCAGGAGGTTTATACCAATGCGGTGATCGAGGAATGAGCGCGACGAAACTTGCTCTTTGCTCGGTGGATGGATGCAACAACCATGTCCAGAAGGAAGGCCACACCCTTTGCTATTCACACTGGAAAAAGAGCAGGCAAACAGCGGAAGCACCGGTAGCCTCGTATGTGGCAATACAACAGGTTGCCATTCCGCAAGATGCAACCAACGCTTTCTTGAATTCTACTTCTTTGGGAGAACGATTCAATCTTAATGCAAAACAAATCAACAGGGTTTTGTTGGATTTGGGATGGGTGGAAAGAGATGGTAGGGGATGGAAGCCATCCGAGCTTGGAGAGAAGCTAAAGGCCAAAAAAAACTTGCACTCAAAAAGTGGAATCCCATTTGTTCTTTGGCATCAGGATATCTGCAAATCGCGTATTTTACAAAATGCCATCAATGAAATTCTTTCCATAGAAATAGAACCCCTGTCTGTTGCGCAACCTTCTCAAATATCAGAGGAGGCCGCAGATAAAACAGAGGGATTTAGAGAGAAATTCCTTCCAACGATTCGTGCATCAGACGGGCATATGGTGCGTTCGCGCGGTGAAGCCATGATTGATGCTATGTTTTATGAGAATCGGATTGTCCACTCGTATGAACGCTTGGTGCCTGTTGAGCAAGCAATGTATTGTGATTTCTACTTGCCAGAGTACGATCTTTACATCGAATTTTGGGGTATGGAGAGCAACCCAATATACAAGGCACGAAAAGAAAAGAAGTTGGAAATATACCGACAAAACGGTTTGAGGTTGCTTGAGGTTAAGGATGTGCACATTAACAACCTTGAAGACTATTTGATAAGCCAATTGATTAAGTTTGGCTACAAACCAAAATAGTCGATGGGAGATTCCGTACGCATCCTCGGTATCGACCCCGGCCTGCGCATCACAGGATTCGGTGTGCTCGATAAAGAAGGCCAGCATCTGCGCTACGTGGCCAGCGGCTGCATCAAGACGCCGGACGGCGAACTGCCGAAGCGACTGAAGGTCATTTTGAGTGGACTGGCTGAAGTCATTGCATTGCATAAGCCGGAGCAGGTGGCGGTGGAAAAGGTGTTCGTCAACGTGAATCCGCAATCCACTCTATTGCTGGGTCAGGCGCGCGGCGCGGCGATCTGCGCGGCGGTGCTGGCGGATCTGCCGGTGGCGGAATACACCGCGCTGCAAATAAAGCAGGCGGTGGTCGGTAACGGCCATGCCGACAAGGAGCAGGTGCAGGCGATGGTGCAGCGCTTGTTGAAATTGTCCGGCACGCCCAGCCCGGATGCGGCGGATGCGCTGGCCTGCGCCATCTGCCATGCGCACGGCGGCATGGGGCTGGGCGCATTGGCGACCAGGGGGTTTCGTGTGCGAGGAGGACGACTGGTATGACACAGGAACCGACGCTGGCGACCTTGCGCAATCCGTTTGTGCGCTATGCCGCTGCGACCCGGCCGGCTTTTCTCACGGCGAGCCTGATGGCCTGCCTGATCGGTTTTGCGGTCGTGCGCCATGATGGTCTGGCGTTCGATGTGTCGCTGGCGCTCGTCACGTTGCTATTCGCGCTGCTGGCGCATGCCGGCGCGAACGTGCTCAACGATTATTACGATGCGCTGAACGGTACCGATGCGCAGAACACGGAGCGGATCTTTCCGTTCACCGGCGGCAGCCGCTTCATCCAGAACGGCGTGCTGACGCAGGCCGAGACGCGCAACTTCGGTTTTGCGCTGATGGCTGGTGTGGCGGTTGCCGGACTGTGGCTGATGGCGCGCTCCGCGCCGCAACTGCTGTATGTCGGCCTTGCCGGGCTGTTCATCGGCTGGGCCTACTCGGCGCCGCCGTTCCGGCTCAACAGCCGCGGGCTGGGCGAATTGTGTGTAGCGGCAGGGTTTCTGGCGATCACCGTCGGCACCGATTTCGTGCAGCGCAAAGGCTTCGCCGCCGCGCCGTTCATCGCGGGCTTGTCCTATGCGCTGCTGGTGACCAATCTGCTCTACATCAACCAGTTCCCGGATCGCACGGCCGATACTGCGGCGGGCAAATTGCATTGGGTGGCGCGCCTGCCAGTGCAGCAAGCGCGTTGGGGTTACGTGCTGATCGTGGTGCTGGCTTATCTCTGGTTGCTGGCGGTTGTCGCTCTGGGCGGGTTGCCGCTGCCCGCCTTGCTGGCGCTGCTCGCGCTGCCGTTGAGTGTGCAAGCCGCGCGCCTGCTGTTGCGCCATGCTTTGCAACCGCAGCAACTGGGCGATGCGATCAAGCTGACGATAGGCGCGATGATGGTGCATGGCACGCTGTTGTCGCTGGGTTTGATTTTGGGGTGAGAAAATGATTGGTCGTTTATCCGGAACTTTGCTGGAAAAGAACCCGCCGCAGATCCTGCTGGACGTACAGGGCGTGGGGTACGAGGTGGATGTGCCGATGAGCACGTTCTACAACCTGCCCGCGCTGAACGAGAAAGTGGTGCTGCACACGCATTTCGTGGTGCGCGAGGATGCACAACTCCTGTATGGCTTTGCCACCCATGAAGAGCGCATCGCCTTCCGCCAGTTGCTCAAGATCAGTGGAGTCGGCCCCAAGCTCGCGCTGTCGGTGCTGTCCGGTCTGAGTATCGGAGACCTGGCAGTGGCGGTGGCAAACAAGGATGCATCGCGCCTCACCAAAATCCCGGGTGTGGGCAAGAAAACCGCAGAGCGTCTGCTGCTGGAACTGCAGGGAAAATTCAGTGCAAGTGTTGCGGGCACGACTCAGGGCGCTGCCGCTACATCGTCTGCCAGCGACATCGTCAATGCGCTGCTGGCTTTGGGCTACAACGAGAAGGAAGCAGACTGGGCGGCGAAGCAGTTGCCCAAGGATGCGGATGTCTCCGGCGGCATCCGCCAGGCGCTTAAGTTATTATCCAAAGCATGATCCACAACGACGATCTTTCCGCCGAACCGCGCATCATCTCCGCCGCTCCCGCCTCGCAGCAGGAGGAGGCTTTGGAGCGCGCACTGCGCCCCAAGCAGCTGGATGAATATGTCGGGCAGGAGAAGATACGCGGGCAACTGGAGATATTCATCCAGGCCGCGAAGATGCGTAAAGAGCCGCTCGATCATGTGCTGTTGTTCGGCCCACCCGGTTTGGGCAAGACCACGCTGGCGCAGATCATCGCGCGCGAGATGGGCGTGAACCTGCGCCACACCTCCGGCCCGGTATTGGAGCGCGCGGGCGATCTGGCCGCATTACTCACCAATCTCGAACCCAACGACGTGCTGTTCATCGACGAGATACATCGCCTGTCGCCCGTCGTCGAAGAAATCCTCTATCCCGCGCTGGAGGACTACCAGATCGACATCATGATCGGCGAAGGCCCCGGCGCACGTTCGGTGAAGATCGACCTGCCGCCGTTCACTCTGGTCGGCGCGACCACGCGCGCGGGCATGCTGACCAATCCCTTGCGCGACCGCTTCGGCATCGTCGCACGTCTTGAGTTCTATACGCCGGAAGAGTTGCAGCGCATCGTCACGCGCTCGTCCGGCCTGCTGGAATTGCCCATCTCGCAGGATGGCGCGCTGGAGATCGCCAAACGTTCGCGCGGCACGCCGCGCATCGCCAACCGTCTGCTGCGCCGCGTGCGCGACTATGCCGATGTGCGCGCCGACGGCAATGCCACGCGCGAAGTGGCGGATGCCGCACTGACCATGCTGGATGTGGATTCGCGCGGGCTGGATGTGATGGACAGGAAGCTGTTGCAGACCGTGATCGAGAAATTCATGGGCGGGCCGGTCGGCGTGGACAACCTGGCCGCCGCCATCGGCGAAGAGCGCGACACCATCGAGGATGTGCTGGAGCCCTATCTCATCCAGCAGGGCTACCTGCAGCGCACGCCGCGCGGACGCATGGCGACGGCGAATGCCTACCAACACTTTGGTTTGATCCAGCCGCGCAGTGCAAACAACAAGGAACTGTGGGATGAGTAAGCAAAAGATGTTTTCGCTGCCGGTACGGGTGTATTTTCAGGACACCGATGCCGGTGGCGTGGTCTATCACGCGAATTATGTGAACTTTATGGAGCGCGCGCGGACTGAGTGGTTGCGCGAGCATGTCTATAGCCACATGGACATGATGAACAAACTGGGCGTGATGTTCGTGGTGCGTTCGATCAAATTGGATTATCTGAAACCCGCGTTCCTCGATGATCTGGTGAACGTGACAGCGCAGATCAAGGAGGTCGGACGCAGCCGCGTGACATTGTTGCAGTCTGTGATGCGCGGAGAAGAGGTGCTGACCGAAGGCGAGGTGCATCTGGTGTGCGTGGATGTGAAGACTTTCAAGCCGGTGAGCGTGCCGGAGGTGTTGCGCAAACAATGGGATCAATGAAATGAATTTTTTGCAGGATTTATCTTTATTTCATCTGCTGGCAAATGCCAGCCTGCCGGTGCAGCTGGTGATGGCCCTGCTGTTGGCGGTTTCGCTGCTGTCATGGTGGTACATATTTATCAAGCTGTTCGCGGTGCGTGCCGCCCTGCGGCAGACACGCGAATTCGAAGATGCGTTCTGGAGCAACCCGAACCTGGTCGCGCTGTATCAGCAGGCGGCGAGCCAGATGCGCCACGATCAGGGCGCGCTGGAGCACATCTTCGCTGCCGGTTTTGCCGAGTTCGTCAAGTTGAAGAAGACGCATGGCGTGGACAGCGCCGCGCTGATGGAAGGCACCCGCCGCGCGATGCGCGCGCGCTACCAGCGCGAGATGGACCACCTCGAGTCGCACCTGTCGTTTCTGGCGACGGTCGGTTCCGTCAGTCCCTATGTCGGGCTGCTCGGTACCGTATGGGGCATCATGAATGCGTTCCGCGGCCTCTCCAGCGTGGGGCAGGCGACGCTGGCGCAGGTCGCGCCGGGCATTGCCGAAGCGCTGGTGGCGACCGCGATGGGCCTATTCGCCGCGATCCCCGCAGTGGTCGCCTACAACCGCTATGTGCACGATGTGGCGCGCCTCTCCTCGCGCTTTGAGAGCTTCATCGAAGAGTTCTCCAACGTGTTGCAGAGGCAGCCATGACACGGTGCGCCAGCCCTCTATCCAACTTTCCTCCAATGGGGGGAAGAGCAATCGCCACCTCTCCCGCTTGCGGGAGAGGATTGAGGAGAGGGGTTGCGGCGGGTGCGGGACAACATCGTTGCGGTGCAAGCTCATGCGCGCAGCGTGTGATGCCGGAGCCAATGGCTGCGGTGCTCCTCCTTCTGCAATCGGCATATAGGTCGGATTTTAGCCCGACCATATCTTGTCGGGCTAAAGCCCGACCCACAGAGGGGCAGCCCTGATGCATTCGCGCCGCACCGCCCATCGCCCGCTGAGTCAGATCAACGTCGTGCCCTACATCGACGTGATGCTGGTGTTGCTGGTGATCTTCATGGTCACCGCGCCGATGATGAATCCGGGGCAGATCGATCTGCCCAGTGTGGGCAAGTCGGCGACACCCGCCGCGGCGCCGCTGGAAGTGATGATCAAAAAAGACGCGACCCTGGTGTTGCGCGATCATGCGCGCGGCGGCGCGGAAAAGCCGGTATCGCAGGATGAGTTGACCGCCATGCTGAAGCAGAAACTGCTTAAAAATCCTGAACAGGCCGTGGTGATCTCCGCCGACAAAAAAATCCGCTACGAGGAAGTCATCAAGGTGATGGATATGTTGCAGCAGCAGAACGTCAAAAAAGTCGGTCTGCTCATCCGGACGCGATGAGTCGCGCGCTGCGCTATCGCGAGCCGGGGTCGGTGGTGGCGGCCGTGCTGGCCGCCACCATGCACCTCGTGTTTCTGGTGCTGCTGATATACGGCGTGCGCTGGCAGAACCGGGCGCCGGACAGTTTTTCGGTCGAGTTGTGGCAGAGCTTGCCGCTGGATGAAGTGGTCGTTGCCGAAGCGCCGGCTCCGGTAGCCACGCCCAAAGCGGAAGAAGTGGCCAAACCCAAAGCCGAAGCAGTTCCCGCGGCGCCCCTGCCCGTGGCGCCGCAAGCGGAAATCGAGCTGCGCGACAAGAAAGTCGTCAAGCAAAAACCGCCCCAGCCCGGCGCCAAGGAATTGCGCCGGCGCAAGGAAGCGGAAGCGCAACGCAAGCTGGAACAACAGGCCGAGCGACGCAGAATGGCCGAGCAGGCGCGGGTGCGCGAAGAGGTGCGGCGCGCCACGGAAGCCGAGATGGGCCGCTACGTGGATATGATTCGCGGCAAGATTCGCCACAATATCGTGATGCCGCCGGATGTGGCGCCGGGTGCCGAGGCGGTATTCAAAGTGACCCTGTTGCCAGGCGGCACGGTGCTGGATGCGGTGTTGCAGAAAAGCAGCGGCCACCCGGCTTACGACGAGGCGACCGAGCGCGCCATCTTCAAGGCGCAGCCGCTGCCGCTGCCGACCGATCCGCTGTTGAAGAAGAAATTTCGCGAGTTGCACCTGACCATCAGACCCGAGGAGAAATAATTGATAGTGCGTTGGATTGTGTTGTGCCTGTTGTTGTTTGCCGCCCCGGCACGGGCGGAATTGAATATCGAGATCACCGGCGCGGGGGAACACCAGACACCGTTGTCGCTGGTGCGCTTTGGCGGCGATCCGCTGATCGCGCAAAGTCTGCTGGAGGTGGTGGGCAGCGACCTGGCGCGCACCGGCTTGTTCAGGCTGGTCGATCCCGCCGGCCGGTTGCCGCACAGTGTGTCCGAGGTGCGTCCGGCGGAATGGGCGGGGACCGAGACTTTGCTGTTGGGCTCGATTGAGGAGGTTGACGGCGGCCAGCTCGCGGTCAGATTCAGCCTGTTCGACGTGGTGCGCAATGCGGAACTGATGGCGCAAGTGGTGACGGCAAAGCGCCCGCATCTGCGCGCCATCGCGCACCGTATCGCCGATCTGGTGTACGAGCGGCTGACCGGTAGCCCGGGGGTGTTCAGCACACGCATCGTGTATGTGAACCGCGACCAGGGCAGTTTTAGGCTGGTGGTGGCGGACAGCGACGGCTATGGCGAGCAATCACTGCTGACCTCGAAAGAGCCGATCATTTCGCCGGCCTGGTCGCCCGACGGGCGCCAGATCGCCTATGTCAGTTTCGAGCGCCAGCGCGCGATGGTGTATGTGCAATCCATCGACTCCGCCCAGCGCCGCCTGCTGGCTGAATTCCCGGGCAGCAATAGCGCGCCGGTGTGGTCCCCGGATGGCACCAGGCTGGCGCTGGTGCTGACCCGCGACGGCAGCTCCAACCTGTATCTGGTGGGACGGGATGGCCAGGGCTTGCGCCGGATCACCCGGGGCTATCAGATCGATACCGAACCGGCGTTCACCGCGGACGGGCAGAATTTGCTGTTTACTTCGGATCGCGGCGGCAGCCCGCAGATTTACCGTCTGTCGCTGGCCGACGAAACAGTCACCCGGTTGACTTTCGAGAGCGGCAGCGCATTCTCGCCACGGGTGGCGCCGGATGGCAAAGGATTTGTCTTTTCCCTGTTCAAGGAGGGTGTGTTCTATATCGCGGTGCAGGACTTTGGCGGCGCCCAAACCCAGATACTGACCGGCGGTGGATGGGAGAAGAAACCCAGTTTTGCCCCGAACGGGAAAATGATCCTGTTTGCCACAGAAATGAGCGGTCGTGGTATATTGGCAACCGTTTCAAGCGATGGCAGGGTGAAGCAAAAGATGGTTGCCCAGCGCGGAGACATCCGCGAACCGATGTGGGGCCCGTTTCCGAAATAACGATCAATCGAAGGAGTCAATGCAATGAAAAAACTGATTTTGGCAATTTTTCTGGTGAATTTTCTGGCCGGTTGCGCCAGCAACAAGCCCAAAGAAGAAGCGGCTGCGCCGGTGAGCAATGCGGCAGCCGCGGTTGACACTTCGGCGGCGGATGCCCAAGCTGCTGCGGATGCCCAGGCCGCAGCCGAGGCCCAGACTGCACGCCAGGCAGTAGCGGATGAGATGGCCGCTTTGCAAAGCAAGAACAGCGTGTATTTCCCGTTTGATGTGGATGCCGTGCAAGCCGCCGACCGCGACACGATTCTGCTGCATGCGCAATTTCTTGCCGCCCATCCAAGCGTAACCGTGCGTGTTGCAGGCAACGCGGATGAACGAGGCAGTAGTGAATACAACCTGGCGCTGGGCCAGCGCCGCGCCGAAAATACCAAGCGCGCACTGGTGCTGGGCGGTGCCGATGCAATGCAAATCGAAACGATCAGCTTCGGCGAGGAAAAACCGCGCTGCAACGACCACAATGAAGCTTGCTGGTCGCAGAATCGCCGCGCCGACATCAACTACAACGCGCAGTAAAGATGCTAAAGACAGCCTCCTGTTTGTTGGGCGGTTTGTGCTTGGTGAGCAGCCCCGCTTTTGCGGGGCTGTTTGCTGATGACGATGCGCGCCAGGCGGTGCAACGACTCGAGGCGAGGGTGGTGCAACTGGAAAAGCGTCTGGCCGAAAGCGAGATTCAGAACAGGCTGGCGGTGCGTTCCATTCTCGATCTGCAGATGCAGCTTGAAATGCAGGCCGCGGACCTGCGCAAACAGCGCGGTGAGTTCGAACTGATTGGACGTTCGCTGCAGGACTCGGAAAAGCGTTTGCGCGATTTTTACACCGATATCGATTCGCGCCTGCGTCCGCTGGAGAACACGGTTGGCGGTGGTTCGCGTGCCGCCACCGGAACCGGCGGAAATCCTCCCGGCGGCGAAATTCAGGCCTTCGACGCCGCCTATGCTTTTTACCGCAGCGAACGCTATGCCGAGGCGGCGAGCGCATTCAGCCAGTTTATCCGGCAGTATCCGCAATCGGCACACGCCGCCAACGTCTATTACTGGATGGGCAACGCCTATTTCCTGAGCCGCGATTACGCCAATGCGGCGAGTGCATATGGCACCCTTCTGGACAAACACGATGACCATCCGCGCGCGTCGGATTCGATGCTGAATCTGGCTGAAAGCCAGTTGTTGCTGAAACAAAAAAGCAAGGCCAAGGCAACCCTCGGCCGGCTGATCAGGCGTTTTCCCGGCAGCGACGCGGCAGACAAAGCCAAAAAGCGGCTGGCCACGCTCAAATAATTTTCCCCGCAGTCCATGAATCAGCCCGTCGCCGACACACTGCGCATCAGCGAAATCTTTTATTCCCTGCAGGGTGAAACCAGTCGCGCCGGATTGCCAACCGTGTTCGTGCGTTTGACCGGCTGCCCGTTGCGCTGCTCCTATTGCGATACCGCCTACGCTTTCAGCGGCGGACAAACCCTGCCCTTGCCCGCGATCCTGGCGGCCGTGGCGCGGCATGCGCCGCGCTACGTAACGGTGACCGGTGGCGAGCCGCTGGCGCAAAAAAATTCCCTGTCACTGCTGCGCGCCCTGTGTGATTCAGGTTATGCCGTTTCTCTGGAAACCGGCGGCATGCTCGACATCTCCCGTGTCGATGAGCGGGTGATGATCGTGCTCGACATCAAAACACCCGCTTCGGGCGAGGTTGAAAAGAATTACTGGTCCAATCTGGAACAACTCAAACCGCAGGACGAGATCAAGTTCGTGCTATGCGGCGAGGCGGATTACCAATGGGCGAAGCAGGTATTGCACGAACACAAATTAGCCGGGCGTTGCGGTGTTCTTTTCTCCCCCGCGCAGGGACAATTGGCGCCGTCCGAACTGGCACAATGGATTCTGCGCGATCATCTGCCGGTGCGTTTTCAATTGCAGTTGCACAAGCTCCTATGGGGCAACGAGGCGGGACGATGAAGCGGGCAGTCGTCCTGTTATCCGGAGGGCTGGATTCCGCCACGGTGCTGGCCATGGCCGGCGCGCAGGGTTTTCAGTGTCGTGCCCTGAGCGTGGACTACGGCCAGCGCCACCACGCCGAACTCGCCGCCGCGCAACGGGTTGCGCGCGCGTTGGGCGTGCACGAACACCGGGTCATCAATATCGATCTGGCCGCGTTCGGCGGCTCGGCGCTGACCGATGCGAATATCGCGGTGCCGGAGCAAGAGACGAGCGGCATCCCGCTCACCTACGTGCCGGCGCGAAACACCATCATGCTGTCGCTCGCGCTGGCCTGGGCGGAAGTGTTGCAGGCGCGGGATATTTTCATCGGGGTGAACGCAGTGGACTACTCCGGTTACCCGGATTGCCGTCCCGCTTTTATCGCCGCCTTTGAGCAGATGGCGAATCTGGCGACCAAAGCCGCCGCCGAAGGGAAACAACTCAAGTTGCATGCGCCGCTGATGGATATGAGCAAGGCCGAAATTATTCGCCAGGGCACACAGCTGGGGGTTGATTATGCGCAGACGGTCTCCTGTTACCAGGCTGACGAACAGGGTCAAGCCTGCGGTCGCTGCGACTCTTGCCGTCTGCGGCGCGAGGGATTTCGCGCGGCGGGAATCCCGGATCCCACCGCTTACCGCGCAGTTTGAAGCGCGCACGGTTTGACTCGCGGGCCTTAATCCGTATAATGCGCGCTCTTTTTGGGGTCGGTAGCTCAGCCGGTAGAGCAGCGGACTTTTAATCCGTTGGTCCCGAGTTCGAATCTCGGCCGACCCACCAGTTTGAACCTAGCCGCTTTAGCTCAGTTGGTAGAGCAACCGCCTTGTAAGCGGTAGGTCGTCAGTTCGAATCCGACAAGCGGCACCAGTAAATAAGGCCTGCATTTTGCGCAGGCCTTTTTGTTGCCGTATCAATGCTCAAGCCGTGCCGAACTTGGTCTCCACCATCACGCCGATCTGTTTCAGGAACGGGGTGGGCAGCGTGCCGCCGGCGCAGACGATGATGCCGTCGTTGGGTATCTCCGTTTCCTCGTCGCCGAATTTGACGACGGCGGTTTCCGGCTTGATCGACTTGACCGCAGACTTCAGGTACAGCTTGATTTTGCCCGCGTCGATCATGGCTTTCAGCTTGTCGCGGTTTTTCGGTTTGGCACCGCCGAATGCCGCGCCGAATTCATCCCCGCGCGCGCACAATGAGACGGTGGTACCGGGCTCCGCCGCCACCGCCATCGCGGCTTCGACCGCGCTGTCGCCGCCGCCGACCACGATGACGTGCATATTGCGGTATTGCTCCGGGTCAATCAGGCGATACACCACTTTGGGCAACTCTTCGCCGGGCACGCCGAGTTTGCGCGGGGTGCCGCGGCGGCCGATGGCAAGCAGCACGCTGCGTGTTTTGTATTCGCTTTGACTGGTCTTGACGATGAAGCCGTTGTCGTACGGAGTCACGTTCTCCATGCGCTCGTTATAGTTGATCTTGATGCCGGTCTTTTCGATGATGCCCAGCCACCATTCCAGTAGTTTTTCCTTGCACACTTCCTTGAAATGCATCTCGCCGACCACCGGCAGTTTGACCGGCGCGGTCATCGCGATCTTGTTGCGCGGATATTGGAAAATCGCGCCGCCAAGCGAGACTTCCTGCTCCACAATCAGGTAGCGCAGCTTGTGCTGGATGGCACCCAGTGCGGCACCCATCCCGGCGGGGCCAGCGCCGACGATGACCACGTCGTAATCGTTCGCGCTGCCTTTGAGTTTGACGATCGAATCCATCGCCTGTGCGCCCTGGCTGGCGGACTTGCGGATCAGTCCCATGCCCCCCAGTTCGCCCGCGATGAAGATGCCTTTCACATTGGTCTCGAAAGCCGGGTCGACCTGCGGGATGTCCATGCCGCGTTTCTCGGTGCCGAACACCAGGGTGATCGCATCCTGCGGGCAGGCGGCAGCGCATGCGCCGTGGCCGATGCAGTGGGTCGGGTTGATCAGTACCGCTTTGCCTTTGATCATGCCCAGTGCCTGTTCCGGGCAGGCTCTGATGCAACTGCCCGAACCGAGGCATCGTACCGGATCGATCACTGGATGCAGTGAGGCGGGTTCGGTCAGTCCCTGGGAAATGGCTTCATTCATCTGAATGACTGACTTTTTCTCGGATTTTTTTCGCCTTCCGACATAAAAGGTCAGAATGAAGATCAGCGGAATCAGGTAAATGGCGTAGTCCGGAATTGGCATGGTGAATAGTCGACTGGATTGTGGGGAGTAGCGGGGTGGCAGACAGAGAATTGCACCTTTGGGTTCCTTTGTGCGGAACTTAATCCAAGGCCTAGCATCCGAGCCGCGGCGATTCTACGCGGCGGCGGATTTTCCGACAAACGGAAAGAAACACCGGCTAGGCGGCCGGGATGTTTTGAGCCGGATTCGGTTATGATGCCACTCCCAATTTAAGGGTTACAAGTTTGACGCGAACAAAAAAACAATCCGAACACCTGCGCTGGGTGATCTTCATCAGCATTGTCGGCCTGATTACCTTCGCCGGCTATTTTGTGGTTTATCCGCAGACGCTGTACAGGCCGGGCGAGGAGTTGTTCGACTTCGGCTATAACCTCGGCCTGATCGGCGGCCTGATGATGCTGCTGCTGCTGTTTTACCCGCTGCGCAAACGCTGGCCGTTTTTGGAGAATTTCGGCTTTCTGCCGTTCTGGTTCAAGTGGCACATGGTGCTGGGTATTCTGGGCCCGCTGTTCATCATCTTTCACTCGACTTATCACGTGTACATCCCGTTCATTCACCCGACCGGCTCGCTCAATGCGGCAGTGGCGATGTACTGTATGCTGCTGGTGTCTGGCAGCGGCACCTTTGGCCGTTTCTTCTATACCAAGATTCACCACGGCCTGTATGGCCGGCAGGCGACGATGAACGAGTTGCAGGCCGAGATGGCGCAGGCCGGCGAGGTCAAGTCGATGTTCGAGTTTGCCCCGGAGGTGGAACGCGCGCTGGAGGATTTTCGTGCCGGGGGGCTTCGCTACGCCAGGGAATCCGGTTACGGGTTTGCCAATTTCTTCAAGACAGGGTTACAGACTTTCAGTCTTGTCCGCCGGTTGCCGCGAGAATTGCGCGCGGTAATGCAGGAAAAGGCGCGGGCGGAGCATTTCACCCCCGCCCAGATCGCGGCAATGGAAAGCTTGCAGCAGGAATATCGCGAAAAGATCGTCACCTATGTCAAGGCCGTGCGCGACACGGCGCAGTTCCACACCTATGAGCGCCTGTTTTCCTGGTGGCACATTTTCCATATTCCGCTGGTGTTTATGATGGTGTTCGCCGCCGTCTATCACGTGTATGCGGTTCACGCTTACTGATTGAATAAAGACTTCGCCATGTTGCCGCGCACACTTCTTCTGCTCTGCTTCCTCTTCACCCTGCCGTTGCAGGCGGGTGCCAATAAATTACTGATGCCGGGCGATGTCATCAAGGGGCACGTCAAGGAAGAAGAGAAGTGCGAGCTGTGCCACAAGAAATTCGACAAGAAGGCGCAGTCACAACTGTGCCGCGACTGCCACAAGGAGATCGGCAAGGATGTTGCGGACAAAACCGGCCATCACGGGCGCATTGACAGCGCCAAGGAATGCAAGGCATGCCATAGCGAACACAAGGGGCGCGAGTTCAAGGCGGCCGCGTTCGAGCATGACAAGTTCGATCACAAGCTGACCGATTTCGAGCTGAAGGGCAAACACGTCGTGGGTGACAAGATCAAATGCGACAGCTGCCACAAGCCCGGCGTCAAGTTCCGCGATGCGCCCAAGGTCTGCGTCTCTTGCCACCAGAAGGATGACGAAAAGGCGCACAAGGGCAACTTCGGCAAGAAGTGCGAGACCTGCCACGTCGACAAGGGGTGGCCGGAAATCCTGTTCGATCACACCAAAAACACCAAATTCCGCCTGCTGGGCAAACACCAGTCGCCGCCATTGAAGTGTGTGGCCTGCCACAAGGGCGACCTGTACAAGGACAAGCTGCAGATGACCTGCGTCTCCTGCCACAAAAAGGACGACGATAAGGCGCACAAGGGCAAACTGGGGCCGAAGTGCGAGACCTGCCACAGCGAAAAGGACTGGAAGACCACCAAGTTCGACCACGACAAGACCAAATTCCCCCTGCTGGGCAAGCACCGGGAAGTGAAGTGCGACAAGTGCCACATCGACAAGAAATATAAGGGCACGCCCAAGCTGTGCAGTGCCTGCCACAAAAAAGACGACGACAAGGCGCACAAGGGTAATTTCGGCAGCAAGTGCGAAAGCTGCCACGTCGAGGACGACTGGAACAAGATCAAGTTCGACCATGACAAGCAGACCAAATTTGCTCTGCTGGGCAAACACAAGTCACCGCCGCTGAAGTGCACCGCCTGCCACAAGGGCGACCTGTACAAGGACAAGCTGCAGATGACCTGCGCGTCGTGCCACAAGAAGGACGACGACAAGGCGCACAAGGGCAACTTTGGCGTCAAGTGCGAGAGCTGCCACGTCGAGGACGATTGGAAGAAGATCAAATTCAACCACGACAAGCAAACCAAGTACCCGCTGTTGGGCAAACACAAGCAGGCGAAGTGCACCGCCTGCCACAAGGGCGATCTGTTCAAGGAAAAATTGCAGCAGGCTTGCATCAGTTGCCACCAGAAGGATGATGACAAGTCGCACAAGGGCCAGGAAGGCAAGAAGTGCGAGACGTGCCACGTCGAGGAATCGTGGAAGAAGGCGGACAAGTTCAACCACAACCGCATGTCCACCTTCCCTCTACTCGGCAGGCACGGCATTGTCGCCTGCAAGAAGTGCCACCTGGCGCCCACCTTCAAGGATGCCAAGTCGGACTGCTGGTCATGCCATGAAAAAGACGATGCGAAAGTGCACAAGCGCAGATTCGGCACCGAATGCCAAGTCTGCCATTCCTCCCGCGCCTGGGGGGCATGGGACTTTGATCACAACAAGACCAATTTCAAGCTGGACGGGCCGCACAAAAAGACCGCCAACAAGTGCTACGCCTGCCACAGCAAGCCGATGCCGGGCAAGGTGTTGACATCAACCGTGTGCGGCAGCTGCCACGCGCGCGACGACGTGCACAACGGCAGTTTTGGCGACCGCTGCGAGCGTTGCCATGAAGGCAACGACTGGAAGACGGTGCGGATGGGCGCGGCTGCGCGATAGGTGGGGCGGACTTGAGTCCGGCAATGCAATCCCGGGTTGGGTGAATTTTTAAGGAGCGATGTCATGCAAAAAACAGGAAGAATTATTGCGGGGCTGTTTGCCCTTGTGCTGGCCCTGGCGTCGGCACACGCGACTGCCGCCCCGGCAGAGGCGGGGCGCGGCTTCAATCATGCGGCCACCGGCTTCCCGCTGACCGGCGGGCACGCGGCGGCGGCTTGTGAAACTTGCCACGTCGGCGGCCTGTTCAAGGGCACGCCGCGCAACTGTGACGGCTGCCATGCGATGGGCAAGCGGGTCATCGCCACGCCCAAGCCGAACAGCCATATCGTGACCGACGCGCCGTGCGAGAGTTGCCACTTTTACTCGCACTCTTGGCTGGGCGCGCGTTTCAACCACGGCTCGGCGGTGCCCGGCCAATGCCGCAACTGCCATTTCGGGCGCCTGGCCGAAGGCAAGCCGGCCAGCCATGCGACGGGCAACAAATCGACCCAGTCCTGCGATAACTGCCACCGCACTTTTGCCTGGTTGCCGGCGAGCTGGAACCACAATGGCGTCAGCGCGGTTTGTTCGTCCTGCCACGGCTTTCCCGGCGATGCGCAGGTGACTACGCCAAACCGCAAGCCCGCTTCCCATGTCGCCCCGCAGATCAAAGGCACGGTGGAATGCGATTCCTGCCACAACTACGTCGCCTGGTTCCCCAACCGCTTCAAGCACAACACCGGCGGGCTGTGTTCGAGCTGCCACCTCAACGGGGCGCTGGCGCAGGGTCAACCCTCGGGCCACAGCGGCTTCAACGGCTGGCCGATGGAGTGCGATGAATGCCATACCACCACCACTGCCTGGCTGCCCGCGCTGGGGGCGTTGCCCTCCAATCACATTCCGTTCAATGCCGGTACCAAGTGCAGCAGTTGTCATGTCGGTGGCACGGTGCGCACCGGCGCGACCCTGCATGGTTTTGTCTCTCCGGTGTGCACCACCTGCCACCTCAAGGGTGCGAGCAATTTCCTCGGCAACATTGAGCAGAAGAGTATCGGCCATGAGGGGATGAAATCCGGCGACGATTGCTCGCAATCCGGCTGCCATCGTCCGGCGGGCAACAGGGGGTCGTCTTTCATTAACTGGGATTGAGCGGAATGGTTTCCTGTCACCAGGGTGTGCTGATTGGACAACGAATTGATTTTTGGAGGGGAACGATGTCTTTGATTAAACGGTTATGGGTGTTGTGTGCGCTGTGCGTGGCGGGAATCGGTAGCGCACTGGCACAGCCGCTGGAGGATGTTACGCTGGAATACCAGAGCGGCGGGATTGTGGCGACCATCCATTTGAGCGCGCCGGTGCGTTATTTGCGCCATTTTTCGGCGGGCAACGGCCAGACGATGGAGATTTTCTACGAGCGGGTACAGGGTGTGGTGGTGGACGAGCCGTGGGTGGATAACGAAGTGCGCCGCTCGCCCCCGTCCGGCTTGTTTCCGGCGTTCACCGTGACCACGCGCGACCAGCAGACCAAGCCGCGACTGGTGATCGAGTTTGCGCGGGAAGCGCAGTTCAGCGTGGCGCCCGGGCCGGATCAGCGCAGTTTTTTGCTGACCATCAAGCCGGATCGCGCCCCCGCAGAACGAGTTTCCCTGCCTTTGTTGCCGGTCGTGGCGGCATTGCCTGCCACTCTGCCCGCGGATGCCAATCTGGCCGCGAACAACCGGCAGGGTTTTGCCCTGATGACCGAGGCGCGCGCGGCGTTGGCGGCCAAAAAGAACGAAGAGGCGATTGCCGCGCTGAACAAGCTACTGCTGTTGCCGCCCAACGATTACACCGAAACCGCGCAGGAATGGGTGGGCGTTGCGCGCGAACGCGCCGGGCAATTCGATAAAGCCAAAACGGAATACGATCTGTATTTGAACCTGTACCCGCAGGGTGCTTCGGTGGCGGTGGTGATGCAGCGTTTGGCCGCGTTGGGCGGGCAGCAAAGCGGGCAGGGCATCGAGGAGGCAACGGCCAAAAAACAGGCCGCGCGCTGGAGCACTTTTGGCGGCATCACTTCCCGTTACTACGCCAGCCGCAGCAAGATCGATTCGGCCACCACCTTCAACAACACGGTGGACAAGCAATCGATTTCGCTAACCGATCAATCCATGCTGGTTACCACCGAAGATGTGACCGGGCGCTATGTGACCGATGACGTTGACGGACGCATGGTGTTTCGCGGTTCGCATGTCAAAAACTTCCTTTCCGGCCGGGCGCGGCAGAACCGGGTGACCGCGCTGTATGGCGATATCAAGGGGCGCTCTGGTGAGTACCAGGCGCGGCTGGGCCGCCAATCGGGTAATGGTGGTGGTGTCGGCGGACGCTTTGACGGGCTGAGCGCCGGTTATGGCGATACGCAGGTGTTGCGCGTCAACGGTGTGGCCGGCCAGTTGGTGGACTATTCAAATGGCGCGGAACCGAAATTTTACGGTGCCAGCGTTGATCGCGGTCCCTATTCCGCGTATGCCATCAACCAAACCATCGACGGGGTAACCGACCGCCAGGCGGTGGGCGCGGAATGGCGCTATTTTCAGGACAAGCGCTCCCTCTATGCCTTGCTCGATTACGACACCAATTTCAGCGCGCTGAATGCGGTGCAATTGAGCGGTACTCTGGGCTTGAGCGGAATGACCCTGAACATGCTGCTGGACCATCGCAAGACGCCCTCGCTGAGCATCCGTACCGCCCTGAACGGGGCTTCGACCCAGTCCATCAACGACCTGCAACAGGTGCTTTCCGCCAGCGCCCTGCGCGAGTTGGCCATGGTGCGCACGGCAACGACCAATCTCGGACAGGTCGGGGTCAGTGTGCCGTTTGGCGGCAAGTGGCAGGCAGGGGGCGACCTGCGTCTGTCCAACACCACAGGGCTGTCAGCCAGTGGCACGCCGAATACCCCGCAGGGATTCCTGGCGGCGATTCCCGGTCGTGGCACGGAAAAAACCGTGAGCGGCCAGCTTATTGGCAGCGGCTTGTCCCGGGCCGGGGATATCTGGTCCTTGAGCGGCAGCCTGGGCAGCAGCGGAGATGTGAACAACTCGTCCCTGTTCTTCTATAATCACAATGTTTTTGACGGCGGCTGGACGGTTGATGCTTCCCTGCAACTGTTCCGTCAAAGCGACCAGTTCAATGCGGTAACCACTCGGGTGACGCCAATGGTGCGCGGCGAATATGCCGTCGGCGAGCAGCTCACGCTGGACTTTGACGGCGGGATTGAGCAGAGTAAAAATGACGGCACCCAGGTTTCGACCAAGACCCGGCGCATCTTTGGCTCGGCAGGATTGCGCTGGTATTTTTAACCCATCGCGCTGGGCGACGCGCGGGGGCTAACCCTCGCGGCGCGGGCCTCAACCCGGCTTTACGGGTTGAGGCCCGCGTCGTTTTTGAAAGGCGGAAATGCGAATCGGACAAGGTTTTGATGTTCACCAACTGGTATCAGGCCGCAAGCTGGTCCTCGGCGGCGTGGAAATTCCCCACGACAAGGGTCTGCTCGGCCATTCCGATGCCGATGTGCTGCTGCACGCTATTTGCGATGCGCTGCTGGGGGCGGCGGCGCTGGGCGACATCGGGCGCCATTTCGCCGACACCGAGGCGAAATACAAGGACATAGACAGCCGCATCCTGTTGCGCGAAGTGCTGCATCGGGTGCGCGCGGCGGGCTGGCGAGTCGGCAATGTGGACGCGACTCTCATCGCGCAGGCGCCGAAGATGGCACCGCACATTTTTCAGATGGTTGAAAACATCGCCGCCGATTTGCATCTGGAAAAACACGCCGTCAACGTCAAGGCGACCACCACCGAACAGCTTGGCTACACCGGGCGCGGTGAAGGCATCGCGGCGCAGGCGGTGGTGCTGCTACTGGCGGACTGAAAGCATGAAAGCCAAAACCATTCACCACAGAGACACAGCGGCACGGGGAAAGACAAAACCAAAGCAAAACGTTGGCGGATTTTCTTTCGGGGTCGCCTCTGCCTTTCTGTGTCTCTGTGGCGGATTTTCGTTTTGAATATTCTGGCTATAGAAACCTCCACCGAATACTGCTCGGTCGCACTGTGGCGGGACGGTGCGCTGAGCGGGCGTTGCGAACGCGTCGGGCAGAAGCACTCCGAAATGCTGTTGCCAATGGTGGACGATCTGCTCCAGGCAAGCGGCAGCAAGCTGCAAGCCATGAACGGCATCGCCTTCGGTAAAGGGCCGGGCTCGTTCACCGGTGTGCGCATCGCCTGCAGCGTGGCGCAGGGACTGGCATTCGGTGCGGGGTTGCAGGTAGTCGGCGTGTGCACCCTGGAGGCATTGGCTGAAGCCTCGGGCAGGGGAAAGGTCATCGCCGCGCTGGATGCGCGCATGGAAGAGTTGTATCTCGCGGCTTATGAGAAACGCGACGGCGAGTGGACGACAGTGATCGCCCCCTGTTTGTGCAAGGCCGAAGATGCGCCCCTGGTCGAAGGCAATGGCTGGTTCGGCTGCGGCAGCGGATTTGCGCTGAATGATGCGTTGCGCACCCGTTATGGCGCACAGTTGTGCGGCGTGGAGGCGCTGGCCGTGCCGCAGGCTGATGCCGTCGCTTGTATCGCGGCGCGCGAATTCACTGGTGGCAAAGCGGTGGATGCGGCGCTGGCCTTGCCGCTGTATCTGCGCGACAAGGTGGCGCTGACCACACGCGAGCGGCAGCGATGATCCTGCGCGACATGACCGATCATGATCTGGACGAAGTGTTGCGCATCGAAACCGCGGTACATGCGCATCCGTGGACGCGCGGCAATTTCAGCGATGCCCTGCGCAGCGCTTATCCATGCAAGTTGCTTGAGCCGGACCGGATAATCGCCGGTTATGCCGTGATGATGGCGGGTGTGGATGAGGCGGAATTACTAAATATCGCGATCGATGCGGGGCATCAGCGAAAAGGCTTGGGGCGCCGGTTGCTGGAGGCGATGCTGGTTTTGGCGCGGCATCAGAACATGCGCCGCATGCTGCTCGAAGTGCGCGCCTCCAACGCTCCCGCCATCGCCCTCTACCGTGCAACCGGATTCGGCCAGATCGGCTTGCGCCGCGATTATTATCCGGCACCGAATGGGCGCGAAGACGCCCTATTGATGGGGAAACAACTGTGAACATCCGGGACGAAAACGTGTTGCGCGAGTTGAACCTGTACCCGCTGTGGGTGCGGCGCGATGCGCCATTGCCGGCGGAACCGGCTGTCGGGTTGAAACCCGACCCACAGGGAGCAGCGGGTGTGTGTGGGTTGGACTTGAGTCCGACGCAGTCCGGGAAATTGGCACAACTGAAACCCGACCCACAGGGAGCAGCGGGTGTGTGTGGGTTGGACTTGAGTCCGACGCAGTCCGAAAGATTGGCGCGACATGTCGGGTTAAAACCCGACCCACAGGGAGCAGCGGGTGTGTGTGGGTCGGACTTCAGTCCGACGCAGTCCGAAAGATTGGCGCGACATGTCGGGTTAAAACCCGACCCACAGGGTGCGGCGGGGTTAGTCGGTCAGACTTCAGTCCGACAAGTAGCTGGCGACTGGGCCACCCTAAAACAGCAGGTGCGCGACTGCACCGCTTGCGCCTTGCGCGCGGGCTGCACGCAGACAGTGTTCGGTGTGGGCGACGAACAGGCCGATTGGCTGTTCGTCGGCGAAGGTCCCGGCGCGGACGAAGATGCGCAGGGTGAACCGTTCGTGGGACAGGCGGGCAAGCTGCTCGACGCCATGCTGGCGGCGATCAAGTTGAAACGCGGCGACAACGTGTATATCGCCAATGTCGTCAAATGCCGCCCGCCGGCCAACCGCACGCCGGCAGCGGACGAGATCGCCACCTGCCTGCCTTATCTGCAACAACAGATCGCGCTGATCAAACCGAAACTCATCGTCGCGCTGGGCAAGACCGCCGCGACGGCCCTGCTCGGGCGCGAAGCCACGCTCGGTTCACTGCGCGGCAGTCTGCATGCCTACAACGGGATTCCTCTCGTTGTGACTTATCATCCCGCCTACCTCCTGCGCAGCCCGGCGGAGAAGGCCCGCGCCTGGCAGGATCTGTGTCTGGCGCGCACCACCCTGCAGCAATCAACCAACGGAAAAGAATAATGAAACAGCAACCGAACACCCCCAAGATACTCGTGGTGGAAGACAGCAAAGTGACCGTCAAGGTGCTGACCGGCTATCTCGCCGGCATGGGCGTGGAAAATCCACTGGTCGCGGAAACCGGCACCCAGGCACTGCGCACTTTTCGCCGCGAGCATCCCGACATCGTGTTGCTGGACGCGAGACTGCCCGACATCGACGGCTTCGAAGTGGCAAGCAAAATCCGCAAGGCCGAGCAGGGGGAAGAATGGACGGCCATCATTTTTCTGACGGCGATGAATAGTGATGAGGACCTGGCACGCGGCATTGCGGCCGGCGGCGACGACTATCTGGTGAAACCGGTGAGCGAAATGGTGTTCCACGCCAAGGTGCGCGCCATGCAACGCCTGGTCGGGATGCAGCGCAATCTGGTCGAGGTCACACATAAACTGGATGCGGCGAATGCCGAACTGCAACGGCTGTCGACCACCGATGCGCTGACCGGCATCGCCAACCGCCGCGCACTGGACGATTTTCTGTCGCGCGAGTGGCGGCGTTGCCAGCGCATGGAAAAGCCCCTGTCGCTGGTGATGCTCGACATCGATTATTTCAAGCTGTTCAACGACAAATACGGCCACCAGGCGGGGGATGACTGCCTCAAGCAGGTGGCAGCGCAGATCGCGCGCGCCGCACCGCGCGCCAGCGACCTCGCGGCGCGTTACGGCGGTGAAGAGTTCATGCTGGTGCTGGGCGAGACCGATCTGGATGGCGCGCTATGGATGGCCGAACGGGTACGCCAGATGATCGGAGATCTAAAGGTCGTCCATTACGCCACCGACAGCAAGTTCGTGGCGGTCAGTTGCGGGGTGGTAACCGTGCTGCCGGACGACCAGCATTCGATCGAGACCCTGATCGAATCAGCCGATGCGGCGTTGTATCAGGCGAAGCGCGGTGGTCGCGACCGTGTGGTCGCGGGCGAATA
>Ga0210056_1001222_pt1 | contig 22341 bp, 18 predicted proteins | sample CryGeyCG2014_080_2_FD_183965 | JGI IMG/M metagenome (GOLD analysis project Ga0210056, IMG submission 183965) | Groundwater microbial communities from aquifer - Crystal Geyser CG07_land_8/20/14_0.80 (SPAdes) (version 2) | ecosystem: Environmental > Aquatic > Deep subsurface > Groundwater | place... | reverse complement strand
TCCGTACTCCGCGTGCTCCGCGGTCAAACCCTCCTCAACCAGTGCTTCAGGCATAAGGGCGACTTACCGCAGAGAGCGCTGAGAACGCAGAGAAGACCCCTTGGTGTTTTTCCCGAAGGTCTTCTCTCCGTACTCCGCGTGCTCCGCGGTCAAACCCTCCTCAACCAGTGCTTCAGGCATAAGGGCGACTTACCGCAGAGAGCGCTGAGAACGCAGAGAAGACCCCTTGGTGTTTTTTCCGAAGGTCTTCTCTCCGTACTCCGCGTGCTCCGCGGTCAAACCCTCCTCAACCAGTGCTTCAGGCATAAGGGCGACTTACCGCAGAGAGCGCTGAGAACGCAGAGAAGACCCCTTGGTGTTTTTCCCGAAGGTCTTCTCTGCGTACTCCGCGTTCTCCGCGGTCAAACCCCTCAATCCGGGAAGTTGCTCACCTTCCGGCGGACGCCATTGGTCAGCACTTTCACGTTGAAGTTGATCAGCAAGCCCAAGTTCAGTCCCGCGAGCTTGAGGTAGGACAGCACCTGCGCGTCGTGAATCGGCGCCAGCCTGTCCACGGCTTTGATCTCCACGATGACGGCGTCCTGAACCAGCAGGTCCAAGCGATAGCCACACTCCAGCTTCACGTCCTTGTACACCACCGGCAGCGGCTCCTGCTGCTTCACGCTGACACCTCGTTGGGCAAGCTCAAACGCCAGACACGCTTCATACGCGGACTCCAGCAGACCGGGCCCCAGAGCGCGATGCACCTCAATCGCCGCGCCGATGATGGCCTCCGAGATCCGATTCAGTTCATCCTTGGTCTTCATCTTCACTCCCGTTGAACCGCGGAGAACGCTGAGAGCGCAGAGATTGTCTGGGTCTTTCCCCAAGCCCTTCTCTGCGCACTCTGCGCTCTTCGCGGTAAATCACAGTCCCTTCACCTGCGCCTTCCTCAACACCTCGCCTCCTTCGAGGTAGCCGACAAACACGACTTCCACCGGCGCGCCCGGCTCGGGCGGCGGTTGGGCGCCTGCCATTTGGTGTCGCGTCGGCTCGAAGTCCACCCGCTCGCCCGGCTGGCCGATCCGTTCGAAGCCGAGGCGCTCCAGCGCCGAGTCCAGCGGCGTCAGCAGCGGGAGGAGATCCCGCGCCTGCAGGGTGGCGCCGTCACTCACGGCTTTCCGCACGCTGGGAAGCTGCACCAGCATCTCCGCCATCGAACTGAAAAGCTGCCGCCGTTGGTCGCGCAGCGCCTGCTCCGCCCCCTCCCGTAGGATAGGTCTCTGACCTGTCTCGGCAACCACCGGCTCGGCAGGAGCCTCGCCCTCCCTTGCCTTCCGCGCCACCATTCGCCCAGACACCCAGGCACTCAGGCACCCAGTCACCGCCATCGCCAACACCGCCCACGGCCACAGCGGCTTCGCCGGCGGAGGCGGCGGGACCGTGGGCCTGCTCCCCGGCTTCGGCTTGGGAGGCGTGAGCCCGAACGTGCGGGGCTCACTCCACGCCACCTCACCCGCCTGCCACGCCTTCACGCGCACCGTGTACTCGCCGGGCTGCTCCAGCCCGGTCAGGCGATTGGCGAACCGTCCATCTCCCGCCGTCTCGTCGCCGAACTTCCCATCGTCGTGCAGCGACACCCGCTCCAGTGCCCCGTCGGGGAAGGTCACCACCGCGGTGAGGCACAGCGGCGCCCCGGCCGCCCACGCGCCGGTCGCCTGCGCTTCCACCCGCGCCGTCTCGGCGGACGAACGGCGTCCGTTCGCAGTCGCTTGCGTGCCCGCCACCGGTGACTGAATCGCCACGCCGCGTGACGATTCCCCGCCGGGGCTCGCACCCGCGCCGCGCAACCACAGCGTCAGCATCACAAGCATCGTTGGCGCAAGCCGCATCGCAGCACCTCCGGTCTCCTTGTTCGCCAGCCACCCGCGCGCTCCTCCCGCCGCCCCGTAGGACAGGTTGCCAACCTGTCGCCCTTTCGCCGCTCCCCCTCCGCGACACCCGCGACAGGTCAGCGACCTGTCCTACGAGGCGAAATCACCCCAAAACCGACCGCGCCGCTTCGCGGCGCGGGCAAGGAGCTGACGTCTATACGAGGTAAAGAGGTAAAGACGTAATGGGGTAAGGAGCTAACCAAGGTCCTGGGCGCAACGAAAACCCCCGCTGTCGAGCCCGCTGCCGGGGTTGCTGCCGATGCGGCCGGCGCAACGCAACCCGCCCAGGCTGACGCCGGCCCACGCGCCCCCGCGCAACACCCGGGCGCCGCCGGAGTTGGGGCCTTTCGGGTTCTGGCGCGGCGAGTTCCGGTAGAAGCTGCCGTCGTACCAATCCGCGCACCACTCCCAGACGTTGCCAATCATGTCGTGACAGCCGCAGGGGCTGACGCCCTCGGGGTGGCTGCCGACGGGAGCCGTCTTGTCGGACCATTCGCACTTGTGCTGGTAGTCGCAGTGGGCGGCGCGAGGGTTCCAGTCGTTGCCCCTGGAACCCACGGGGTTCCAAGGGAAGATCCTGCCGTCCTCGCCGCGGGCGGCCTTTTCCCACTCGGCTTCCGTCGGCAGGCGCTTGCCCGCCCACTCACAGTAGGCCACGGCATCGTGCCAGGACACGTTCACCACCGGATGGTCATCCAACCAGCCCCAGCTCGGCGCTTCAGGCATCGGCTTCCCCGTCGCCGCGCAGAACGCCCGGTACTGCGCCACGGTCACCGGGCGGATGTCGATCGCGTAGGCGTCAAGGTAGACGGTGTGCTGGGGTTGCTCGCGGTTCATCCAGCGCCGCTGCATATTCCGGTCCAGGGCGATGACGCGGTTGGCTTCCTGGTCCGTGGTGCCCATCCGGAACTCGCCGGCTTCGACGACCACCATGTCGCCTTCGACATAGCGGCCGAATTCGGGCATTCGCGACTTGTCCCGTCGGCCGAATTCCGGTAAGCGGGAATGGTCGGGTTGGCCCAGCTCAACCGTGCGTCGTCGGTCCTGTTCAGCCATACTGTCTTCCTCTCCGTGGCACAGGTTTCCTAACCTGTGAACCGCCACCGTCACAGGTTGGGAAACCTGTGCCACGAGGGCGATTCACCGCAGAGAGCGCGGAGTACGCGGAGACTTCCCTTGGGTCTTCCCCACAGTTCTTCTCTGCGCACTCCGCGCTCTCTGCGGTTCAGCCTGTCAAATGACCCCGACGGCAGCGTTAGCCCTGGCGGGCTACTTGCCGCCGCCGGGGCCGTCCTGATTTGCCTCCAGGCAGAGCCTGGGGGCGGGAACCGGTTTGGACCTTGGACCTGCACACTCGGACCGGGGTGCTCAACGGATCTCACCGCAGAGAATGCGGAGAGCGCAGAGATTCCTTGGGGTCATTCCCAAGTCCTTCTCTGCGCACTCCGCGTTCTCCGCGGTTCAAGAACGATAGCCCCGACCAGGACTTTGGTCACCGAGACGGGTCTCCTGGGTGCCGGAAGCGACCGGCGTGGTCGCGGAGGCGGCCAGCGAGGCTCCGGAGGCGGCCGCTGCGAGTCCTACAAGCACTCGAAGGGGCTCCGGAGGCGGCCCGGCTGGCTCCGGAGGCGGTCGGAGAAGCTTCGAAGGCGGCTTCCCTACTCCCCGAATCGCCGGCCCGGCCACCCCCAGGGACGGACCTCTCGTCCAGTGCGCTACTCGCGCAGCCCCTTCTCCCGTAACAGCGCGTCCGCCCAGACCGAGTCCTACCGAGAGAGCGGCGGCTCGGGATCGGTCGTGTAGTCGATGATGAGGTCGTACGCGCCGGCGTCGTAGGTTCGCTTGAATGCAGAGGCCAGGTCGAGGATCACGTCGGCATCGTCCGGCCGCAACGGAACCGGTAAGCGCGGCAGCGGGTCGCGGACGCTCAGGCGGAGAACCTCATATCCGCCCGGACGCGCACAGCGACGAGTGCAGATGAGATAGTCCGCCGGCCCCTTGTCGGCCACCAACAGCGCGGGCGCGGCGACGGTGTGCGCCCCGTGGCGCAAGCGGTCGAGCTCAACCAGATTCGTGGAGCTGTTCAGCGTCTCGTTCTGCTTCGTGCGATACTCGCTCTGTCCCTGACCAGGCGTCTTGTTCCAGGGACTCAGGACCTCGATGATCGTGATGACTTCGTTGCCGTCCGTATCGCAGATCGCGAGATAGGGCTCGCGGATCTGCTCGACCTCGGTCTCCGTCACCCACTCCGGCTCAGCCACGGCAGTGCGTGGCTCGCCCACGGTCACCGCCACGCCGCCACCAGAGTCTTCCCAAGGAGGGCGTTCGGGTTCTGTCTGCGTGATGACGAAGACGTCTGGAGAGCGAAGGCGCTCGATGGGCTCGAGGTACACCCGCTCCTCGATCACCGCCACGTACCGCGGACGCAGTCGAGGCTGGAGATCCTCCTGGATCCTGGCGATCAGCCCCAGGTGGAAGCCGGACCATCGCGCCGGCCGTTCGAGATACGGGTCCATTCCCGGGAATGGGCTGGGCATGCCATCACACCCTTTCGGTGCCCCGGATCACCCGGCAATTGTAGGGGTCCTGGCTGGCTGCGTCAACAGCGCCACGCCACGCGGGTGCTCCGGATGTATGCGCAACGAGACCACCTCAAACGGCCTCAGGCGCAATCGCACGGCGGCGCCATCGAGGCCCAGCTCGACGTCCTCCGACCTCGCCCCCTCCAATAAGTCCACGGTCTCTATGGAAGCGGGCAGCGCAGCAAAGGTCAGCGTGGCGTCTGCATGGGATCCGTGGGACTCGTAGAGGCGGAGAATGAGACCGTCTCCGTCTTCGGCCGGCTTGACGGTGTCGATCACCACTGCCTCGGAGTCACACCGCACGAGGGCGAACTCGGCAGGCAGTTCGCCGCCGGCCGGCTCCGCTTCGACGGCGATCACCGGCACATTCAGCTCTGCCGCGGCTCGAATGACGCCAGCCTCCTGGAACGTCCCCGCGTGGGGCAGCAGTGAATAGGTGAACTCGTGGCGCCCCTGATCGGCCCGCATGTGTGGCGACTGGGCGCTCTTCACGCAGGTCAGCCGAATGACGCCGTCCCTTATGTCGTGGCCGTACTTGCAGTCGTTGAGCAGCGAGACGCCGTAGCCGTGTTCCGACAGGTCCACGAACTGGTGCCCGCATGCCTCGAACTTGGCCAAGTCCCACGAGGTGTTCCAGTGAGCGGGGCGCTTCAGGTGGCCGAACTGAATCTGGTAGGTCGCGTCGGTCGCGCGCACGTCCACCGGGAAGGCCACCTTCAGCAACTGATGATGGTCGTGCCAGTCGATCACTGTCTCGAAGTCGATCCGCGGGCCACTGGCGTAGAGCGCGATCCGCTGAGTAATGACGCTCTGCGGCCCCTCGCCGACGGGCGGCATGCGCCACACCAGCTCGACGGCCGCGCGCGCGCCGCCCCGCTCAATAACCTCCACGGAGACGCACTCCGGTCTGGGCAGCGGGTACTCCTGGTAGTACAGGTCGACGTCCCACGCTTCGTGGGCCAAGGGGCGGTCTTCGAACACTTGCCAGTCGTTGGCCGCGCCGCCGGTCGGCAGCACGTCGCGGCTGTTGAGGCGGTCGTAGAGGCGCGCGACTCGGCCCTGTTCGTCGAGGTGCAGTTCCCAGAATCGGTTGGTCAGCTCACGGCCGCAGGTGCTGACCCAGGGGGCGTCAGACGGATCGGACGGATCCGACCGATCGGACGCATCGCCCGCCAACTCGACAACTGCCCAACCTCCCGCGGGAACAGTGACGCCGTCGCGCCAGGAGCCGTCCGGCATCCTCACCGGGTCCGTCCGGTCCCACGACAGTGTATTGAACAGCACCACCGGCTTTGCGAACCCGGTGGTGTCAATCTTCGCACAGAGCGCGTCCACCGCTCCGGCGATCATCTCCCGGCACTGTGCCTCGATGGCCTCCTGCATCGGCCGGATCTCGTCGTCGTACACTTCGCCGACAGACGATCCCGGCAGGATGTCGTGGAACTGCATCAGCAGCAGGTCTTCCCACATTGCGTCCAGCTTCGGCTTGTCCAGGGCGAAGCCGTGCGGGGCGGCCAAGCTGGCTAGCCACTCGACGTTGTGCAGGTTGATCTCGTTCTTCCGGTTCGCCCGCTTCAGCCACGCCTGGGTGGTGTACGTGCCGCGGTGGTACTCCAGGTACAGCTCGCCGTCCCACACGGGCAAGTCGGCGGCCCGCGAGACGACGCGGTCAACCAGCGCCCGCGCAGTCTCGAACTTCACCTTCGGCATCTCCGAGGGCATCGGCATCGTCGCCAACCGGTTGGCGCTCTCGAGCATTTCCTCCGTCGGCCCGCCGCCGCCGTCCCCGAAGCCGAACGTCAGCAGCGGATCGATCAGCAGCGACTTCTGCCGGTACTCCTCCCAGTTCCGTTTCAGCTCGGCGGCCGTCATCATGGCGTTGTAGGTGAGGAACCAGGCGCCGCACGGCGTGGTGATGAAGTGGGTCGGCACTTCCGTCCCGTCGAGACCGCGCCATCGGAAGGTGTCGTGGGGGAAGCGGTTGTACTGGCTCCAACTGATCTTGCTGGTGACGAAGGCGTCCACGTTAGCCAGCTTCATCAACTGGGGCAACGCGGCCGTGTAGCCGAACACGTCGGGCAGCCACAGGAAGCGGCTGTCCACCCCCAGCTTCTCGCGGAAGTACCGTTTCCCGTAGAGCAACTGCCGGACCAGCGATTCGCCCGAGGGCAGGTTGGTGTCGGACTCCACCCAGAAGGCGCCCTCCGCCTCCCAGCGCCCCGCCTCGATCTGCGCGCGCATCTGGTCGAACAGCTCAGGCGCGTCCTGTTCCACCCACTTGTAGGCCTGCGGCTGCGACTGGAGGAACACCCAGTCGCCGTACTGGTCCAGCAGCCGGCACTGCGTGGCGAAGGTCCGCACGCACTTGTGCCGCGTCTGCTTGATCGGCCAGAGCCACGCCAAGTCGATGTGCGCGTGGCCGACGCTGACGATCTCCGGCACTTCGGCGGCGCCCTGCATTTGCCCCATCGCCGCGTCGAACGCCTCCTGCGCAGAGGCAACGGAGGCGTAGAAGCCAGCCGACTCCGGGTCGCGTCGTTCCGCGCGCGGGAGTGGCGCCTCGATGTGCTCGCGGAGGTTCGCCGCGTGGCAGGCGGCCTCGACGGCGCCGAGGAGCTTCGTGCGGGCAAGCGACGTCTCCGAGAGCTGCTCTGCTACATCCAGGGCTACACGCAGGTCGTGGAACAGCTTCTCGGTAGCCGCGTCTACCCACACCACCTCGAAGGCTGTCAGCACGTGCCGACACGCGCACCGGGCGGCGAACAGGACCGCCCGCACGTCGTACTCCCTTCCCAGCTCGAATGGGTAGCGCAGTTGGCTGTGCTGTTTGTCCAGCGCCCCCCACCGCTCGCCGTTGATGAACACCTGTCCCTCTGGCCCGGCAGGGGTGTTGTCGCCTCCGGGGTCCTCCAGGTAGCGGATGTCGGAGCCGACACGCACGTCGAGTGCCCCCGTTGCCCAATGCTCCGGCACGCGCACCGTGCCGCGGAACGAAGTCCACTGCTGCTTCGCGCCCCACGGCTCGCCAGGTCTCGTCGGCTGCCATGCCAGGTCCTCAGGGGGCGCGGCGAATCTGGGTTCGTCCGGCTCAACCATCCGGAGGTCGCTTGCGGGAGCGGTCTCGCGAACGACATGCGCGCCGATCATGCCGACGTACTTCCTGAGCTTCTGCAGATGGAATTTGGGATCGATGGTCATTGCGCTCACTCCAGTGCTGGGGACTTCGTTGGGGGGACAGTGGGTTGATGGGAGCGCCCTTTCTTGAACGCCCCCCTCCGGATCCCTTCAGCATCCCTGATTGCGAACGGGTAGAATTGGTCTCGCCAAGAATCCACGGAAGGACCATGCCATGGTTTCAACAGCTTCGCTTGCGTTTGCAACCGCGGCAGTGACGCTCTGCCAACTTCTCTGTACACGGGCGGTCAGCGCCTCCGTCGAGGTCGTCCCTGTCGACCTCCATGAGCGACTCTACCTCGACCGACGGCCCGCCGCGGCAGCCCTCCGACCTGTCGCTACGCCACGTGGGAGCACCGCGACCTTTCAGTTCGCCGTCGTGAGCGACACGCAGGTGACCGCGAGGATTGCCGTGTCGCCCGTCAGGCAAACCGGCGGCGCCGAACTCGCCGGGCACGTGCGCCTGCACCGACTGCTGCCGGTTCACGTCGAGGGCAACACGCAGGGCAGTCTGAAGAACCGCCCTGGTGGCGAAGTGCCCGAAGGCTGGATGAAGTATCTCGTCCGCGCGGCGCCCTTCGACACGCTGGAGGTGCTCGAGGAATCCACCGAGGTTCCGCTCAAACGCCGGGCGTTTCAGCTCAGCGTCGGGCAGACGGCCGGCGTCGTCGTCGAGGTCGAGGTCCCGGCGGATGCGGTGCCCGACGAGTGCCGCGGAACGCTCCTCGTCGAGGCGCCGGGACAGCGGGCTGAGGCGCCGTTCGCCTTTCGTGTCCACCGAACCGCGCTCCCCTCTCCCCTGCCCCTCCACTCCGTCCACTGGCTCTGGCCCGAGCCCCACAACCTGACCAACGGCGCGGTCCCCGAATGGTGGAGTGAGCGGCACTGGCAACTGGTAGAGAACTCCGCCAAGGAACTCCGTCGGTTCGGGGATGACACCGTCTACACCCCGTTGCTCAACTACAAAGACCCGCTCATCCAGATGACGCGCAAAGCCGACGGGTCCTTCGCGTTCGACTACACGCGGTTCGACCGCTGGGCAGAGCTGTTCCTGAAGCTCGGCTTCCGCTACCTCGCCGGCCAGCACATTCTGAACCTGCCGCAGTCGTACCTGGGGGGCGTCTTCGTGCTCGACGAGCAGACCGGAGAGAAGCAACCGTTCCCGACGGACCGCGAGGCGTGGCTCACCTTCCTGCCGACGCTCTACGACAGCCTGTCCGCACACCTGCGCGACCGGGGCTGGACGGAGCACTACCTGCAGCACCAGTACGACGAACCGAAAGACGCCGCCCTCTATCAACGACTCACCGAACTGGCGCGCCGCCACCTGCCCGGCGTCCGCACCCTAGACGCCATCAACTCAGCCCAGCAGGACGTGTTCTCACCGCTGGTTGATGTCCAGGTGTTCAACCTGCTGGGTCTCAACAAGTTCCAGGCGGTGGCGGCGAAGCGTCGGGCTGAGGGACGCGGCGTGTGGCTCTATCACTGCACCAGCCCCTACCCGCCCCACCCCAACCGCCACCTCGACAGCCACCTCACCGAGTGCCGGCTCTACCCGTGGCTCTGCTTCAAGCTCGGCGCCGACGGCTTCCTGCATTGGGGCGCCAACATCTACCGCGGCGCCGACGAGTATAGGACGTCCATCGGGCCGTTCCCCAACGGTTCGCAGGACCCCGGTCACCCGCCCGGCGACAACTGGCTCTACTACCGCGGGCCCGACGGACTGCGACCGTCCATGCGCATCGTCTCCTTCCGCGAAGGGCTGGTGGACAATGCGCTACTGACCGCGTTGGCGCAGAAGGACGCTGCCGCCGCCGTCGAACTCACCCAACGCGTGGCACGGTCGGTGACAGACTACGAACGAGGTCCGGCCGCGTATCATCAAGCGCGGCAATCACTCCTGGAGCTTCTCGACAGATGACAACCACACCCGATCCCGCAACTGACTGGCAACGCAGCAACCCCGACCTCGTCGTCTACCTCCCCAAGGGCGAACAGCACCACGACACCGACAACGAGCACTTCCTCGTCTTCGAGTCGCCCAGCGGCAACGAGTTGCTGACGATCTGGACCCAGAGCTCCTGCGAAGGGCGAGGCGACAACCACGCCATGATCGCTCGCAGCGCAGACGGCAAGACCTGGCCGGACCCGCAGTTCCTCCGCGGCACGCGGCCGGGCACCACCGACCCGCAGGCCGGCTGGGCGTTCCCGGTGGTGTCGCGATCCGGGCGAATCTACTGCTTCTACACCAAGCAAGCCGAGCTGAACGACGGCAACCCACAGGGCTGCGGAACGATGGGGTGCTGCTACTCCGACGACGAGGGGCACACGTGGACCGACGGCGCCGAGGTGCCGATGCCGCGCAACGCCTTCGACAACGCGGATCCGCGCGTGCCCAGGAACTGGATCGTGTGGCAGTTGCCCATTCGCGATCGACACGGCCGCGTCTTCACCGGCTACACCCAGACCACGAGCCCTTCCGTGCACCCGCCGGTCGAGGGCTGGTGGCAGTGGGGCAGCCGCTGCCAGTTCATGCGGTTCGACAACCTCGACGAAGGTCCCGACCCGGCCGACTTGGTGGTCACCTGGCTGCCTGACGACACCCGCGGACTCGAAGTCGCCCACCCCCACACCGGCCAGTCGGCCGTCTCAGAGCCCAGCCTCGTGCTCCTGCCCGATGGCCGGTTGTTCACGACGATGCGCGCGTGGACCGGACACGTCTGGTACTCCGTATCGACCGACGACGGGCACACCTGGCGCCCGCCCGCAATCATGCGCTACCGCGACGGTGGCGAGCCGGTACTGCACCCCTTGGCCCCGTGCCCAATCTACGCCCTCCGGGACGGCCGCTATCTGCTGGTCTTCCACAACAACGACGGGCGCGTCGGCACCCACAACCAGCGTGACGTGCACTGGAACACTAACCACCTCGACTTCGTCCGCAACCCAGCCTTCCTCGCCGTGGGCGAGTTCCGCCCCGACGCGGAACAGCCGCTCTGGTTCAGCCCCCCCAAGCAGCTTCTCGACACCGATGGCATCCCGATCGGTCCCAAGGGCACCGCCGAGATCGCCACCTACACCAGCCTCACCGAGTGGCGCGGCCAGCGCATTCTCTGGTACCCCGACCGGAAGTACTACCTGCTGGGCAAGTACCTGCCCGACGAGTTGCTCGGGGACATGACGGTCCCGCGCTGACGCCGGACACTGACCTGTTTTCCAGAAGGTGAGCACCTGCGGATCGACGCCTGCCACCAGCCCACCGATCCCTCCCACGGCAGCATGCTTCAGAGAGAGCGGGAGCAAGATCAGCCCGCCGACGATCATCAGGAAGCACTGGATCACCGCCGAGTAGGCAGTCGCCATCAGCCCGGCGAAGCAGCAATACACGAGCACGCCGCCGCTGACGAACACGATGATGCTGGAGGCCGCCACATGGAGCACCGGGGACAGCACAGTGGCCCGAGTGAACATTTCGTTGCCGGCGAACAGCGCGTAGTAGAGGATCCACCAGCCGGCGACCAGGAGTCGAAGAGCCAGGCTGTAGCGCGTCTCAAGGAACTCGGACACCGTGGTGATGCGGAGCCGCCGCAGTCGAGGCACGAAGATCAGCGCACTGCCCGCCGCGATCATGTTGCCTGTCCAGGCGATGAGAAGCACCGACACACCGCCGCCCCCCCATACGCCGCCGCGGCCGGACCCACCAGGTAGATGGCGGCCACGTTCGCTGCCATGATGGTCCCGGCGACAACCCACTGGTTAAGTGATCTTCCCGCCAGGAAGAAGTCATCGTCCTTCTTGACGAAGCGCGCCAGGTACATGCCGAACAGCGTGGTGGCAACCAGGTATGCAAGAACGACCAGGGCGTTAATCAGGCGCAGGTCTCCTGTCTCTTTCGTTGACTGGCGTGGACGAATGGTCTGAGCTAACCTCAATCGCGCCCGCCTGCGCGCAGCCCGGCCCAATCAGCAGCGCGCGAGTTGGTTAGGCCACGGCCAACTCGCGGGCGTGCGCGACCGCTCGTTTGCTCACGGCTCGGACTTGGGCGGCGGTCAGCGTGGTCACCGCGACGGTCTCACCGGAGAGAGTGAGGAACTCGACCTCAAACGCCTGCCCTCCGCGGTAGACGTGCACTACGGTGCCCACGTCGCCTCGCTGGAGTGCCTCGGCTTCCATGTCCGTTGATAGAACGACTCGGTCGTGTTCCCGTATCATCTTGAGCCAACTCCTATTGGGTAGGTCGTCACCAACCGCGGGGCCAGTTCCGGTCCCTCGACCACCCACACCGACCGTACCCATGGGTTGCGGCCGTCAGGGGTCTTCAGTGCTCCCTCAACAGCATAGCGTGTCCCGAACGCCGAGTCTACCATTCGCGTGACTCGGTGCGTCTGACCGTGGTCCCGGGGGGCATGGGCCAATACCTCCCAGGCTTCGGGGCGGAACCCAAACCGGAGGAAGAACTCGGCCTTGCCCCGACCGTCCGGGTGCAACGGGCAGAGCAGGTACCCTCGTATCTTCACGCGGTCTACGCGGGCACGGTTGGCGTTTGGCAGCGTCATCAGCCTGTCAGCTCCCGAGCCGGTGGCCCGGCCACCGTGGTCGCCCTAACCGGCATTCAGCCCAGCGACCTATGCCACGAGGGCTCAGTGCGGGCTCGAGGCAGCCACGCGCCCTTCCTCACACTCGGCAACCACCTTGGGGTCGGCGTTCGGGTGGGCGAGCAATCTGTATGTCCTTCCGCCAAGGACGACTTCGGCGGATCCCCCCGAGCCCGACTCCGCAACCTTCACAGTCGGCACACCGCCCTCAGCAGCCATCGCCCACGCGACCAGTGCCTTGTTGCCCCGCACTCGCGTCACGACGCAGGGGACGCGGTCGGTGGTGTTCGCGCCGACGCCGGTTCCCGCCCACGCCTCCGCTGGCGACAACGAGGCGAGAGCGACGCCGACCTGGAGCTTGCCATCCACAGCGATCGGTGGAAGTGCCCCGCCGACCTGGGTCATGTCCTTGAGGTGCTTGTAGCCGTCGAGGTCGGGCATGGTGAGCGGCTCACCTGTTGGCGGCCGCGTCCAGTCACCGGCGTTGTGGTAGGCGACGTCGAAGATGTGCTCGGCTGCCGCGTCCACCAAGTCAAGCACAACCACCAAGTTCTGCCCGCACAGGGCGACTGCGCGGCGGTAAGTCACTTTGTCGTAGATCTCGCCCGCCTCTGCGAAGACGGCCGAGACGTCGTCGCGGGTGCCGAAGGCGAGGCAGCGACCCTCAGCCGGCTTCTGGCTCTGCTGGTCGACGGTGAGCGTGTTGTGGGCAAGGGTGGTGCGGTACCACTCCTTCTGAATCGGGACACCGTAGGCGGCGGTGCCCGGGTCGTAGCCGAGGATCTTGCCTTTGGCGTAGGAGACGAAGTTCAGCTTGTCGGGGTGGCCGTGCCCGCCGCCGTGGGGCCCGTACTTGAGGCAGAGCCAGACCGCGTTCTCGCCGGTACCGTGTTGGAGGACGGCGTACCCGGCACTCTCGAAGTTGCGGCTGCCGCGGGTTTCTGCGGGCGGCTCGGGGAGCGGCTCAACGCCGTTGATAAGCGCCTCCAAGGAGCGGCGGTTACTGCCTCCAATCACCTCTGCAAACCGGGCTTCACCGTAGTGGGCAAGCGCGCACTCGTAGAACCGAGCTTGCCCGCGGACGTTGGCTGTCCCGGAGTCGTTGAACGCGGGCAGACTGAAGTCCGGCAAGGCCAGATCCAGCGGTCCCTCGAACAGCCGCCGGTAACTGCGCCCGTCGTGCTCGAACCCGCAGCCACTGTCCGTCCGCGTCGCGCTCCTGGCTGACCCACCACGTCGCCTGGTACCCGTCGGCAAAGGGGTACGCTACCAGCTTGATCATCAGCGAGGACTTCCCGATGCCGGAGAACCGGTACCAGAACCGCAGCTCGCCACCCTTAGCCCAATCGACGTTGGCGTGCCCGTGACCAAGCGTCGGCCCGGCCGGCGCTTTGGCGGGTACGCGATACCGGACCGCGTGCTTGCCGACCTTGGCGTCGTCGATCAACTCGACGTTCCCCCACTGGTCGGTGGTCTCACAGTCGGACAGCGCGATCAAGTCGTTCTGCGCATGAGCAGTCGTCGCGGCGAACGCCGCGATGCCGAAGAAGAGCGCGTGCAGCATGAGTGCCTCCGGGGACGTGTCGTGTGTCGCCCCCATTCTCCCCGCATTCGATCAGAGGCGCAAGCGCCCATCAGGTACAATCGTGACTCCGTACCCCAAGGCGTGGAGCCGGAGGAGACCAAGATGACCACCCGACACCGCTATCAGGCTTGTGTAGCAGCCACGCTGCTTTCCCTAACTCATGCCGCCGTCAACGCCGAGCCGGCTGCCGAGCCGGAAGGCACACCCCTTGCCTGGGTCCGACTGGACGATGCCGCGCAGGACTACGCCGGGACCCATTACCTGTTCCTGGGTGATGTGGAGCTTCAACTGACCATCGACGCAGCCCCGCACGCCGGGGAGCTACTTCTGCTTCGATGGGGTTCGAAGAACGACACCCGCGAGGCGGAGGCGACGGTCAACGGCAAACGCGTGAAGCTGAGCCACGGCGGCTACGACGGCTTCCGGTGGCTGACCGTCCCGGTGCCCAACGGTGTCACGGGCGAACGCATCGACGTTGTGCTCAAGCGGGGAGACGGGAAGCCGGCGTTCCTCAACGAGATTCGTTTGGCGACGAAGGAGGCGGTCGCGGGCACGCCGCCAGACCTAAAGCCGCTGTCGCACCGCGCGACCCTCAAGATCGTCGGCACTCCGGGCGTGCCCATGATTCGGTACGCGGAGGCGTTTCCGGACATGCGCGCACTGTGGGACCGGGAGCCGACCGCTTCGGCAGCCACCCCCGAGGAAACGCTCTGGCGCCAGGCGGAACGGAACGCCCGCCTTGCCGCCGAGGGGCTCTACCGGTGCCGTCGCTACGTGGACGGCTGGCTGGCGCACGCCGACCCGGAGTCGGGCTTGATCCCGCGGAATCTCACTGCCAGCGTCGACTTTTGGAACGGCCGCGATTCGGGCGCCGACAACTACCCGTTCATGGTACTGACTGCAGCGCTCACCGACCGGCCGCTTATGGACGGCCGCCTGCTCCACATCCTGCGCACCGAGACGCGCCTAACCTGCCGCGTCGACCGCCTGCCGGACGACTACTCGTTCTCCAAGAAGGGCTGGCGGCGGGAGAAGCTGGACCTCGACGCAATCGTCTTCGAGGGCGCCGAGTACGTGAAGGACGGGTTGCTCACCGTGACCGAATGGCTGGGTCCCAGCCCCTGGTCTGGGCGCATGGTCGGTATCGTCGAGGACCTCTGGAAGCACGCGCCGGTGGACACGCCCTTTGGCAAGCTGCCGACGCTGAACTTCGAGGTGGACGGCGACCTGCTCCAAGCCTGTTCGCGCCTCTACTGGTTCACCGGCGACCGCAAGTACCTGGACTGGGCAATCCGCCTGGGCGACTACTACCTGTTGGGCGACCACCACCCTACGCGCGACCTGAAGGACCTGCGCCTCAGCGACCACGGCTGCGAGGTCATCAACGGCTTGTCAGAGTTGTACGTCGCCGTGAGCTTCGCCGCTCCCGAGAAGCAGCAGGCATACCGCGAGCCGCTGCACGCTCTGTTCGACCGGATTCTGGAGATCGGCCGGAACGAGGACGGCTTGCTCTACACCTCCTTCCAGCCGCAGACGGGCGTACACGCCGCCGGGCTCTGCGACACGTGGGGGTACAACTTCGACGGCTTCTACACGCTCTACTTACTGGACAAGACCGAAACGTATCGCGACGCCGTTCAGAAGGCCCTGAGTAACCTCAAAGGCAAGTACGTCGGCGCTGCCTGGGCGGACCGGAGCGCCGACGGCTTCGCCGACTCCATCGAGGGCGCCCTCAACCTGTACAACCGCGAGCCGGTGGAGTCGGCGGCTGACTGGATCGACAGCCAGACTCGCCTGATGTGGGGCATGCAGCAGAGCGACGGCGTAATCGAGGGTTGGCACGGCGATGGCAACGTTGCCCGCACCACGCTGATGTACGTACTCTGGAAGACCCAGGGAGTCCATGTGGAGCCATGGCGGCCCGACGTGCGGGTGGGCGCCGTCCGCGACGGCGCCGTCGTGCTGCTCAGCCTGACGGCCGACGAGCCGTGGGCCGGGCGGCTGGTCTTCGATAGGCCCCGGCACAAGCTGTACATGCACCTGCCGTTGGACTACCCGCGCATCAACCAATTCCCCGAGTGGTTCACCACCGAGGCCGACCGGCGCTACGCTATCCGCGACCTGGTCGCCAACACTGACCAGACGCTAACCGGCAAGGCCCTGCAGGACGGGATCGCCATCGCCCTCAAGCCGGCAACGGAGCTACGCTGGCGCCTCACCCCGTAGGGGCAGACCCGTGTGTCTGCCCTGCGGCACGCACAGCGGCGCCGTTTCCCCGGGGGGGGGCGGGCGCGCAGGCGCCATCTTCATGTGGGGCGGGCGCGCAGGCGCCATCTTCATGTGGGGCGGGCACGCAGGCGCCATCTTCATGTGGGGCGGGCGCGCAGGCGCCATCTTCATGTGGGGCGGGCACGCAGGCGCCGCCCCTACAAGAGAGAAACAAACGGTATGCACATGTATATCGCGCTGATCTCGCTTGCGTCAGGAATCCTCGCGCCCGCTGCCGAAGGAGCCAGCGCCATGCATCCAGAACCAACCACCTGTTACCTGTTCTCCTACTTCGTCGGCAACGGCGAAGACGGCCTGCACCTCGCTTGGAGCCGCGATGGCTTCCACTGGGAGGCGTTGAACGGCGGCGAGAGCTACCTTCAGCCCCAGGTCGGTGAGTCCAAGCTCATGCGCGATCCGTGCCTGCTGCTGGGACCGGACGGGGTGTTCCAGCTTGTCTGGACCACCTCCTGGCAGGGGAAGACCCTCGGTCACGCCTCCTCGAAGGACCTCGTCCACTGGTCGGAGCAGGAGGCAATTCCGGTCATGGCGGCCGAGCCGCAAGCGCGCAACTGCTGGGCGCCTGAGGTGGTCCACGACGAAGCCAAGCAGCAGTACCTCCTCTTCTGGTCGTCCACCATTCCAGGCCGCTTCCCAGACACGGAAGACACCGGTGACGACGGCTACAACCACCGCGCATACTGCACCACCACGAAGGACTTCCAGACCTTCGCTCCCTCCCGACTCTTCTACGACAACGGGTTCAACGTGATCGACGCCACGATGCTGCGCGCCGGAGACAAGTACTTTCTGATCGTCAAGGACGAACGGAAGACCCCGGTCAGGAAGAACCTGCGCCTCGCGGAAGGCGCCACGCCGGAGGGACCCTTCGGACCCGCTTCGGAGCCATTCACCCCGAGCTGGGTGGAAGGTCCGTCGGCGATCCGAATTGGTGACGACTACGTGGTGTACTTCGACTGCTACACGCAGCACCGCTATGGCGCGGTCCGCTCCCGGGACCTCGAGCATTGGGAGGACATCACCGCGCTGGTCGACTTCCCCAAAGACGCACGACACGGCACCGTGCTGGCCGTGCCACGCCAGGTCGTTGACAGGTTGCTGGTGTCAACGCCGTAGTTCCAGAGGGTACACACTGAGGGGGGAACGGCAGCATGAACTTGCGCGGACTTGAGCGCCAGACTGCCCGATCGGGACCCGGCGCGTTACGCGCCATGGCACTGGTCGCCTCCGCCCTGGCGGCGGTCAGCCACGGCGGTCTGCTTAGGGCCGAGCCCAACGGCGCCGTGGGCACTATTGGACACAAAGTGAGGACGGATGAGAAGATGAACGACGCCTTGGCCAAGCAGCCCCCCGCGAACCGCGCCGACGCAGCCACCACGCTGTGGTACACCGGGCCGGCAACCGACTGGATGACCCAAGCGCTGCCGATCGGCAACGGCTCTCTCGGCGGGATGGTCTTCGGCGCAGTCGGTGCCGAGCGGATCCAGTTCAACGAGAATACGCTGTGGACCGGCGACGAGGCCGACACCGGCGCCTACCAGAACTTCGGCGAGCTGCGAGTCTCGTTTGGCACGGGCGGAGCCCTTGTCGCGCCGGGACGCGCCCACAACGACAGTACCGCCGCCGAGACCATCGCCGCCAGCCACGACGGCGACCCCGCCACCAAGTGGTGTGTGATCCATGAGGGGCAGGAGGTCCTCTGGGTCAAGGAGTTCCGCGGGGACCGGCAAGCGTTGCGCAGCTACGCCTTCACCTCCGCCAACGATGTGCCGGAGCGCGACCCGCGGACCTGGGTGCTGGAGGGGTCGCAGGACGGTAAGGACTGGAGGCTGCTGGACAAGCACGAGAGCGAAGCGCCGTTCCCGGAACGCCACCTGCGAAAGACCTATGCGTTTGTCAACGGCACGGCGTACCGGTTCTACCGGTTCCGCTTCCAGCCAGCGCCCGACTGCACTCATTTCCAGGTTGCCGAAATCGAGTTGGGCAACGCGGACGCCAAGGAAGACGACGTGACCGACTACCGGCGCGAGCTGGACCTCTCGACCGCCATCCACCGCGTTTGCTACGCCCGCGAAGGCATCCTCTATCAGCGCGAGGCCTTCTGCAGCCACCCCGACCGTGCGTTGGTGGTTCGCTTCACTGCCAGTCGGCCGGGTAGCTACACAGGGCACGTCGAGCTGACCGAGGCACACGGCGCGATCCCTGTTGCTCAGGGGGACGAACTGACGGCCGCGGGCGCGCTGAGCAATGGGCTGAAGTACGAAGCCCGGGTCAAGCTGCTCTGCGAAGGCGGCGAGGTGGAGGCGACCAACGGGGTGCTGGAGTTCCGCGGCGCCGACGCCCTGACTGTGCTGCTGACGGCCGGGACCGACTACCTCAACCGGTCCGACCGCGGCTGGCGCGGGGACGACCCGCATGCCAAGGTCACACAGACGCTCGCCTCCGCCGCCAGCAAGTCCTTCGAGGCACTGAAGGCGGCACACGTGGCGGACTACCGTTCCCTGTTCGACCGCTTCAGCCTGGAGCTTGGCGAGACTGCCCCCGACCGAGTAGCGCTGCCCACCGACCAGCGCCTTCTCGCCTACCACCGAAACGACGGTGGCGACCCGGACCTCGAAGAGCTGTTCGGCCAGTACGGCCGCTACCTGCTCATCAGTTCGTCCCGGCCCGGCGGCCTGCCGGCGAACAGCCAGGGCCTGTGGAACGACAGCAACAATCCCCCTTGGCGCAGCGACTATCACTCCAACATCAACATCCAGATGAACTACTGGCTGGCCGAGCCAACCAACCTAACAGACTGCAACCAGCCGCTTCTCGATTATTTCACCAGCCTGCGCGACGTCCGCAAGCGCGCCACGCAGGCGCACTTCCAGTGCCACCGCGGCTGGACCGTGCAGACGGAGAACAACATCTACGGCGGCTCCGGCTGGCGCTGGAACCCGCCCGGCAGCGCGTGGTACTGCCAGCACCTGTGGGAGCACTACGCCTTCGGTCGCGACAAGACTTACCTCCGCGACGTGGCGTACCCGGTCCTCAAAGAGGTCTGCGAGTTCTGGGAAGACCGGCTGGTGGCGCTGCCCGACGGCTCACTGGTCACACCTGACGGGTGGTCGCCCGAACACGGCCCCGATGAGCAGGGCGTCACCTACGACCAGATGATCGTCTGGGACCTGTTCACCAACACGATCGACGCTGCCGACGAACTCAGCACCGACCGCGCCTTCAGCGATCGGTTGGTCGCGCTCCGCGACAGCCTCCTCCAACCGAAGATCGGCAAGTGGGGACAGCTCCAGGAGTGGCTGGTGGACCGCGACGACCCCACAGACCAACATCGGCACGTGTCGCACCTGTTCGGCTTGCATCCCGGCCGGCAGCTCTCGCCGCTAACCACTCCCGAGCTGGCGGAAGCCGCGAAGGTCTCCCTCAACGCCCGCGGCGACGGCGGCACCGGTTGGAGCCGCGCCTGGAAGATCAACTTCTGGGCGCGCCTGTTAGACGGCGACCACGCCTACCTGCTACTGCGCAACCTGCTCACCCCCGTCGGCGGCAAAGGCACCGACTACGGCAACGCCGGCGGCGTGTACGCCAACCTCTTCGACGCCCACCCGCCCTTCCAAATCGACGGCAACTTCGGCGCCACCGCCGGCATCGCGGAGATGCTCCTCCAGAGCCACGCCGGTGAGATCCACCTGCTGCCCGCCCTGCCTGCCGCCTGGCCCACAGGCAATGCCAAGGGTCTACGCGCGCGAGGCGGCTGCGAGGTGGACCTGCACTGGAAGGACGGCCAGCTTCAGACCGCCACGCTGCGAAGCGCCGTTGGGACGGGCTGCACGGTGCGGTATGGGGAGGTGGTGCGGAAGGTGGAACTGGAACCGGGGAACTCGGTGCGATTGGGCGGAGCGACACTGCGTGGGTGACGGGTGCGGCCGGGGAACCCGTCCGTTCCCGTCCCGCGCTTCGGGTTGACAGGCCCGGACCTGGCAGATAGACTGCATCGTGTCGGCCGGGCACCGTCCCGGGTCGGCGCTCGGCGACCAACCGTGTCCCGCCCAGTCTGTTCGCTCGTCTGGCTGTCCTCGTGAACGGTGGCTCAATGCATTCACAGCAACTCCACCTGCCGCTGCAGTTGGACCCACTCGCAGCCAGCAGCGGCCCCACAGGCAGATCGTCGCCGTCGCGGAGATCCAACGGGTCCATGAACAAGCTGGAGCCGAACGATGCGCCTGCGCACGACTGGTTCCGCTTCGTTCTCTCCTTTCCCCCCCACCTCGTCCGAGCCTACTTGGAGAAGCTCGATGTCCGGCCGAATCACGTGGTCCTCGATCCATTCTGCGGCACCGGCACGACACTCGTAGAATGCAAGAAGCTCGGCTTTGCTTCCGTCGGATTCGAAGCCCATCCGCTGGCGCACTTCGCGGCCTCGACCAAGACTGACTGGAGTCCGCCCCCCCCTGCTTTGCTCAACCATGCGTCGCGGATTGCCGATGCAGCCGCCAAGGTGTTGGCTACCCAGGGCATCGACGACATCCCGGTCCTCAAGCGTCAGGCGTTGGACCAGCTCGAACTGCTCGCATTGCCCGAAGAGTCCGCCAAGCTCCTGTTGAAGAACAGCCTCAGTCCGCTTCCGTTGCACAAGACGCTGGTCCTTCTTCAATGCCTCAACAACAGCCCCGACCCTCGATTTGCGCGCCATGAGAAGCTGGCTCTGGCCAACGCCTTGGTCGGCACCATCGGCAATCTCCACTTCGGCCCCGAAGTGGGCATCGGCCAGATCAAGCACGACGCCCCTGTGATCGCCCCCTGGCTGGACCGGGTCAGAAGCATCGCCAGCCACTTGGAGGGACTACGCGACCGAGCAGCAACTCCGACGACCGTTCTGCTCTCGGACTCGCGGGACTCGCATGAGGGCCTCCCCCCGCAGTCGATTGACGCCGTCTTCACTTCCCCGCCCTACCCGAACGAAAAGGACTACACGAGAACCACGAGGTTGGAGTCTGTGCTCCTCGGCTTCATCGCCAACAGGGACGATCTGCGGGCAGTAAAGCGGGGGCTCCTTCGCTCCAACACGCGCGGCGTCTACAAGACCGACAAGGACGATACGTGGATCGCTCAGTTTCCCGAGATCACCAAGCTGGCCGACGAGATCGAGACTCGCAGGCGGAAGCTGGGCAAGACCTCGGGCTTCGAGCGCACCTATCACCGTGTCACCCTTCTCTACTTTGGCGGCATGGCCCGCCATCTCGCCAGTCTCCGTCCGCTACTGCGCCCGGGGGCGAAGCTGGGCTACGTAGTCGGTGACCAGGCTTCGTATCTTCAGGTGATGATCAGGACGGGCCAGTTGCTTGCCAAGATCGCGAGTACCCTCGGCTATGAGGTGGTCGGAACCGACCTCTTCCGCACGCGCCTCGCCACCGCCACGAAGCAGCAGCTTCGAGAGGAAGTCCTGCTGCTGAGATGGCCCGGGTAGCGTGTCCGAATCCGCAGGAGCGTCGTCCCGGTGCCTTCCCAGAAGACAGCGATCATCGAGGATCTATTCGACCAGCGATGGCAGGCCGACACTGGGTCTTTGGCCGACCCGATGGTCACCCTCGCCCAGGTTGCCGCGGCCATAGCAGAACACGAGACCGCGCTCAGCCCCAAGAACCCCGCCAACTTCTTCAAGGACCTCATCCGCAATAGGAGGTCTGCAAACGCCAATTGGCCACAGTCCGTCCTCGACCGGGGGTACACGGCCCGTCAGGTAACCTCACGCGGCAACTGCTTCGAGTTCACCCCACTGCAGCCCGGACAGGCGCTACCGTTCCCGCGGTCCGGGATCCATGAACCGGGCCCGGACGTTCCCCTCCGCCAACTCCAGAGCGCGAGTATGCCGCTTGCCTCTCGGCGCCTCGGTCGCAGCGACGAAGCGTGGCTCATCCAGGTCCTTGCCAGGCTCCACGTGAGGGAGACTCACTTCGCACTGCACCCGTTCAGGCGCTTCGTTCAGGTCGACCTCCTGCAGACCAACGTCAAGCTGTCAAGGGCAGAGATCGACGCCCTGTTCCTTGCCGTCGAGGAGGTCCCAGGCACGGAGACGAAGCAGACGCGAGAGGTGCTTGTCACTTGCGAAGCCAAGGGGCTAAGGGACGACCTCCTTGAGGACCAGCTCATCGCGCAGGCCCGCGCCGCGCTTGGGATGTCGGGCGTCCAGCAGGAAGTCGTGT